>Ga0163155_10005524_pt1 | contig 12593 bp, 4 predicted proteins | sample OliLakLV19SP4G1_FD_148611 | JGI IMG/M metagenome (GOLD analysis project Ga0163155, IMG submission 148611) | Freshwater microbial mat bacterial communities from Lake Vanda, McMurdo Dry Valleys, Antarctica - Oligotrophic Lake LV.19.SP4.G1 | ecosystem: Environmental > Aquatic > Freshwater > Lake >...
AATTGCACAAAGCCATGCTTTTAGGTAAAAATATGAAAGGAAAAGCTGGAAATTTGGAGAAATTTGACGCACCAGTATTGGAAATTAGCGATAACATAGAAAATTCTTTGTCAGGATTTATTAACGAGTTCAAACCATGACACCAGAAGTAAAAATAAGCCTAGAAACGGCTACCCAAAGAGTTGTTAAAAGATTTAACAACCCTTTCCCCGGTCTTCGCCCATTTAGCATGGAAGAAAGCCATTTATTTTTTGGCAGAGAGGGGCAGAGTGATGAAGTATTACGCAAAATCTCAGAAAATAAATTTATTGCCGTTATAGGCTCTTCCGGAAGCGGTAAATCTTCATTTATCTATTGTGGGGTTATACCTATACTTTATGGGGGCTTTCTCACCAACATAGGCACGAATTGGGATGTAATCGTAACTCGACCAGGTGGCGGACCAATCGACAATTTGGCAGAATCTATCATTAAGAAAGATGCCGGCTACAACAGCCTATCTGCAGAAGAAAAAACCCTTCATAAAACCATCACTTCTACATTACTAAGAAGTAGCTCACTTGGAATTACAGAAGCCGTAAGCAAATATTCTGAAACAGAAAATACCAATATTCTACTAATTGTCGATCAGTTTGAAGAGTTGTTTCGCTTCAAGAAAAATGAAGAAAATGAAGGTAGCAGCGAATCACTTGCCTATGTAAATTTATTGGTGGAAGCTGTACAAAATACAAATAATCACATATTTGTAGCCGTTACCATGCGGTCTGACTTTATTGGAGAATGTGCCCAATTTCCTCAACTTACCCAATTAATTAACCAAAGTAATTACCTGATTCCCCAAATGACGAGGGAACAGAAACGTACAGCTATTTCAGGCCCTGTTTCAGTAGGAGGGGCAAAAATCACCCCACGTTTATTGCAACAAATATTGAGTGATTTGGGCGACAATCCAGATCAGCTGCCTATTATGGCACATTCACTAATGCGTACATGGGATTATTGGCAGAATAATAAAGAAGATAATGAGCCAATGGATTTGCCTCATTATGAGGCCATTGGCACCATGTCAGGTGCCTTGTCGCAACATGCCAATGAAGCTTTTGATGAGTTAAACACCAGAGAAAAAGAAATTTGTGCCATACTTTTCAAATGTTTAGCAGAGAAAACGGGCGATACAGACGGTATTCGCAGACCTACACGTGTAAGTGTAATCTCTAAAATTGCCAACTGCAGCGATGAGGAAGTAATTAGAATTGTAGATGTGTTCCGTAAGCCAGGCCGCTCCTTAATCACCCCACCTTATGGAGTAAGCCTCAATGCCAACTCTGTGGTAGATATTTCGCATGAGTCGCTGATGCGAATATGGGTAAGGCTTAAAAATTGGGTAGATGAAGAAGGGCAAGCAGTTGAAATGTATTTAAGGCTATCGGATGCAGCAGCCAAATACCAAACTGGAAAAGCCGGTATGTGGCGACCACCCGATTTGCAATTGGCATTGAATTGGCAGGAGAAAAATATTCCTACATTAGAATGGGCTCAACGTTACAATCCTGCTTTTGAGCGCACAATGGTTTTCCTCGAAACCAGCAAAAAAGCATTCGAAACTGAGCAAAAAGTAAAAGAGGAAATGCAACGCAAACGCTTAGTGCAAGCCCGTAGAACTGCCGTGTTTTTAGGTGGATTAACGGTGTTGGCTCTCATTGCATTTGTGTATTCTTTTATTCAAAAAATTGAAGCTGACGACCAGAAAAAGATTGCTCAAGAAAGGCAAGTAGAGGCCACTAAGCAGTCGAAATTAGCCATTAAAAATGCTGAAATTGCTGAAGAACAGCGCAAGATTGCTTCCGTAAAGGAGAAAGAAGCGGTAATACAATCTGAAGAAGCAAAGCGTCAGGCTGAACTTGCCAAGATAGCTGCAGATGAAGCAATATTACAAAAAGGGTTGGCACAGCGAAGTCTGGAATTGGCTAAAAGACAAACCAAACTGGCGGAAGAACAAAAAGCCTTAGCATTGCTGAATGAACAAAAGGCTAAAGAATCGCAAACCAGAGCGGAAAGAGCCCAAACAGATGCAAACAGACAACGTTATTTGTCCATCGCTCAGGCAATGGCTGTAAAATCTTTGCAAATTTTGGATACCAACACCAAAGCATTGGTTGCCCAGCAAGCCTTCAAGTACAATAGAGATTTTCAAGGAAATCCACACAGCCACGATGTATATGATGGTTTGTACTATGCAGTCAAATTTTTGTACCACGACTATCACAACAGCTTAAAAGGGCATTCTGATGCAGTACGTGGGGTTGCATTTGCACCCAATGGTGAATTGTATACAGCAGGAAGCGATGGGAAAGTATTGAAATGGTTTTCCAAGAATGGCGTTTATACCAGTGTACAATACCACAAAAATAGTTTTATCAATCGAAATATAGTGATAAGCCCTAATGGCAAATGGATGGCTTTGATTGGCGAAGCTCCTTTTATCCAACTGTTCGATTTGGCCGACCCTAATGGAAAACCAAAAAAACTGTTTGGCCATAAAGGACAAGTTTGGGCGGCTTCATTTATGCCAGACAATCAAAGTTTGGTCACCGTTGGCTCTGATAGCTCTATTTTTATTCGCAATTTGGAAAGTGATAAATATTATTTAGTTGGCAAAACACCTACCAAAGTCAAAACCTTGGCTATTAATCCATTATCTAACAATATCATTGGTGGCGATGAAAACGGACATATATATGTATGGGAGCCTAATAAATCGAAAGACCCGACAGTAATCACCAGCAAAAATCTAAGGAAGATTCAAGCAATAGCAATAAGCTCTGATGGCAAATATTTGGCAGCGGGTGACGATCGTGGATTGGTGAAGATTTGGGATGTGTTCGACAATTTCAAGCTAATCGCTAACTTGACGGGACACAGAGCGAGAATAAACGATTTGAGATTTGACCCAAAAAGTGAAGTATTAGCCACAGCAAGTTTTGATGGTAGCGTTAGATTATGGGATTTGGATCATTTGAACGAGCAACCCATTACCCTTCGCGATCATAATTCTTGGGTGTGGTCGGTGGCTTTCACTGGCGATGGCAAAAATATTGTGACAGGTTGCGTAGATAATCTTATTCGCGTGTACCCTACCAATGCCGAATCGATGGCAGAGAAGATATGTGTAAAGCTAAAACGCAATATGACTCCAGCAGAATGGACAGCTTTTGTGGCTAAGGATATAATTTATGAAGAAACTTGTGCTGGTCTGCCACAAGGGAGAAATCAAGAACTAGAATAATTAATTAATAAAATTTGTATATTTTTTCCCATGATAAATTATACTGTTAAGCAAACGCTCAGATTTTTACTTTTGCCCTTTGTTTTGCTCTTTTGGTGGAATGGCTATAGCCAAGAAAGTGAATTATCTACTATTACTTCAGAAATAGTAGATCCTCTGAGTATCAAATCATCTTGCAGCCAAAAGCTAAAAGAAATTCAAAAAAATTATGAATTGGGTCTTTTGGAAGGAATTCCCAACGCATTGCAACCTTGTATTAGTAATGGCTTTACCAGGATAGAAAGGCAGCAAGCCTATAGACTTATGATATTAACCTATCTTTTTCTTGATGAAATAGAAAAGGCAAATGAATATATGAATATCTTGTTGACCTCCGAGCCTGATTACGTACCCAATGCCTCGCTAGATCCCATTGAATATATTCGTTTGTTTAACTCTTTTAGAGTTCAACCTTTTATTTCGTTTGGAGTACTAGCAGGCTTAAATCAAACCAACCCCAGACTTGTTAATAATTTTGGAGTTGGCAATACAAAAGCCTTTCCTACTACATATCAAGAAGGGGTGAATTTTAATATTGGTGTTTCCATTGATTTCTTGCTTTATCGACAGCTTTTTTTAACTACAGATGGCTTTCTGATGTTGAGAAATTATATCTCTACCTCACAAATTTTACAAAATTCTAAGACAACCTCCACAGAAACTTATACGAGTTTAAGTATCCCTATAAGTTTGAAGTACATGGTAGGGGGTCGAAAATTAAAAGTATTTATTAGGGCAGGGGCAGCTATTGATTTGATGCTTACGGCTCAGTCGCAAATGATTAGAAAAAATACAGTTACAGATCAAAATGACTTTGCCGGACCAAATGTTAACCTAATTTTCCAACGCAATATCATCAATTTGGCTGCATTTGCAGGTGCAGGCATTACTTATAAATTAGGCTATGGCTACCTTACACTTGATGGAAGGTATTATTATGGCCTCAGCAATATAGCGAAAGATTCAGAGCGATATGTAAATACTACCACTCAAATTACCAATTATGGGTATTTAGATAATGATTTGAGTTGGAATAATATCCAACTTAATGTAGGGTATATGTATTCATTATTCAAGGTAAAAAAAGTAAAGTCTAAAATTCAATAGATTAGGAGATTATGAAGATATATAAGCATTGTTTTTGCTTTGTTGCAATGTGTTTTGCCATTTGGTCTTGTAAAGACTTTAAGATAAAACCTGATTTTAAAAAGGGTTTTATTAAATATTATGGAGGTTCGTTGCTTGATAAAGTGGCAGAGGTGCAAGTAACTAGCGATGGCGGCTACGTAATTGTAGGAACTACTGGACTTTCATCCAATGGAAGTAGCGATTTATTTGTAGTGAAAACCGATATGGAAGGTAATCCCATTTGGGAAAAAAGATATGGTGGGTTTGGGGCAGATTCCGGCAGCTCTATTAAACAAACGGCAGACAATGGCTATATTGTTTTGGGTACTTCTGAGATAGATTCTTCAAAAACTGCCATGTATTTAATACGACTCAATGCCGATGGCGATACACTATGGACAAAGAAAATAGGAACCAATACTACAGGTAGTGAAGTACAAATTGCCTCGCAAGGAGGCTTCTATATGATTGGCAATGTAAATTTAATAGGCCTAACTAAGATATTTTTTTACAAAACTGATATTAATGGCAACAAAACATTGCAGACCGATAGTTATGGCTACAGTGAAAATAACACTAGCGGTACAGCAGTAGTAGAAGAGTCAGATTCTATCTTTACCTGGATAGGAAATACACCTTTTTCTCCTATTCTGGCTAGAAATAGACCAGGGGGTACTGGTAACATATTTGCTTATTTGAAAGACCAAAGTTTTATTAACCAGCCTTCTATTATTAACTATAGCGACTTGAAAAAGACGAGTGATAATGGTTACGTACTTACAGGCTCAAGTATAAAAGACAATGTTTCCAAAGCAATTGCAATTAAGTTTACAAGTGAGCTTAAGGAATCACCCACTGTGAGTTGGTATACAGTGTTTGGAGGCACTTCGAATGAAAGTTCAAATGCTATAGCCCAAACCGAAGATGGTGGATACGTAATATGTGGATATACACAAAGTTTCGGGGAAGGTGGCAAAGATATTTATCTTTTGAAAACAGACAACGAAGGCAATGAGCAATGGTACAAAACCTTTGGAGGGAGTGCTGATGATGAGGGCATAAGTGTAAAACAAACCAAAGACAAAGGCTATATCATTGCGGCAAACCTGACACTCATTACCACGCCAACTAACAATACCGTACTCTGCCTAATAAAAACGGATGCCGAAGGAAACATAACAAATTAATATACAAATTAAAAAAAAGGAGCTTTTCGGCTGCTTGAACCAATAAACGCATTAGATCAATATCCTATACCAAGATGAAGAAACTTATACTCACCACCATATTATGTGTATTTGCAGCCCTTGCCTACACACAGGTTACCATTACCAGTGCCCTGAACGGAGCCAATATTTGTATAAACAACCCTACTGCTACTTCTATTACTGACATCACTATAGGTGAAAACAACAATAATGATATAGCCATTACAGCTGCAGCTAATTTTGTGCTTTCATTGGGTGCAGGCAGCGGCTTTCAGTGGGCTGCCGTACCCAGCGTGGCGAGTACAGGTAGCGATATAGCCGATATTAGTATAACAACAGTTAGCGGTACGGAAATTGAAATTAACATTACTGTTACAGGCACTGGAAACAAAAATAACATTATACTTTCCAATCTTTGGGTAAGAGCTATAGCCCCACCCAGTGTAGGCACTGCAGCCATTATTACCCGCCCTAGCGGTGCAGCAGGCGGCACTGCCAATGTTACAGGAAGTGTAGGAATGAATTATGGTTTGCTGTCGAGTACAAACCCGCCAAACTTTTTTATCACAAACGTTCCAATTTTTAGCTGTAGTAATCTCAACTCAATAGTCTTAAATGCTACACCTTCAGTAGCGGGAGGCGTATTCACTTTACAATATTTGTCAGGCTCAGGAGATATTTCAAATGCTCTAAATCTTGTAGGTAGTAGTTATCGATTTTCACCCAATTCAATTACAGGACTGAATTCTACAGCAACATCAATAAACATTGTGTATAGTGTCTCAATAAATGGATGTGTTAGTAAAGCAGTTTCTAGTATAGATGTTTTTGATACTCCTCAAGTAGATTTTTCATTGCCTTCTGTATCAGGAGTAGCGGGTAGAATTCTTAAAAATGCAGCCCCTTTCACCATGATTCCCACCCCATCTGGCGGTGTATTTTCTGGAAATGGAGTATTTGGAAATACTTTTGACCCTTTTTCGGTTGTTTCGATAACATCCTATGATATTGCTTATGATGTTACGGATAATAATGGATGTTCCAACTCGGTAACCAAACAAATTGAAGTTATTTCTCAAACGGGAACAGTTCTTTCTTTAAAAAGTAATTACTGTACTTACTCTCCTTCTGAAACGGTTACATTCAACAATATTCAAAATTATGTAAGCGATGAATATGAAATTGTCAATATTATAGGTCCTGGAATTAGTGGCTTTGTCGGTGATGGAGTTTCAACTTTTTCCTATACTTTTAATCCATCGGCAGTTCCTTTATCTCAGCTTGATATTCCTCAGCCAGTCTTTATTATTACTAGACGAAAGGTTCATAGTACGGTTATTAGTAGAAGGAGCTGGAATACATTAGCTGCAAACACTTGTTTAGGGGCTCCAATTACCTATTTCAATAACATACTAGTTAATTTACCTTTTAGTGGGTATTCTACCTTACCTTTAAAAACATATCCATGTTCCGGACCATATGCTAATGGTATGGATTATACTGTATCTAAGCCAAATGTTGGATCTTTAATTAATCAGACTATTACATTAGATCCATTTTGGAATTTTAATACAAATACTTTTGCACAGTTTGTAACAATTCGTTCACGTCCCCCAATTCCTTCCCTTTCTTTTCCTGCAGATTCAAATTGTGTTGGTAATACTAGTTTTAGTCAGTATAATGCTTCGGGCTCTATCGGAGCTGTATTTAGATGGTGGGTTCCTGCTGCTACCATAACTGACGCTTCGGGCAATATATTGACCGCGAATGCATCTGCACAGGGAAGTTCTAAAAGTGCTTCGGATTTAAATTTTAATAGCAGTACTACTTTAGGGGGCTACGATTTTAAAGTGACTCAGGAAACCAATAATTGCATTAGTTTACCAAGAAATTTCAAGGTTAATTTTTATGACCGACCCTTATTCCCACAGATTGTGGTTCCTACAATTAGTGGATTGAACGTAGTAAACTTTAACGTATGCCAAAATAGTATATCAAACATTCCTTTGTCTGTATCTGGTACTTGGGTTAGATGGTACAGTTCGAATGGTTTTAATTCTGGAAACCTCATAAAATCTGGCCAAGATTTTACAGATTTTAATTTTAATTCTAACATAGCACCTAGGCTATTCACATATTTTGCTTCTCAAACTGTTAATGGATGTGAAACCCCTTCTCCTGGTCTTCAAGTTAATGTAAATGTGACTTCACTTCCTGGAGTTGTAGGGCTTAGTAATTCTTTTTTTGAATATTGTTTAAGTGCAACTTCTATTAATGTAGTGACAGTTACGGCATCTTACAGTTCAAATTTAATTAATACTTATAAATATTCATCCTTTCCTCAAGGGTACACTTCTGTTGGGCAGAACATGGTCAATTCTTCTTCTTTATTTTTTATGGACAAGAATCTTCTTACATCAGCTGGGGTAGATTTTAACCAAAACAGTTATAGAAGCATATATACTTCACAAACTGAAAACGGTTGTGAAGGCCCTAGAACTGGCATTAACTTTAATATTTATGCAGCCCCAGATCCTCCATCTATCGATAATCCTAATGGCATATATTGTAATGGACTATTGCCAAGCCCCATAACTGTAACTTCTACTAATATTGTTAACTTATTTGACAGCACTGGCACCGTTCTTTACAAATCGGATTATTATTATAGCAGTTTTCCATACCAATATTCAAAAGTTATTTTTGATATTTCTACTGTGATAGGGTTGTCTGGAACATTTCAATATGCTTTTACTCAGACTTTCGGAGTTTGTACCAGTACCTCGGCCCTTGCTAAAGTAAGCCTGCAGTCCTCTATTTCTGGTCCCAATCTAAATACAGCCTTGGGCACAAATGCGATAAATACATTCTGCACTCTTCCATTACTTGAGGCGAAGCCCATCTTAATTGGGGCAATACCTACTACTATTAAATTAAATATTGTGTGGTCGACTGATCTCTCACATAATAATATTGTGAGCAATATTGTAACCTACCTCACATCAATTACAGGTACTACTGCCACTGACCAAACCTATTATGCATTTCAGGAATCTGGTGGCTGCTTTAGTGTGCAAAGTACACCGGTTAGAATAAAAGTATATAATACCCCTATTATACCCACAGTATCAAAGACAGTTGAGTATTGTAGCACCTATAATTCGATGGTACATACCCTGACAGGAATTGTGGCACCTGCAAATACCCTTACATGGTATTTGGACAGAAATTTAACAACTGTTTTAGGTACAGTTTTAGGATCAGGTGCACTTTCTTCAGGCGTTGCACTCTCCGTTACAGGTACTAATGTGTTTTATGCTACCCAGACCGCATTCAACACCACACCTGATCAGGCTTGCGAAAGCAAACCAGAAGACTTGACCCTTAAGGTGAATACTACCCCTGTTCCAGTGATAAATATAAATTATACTGGCATACCCAACGTAAGGACAGGTGTAATAGATACGCTTTGCAGGGATATCGCTTTTAGTGATTTAAAGCTTTCAGGCAGGAATACTGCGAATGGTAGCGGTATGGGAATAGGAATATTCTATAAAGACACTAAATTACCTCAAAATAGTTTAGGGGCTTCTCCAAATATTGCCATAGCCTCACTAGACCCAGGAGTCTATAAGCTGATTTACAACTTTAGAGATGTTCAGTCTAATTGCGAGGCAGATACCGTGAAATTTATAAATGTACTTCCCCTACCTAACGTGGACTTTAACCTTTCTAGCTTATGTGTGGGCGATACAGTTTCTCTTTTAAGCACGGCAAACGTGAGTGCTCCTGACGAAATAAGCAAATATGTATGGAAATTTTATTTTGCTCAACCCTTAACAACAGACAGTGTTAGCAACCCTAAGGTATTATTTAACAGTCCCTCCCTTTACCCAATTGATCTTACAGTAGCTACTAAATTGGGTTGTTTTAATAAAGTGACTAAGGCAAGAACCGTAGAGCCATACCCTACCGTAAAGTTTGCAGTGAAAAATATATGCCTTACTGATGCTACCCTCTTTACCAATCAGACCAACTTTGGCGTTGGCACTTTCAAAAGCTTAGTATGGGATTTTGGAGATGGGGATATAGTGAATTTCAATGCTTTGAATACTACTATAGGTACAAGCAAGACCTTTGGTGACACCAAACTCGTGAACCATATATATAGTCAGGAAGGTGTTTATTTGCAAAAGCTCACTGCCAGCAGTCTTAATAATTGTGTTACCTCAATTACTAACCGCTCGTTTATCTTGCCTAAAATAAAAGTAACTCCTTCCAGCCCATATGTGCAGAATTTTGAAAATGGGTCTGGTGGGTTTGTGGCAAGTGAAGATAACTCAAGCTGGGAATATGGCACTCCGGCAAAGAAATTCATCAATAAAGCCGCTTCTGGCGGTAGCAAAGCATGGGTAACGAGCTTAACAGGAAGGTATCTAGCTGGCGATACCTCAGCCGTGAGGTGTCCTTGTTTCGATATCAGTGAAATGAGCAAGCCAATGATTTCACTCAAAATTCGTTCTGTATTCGATAGACCAGGCGTAGATGGCGTAGTATTGCAAGTGAGCGATGGAAGCGACAAATGGTATCCTGTAGGTAACATAGCTAAAGAAACTAGTTCGGGGCTGAACTGGTACAACCAATCAGGTATAGTATCGAAGCCAGGTAACCAAGCTGTGCTCAATGTAGGCTGGTCGTCTAGCGACTCACTAGCCACCGATTCTTTTAGGCTGGCTCGCTACAAATTAGATGAGTTCAGAGATGAAGGTGGTAATTTACTGGATAACAATGCGCTGAATAGGAAATCGCTACAATTTAGGCTTGCGCTCGGCTCATCGGCACAATCAGGTGCTGCCAAATCTGATGGTTTTGCTTTTGACGATTTCAGTGTGTTGGAACGCGACAAACTTTTATTGATAGAAAACTTTACCAATACAGCCTCTAGCAATACAAATGGAACGCTAGAATCGGATAAAAGAGCCGACCTGCTTATCAATACCAATAGTAAGGATGTTTTGGGAGTATACTATCATACCGCTTTTCCAAACAACGCAGATGTGTTTAATAGGGCAAATGTAGCCGACCCTAGTGCAAGAACTTTATTTTATGGCGTAAGCCAAACCCCTAATTCGGTACTATCAGGCAATAAATTTACAGGCAGCAGTTTTGGATTGACACAAAGCATTATAGATAAGGAAAATTTGCTTACGGCCAAGTTTAGGTTTGATATTTCAAAAGTAGCCTCTGGCAATACCTTTTATGTAAATGCCACTGTAACAGCCAAAGAGGATATTACTGATGAAACCATTCTCAATATTGCGCTGGTAGAACGTACCGTTACTGGAGCTAATGCAGGCAATGGACAAACCCGATTTGAATGGGTAATGCGTAGTTTACTACCAGATGCTGCAGGTACATCAATAAAAACGGGTTGGGCAACAAACCAATCTAGATCCTATTCATTTTCTGCAACCTTAACCGCTAATCAAGTGGTAGATCCAAGCATGATAGGCGTAGTGGGTTTTATACAAAACAAGGTTACTAAAGAAATATACCAGGCTAGTTATGACGGCCCTCAAGTTGTGCCAAGTACTACACCGGTAGATGAAGCCAAAGAAAATACCAATGGATTCCGCATGTTTCCTAACCCTACAGAAAACGAAGTAACACTTTGGTTCGATAAGGCTGTAAAAGAAAAAGTAGCCTATGAAATATACAATCAGTGGGGTGTGCAAGTACTTAAAGGCGAATTGCTGTCGGGTACACAGCGTGTAACTGTTTATACATCTACATTATCGTCTGGTGTTTATATCGTGGCAATTCATCCCGCAAGCGAAGTTTCTACCTTTACTAAGCTTACAGTAGTGCATTAAGAGGCGCTTCCCATAGTTGTTGGCACCTTTAAGCTGTTAAGCACCAACCACGGGAATAACATACAAAGAATTTAGATTTTCGCAAAGATCCGTGTAGGAGACAATGCCATTTATAACAGATTTGTGAAGCCAATGCTTGAACTCTGTGGATAGTTGGTTCATAGCTATATTATGCAGCATCTTTATAAAAATTATGCCTTAATGTAGGGTACACAATAACGCATAGCATAGTATGCTATAGTGAATAATAGAGTGTGATATGCAGCGTACTTTCCGATACTATGCTGCATAAACTAAAAGACCTACCGAGTTTTGAAAACTTGGTAGGTCTCTCTTATTGGCTAAACTCTCTTACGCTACTATCAACGAATCGACTAATACGCCAATTCTAAGTGTATTTGCTTGTGTGTATGCCCTGCGCACTTCAAGGGAATAATTGCCAGGAGCAAGCGGATTTGGTATGCTAAACATAAGCTTACCATCGGTGCGGTTGGCTATTACCTGCACTTTAGTGGCTGCATTTGTAGCAGACACAAAAAATATTCCTTCATTGGCATTAGCAGTACTAAACTTGAGTTCTTCGCCTACTATTTGCCCTATACCACCCGGGGTAAGTGTACTGTTGGCAATGCCCGAGTTAATATCCAAAAATTCAAGTAAGGCAGGTGCTGCCATCGACTGGGTTATTTTCTCTACTTTGGCATTCTGCATTTTCTGTAATAACATTAACCCTTGCGACAAAGTAGCTTTGCGGGTATGGCGTGAAGCATCAAAAGTATCGAGTGCGTTGGCAAATACGCCACTAATGCCGGGGCGAATATTGGCAAACGGTAGGTTTACCGTATTGCCATCGGCTACTTCATCGCACACTACAGTACTTAAAAGAGTAAGCACAGCCTTCAAGTCTGTTTCGGTAAGGGTAGTGCCTCGTAAAAGCATTCGCTTTACTAGCACATCTACATCTATTACTACATTGGAAAGCACACGAGCCGATTGATCGTTTGGATCTGGCGTAATGGGATTGGGCTGGAGATAATACTTGATTGGCATATTAATAAT
>Ga0163155_10005528_pt1 | contig 12587 bp, 1 predicted proteins | sample OliLakLV19SP4G1_FD_148611 | JGI IMG/M metagenome (GOLD analysis project Ga0163155, IMG submission 148611) | Freshwater microbial mat bacterial communities from Lake Vanda, McMurdo Dry Valleys, Antarctica - Oligotrophic Lake LV.19.SP4.G1 | ecosystem: Environmental > Aquatic > Freshwater > Lake >...
GAAACAACCAGTGCGCCGGTGATAGCAATGTTTTTTAAGTCGGCAGCGTCTTGAATAACATCAGTTGGTCCGTCGTAGAAGAGGCGGAGCGCGCGAGTCACTGGCGCAATTGCATTGAACTGTGCGAATGAGAGTCCGCCTATGGTGAGGGTGTCGCTCGCAGAGAAGTTAGTGAGGACATCAATGACGAGCACGGAACCGTTTCCTTCGTAACTCACTGTGGATGATACTTTGCCTGACGCAGTGCCACCGATGACTGCAGACGTATCGAACGTATCGAACTTCATGTTGTGCGTCGAAGTCGCGAGCGAGAGGCGAATATCGTTCACTGCCAAAATAGCAGGAGCACTTGTCTCTGTGATGGTGATGGTGGAGATGGTGGTTGTTGCTTGTCCTATTGCGAATACTTGATTTGATGCACTCGTGACGACTGGGTCTCCACTGATAGTCCAACAGGTGTTGTTGCCATTATCTGCAGTGTGGAGGGCGGTGATGGTCGTTCCTCCGCAGGCATTTGAATCGCGCACATCAACGTATGACACGTCTTTTTGTGTGGTCACATTGAAATTTGCCTTACTACCAGGAACTGATGAGCGGAGCGTTATTTCGCTTCCCACCGAACCGGTGAGGGTGAGGGTTGCAACGGTTGTTGATGCACTCGCGGGGAAGACCACGGTAGCGTTCGCAATCGCCACAAAGTTATTGTCGACAGTTGTAGTGGCGCCAAGCGTGGTCGTTGAAAGATTGTTTGTGATGTCGAGGTTGTAGAAAGCGTCGATGCCAGACAGAGAGCCTGTTGCAGTTTGGAGGCCAGTGCCATTGAAGGTGGTCGTACCAACATCCGCTTCGAAGCCGCCACTGTTTGTATAGTTGCCGGTGATTGAGAGAAGGGATGGCGCAATGACGCGGGTGCCTGTTGCGATACTAAAGTTCGTTGTCGAGGCGTTCGAAGAAAACGTGGTGGTGCTGTTGCCAGAGAACGACACATTGTTAAACGCCGACGTGCCGGTCATGGTCCCTGCAAGCGTTGACGTGCCGTTGTCGAAGAATTCGGCGATGTTGTATTCATATACTGAGTCGCTGTTATGTCCAATGACAAACATAGTGGTGCCGTCGGTACTAAAGTCAACTTCCACTGGCGCCGCATCTTGAGCGGTAACTGAAAGTGACTTCTGGAAAACAGCAGTTGCAATATCATAGCCAGTAGAGAGTCTGTATTCATACACTCTCGCGCCAGTACTTCCTGTCATAAACATTCTTGTGCCGTCTTGGTTGAAGGTGATAGCTTCTGGTGAAGTATCTTGCCCCGCCACCGAAAATGGACTTCCCGTCACCACAGCGGTTGTGATATCGAAGCCAGTAGAGAGGTTGTATGCATTCACTTCATCACCTGCATTTCCAATCACAAACATTTTAGTGCCGTCGATGTTGAAGGTGAAGCCTGAAGGCCCTGTTTCCTGTGCGGTAATTGAGGTACTCGCTTGAAAAACTGCAGTTGAAACATTGAAGCCTGTGGAGAGATTATATTGAAAGATGCGGTCGGGAACAGAACTGCCCAATACCAACATCCGAGTGCCGTCTGGGTTGAACGCTACGTCCTCAGGAAATGTGTCCTGCGCTAGCACAGAAGAAGAACTATTATAGAGAGCGGTTGAAACATTGAAAGGATCTGAGAGGTGGTATTGGGTGACTGCGTCAACAGTCCAGCCAATCACAAACATCTTTGTACCGTCGGTGTTGAAGGTGAGTCCTACAGGTTGTGCTTCCTGCGCTAACACTGAAAATGAACTATCATGCACCGCACCAAAATCAAACGGTGAGGGTAGGTTGTATTCATAGATACTGTCATTAGTACCTCCTACAATATACATCTTGGAACCAGTTTTGTTGAAGGTAATCTGCTGTGGAGTAGCATCTTGCGCTACAACAGAGGAGGAACTATGGAAGACTGCGGTCGAAGTGTCCCAAGCAGTGGAAAGATTGTAACGTATGGCGATATCTTTGTTCTGTCCTAATACAAACATTCTCGTACCGTCAAGGCTTAAGCTAACACTACTTGGTGAAACGTCTTGTGTTGAAACATAGATCATACTATCAAAAACTGCAGTGGAAATATCAAAGCCGGTGGAAAGATTGTATTCAATGACCGCATCGGCGATAGTGCCAACAATGTACATTTTCTTGCCATCAACGCTAAATGTAATTCCTGTTGGATGTGAGTCTTGGGCGAGTACCGAAAACGATTGACTATACGTAGCGGTAGTTATATTGAAACCAGTCGAAAGATTATATTGATCAACCTCATCATTGATACGTTCAATAATGTACATCCTTGTCCCATCAGAGTTAAATGCAATACCATTTGCATCTGTGGACTGTGCCGAAACAGATGTCGAAGCAGTAAATGAAGCTGTAGAAACACTAAAGCCGATTGAAAGCGCATATTCGTAGACCTTATCACCCGTCTGACCATACACAAACATCTTCGTCCCCGAAGGATTGAAGGCAATACCTGTCGGAGTAGTGTCTTGTGCCGTTACTGAAAAAGAGCCTGCTGTTGTTGTTGTGCCTAAACTAAACCCGCCAAGCGAAGTCGGGACGTTTTGGAAATTTACTGTGCCAGCGCCTTTCGTGAACGTTCCGCTGTTCGTATAATCTCCCCCAACACCGAGCGATGCTGGAGCAACCACAGTTGCTCCAGTGGCAATCACCATATTCGAAGTCGACGCGTTTGAAGAAAAAGTTTTAGTACCTGCGCCAGTGAATTCAATGTTATTAAACGTGCTCGTTCCCGTCATAGCGCCCGAAAGTGACTGTGCACTTCCCCCATTGAAGGTGGTGGTGCCTGTTCCTCCGGTGAAGCCACCACTATTGGTATAATTGCCAGAAATTGAAAGGAGTGAGGGTGCAACTACGGTAGTGCTCGCGTTCGCAATAGTGAAGTTAGATGTCGAGGCGTTGTTGAGGAATGTCTTCGTGCTTGGGCCAGTGACGGTGAGGTTGTTGAACGCAGAAGTGCCGGTCATTGTTCCAGAGAGTGAGGAGGTGCTGTTCTCGAAGAAACCGGTGAGGTTGTATTGGTATACTTTTGAACCAGTCTGCCCTGCCATAAACAGTCTAGTACCATCGGGCTTTAGAAATATTCCTTGCGGATTATTATCTTGCAGTGCAATAGTTGTGGTGCTTTGGAAAGAAGCCGACGAAATATCCCATGGCACGGTGAGTGCGTACTGAGACAATCTGTCATTGGTCGCATCAGTGAAATACATGCGCGTACCATCTTCAGAAATCGCGAGCCCTTGCATATTTGGGTCAGTAGTACCTACATACAAAGTTTCGAACAATGATGCGGTACTCACATCCCATGGAGTAGTGAGATTGTATTCATTGATGTTGTCATTGAAGAACCCGTTCATATACATCTTCGTACCATCGGGCTTGAAAATGACTTGATTGACATTGGACTCTTGGGCAGCCAAAGATAACACCTGAATAAATACAGCTGTAGAAACATCCCACGGAGTTGAAAGCGAATATTCATTTATTTCGTCGGCAAGTTGACCCGAAACGTACATCTTTGTGCCGTCAGGTTTAAAGGCAACAGTTTGTGAGTCAGTATCTTGCGCCGATGTGCTTATTGAACGGACAAAGTTCGCAGAGGTCACATCCCACGGAGTCGAAAGTGTATATTCGAAGACAGCATCTGCGACACTTCCCACGATATACATCCTGGTGCCGTCCGGCTTCAAAGTGACACCTTGTGGCGTTGCGTCTTGCGTCGCTACAGACGTTGAAGCATTAAACTGCATGGTGGCAGTATCAAATCCTTCCGTTATTCCAATCCCGGTTAGATACACTTGCCCAGAATTATGGGTGAACGAGCCATTGTTTGTATAGTTCCCTGCTACTGACAGGAGCGTCGGGGCCGTGACGGTATCGCTATTTGTGATTTCAAAGTCAGTGGTTGACGCGTTATTTGAAAATGCGAATGTGCCGGTAGTGGTTGCGCCACTAATTGAAACCATCGCACGATTGGTACCTAGGTTTCCCACTGCGACAAACCGATTTGCGGCATAGGTTATGTGACGCCATTGTGTAACTTCAGTGGCAGTTCTCATTGTCCACGTGATGCCGTCGGGAGAAGTCATGACGCGGTTGGTGCCGTCATTTGCAACTGCGACGAAAAGTCCATTTCCATATGCAACGCTCCACCATTGACGAGATTCAGCAGCGGTGCGAGGAGTCCAATTAATGCCGTCAGGTGACGTCATAACTGACGAACTTGTTGCAGCACCATACGCGACTGCGACAAAGAGGCCGTTGCCATAGGTGGCGCCGTACCATTGATTTTGTGCTGCTGCTTTTCGTGCTGTCCACGAAATACCGTCAGGTGAGGTCATGACGCGGTTGTTGCCGTCAATTGAAATTGCCACGAAGAGGCCGTTGCCGTAGGTGACTGAGCCCCATGTGTTTTGCTCAGATGAGGAAGCGGCAGTCCACGTGATGCCGTCTGGTGAATACATTGCTCTACTTGCTCCATCAGATGAGACAGTAACAAATGTTCCATCGCCGTATGTTACCCACTCCCAACCATTAGCAGCTGCTGCAGTACGCACTGTCCACGTGATGCCGTCAGATGATGTCATAACACGGTTGGTGCCAGTGTATGCAACTGCAACAAAGAGTCCTTCACCGTAAGTGACTGAAACCCATTGGTTCGCTTGCGCAGCAGTACGCGCAGTCCACGAGATACCGTCCGCCGAGGTCATGACGCGGTTGGTGCCGTCGACCGACACAGACACGAAGAGACCATTCCCATATGCGACAGAACGCCAACTATTTTGTGCTGACGAAACTGCACCTGTCCACGTCACGCCATTATTTTTAAATCCTCCACCGTCGACAACCACATCGTTAAATGCAGAAGTACCTGTCATTGTTCCAGAAACCGATGCACTTGCTCCAGTGAAATACGTTGTACCGCTTCCGTGTGTGAATCCTCCATTGTTTATGAAATCATCGCTCACGTATAACGTTTCAGGCGCAACAAATGTTGAGTTTGCGCTAATGGTGAGGTCAGTCGTTGACGCTGTATCCAAAAATGTGACCGTGTCATTCACGTTGCTTCCACTCGTTGAGGTCATCACTTGGTCATTACCAGTCGATGCAATTGCAACAAACCGACCATTGCCATAGATGACATCACGCCATGTAGTTGCTTCCGAAGCAGAGCGCGCTGTCCATGTGATACCGTCGGGTGAGGTCATAACACGATCGGTGCCTGTAATAGATACAGCCACAAACAAATCATCGCCGAAGCCAACCCCATACCATTGGTTAGCCTCTGTCGCCTGCCGAGTCGTCCACGCAATTCCATCTGGCGAAGTCATGACGCGGTTGGTAGTCGTTCCAGTAAACGAAACTGCGACAAACGTTCCATTTCCAAATGTAACATCAAGCCAACCAATTTGTTCGGACGAACGTCGCGCTGTCCATGTGACGCCGTCGGGTGAGGTCATGACGCGGTTTACACCTGAGTTTGCTACCGCGACAAAGAGACCATTTCCATACACAACAGAGTTCCAATCATTTGATTCTGGTACCGAACGTGCTGTCCACGTGATACCGTCGGGCGATGTCATAACGGGGGTTGCGCCACCGTTTGACACTGCAACAAACATTCCATTACCGTAGGTGACGCCAAACCATAGATTCGCGGCCGCCGCAGGGCGGGCCGTCCACGTGACACCGTCAGGAGATGTCATTACACGGTTAGTGCCCGAATATGCGACAGCAACAAACAGTCCCTCGCCATACGTCACGGCAACCCAGTTGTTTGCTTCTGCTTCGCTTCGAGGAGTCCATGTTATGCCGTCGGGAGAAGTCATAACTTGATCGGTGCCACCAGCAGTTGCAACTGCGACAAACGTGCCGTTGCCGTAGGTGACTGAGCGCCATCCGGTTGCTTCAGACTCTGCTTGAGCGTTCCAAGTAACACCATCATTTTTAAATATAAGACCAGTGTCAATGACGGTGTCGCTGAACGCAGATGTGACATCGAGTTTTCCTGAAATATTTGTGCTTGTACCTGCAAGATACACCGTGCCGTTGTTGTGGGTGAACGTACCGTCATTTGTGAAATTACCTACAGTAAGTTTTGACGGTGCGGAAACTATTGCACCGAGATTGGTCGTGAAGTCAGAGGTGGATGCATTTGCAGAAATAATTTTTGTGCTGTCGCCAGAGAACGTCACGTTGTTAAATGCCGAAGTTCCTGTCATCGTGCCTGAAAGGGTGGATGTTGCATCGTAGAAGAATTCGCCGATTTCGTATTGGTACACTTTATCATTGCCAGCACCCACCGTATACATCTTCGTGCCAGTAAGGTTGAACGCTAACCCATTTAGATTTGCGTCTTGTGCGTTAGTTGAATAACTATCTTGAAAAACCGCTGTCGAGACATCGAAGGCAGTAGCGAGATTGTATCTGTAGACAAAGCCGGAACTTCCAGACATGAACATCTTTGTTCCTTCCGCGTTAAACGTCACCGCATTTGGTACACCGTCTTGTGAGGTGACAGATACCGATCTATTACTATAGATTGCGGTAGTGACGTTAAAAGCAGTGGAAAGATCATATTCGTAGACGGTGTCATTCACAGTACCGACGATATACATCTTTGTGCCGTTGGTGTTGAACGCAACTCCACGTGGCGATGTTTCTTGCGCAGTGATTGAGATAGATCTTGAGGAAGTGGCAGTCGTAATATTGAAGCCCGTGGAGAGGTCATATTCGTACACAGTGTCGTTGGTACCTCCCATTATATACATCTTCGTGCCGTTGGTGTTGAAACGGACACCTCCTGGAAAAAGATCTTGCACTGCAACAGACAACGTAGAGCTGTAGCTTGCTGTGGACACATTAAAGCCCTCGGAGAGACTGTATTCATACACACTGTCGTTAGTATTCCCTGCCACAAACATCTTGGTGCCTTCGGGGTTGAATGTGACATCTTGTGGATTTATGTCTCTAGCTGCTATCGAAGTCGAAGCATTGTTATAAGTCACTCCAAAATCAAATGGTGCCGCGAGGTGGTATTCGTTCACGTCGTCGCCAATTTCTCCCATCACATACATTCTTGTGCCATCAGTGCTAAAAGTGAGAGCGTTCGCATTTGTTTCTTCTGTAGCTGTAGAAAATAGACTGCTATAAACGGCTGTAGATACATCGAACGGTGTAGAGAGGTGGTATTCGTTCACGTCGTCACCTGTTGTTCCAATAATAAACATTTTAGTACCATCGATGTTGAAGGCTAGTCCACGTGGCGCTGTTTCTTGTGAGGATATAGAAAATACGCGGTCGTAGATAGCAGTGGAAATATTAAAGCCGACAGAAAGATGATACTCGTTGATACCAAGGGAACTTTCTCCTATCACAAACATTCGTGTGCCGTCGGGATTGAATGCCAAGTCTTCTGGAAATGTCTCTTGTACTGCAATTGAAGTACTAGCTGTTGATGATGCTGTGGTAATATCGAAGCCTATCAATAGGTCGTATGCGAAGACTTTGTTATTGGCGTCTCCTACCATAAACATCTTGGTGCCTTCGGGGTTGAAGGCGAGGCCACGGGGTGAAATGTCTTGTGCCGCAACTGAAAATACACTGTCATAAACTGCTGTGGACATATCAAACGGTGTAGCGAGGTGATACTCGTGGACGTCGTCACCTGTTGCACCGAGGACAAACATTTTGGAGCCGTCTGGGTTGAATACAACTCCCTCTGGGGTTGTATCCTGTGCCGCGACAGAAAAATTACTGTCAAACGCTGTCGTCACCAAATCAAAACCGCCTTGCGACAGTGGTGCGCCAGAAATATCTATATTTCCGCTGTTGTGTTTGAACGTGCCGTTGTTTGTAAAGTTGCCGTTGATTGCGAGATTGGTCGGTGCGTATGTCGTGCCAGTCGCCACTAAAAAGTTTCCATGTATAGTTGTCGTCGCAGGACTTGATGTTGCAAGCGTGCTACTCCCATATGCACTATAGAGAACATCGCCATCATCTTCAGCATCAAAGAATGTCATCTGTTTCATATCGACAACCCCAGCTGATGTCGTACTCATACTGATAAACGTATCTTTATAGAGCGGAATGCCAGTCACGTTTGAAACACCATCAACACCCATTAAGAATGTGGTCGCTTTCATTGTGCTCGAGCCATTTACAAAAATCGTAATCGGCGTTGTGCCGCCCGCCGTTAGATTTGTAAGAATCCATGCCCCTCCCGCACTAGTTGTAGTGGAGGTCGTTGCATTACTCCCCACCTTTATATGAATCTGTGCCCCCAAACTCGAAGTTGTTGTTCCCGCATCTAAATAGAGCGTTCCTGAAATTGAGAAAGCCGCGTCTGCAGAATGTACAAATCCAAAGAAAAATACGAGACAAATAACTGGCAGTACCATCAATAACGCCATCCCCTTTCTTCGCACATTCGCTCCAACCCCCCTCATGTCAAGGTTAAACCTTGACATGAGGGGGGTTTTTACAATATCAAGGTCGAACCTTGATGTGGTGTTTGGCTTTTTTGTTTCCGAAGCGAAGGCCGAAAAGTTCTCATGCTTGACACGCGAAATGAGTGTAGTATTTTGTAAATATGAACCGCGCCAACCTTGCACAAGAAGTCGCCATGCTCCGCTCGCTTGCAGTGAGTATTGTTGGTCGTGACTCGGAGGGAGAATATCGAAAAGAGTTTGTGCAAAAAGCTTTACGCGCTTTAAAGCGCGCTCCCACAGAGCGCTTCGCAGGGAAAGATTCGTTCCTCGCTGAATTGTCTCGTCGTTCATAGGCGTATGGTGCACGTCGTTTATTCTCGACACTTCCTGAAGAGTGCTCGTGTGTTGCCTAAAGCGCAACAACGTAAACTGGCAATACTGCTTGAGAAAATGGCGCAGAACCCTTACGACCCTGTCCTTCATACCAAACACCTTTCGGAACCACTTATAGGACTCCTGTCTTTTCGCGTCACGCGTGAATGGCGTGTGATGTTTCGATTTCGTGACGAGAGTACGATAGAACTCATTGAAGTAGCGCATCGCCGCGACATATATCGTTAGAAGACATCCTAAAAGTCGCGTGACAGTATAAGACACATCACGAATGGAAAAGACCATCCCTTGAGGTTCCGTCCTCACAGGACCTTTTTTCTCAAAAGTCCCCCTTAGGGTCCCGTCCCTCTGGGGTCCTTTTTTTATGTTGTTGTTTTGGTTTTTGTTTTTCACAGTTTTGGTTGTGTCTTTGGTGATATGTACTCTGTGTTGGAGCCCCAATGTCAAGGTTTAACCTTGACATTGGGGCTCCTTCCCGCGAGGTCGAACCTCGGGGGAACTGTTCATCAAGGTGTTGGAGTTCCTGTGTCAGGTGGTGGTTCTGGCGTAGGCTCTGGGGTTGGTTCGGGCTGTGGGTTTGGTGTCGGCTCTGGTGTTGGTGCTGGCACTACTTCTACGGTGCGTGTCGTCTCGCCCACGTTCCCTGCTGTGTCTGTCGCTCTATATGTGATGGTATGTACGGCTGGTGTATGGAGGTCGAAGATTGCTGGGCTGATTTCTGTGCCGTCGACGAGCGTGATGTACGTGAGGTTCGTGTCTACGTTATCCGATACTGTTGCGCCTTCATCGTTGTAGCTTGCATCAACTGTCACTGTGACTGAGCTTGGTCCGATGAGACTTACGACTGGGGCAGTGGTATCGGGAGTCGTTGTTCCAGTTCCACCTGTTCCTCCTCCGCCTGTGTCGCCTCCACCTCCGTCATCTGGTGGAGGTGTGATAGTTGTGGAGCCACTACCAGCGTTTAGAATAAGCGCATCGAGCTGTGCTTTCGAGAGACATGTCTCGTTGCCGGCGTCGTCTGCCACACAGAGGCTCTTTGTGTGCACTTCGTTTGTGAATAGTTTTCCGATAAACGCGACCTGCGCAGTCACCTGTCCGACTACAAACTTCGTGAGTTCTGCACCTCGTGAGTATGCGACGTTTGCAAGTTCGACAACCATGCCGAGCATCGAAACATTTTCTGTTGTCGCTTCCGCAAACATATCCTCCACATTAACGCTGAACCCTGGTTCTACTGTCATGAGGATTTTCACGAGACAAGCATTTTCTGGAAGAACGACTCCCACTTTCTCGAGTTCGGTTTCAAGGTCGCTATCGCATTGTGAGTGGCCGATAGATTCAAATGCGTGACCGACGATTGTGCCTGGGCGGTTCGCGCGCATACCGACACCAGTGATACTTGACGCAACAATCGCATCACCCTTTGATATTGGTCCATTTTCAAGCGAAACAATCACAGGAGCGCGTCCGAGGAGCGCAACTTTCACGAGGTAGCTGTCGCTTGCTCCAAGCACCGTATGCGGATTTGTTGAAACGACACCCATCACATTTGATTGATACGTGCTCGAAGACAGACCGACCATATTCGGAGTATCCGTGGCGTTCGTGACAAGCATACCTGGCACGTACTGCGAGCTTGATGCAACGAGATAGTTTTCTGCAATGTCCGCACCATTCACCAAGTTGAGGCGTCCATCATACTTTGCATTTGGAGCTAGCTCACCGACACCAGCTTCCGCGAGTGTTGTTCCGTCACTTTCAACTCCAGTAGGGTCGTCAATCCATGTTTTGATATATGACACATCGATGTCGTGCACACCTACAGAGTTAGTAGTTACGTTTGCGTTGTAAATACCAACCATTGGCGCTAAAGGCATAGTCGGCATACCACCTGCAGGCGTTAGCACGGCGTTTACAGTGCCGTTCACGAGGAATGTCGCATTTGTGCCCGTAACTTCAATGCGGAAACGGTTGAGATCAATCCTTCCAGTTGAAGTTGAAATACCAGTGTCGATTCCTGTTGTTACGCCATTTCTGCGAACGTTTGCAAACCAGTTTGGTGAAGACGAAGCCGAGAAGAACGCGCCGTTAACTGGAAGTTGTGCGACAAAGCTACTAGAACCCATTGCAATATCTGTAAAGCCAACGACATAGATACGTGATGTGGTTGAGATTTGGCTTCCTGGAGGAATACCAACGCGTGCTTCGAATACAGGACTTGATGTAGCGGAAGCAATACGGTTATGAGTACGTAAAAATACGGCCTCATTTGGTGCAAAACTTGTTGTAAGTCCAGCACGCAAGCGCACCTTTGGTGGATACTCGTTAAGTGGTGACACCATCGCGTCAGAGTTTATATCGAGAGAGAAATCTCCACACGCACTGGTAGTATCTGCAGCGGCGGTAGATGTCGCAGCGGCCCAACCAGTACCAGCGTTACAATTCAACTCCATCCATGTGCTGTAGATACGGCCGTCAACGGTGAGTGAGTCGCGGATTCCGCCAGTGCCCCAGACCGATGTCGTACCGATTGCAACGCGCTCGCGGTTCAAGTCGCCCGTCGTTGTTGCAAAGCCCCAAAGGATTGGACGCTGTCCCGGACCAAACGTACTTGTTGTCGCAAACATAAAGAGTGGATTGTTTTCGTTCATACTGGTACCACCCACCACGGAAAGTTTTGCATATGGTGTTGACGTTCCGATACCGGCGTAACCATTATCTCCTGTAACCACAAAGCGCGTTGTTACAGAGCCAAAATCATCTGCGGAGTAACGCATGCGTAAATCACCTGAGCTGTTCACAATATCCCAGTCAAAGAATGCGTTACCGGGTCGGAAGAGATCGATACCAACTTTCGAAGCATCCATAGAGGTAATACGGAGTAATTGGTCTCCAGTTCCAGACAATTCAAGTTTCTGTGACGCTGAAGTAGTACCGATAGCGACATTACCATTCGGAAGAATAACGAAACGTGTTGATGTTGCGTCCAGCGCATCGCTTGATGTGCCTATTGAGAATTTGCCGTCGACGTTTGAAACGAGCCAGTGTTTGTTGCCACTTGATGCATCGGTGTCTGTGATTGCGAGGTATGGAGAGGTCGAGGCGATTTGGAAATCCCAGTATGGAGTTGTAGTTCCTACTGCAAGCTTGCTACCTGTCGAGAGGTACGTGTTTGAACCAGAGTTGGTGAAGAAGTTAGCACCACCTGTTGAAAGACAAGTGCCTGATACTGCGTAACAACCTGCGGTGATGTTGAAGCCGTTTGCTGCAGTTGTAGAGCCAGTGTTTCCGATGGTGAAGAGTGTTGACGTAGAGTTCGCAGTTGAAGAACCAACGCTGAAGAGCGTTGTGCGAGTGTCGCCATTGTTTGCATGCACGGAGAGGAGTGAAGATGGTGAGGTTGAACCAAATCCAGTATTGCCGAGTGAGTTGACGGTAAGGATGTTAGAGGCAGACGTTGAAGAAAGTGCTTGGGTGATAGAGAAGAGCGTGGTTGAGGCAGAGGTAGAGGTGCCATAGAAGATAGAGAGTGGACCACTGACGTTGAGGCCGTTTCCTGCATTGATACCCCCAGTGACATTGAGGTCGCCACCAAAGGTTGCGAGGTCGGAGACGTTGAGCGAGCCCGTTTCAACAGTACCTGCACGGAGTGATGCAAGTTCAGTACCGCCTATGTCGATGACAGCGAGGGAGGCGCGGTTGTAG
>Ga0163155_10005532_pt1 | contig 12582 bp, 10 predicted proteins | sample OliLakLV19SP4G1_FD_148611 | JGI IMG/M metagenome (GOLD analysis project Ga0163155, IMG submission 148611) | Freshwater microbial mat bacterial communities from Lake Vanda, McMurdo Dry Valleys, Antarctica - Oligotrophic Lake LV.19.SP4.G1 | ecosystem: Environmental > Aquatic > Freshwater > Lake >...
CATTTGCTTTTTGAGGTTTTTCACCGGCCAGTTCTTGTGTCTTTTCCAACAATTTTTCTTGCCTCTCTTTTTGCTCTTGCAGCTGATCAATGGCTTGCTCTAATTTGTAGTCGTACTGTAATTGTTTGAATAGTTCCAGCGTTCGCTCCAATTCTTTCTCCATATTAATTTCCTTGCGCTCCATCTTATCCAGCAGCTTTTGCATTTGTGAGGGGTCGGCATTTTCTTTCAACAGCTTTTCCAATTCCTGAAAGAGTTTTTTGGTTTCTTCATCAAGCAGCTCGTTCATGATTTTCTGAATTTGCTCTGACTTTTCCTTAATGCGTTCGCTCTCTTCTGAGAAGGATTCTTTTTTTTGTTCGAGCAGACTGTTTTCTTTTTGGAGGTCTTTGATGGCCTGATCCAATTTTTGTTTTTGCTGAATAAGGTCCTCCAACATTTTTTTGTCTTGCCAGTCGAGGCTTTGCTTGCCTTTCAATTTCTCTTGTGCTTCATCGATCGCTTGCTTCAGGTCTTTTGCTTTTTGCAGGCTTTGATCTATTTTTCCTTCGGCATTTTGTTGTGATTTAGAAATTTCTGTTTTCAATTCTTCCTCACTGGGCAATGCAAAAATATAGTCAGAAGAACGAGTCGACTTCCTTCCATTTACCCCGTCATTATCCCACACCTGCAAATGGTAGGTCAATTGGTCTCCGGGTGTAAGCTGCAATGAATCAACCGCCCAGCGATGGAAGAAGGTTTGTTGATTGCGTGTGGACACTAAAGGAATAACGATACTCTTTGTTGCTTGCTGCTTTGTACCCTTTAAGATTTGGTAGTTCAATTTCAACGCGGTGATTCCATAGTCATCGCTGAGCGATCCGCCCAATAAGATATTTTTAAACAAAATAGAATCGCGCAAGTTGTCTACCACAATTTGCGGGTGCTGATCTTTGATCACGCCAAGGGAATAGGAAATTTGATCTTTATTTTTACTTTTTTCATTCTCCAATAAAATGGAATACTGATCTGGCTCTTTGATGTTTTTGCTGAAGTTGTAAACCTGATCATCTATCAGCGGCATTTCGTTTTGTCCCTCAGCGGACGCAAATGAGATTGAAGCTTTTGATGTATTTGCCGTACCCACTTGCCAGGAAACTTTTGTGCCTTCCGGAATTTCCAAATTTCCGGCATTGGTCAGACGCTCCGATTTTTTCCCGATGTACCCTGGGAAAACTAAGTCAACAGTGATTTTGGTTAGTTCTGGGCGATTGATCAATTGAATTTTGTGCGAAGGCGAGAAGAATCCGGACGCTTCAAATTGAAGATCCACTTCGTTTTGTAACTTTTCAAAAAGGTAAGAGAACTTCCCTTGCCCGAGTGTTTCCATCTTCCAACGCTGCGAACCCGAAACGATATAGGCTGCATCCGGCACAGCCTGTCCTTGCAACGAAAGGCGCAATGAAAAATCTTCGTTAAAGAATGCAGCTAGTTCAGGGTTTTCTATTTTGAAACTAAACGGAGCCTGTGGGGAAAATTCTTGGTTGAATTGAACAATGCGCTGTGTGCTTTGCGTGAAAATGGATTTGTCGATCAGCAATAAAATCAAAATGACGGTAATGGGAATGGCAACGTATTTGAGGTATTTGGTGTTTTGCCGGAAGTCGATGGCCGCATCGAACGAAACATCTTTAAACGAACTGGCTTTTTGGAAAATCCCAGCCTGCGCCAATACGCTGGTATCTGCAGAGAGTTGGAGAACATTCAGCAGACGATCGCCAATCGTGGGAAAGTATTTGCCGATCAATTTCGCGCTGTCTTCTTGGCCGAGGCCACGTCTATAAATCCACCAAGCGAGTGGCGCCTTCAAAAATTGAAAAACACAGAAAGCGACCAGCCCTATAAATGAAGCAAAGATTAGGAAACGCGCTCCTTTGCCCAGCCAAAGGTTATACTCTAGCAAAGAAGCCAATAGAAAATAGCCGAGAACAAAAGTGAGCGTAAGGATTCCTCCCTTCAAAAACAGATTGAGGTAGTACTTCTTTTTAAAAGCGGCTACTTTTTGTTCGATGTCGGAAATCGCACTCATTCGTTCTTACAACGGGGGAAGGTCAACATAGTTTAACACTCAAACATCTACAGGGCAGAATCATTCAGAGACCACTACCGCAAGCTTATCACTTTTCGAATTAATGGCAAGCCGCGTGACTCCTTTCAACTTTTCAGCGCCCGAAAGAACGGTCATCTCACTCCACACGGTTTCCTTGGCGGGATCGTTCGAATAGATTTTGCTTCCATCGCTCATAATGATCCGCCCATTGAGTGTCCAGCACAAATCTTCTCTGCCTGGTAATGTTCCTATTAGCTTTTTGGCGTTTAATGTAGCCATATCTAATTCCATGATCGACCAGTCCGTGGCAGAGGTCTTTTTCACGTAGCTCATAGACTTTCTAGTCGGGATGGCATGAAGTGATCGACCAATTTTGTCATCTACGGTTCTATCCTCTTTGGTTTTCGCATTGTAAACGTGCAAGGTCTGTGGCTCGCCCAATACAAAAAGCAACACGCGATCTGCGTCTACCCAGCGGTGATAGCCTACGATTAAATTGTCGATCAATACGGTTGGTTGGCCACCATCAACTGGATATTTGCCTAAATCCTGCCCACCGTTATCACGTTGGATGATGCACGAAACAAATTTTTGATCGGGCGTAAGCGTGGGTGAATACTCGCGGTCTGTGGTTTGAGTCAACGATTTCCTCTCCCCCGTTTTGTAGTTATAGATTTTGATGTCGGATCGGCCATCTTCATTAAATGACGAATAGTAAATAATTGGCTTCTCTGCATCAAAGGACGGTTGGTTGTCGTAACCAATGTGATCGGTAATATTTTTTGGGTTGGAAAGAATGAGCTTGCCCTTTTTTTCTTTCAAATCGAAGAGAAAAATCTCTGAGCCGGTCTGTGCCAAAACAGAGACTTCAGTAATGACAAATACAATCACCAACAATATCTTCATCTTTCTACTTTTTCGGTTGATACATATAATCCATCGTAAGCCCGAGCAAAGCCTTCACGCCAGTGACAAATGATTTTTCATCGATCATAAAATCAGCGGTATGATGCACGGGGCGTTTCTCCAGCTTCATATCGCTCGGGTAGGCGCCCAGAAAAATAAAGACCCCGGGGGCTTTCTGTTGGAAGAAAGAAAAATCTTCTGCCATTGTTATTGCTTCTGTAATAATGATGTTTCCCTTTCCTGCGGAACGTTCCAATGATGCCGCCATCTGTTGTGTTAGCGCTGGGTCATTATAAGTAGCGGGATAGCCACGAGTAATGACAGCTTCTGCCACAGCTCCATTTGCTTCGGCAATTTTGGCTACGGTCAATTTTATTTTCTCGTGCAATTTCTTTTGCATGTTGTCGTCAAACGTGCGTATGGTTCCCTCCATCGTTACCACTTCCGGAATAATATTGCCGCGATTGCCACCGTGTATGCTGCCAATGGTAACGACTACCCCCGCTTTCGTCAATTCGGTTTGTCGGCTTACCACTGCCTGTAGGCCCGTTACAATTTGGCTGGCCACATAAATTGGGTCGATTCCATCCCAAGGAGTAGCCCCATGTGCACCCTTGCCCGTCACGTTTATTTGCAATCCATCGACTGCAGCCATCAAACCTTCTGCTTTATAAGCGATTTTTCCACTTGGCAATAGCGATTGTATGTGCAAGCCAAAAACAGCATCTACTTTGGGGTTTTCCATCACACCTTCTTTAATCATGAGTTCGGCACCGGAAGTTCCATCAGCAGCGGGTGCCCCCTCTTCGGCTGGCTGAAAAAGAAATTTTACAGTTCCTTTCAACTCACTTTTGTTTTTCGATAAAATCTCAGCCACAGCCATCAAAATCGACATGTGCGCATCGTGGCCACACGCGTGCATCACCCCCGTTTCTTGTCCGTTGAAAATCGCTTTCTCTTTGCTCATGAAGGGCAACGAGTTTCTTTCTGTTATAGTTAGGGCATCCATGTCCGCACGGAGGGCTACTACCCGCCCCGGCTTCCCGCCTTTTAAAATCCCAACCACGCCTGTTTTGGCTACCGGGTATTGAACATCGATGCCCAGCGACTTGAGATGGGAAACAATATAAGCCCCCGTCTTCTTTTCTTGATTCGAGAGTTCAGGATTTTGGTGAAGATGCCGTCTCCATTCGATTAATTTTGGTTCGATGTCTTTCGCTTCTTGTTCTAACTTTGTTTGCAATTTGAGACTGACTTGTGAAAAGGCGGAAGTACCAATCAAAATGAAGGCAAACAGAAAAATATTTCTCATAGCGCAGATTAATTAAAAGCAACGCTCAAGGTAGAAAAAACAAGTTCTTTGCCCAACTAATTTTTATGGAATGGATCAAACTGTTTTCTTCGGTAGAGGAGGCACACCAGCGGTTGCAAGAAGATTCTCCTCAGCTTTTGGTAGTGAATGGGATTTCTATTTGTCTTGTGAGGCGCGGCAATTATTTTTTTGCCGTTGAGAACAAATGCTCACACAACGGTGAATCGCTCAGCAAAGGCGCTGTTAATTTTTTGGGCGAAGTGGTTTGCCCCTGGCACGGCTATCGCTTTAACGTGAAGACGGGAAGGGAAAGTGGAGAGCGTTCTCGTGATTTAATTACCTACCCCGTCAAGCAAAATGAAGAAGGAGTTTTTATAGCTTTGTAAGAGTTCCCATGACAATAGTTTCTTTTTTATTTCGTTTTTGCAACACCCTACTTCAAAAATTGAGACTACTCGTACTCGTATTTATTTTACTTTCTACCACAGCCCATGCTCAAATCTTTTTGGAAGAAGAAAACGTACTCGCAAAAGCAAATTTTACTAACATCATCCCCAAGGAATTAATATCCACACGATCGGTTGTGCTTTATCAAAATAACTTTACTAAAAAGGAGCTAGAGGAAACACAAACTTTTTTCCAGCAAACAGGTATTGATGCGGTGGCGTATTTTGATGTAGGACGAGTGTTCGCGGGCCACGACACGCGCAAGCCTTATGCCGCCTATTTTTTAGCACGAGGAATTAAGTTTTTGATTTTCCTGCAAAAAAATGAGAAAGGCTATCAATTCGTTTCATGCCCATTCTCTGGCAACAAAGAGTTTGTGGACAACAAAAATCCTTCATGGAAACAACAAGATATTTCGCTCACGGAATTGTTAAAAACGATTTACCGGTTTGCTGTGAGTAATTTGAAAAAGCAGAATTTTTTGATCAACGCTTTGCCCGAGACCGAGCTTGGTATTAAGATATTTAAAGGTAGGATAGAGGAGAAATTTAGTTACGATGTGAAAACTTTTAAAACGGCCGTTCCCCGATTTGGCAATGCACAAGATGATGCGGAGCTGGAGGCATATCTCAAAGAAAATTTTCCGGTGAAGTATGAATTGGTGGAACCTGATCCTGATGAAGTGGCGCTTGCCAACAAAGGCTTTAGAAGTATTTTAAGATTTGTGCACGCCCGAGGAGTAGTAGCAAAGGAACTTTTGGGTTATGATATTTCACAAATTGCGCGTTCGTTGCCCAGTGCGGTGGTTTTTAATAATGAAGTTCACATAAAAACCATACCCGCCAATCAAAGCGTCTATAAATTCTATTTCCGGAATTTGGAATATGGAGATATATTTTTAGGTACGAAATGGGATGCCGACATTACATGGCAAGAAGCATTGCGCAATCACCTGCAAGCAATGAACCTGGACCAGAAAGCAAAGTGACGTTTCGAAAAGCTCAACGTGACTTGTGGCCATTTCTAAATCTAGGCTTTTCCGGGTTTCTTTCCACGCTGAACAACAATTGCAGCAATTACGATCAACAGCAAAATGATGAATCCATTGTTGGTCTGAAAAAAGGGTAGATCAACGTCTACGTTCCAGTCGGAATGGCTCCACCCAAAAAAGAGTTTGAATGGCACAACAATAATCGCCACGCATATTCCAAAAACAGCAGCAACGATTCCGATCACCGCACCCAACAAACCTGCTATCAATCCAAAAAGTCCTGCGCCAAGACCAAACCAGATAGGAAACGTGAGTACCAGAATAATGGTAATCAGCAATGTAGATGACGATGACTTGGAGCGCGACATAGGGTTACGATTTCCTTTTGCCCTAACAATAATCGTTCGGATTTTTCATAACCTTGAAACCAGTGCGATTTGGTGGATTTAGGCTTTGCGAATTGATCTAACTGTAAAGAAACGAACACCAAGAATTACAAAAATGAACAGTTTTGGGGGTTACGGATTTTATTTTTTGATAACCTCTTAAAAACAGAAACATATATTGACTTTTATACGTAAGAGGACTTGAGTTTCCGGTTTATCAAACTCAGGACTTCGAAATGAAAACTTTGAACTTATAAATAATGAAAGGATACATTGGAGAATTCGAAGAGCTTGTACTGCTCACCATTGCTAGTTTAGGCGAAGATGCCTATGGCGTTACCGTAAAAGAAGACATTGAAAAGCGCTGCGATCGGAACATCAGCATTGGCGCATTGCACAGCACCATCACGCGACTTGAAGAGAAGGGCTATATAAAATCTTGGTTGGGCGAACCCACTCAAGAAAGGGGCGGACGGAGAAAGCGCTACTTTGAACTTAGCCACCAGGGAAAAGTAGAATTGCATAATATGAAAGACTTGAGAGATGAACTTTGGAAACTTTCGAAAGCAAGGTTAGCCTTGGCGGGTAAGATGATCGTTGGTAGTTAATAGTTTTTAGCGAGTAGACTAAAAATCAACCACTATCAATTAACAACAAAATGAAAAATCAACCTCCCCGCCTTGCATCGCGCCTCTTCGAATGGTACTGCGAGAACGCAGCCATCGAAGATTTGCATGGGGACATGGAAGAGTTGTTTTATTTAAATCTTGAAAAGATGTCTGAGAGAAAAGCCAAACTTAAATATTGGCAGCAGGTCTTATCACTTCTATTCTCCGATGCCATCAAAAAGCGAAAAAAGAAATCAGTTTATCATCCGTATTCAAACACTTCAATCAATTTAGCTATGATTAGAAACTATCTCAAAGTTGCCTTCAGAAACATTTATCGGTACCGGTATTTTTCAATTGTAAATGTGGTTGGGTTGGCAATTGGCATGTCCATTAGCCTGCTCTTAATTGGCATGTATAGTTATATCAGCAGCTATGATGATTTCCACACAAACAAAGAAAACATATACCGGATTATTTCTACGCGCACGGAAGGTATAGAAGAGAACGATTACGCTTCTGCTCCAACAGCTTTGGCCGACAAGTTAAAAGCGGAATACGTGGGTATCAAGGAAATCGTTAGGATCAACAAGTCATTGAATAGCGAAGTAGTTCTTGACAAAATCAATATTCACCTACAAGGGTACTATGTTGATCCTACTTTTTTAACCGTTTTCAATTTCCAATTGGCTCAGGGAAACGCAAGTACAGTGCTAAGCAAACCAAATAGCATGGTGATCATTGAAAAAACCGCACAAAAAATATTCAATTCAACCGATGTTATCGGCAAGACGATAGAGTTAACAGATGGTGCAATCTTTGAGATAACGGGTGTACTAACGAATCCCCCCATAAATAGTCATTTTGAATTTGAAGCCTTGGTTTCCTTTAGTACGTTGGCTTCATCTGAAACTACATCAAAATCGATAACTGAACAGTGGACACAATATAATAATCAATATATCTATGTATTGCTCCCCAAGGATAATGATCCGGAAAAACTTCAAGCATCATTAGATCAGATATCTAAAGAGAGTTATCCAAAACAAAACGTTACGGCTACATTTCATTTGCAGCCTCTTTCTGATGTAAAACTTGGCCCCGATTTACGCAATTCGATTGGGCCCAATTGGGATCTATCCAGTTTTATTATTTTTGGCACAATTGCCCTGCTTATTCTATTGCCCGCTTGTTTCAACTATACCAATATTTCTATTGCCCGCTCTCTCAAACGCTCTAAAGAGATAGGCCTACGCAAAACCCTTGGCGGAGTAAAAAATCAAATCTTCCTTCAGTTTATCACCGAAACCATTTTGATAACCCTCATCTCTCTGGTCGGGGCGATAATTATTTTCTTCTTTATCCGGGCAGAATTTCAAACCATGCTAGTAGAGTCTTCAGCACTTGACCTGAGCCTAACTGGGAAAACCATTACTCTGTTTTTGCTATTTGCACTCTTCACCGGTTTTTTTGCAGGCGTATTTCCCGCGCTTTATTTTGCAGGGCTTAATCCCATCCAAGCATTGAAAAGTCAATCCGCTACTCGCGTACTTTCAGGGCTGCGTGTACGCAAGGTTCTAACCGTGTTTCAATTTGCCCTTTCATTTGGTTTTATTATTTCCCTCATCGTATTCAGCAGGCAATACAAATACTCTTTAAATTTCGATTTGGGATTTCAAAAAGAAAACATTCTGGATGTAGAGCTTCAAGGTGCAGATCCATCTACTGTCAAAGCCGAGTTTTCAAAAATTGCTTCTGTTCAATCAGTCAGTATGTCATCGGGAATATTGGGATTGTCTTCTTCCAGTACATGGGTCCATTCAACAGATTCTAATGATTCAACAGAAGTTAATCAGTTCTTTGCGGACGGCCAATACATTGAAAATACCAAGCTCAAGTTTTTGTCGGGTAAAAATTTCCCCGATGCAGAGTGGAAAAGAGAACAGTACGTAGTAGTGAATGAAGAATTTTTAAAGACTCAAAAAATTACTGCGCCTATTGATGCGATTGGAAAAACGTTTTTAATAGATGGAAACGAACTAGAAGTGATCGGAGTGCTTAAAAATTTTAACTATACTTCTCTTCGCTCGCCTATCCAAAGCTTTCTATTCCGAATGGATCCAAGCCGATTTACCTACGCGAACCTAAAAGTTGTAGCAGCCAATGGAACCATTGCTGAAATCGAAGGTGCTTGGAATAAATTGAAAAACGGAAAAAAATTCTTTGCTCGGTTTTTTGATGATGAAGTGAATGAGGCTTACTCATTTTATAAAGTGCTATTGAAGATTGTGGGATTCTTAGGCTTATTGGCTCTTTCTATTTCGTTATTGGGATTACTGGGGATGGTAGTTTATACTTCTGAAACTAAAACTAAAGAAGTGAGCATTCGCAAAGTGATGGGCGCCAGCACATCCAGCATCATCGTTCTACTTTCGAAAGACTACTTCAAACTAATGCTGTGGGCCGCGGCATTCGCTTTACCTGTCACAACTTTACTGCTTGATGAATTTCTCTCCAACATGCAATACTATCATGTAACTATTAACTTTTGGGATGTGCTATTAAGCCTAATCATTCTTTTGATTATGGGTTTGGCAACCGTTGGATCGCAAACGTATAAGACTGCTTTGACCAATCCGGCAGAGACGCTTAAGTGTGAGTGACGAGGATGACCAAAGCAGCGCTGGCGAATCCGGTGAATAGTTTAAGGTCAGAATAGTGTAATAAAACCTCACTCCTGCACCCACACCACGAAAGAAACCATCACGAGCTGGTCGCTTAGATATTGCACAATACGTTCATCGGGGTCGAACGGATTGCATATTTTTTTCGGATTTCCTTTAGCTCATCATCTGTCATGTATTCTGTAGCAATTAGCTTGTGCGAAGGGTCTACCTTCTTTTTGATTGCGATTAACATGCGTTTCATAATCGTGGTATTTATTACAAAACTATCTACTTACCTAGGCGCAAAAAATGATAAACATCAGGTCATGTGGTTGAATCGTGAATAGTGTGATTTGGATTTACCATGCCAAATTAGTTGCTTGAGTGCATGAGTGTATCTTCACCCAAGCGCATCGGCCTATGGACCAGCACCTCATTAGTGATGGGGAACATGATTGCCTCTGCTATGTTTATGCTGCCCGCCACTCTTTCATTTTACGGGAGCATCAGTTTAATTGGTTGGATTGTTTCGGGCTTTGGTGCCATTTGTCTGGCACTTGTTTACAGTTGGCTCAGCCAACTCATGCCTGTTGCAAATGGTGGCCCGTATGCCTACACACGCGAGGGCCTTGGCGACTTCGCTGCCTTTCTTGTTGCGTGGGGTTATTGGATTTCTATTTGGAGTACCAACGCAGCCATTGCTGTCGCCTTTCTCAGTTATCTTACCGTGTTCATCCCTTCAATCGGTACAAACCCGGCTTTGGCAATTTCTACCGGATTATCAGCCATTTGGCTTCTTACGTGGGTTAACTCACGCGGCATTCGCAATGCGGGTAATGTACAAGTAGTAACTACTATTTTAAAAATTGTTCCCCTGCTGCTGGTAACCATCGGTGGGATTTTTTACATCCATACTGAAAACTATTTTCCTTTTAATATCAGCGGAAAATCTGACCTCAATGCCATAACGACCACCGCCACGCTCACCCTGTTTGCATTCTTAGGCTTGGAGTGCGCCACCATTCCTTCGGGGCAAGTTGAAAATCCGGAAAAGACAATTCCGCGTGCTACACTTTATGGAACATTAGCCGTAACAGCTCTTTATATATTTGGGACGGTTGTGATTATGGGTGTGCTTTCTCCTACCGATTTGCAAATGTCAAAAGCGCCTTTTGCAGATGCAGCTGCCAGCATGTGGGGAGATTGGGCGCGCTATCTAGTGGCAGCAGGTGCGGTGATGTCAACCTTTGGCGCGTTGAATGGTTGGATATTGATGCAAGGTCAAATTCCTTCGGCAGCAGCCGTAGACAAATTATTTCCAACTATCTTAAAAAAGGAAAATAAATTTGGCGTGCCTTCCATTAGTTTGATTGTCTCAAGCGTGCTGGTCTCGTGCTTGATCATGATGAATTTTAGCCGAAGCTTAGCCGACACCTATCAGTTTATTATTTTGCTTTCTACCATGACAGTGCTAGTGGCCTATCTTTTTTCAGCCGTGTCGTTTGCCATTATTGCGATCAAATCAAAAAATGTACGCTGGAACAATGGAGGGAAGTTGACCATCGCATTGATTGCGTTTCTTTATTCGATGTGGGCGTTGGGCGGATCGGGAGAAGAATCTGTGTATTGGGGATTTTTATTGCTAATGGCGGGAGTACCGCTGTATGCGTGGAGTAAAATGAGAAGTAATTAATGGCCTCTTGCTACAAGCGTCAAGCTGTAGGCTGATTTGGTTGTGGATTTAGAGCGTGGTAAGAATAACGGCTTCATGCCTCAGGCTGCAAGCTGATTTGTCTGTGGATTTGGAGTTTGGTAAGTATAATGGCTTCATGCTACAAGCCTCAAGCTTCACGCTGATTTTTCTGTGGATTAAAGATGAGGAGCAAGATGGAAAGAGTAGATGGTAGGTGATTTGCAAATGCATGAGTAACGGCTTCACGCTCAAGCTACAGACCGCTCAGCTTGAAGCCTGTGGCCAAATGAAAAATAAATAAATAATAGATCTCATGAAGACAACTTGCCAATCCGAATACGGAACCCTTCAAAGTGTGTTTATTAAAAAAGCCGATGATGCATTTGTTGATCAAGCTACGATCAGTCACCAATGGAAAGAATTGAATTTCTTAGGCGAGCCTGATTTTCATAATGCGCAAAATGAATATTATCATTTTGAGAAACTCTTGCGAACAAGTGGAGCCGAGATAAAGCATTTTGAAAAAGACGATTCTGTATCAATGGATTCAATCTATTGTAGAGACGCAAGTATTGCCACCGACAAGGGAATGATTTTATGCACGATGGGCAAAGCAGGAAGAATAAACGAACCAGCCGCAGCCGCCAAAATTTATAAATCACTTGGCGTGGAAATTTTGGGCGAGATAAAAAACCCCGGTACGGTAGAAGGCGGTGATGTGGCTTGGTTGGATGAAAAAACTTTGGCGGTAGGAAGAACCTATCGCACAAATCAAGAAGGCATCCGCCAGTTGAAAGAATTATTAATGCCTTCGGGAATTCAAGTGATGGAAGTTCAACTCCCACATTACAAAGGGCCATCTGATGTTTTTCATTTGATGTCTATTTTCAGCCCTGTCGATAAAGATCTGGCAGTGGTTTATTCTCCACTTATGCCCATTCTGTTTCGGGAAGAATTGATTGATCGCGGCTATGTTTTAGTGGAGGTTCCCGATCACGAATTTGAATCGATGGGCTGTAATGTGTTGGCCATTGCACCACGCCAATGCATGATGGTCAAAGGAAATGAGGTCACCAAATCAAGATTGATTGATGCTGGTACCACTGTGTTGGAATACGAAGGTCAAGAAATCAGCTACAAAGGCGGTGGCGGCCCTACGTGCTTGACCAGGCCAATGTGGAGGAAGGCAGAGTAATCCTCGGCATCAAAAAAGTACAGGCACAAAACTGTATTTACAAGAGTAGAGTTTTTGCTGTTATTTTTCTCAAACATTTTTCAACTTGCGTAAGATTATTGTTATAAAATGACTGGCATGATCAGGTGGCTTCTTATTTTTTTAACCGTTAGCACTGGCTCTTTTTGTCAACAGCTTGTTGAAGGAACAATAGTTGACAAAGAAACCGGTAAACCCGTGCCCTTTGCTTCCGTTGGCGTGATGGGTACTTCCAAAGGCACCAGCTCCAATCTCAATGGTCAATTTTCGG
>Ga0163155_10005540_pt1 | contig 12571 bp, 7 predicted proteins | sample OliLakLV19SP4G1_FD_148611 | JGI IMG/M metagenome (GOLD analysis project Ga0163155, IMG submission 148611) | Freshwater microbial mat bacterial communities from Lake Vanda, McMurdo Dry Valleys, Antarctica - Oligotrophic Lake LV.19.SP4.G1 | ecosystem: Environmental > Aquatic > Freshwater > Lake >...
ATATTCCATGTCGGATGCTTGAGCGCCTCTTCGATTGTGGCGTTCTCGATGGCCGCTTTAGTAGCGGTGCGAAAAGGGCCACCCGAAGCGGTGAGGACGATGCGTTTGATAGAACGGGTTTCGGGTATCGGGTATCGGGTATCGGAAGAGGGTGAGGCATTTCCAACAGCCGACAGCCGACAGCCGACACCCGCTGCTTGCAGACACTGAAACACCGCTGAGTGTTCGCTATCGACGGGGATCATCTGCACTTTGTACTGGCGCACCAGGGGCGTGACGAGGGCGCCGGCGGCGACGAGGGTTTCCTTGTTGGCCAGGCCCAGCGTCATGCCTTTGCGGATGCCGGCGACGGTCGCGGCCAGGCCGGCGCTGCCGACGATGGCGGCGGAGAGGTCGGTGGCCTGCGTGGCTTCAACAAGCTGAAGTGCGGAGTCTTCGCCTGCGAAAAGTTTGACATGGGGCAAGGCGGCGCGAATCTGTTCTGCCTGAGATGCATCTGCGATGGCGATGGAAGTGACGTTGAACTTTTTCGCCTGCTCGATGAGTGTGGCGGCGTTTTTTCCAGCGGCCAGACCGGCGACCTGAATCTTCGCGCTGCCGGTGGCGTTGAGATGTTCGACCACATTGAGCGTGTTGACGCCGATGGAACCGGTGGAGCCGAGGATGATGAGTTTCTTGGATAACACAGGAAGGGGGGAAGGAGAAAGCATCAAGAGAAAAAGAAAAAGTTGAGCGCTGACATGACGAGCCGCGACTTAACAAGTCGCGGACGCCAACGGCCTGAAGGAGCGCAGGCAAGTACGAAGGTTCCACGGCCGCAGCTTTTTGGCCTGCGAGAACCCAGCCGTCGGATTACTGCGCGATGCTTCACGCCATCAGGCCTTAGGCGTCCGCGACTCGCTGAGTCGCGGCTCTGGGATCGCTTATTCCGTAGGCTCGATCTGCACTTCCTGTTCCATGGCCTGCGACTGAGGCGGCTTGCGCGTCGGGGCCTTGCGGCTGGGACGCTTGGCGACCTTCTTCTTCGTCTTCTTGCTGGAAGCATCGTCCTTCACAGCTTTGGTCACTTTCTTTTTCTTGGTCGTCGCAGCCTTGGTCGTCCGCTTGGGGCGCGGCTTGGTCGTCTTCTTTTTCACCTCGGAGGCAGAGGCAGACGCATCGTCGGCGTTATCAGAATCATCATCTGAATCATCAGCGTCAGTCGAGGTGTCGGAATCATCGGAGTCATCGTCGGCGCGACGGACGTCATCAGCGTCATCCGATCCATCGCTGCTTTGCACTGAGTCATCGGACGGTGACGAATCATTCGCCTGATCATCCTCAGACTGATCGCTACGGCCATCGGATTCGGAATCGCCTTGCTCATCTGCGCCTTCGCCTTCACCGGGTGCAAGCGGCGGCAGACCTGCTTCCAATCTTTCCTGCTCGGCCCGCATCTTCGCTTCACGGCGACGACGATGACGACGCCCACCGCGACGGCGACGCTTCTTCTTTAGCGGCTGACCATCAGGCCCAAGTTGTACCGGGCCGGCTTGGTCGGAGTTGTCCGAAGAACGACCGCCGCGATTGTTGTGATCATCATGATCCTCATGCTCATCGTGATCGCCATCTGAAGAAACATCGCGGAGATCCTTGCGGTTGCCGATGTTGTCTTCAATTACCACCGGTGGCTTCGAGGCCACTTCATCAGCTCGCAAATAGCCACGGCTCTGCGGCGGCTGCGGTCGCTGCTCGCTTTGAGGCTTGGGGGGTTGCGGCTTGGCGGCAAGTGGTTTCGCACCTTGCGGCTTGGACTGCAGCGGCCGGGATTGTGATTGCGCCGGCTTGGGCTGCTGAGGACGAGGCTGCGCAGCGGGCGTCGCGGCTTCTTCGCCAACTTCGCCATGAGATTCCGTACCTTCCGCTGCTTCTTCTGCGCCTTCGCCGCCTTTGCTACTGCGTCCACGGCGACGGCGACGCCTTCGCTTGCGACGCACACCATCGCCATCGCCGGTGCCTTCAACAGCAGGCGCTGCGCCTTCGCTCGATCGCTCTTCACCAGCGTCATCATCGTCGCCAGTTTCATCACCGTGATCATCTTCCACGGCTGGCTCGCCGCGGCTTTCACGAATCTCGTAATCGCTGACTTCTTCGCCATCATCAATCCGCTCGGCAACGGTCGCCCGTGCTTCCATTTCCTGCGTCTGGGCTTCATCATCAATCAGTTCATCTTCGATCGGCATCGACTCGACCGGATGAAGCACAGGCGGGGCCATATTCTTCATGCCATCGATGTTGAGCACGTTGCCGCGTTCATCCATCGGCATCAGTTCGATGAAGTCAATGCCGCCCGATGCGTTGACGCGCACCTGGATCGGCGTGTTGCTTTTCTGTTCCATCGCCACCAGTTCGCTGCGCTTGCGATTGAGCAGCGGAAACGCAACATCGGGGCTGACGACCACCGCGAGCTTGGCGACTTCCTTGCGATGCACCACCAGCGACAGGCGGCGCATCACTTCGAGCACGACGGAGTCGATGCTCTTGACGGTGCCTTCGCCGTGGCAGTAGTGGCAATCGTCGTAAACGCTTTTGGTCAGCGCCGGGCGCATGCGCTGGCGCGTCATTTCGAGAATGCCGAACTGACTGATCGCCAGCGGCTTGGTGCGGGCGCGATCTTTTTTCAGGTTGTCGCGGAATCGCTGTTCGATGGCGCGCCGCTTCTGGGCCGCACGCATATCGATCAGATCGATGACGACCACGCCGCCCAGATCGCGAAGGCGAAGCTGGCGACAGACCTCATCGCAGGCTTCGACATTGGTGCGGTAGGCAGTGGTCTCTGCATCGCCACTGTTACGCATCTTGCCGGAGTTGACGTCGATGGCCACGAGGGCTTCGGTGGAGTCGATGACGAGCGAGCCGCCTGAGGGCAACGGCACGCGGCGAGCGTGAATGGTTTCTATCTGCGTTTCAACGCCGTAGCGGTGGAAAAGCGGGATCGGATCGTCGTAATAAAGTACGTTCGATTTGGCGCGAGGGCTGGCGATGGCGAGGAAATCGCTGGCGCGTTTTGCAGCGTCAGGATCATCGACAATGATCCGGTCGATGTCTGTCGAATAGACATCGCGGATCGTGCGGATCATCAGATCGCTTTCGGTGTATAGCTCGCCGACGCCCGGCTGCGCCATCTTCTTTTCCAGATTCTTCCAGAGGCGAAGCAGGTACGAAAGATCGCGCTTCAGGTCAGTTTTTGGCCGACCAATACCAGCGGTGCGAATGATGAAGCCAAACTCCGGCGGCGGATTCAGCTCATCGAGAATCTTGCGCATGGCGCGGCGGGCATCGTCATCATCAACCTTGCGGCTGACGCCCAGCCGTTCCATCGCAGGCATCATCACCAAGAAGCGCCCGGGGATGGAGAGATAGCTGGTGACGGTCGGGCCTTTGGTGCCCAGACCTTCTTTGATGACCTGCACCAGAATTTCCTGGCCGCGCTTGAGGCACTTCTGGATGGGTGGCCGTTCGCGGTGAGGCGTCTTAAAGCCGACGCGCTCGGTCTCTTCCTTGTGCTGTCCGGGGAAGTAGCGCGGGTGGAGGTCGGTGACGTGGAGGAAGCCGTTGCGCTCAAGGCCGAAATCGACAAAGGCGGCCTGAATGGAAGGCTCGACGTTGGTGACTTTGGCTTTGAAGATGGAGCCGACGTGCGAACCGATGCTGGTGCGTTCGTGGTAGAGCTCTTCAAGTTTGCCATTTTCGATAATGGCGATGCGGCATTCTTCGCCGGGGACGCTGTTGATCAGCATGTCTCGTTTGGTCATGGGCGACGGGAAGGAAAGGCCAAGTGCGAAATTCGAAGGGTTAAGTTTGAAGTGAAAGGCATGAGAAACACAGCGCGAGGGCGGCGGTCATGTCACTTGGCGAACTGTCTTCGATTCGACTTTTTCATTCCTTCACGAATCCTTTCGTGCTGGGGCCTTGATCGCTCCAGCCGCGAATCGTCGCAGCGAGCGGGAGGCCGATGTTTGGTTGTTAGTTCAAGGTTCAAAGTTCAAGGTTTTAAGGTTTCGCGATACAGTTCGATGTCTTTCCAACCTTGAACTTTGAATCTTGAACCTTGAACTTTTTTCTACGGTTTACAATCGTTTAGGAAGCGCCTTTCGCGCCTCTTCTTTGAGGTAATTGAGCACATCGCGGTCGGAGTCGAGGCTCATGGCTTTTCGGGCGACACGTTTGCATTGCGTCAGGCTCACCGACCGGATGAGCTGCTTGACTTCCGGGATTGCCGGTGGCGTGATCGAGAGGCTTCGCAGCCCAAGACCGACCAGCAGCATAACGAATTCCACTTCGCCAGCCATTTCGCCGCAGATCGAGACATCGATCTTGGCCCGGTTGGCGGCCCGCACAGTGTCGCGGATAAGCGTGAGCACTGCCGGGTGAGCCGCAGAGTATAAGCTGGCGATGCGTTCGTTGCCTCGGTCCACCGCCAGGGTGTATTGAATCAGGTCATTGGTGCCGATGGAAAAGAAATCGCACTCCTTGGCGAACTTGTTGGCTTCGATCGCCGCCGAGGGCACTTCCACCATGATGCCTACGGGAATGTTGCGATCAAAAGGAATCTCGTCGCGCTCCAGATCGTCGCGCACATCATCGAGAATCATCCGGGCCTGGCGCAGCTCCATGATGTTGCTGATGAGCGGGAACATGATGCGCACCGGGCCTTCAACGCTGGCGCGAAGAATCGCGCGAAGCTGCGTCATGAACAGCGGCGGATTCTGAAGACACAGACGAATCGACCGCACACCCAGAAACGGATTGCGCTCGTGATTGAAGGTGATGCCTTCGGTGGCGAGTTTGTCAGCACCCAGATCGAGCGTGCGAATGGTCAGTGGCTGCCCTTTGAGCGCGCGAATGGCCTGCACATAAGCTTGATAATGATCTTCTTCGGTGGGTTCGACAGGTCTTGAAAGATAAAGAAATTCTGTGCGGTAGAGCCCGACGCCGGCGATGCCTTTGGTGGCGGCGGCTTCGATCTCATCGGGAAATTCAATATTGCCCCAAAGGCTGATGGTCGTGCCATCGGTGGTCTGTGCGGGCAAAAGTGCCAGTTCATCGAGCGACGTTTCGAACGCCGTGATGCGCGTCAGCTCTTGCTTGTAGTTGAAAGTCTGTGCTGCATCAGGGCCGACGATGACCTGGCCGCGGCCGCCATCGATGATGATCGTTTCGCCAGAAGACACGACTGACGAAAGGCTGCCGATGCCCACGACGCAGGGAATATTCAGAGCCTTGGCGAGGATCGCGGTGTGGCTGGTGGAGCCACCCAGATCGGTGGCGATGCCTTTGATCTTCGACTTGTCGAGCGACGCCGTTTGGCTGGGCGTCAGATCGCGGGCAATGAGAATCGAATCGTGCTTGAGGTGCGTCAGTTCCTGGCGCGAATCACCCAGCAGATGCCCGATGAGCCTGCGCTCCAGATCCCAGATATCACGATCGCGATCGCGAAAGTAGGGGATGTCCATTTCGCGCAGGGCCTGGGCCTGGCGACGCATCACCGAATAAACAGCATATTCTGCGGTGACATGTTCGCTGTCGATCATGCGATCGAACTGATCGGTCAGGAACTTGTCGTTGATCATGCCTAGGTGGTAGTCGAAAATCTGCGCCATCTTCGGGCCAAAGCTTGGGCTTGCTTGCACCTGAAGTTTCTGCTTTTCGAGTTCCGTCCTGCTCAGCGCGATCGCCACCTGCAACCGCTTGTGCTGCGGCTGCACCATCGAGGCAGGCACCACACGCCGGGGGATCGGCTGATCCACAGCGTCAAGCACCACCGCCTGGCCGATGGCCACGCCGTGGGAAACCGGGATGCCTTTTTTGATGAGCATGGAAACGTGGGTGAGAAGACTATTGCTTATTACTTAATACTTATTATTTAATAGCTATTTCAGATACGAAACCACCGAAACTAAGTGGCGATGTTCGATAACAAGCGATTGAAATAGCCGTTAAGTAATAAGCATTAAATAATAAATAATAGCCTCTCTGCCTTTTGCCTTTACAGCCCCGCCGCCTTCTTCAGCTTCGCGGCCAGATCCGTCTTCTCCCATGAGAAGCCGCCGTTAGCCGTCGGTGTGCGGCCGAAGTGGCCGTGGCGTGCGGTTTCAAAATAGATCGGCTTGAGCAGGCCCAGGTGGCTGATGATGCCGCGCGGGGTCAGCGGGAAGAACTGGCGCACCAGATCGCTGATCGTGCCCTCATCAATCGTGTTGGTGCCGTGGCAATCCACGCGAACACTCGTCGGCTCCGCCACGCCGATGGCGTAGCTCAGTTGCACTTCGCACTCATCAGCAAGACCCGCAGCCACAACATTCTTCGCAACATAGCGCGCCATGTAAGCGGCGCTGCGATCGACCTTGCTGGGGTCCTTGCCGGAGAAAGCGCCGCCGCCGTGGCGACCGCGACCGCCGTAGGTATCGACGATGATCTTGCGACCGGTCAGGCCGGTGTCGCCGTGCGGGCCGCCGATTTCAAACTGGCCGGTGGGGTTGACGTGAATCTTGGTTTTCTTGGCGTCGAAAAGTTTCGTGGGCATCACCGGTGCGATGATGTGCTTGATGACCAGATCCTTGAGCTGCTTCTGTTTCTTGGCACCGTTCCAATCCTTGGTGTGCTGCGTGGAGAGCACGACGGTGTCGATGCGCGCCGGCTTGCCGTCGACATATTCCACGGTGACCTGGCTCTTGGCATCGGGGCGAAGGCCTTTGATGATGTTCTTCTGGCGAACGATGGCCTGGCGCTCGACGAGCTTGTGGGAGAGGTCAATGGGCAGCGGCATCAGGCTCTTGGTTTCCTTGCAGGCGAAGCCGAACATCAGACCCTGATCGCCGGCGCCTTCGCGGTTGACACCCATGGCGATGTCTTCGGACTGGGCGTGCAGGGTGCGGATGACGGCACAGTTCTCGTGGTCGAACTTCGCCTTGGGATCGGTGTAGCCGATCTTCTTGATCGTTTCGCGGACGACGTTCTCCACATTGCCCAGCGCTTCGATGGCCAGGTGATTATGCACGGTCACTTCACCGGCCACGACGACCAGCCCGGTGGTGCACAGCGTCTCACAGGCAACACGAGCGCGGGGATCGACCGCCAGAAGACTGTCGAGAATCGCATCGGAAATCTGATCCGAAACTTTGTCAGGGTGTCCCATCGAAACGGATTCGCTGGTGAAAAGGTAAGAGGAACCTGCTGAAGATTTCGTGGCCATGTTGGGTCCAATGGTGGGTGCGAAGGAGGGCTGAAGAGACGAAATACGGTGTGTGCACCGAGAAAGTTCGGTCAATTGTTGTATCGCAAGCCGTCAGCAGCGGCAAACCGGCCGCAAGTTGCTTCATCGCCGCAGCGTCCTCGCTGCGCGTCTGCCGACGCAACGCAATCGAAGGGGCCATTGTAGCGGGAACAACAGTTCTTGATCCATCGGTCAAATTGCGGATGTGGTTGAGATGGATTTAGTCTCTGTCGCAAAACGCGAGCAGATCGTCCGAGCCGCAAGGCGTAAGCCTGCGGAGGCGTTGGGAACACAGTGCTTCGCAAGACGCCGCTCGCTTACGCTTCACGGCTCGGATCAGTCGCCGTCGTCACGGGGACAACCGCAGGCCCAGCCGCCAGTTGGACGGGCGTTTGCGCCTGTTGATCCGCCTGCCACATCTGAATCCAATCGGTCCACGCAATCGGATGATGGCGGAACAGGATGGGCACATCGCCAGGCTTGATGACGTCAGTAGCCGATGATGCTTCGCTCGCACGCATCGCCTGTCCATTGCTCATCGCGTCCCGCTCCAGCGGATAAACGTCCGGCCGCTCCATCGCACTTGCTGGCCAAACCACAATGCCACGTTCATCAATATCATAAGGCTTCGCCTTCACATCAATGACCGCTTCAATCTGCTCTCGCACTAGATCGACCGCCGCGTGCTTGTAGAACCCGCTCATCGCTGCGCTCAGCGTGTCGCGCTGAACTTGATCGAGTCTCGTGATCCAATCGCCCGGCGAGATCGATGCCGCCAGCCAGCCGGATTGCTCTTCGAAGGTCAGCACCGTCGGCTGCGAATCATGCGAATCATGCGAATCATGTGAATCATCTGCGCCACTGCCAATTTCCACGCGCACGCTGTTACCCCCCAGATGCACATGCGCCACATGCAATTCGGTGCCGCCCCAGCTCTTGCTTTGCTCAAGCGTGGCAATGAGATCGCGTTCAACAAATCGCTTTACTGCTACTTCCACATGATGCAGCGCGACGCGATGCTTTCGTTCTGCCTTGCCGGGCGGATTCCAGTTGCGTCTGCGTTCGAGTTTGCGCAGCTTGCCGTAGAGTTTGGGTACGGTGCCTGAGTGGAAGCCGGGCCTGAGCAGGCCGAGCATGGTTTCGCCGTGATGACCGATGACGGTGGGCTTGAGTTTGACGGGGCGATTGGCAGCATAAAGCCGCCAGTTTTCTTTGAGTTCCCATGCGAGATATCCAAAGATGCCCGGTACTAGCCAGACGACGGAGCCGACGAAGATCGTCGCTTCTTTCATGTCATTATCGAACAGCGGCGCGACCCACTCGGCGAGCATCGGAATCAATCCGATCATCACCTTGTGCGAAACGGTGACGACAGGAAAATGCTTGATCGGGTTGACCTGCGGCTCGATGAGCAGCGTGACGCAGAAGACGATGAAGTAGGAGACGAAGAACCAGATCGTGCCGAAGATGAGTTTGCTGACAAAGGCGAAGCGATTTTCGCCGGTGCGAAAGCGGAGCCATTCATCGACGTTGTAGCGCAGTTCTTCGAAAGCATCGAGCAGCCATTTGAAGACATCGACAATCCAGAGGACAGTCGCCACGATGACACGCCAGCCAAAGCGTCGCCAGGTTCGGACGACCAGTTCGCCCGCGCTCTCTTCGATGCCGCGGCCAAAGCGCGTATTAAAGAGCAGGTTCATGAGGATGAAAAAGAGCAGCGCGTAGGAAAGCGAGAAGCCCCAGTCCAGTCCCCAGGTGTGACAGACCAGCCAGACGAGGCCGCCAAAGAAGGCGGGTTTGAGGAGGTAGCGGTAGGTGGTTCTTGCCGCGCGGTTGTTGGCGATTCGCTTGACCCACGGAAGGCGGAAGATTTCGCTGGGCAGTTCGATGACGATGCCATAGAACCGGTTGAAGCACCACTTGAGGCCGTTAAAGAGCACCGCCCGAATGCGATCCGCATGAAAGAGCCAGAGCAGGATCGTGCCGGTGATGAAGATCGACAGGGGCGTGGTGAAGTGGATGCCGTGTGCAACATGCTCCACAGCTTGCGTGGTCGCATCTGCACCTTCGAGCAGCGAGGACGCTGCGGCTGCTACGGTTGGCACCGCTGCTTCTACTGCTCCTGCTCCTGCTCCTGCCTCTGCCACTGCTTTAGGCGCTGGCACAAACATGTGCACGATGTGCTGCGCCATTTCCAGAAGCAGGAACGCACCCAGATAGGGAATCGCCACATACTGCGTCACGAGTCTGCCCCAAGGTGTGCCAAAGGCCAGCGAGCTCATGCGCTGAGGCCAGCGCCGATAAAGCTCGCCGCGCCGGTAGACACCATCGAGCAGTTTCGACAACTGCTTGTCAATCTTGAGAAGCTCATCGCCCTTGATGAACGCTTCCCCCGTCAGATCAGGCAGCTTCAATTGATTGCGAGAGATGGCGTCGCGCAGGTCACCCATGGTGATGAAGCCGCGCTCGATGATGCGATCGAGCAGTTCTTCGATGAGCGCTTTCTTGGCGACTTTCTCAGGCGGATTGGCCGGTGCCAGTCCCGATTCATTCACCGCCTGTTCGATCTTGGGCCGCAGCGTTTCGCGTACCCGGTGTTCGACTTCGTGCAGCTTGGGCTCAAGCAGTTCAAGCAGTGCTTTGCGCGCCAACTCCGGGAACGCTGCCGTTTGCAGGCGATGCACCGCTTTGCTCAGGTGCTGATGCAGTCGCACTTCCTTGGCGGCAGGCAGTTTTCGTTTGATCGGCACCTCGCCGCGCGAGAGCACCCAGGCAACGAGGTCGAGTTTGAACAGATCTTTTTCGTGATCGATGCAGACCGCTTGCAAGTCGTACAGCAGCCGTGTGCCAGGCGTGTTCCAACCTTGTGCACTGGGATCAAGCAGGCCGGTCATCGCTTGCACGAGCGTGTCGCCATCATCAATTTCCAGCACCTTGCAAATGCGATGAGCAAGCTTTTCGATGTCTGGCCGAATCACATTGCGAGCACGGCGCGGATCATCAGGGATATAAAGAAACACCGCTCGATTTCGCGTCATGGCAGCGCGGGCGTGATTGCCCAGTGCCGCAGCTTTGTCAGCGCGGCGAATCATGCGCTCGTAATTCGCAGTCGCCTCACGTTGCTCTTCCGCACTGCGCACCTTCGGCGATTCAGGCAGCACATTTGCCGCCGTAGTTTCCGCCATCACCGGCCCAGGCGCAGCAGCCCCCGGCAGACGACAAGCCTCAAACATCGCCGCGCCATCGATGTCTTTCGCAATGATCGCATCGACTCGCTCAAACGAATCGATGGCAGGAAAATAAACTTCCAGCGCGTGCGGCAGAAAAAAGCGCAGCTCCAGATACACCGCCACAAACTCGCTGTAAACCGCCACATGATCCGTAGGCGGCAGCAGGTATCGCTCCTTCGTTAGCACCGCCCGAATCTCATCAAAAGGCCCTTGCCCAATCGCATGAATACGGCTCACCGCATCCGCCGGCAGCAGCTTGCCTTCTTCGCGCAGCGATCGCATGTGCGCATCGACCTTGCTGTGAAAAAGCAGTCGCCAGTATTCGAGCAACATCTGCGATCTGCTGAGCGTGGTGATCTTGTCCTGGCGCGGCCGTTGGATCAGCAGCACCCGCGAGGCGAATGCGTGATCGCTCGGCAGATCAAGTTCCTCCGTATCCACAAAACTCAACAGGCTGTCGCGGGCAATCACCAGCGACTTGCGATGAGGCGTCTTCTGAAACAAGCCGCCGCCGCTGCGGTGCATGCGAATCACCCGGCGAATGATGTGTGCCGGTGCAAGCACGGCAGCAGGCTCCACGCTGCGCAGAATATGCCCGAGGTCGTGCGTATTGATGGTGGCGTGCGAAGCGTGATCCATAAGCAATGGCAAGAATAGGAAACGAAACAAGGCGGGACGTGTAGCGGCGGTCCGAAGGCTCTGCGCCGGGCCGCGCTCTCTTACATAACTTCGTGGATTTTAGCCGGTCGCGCAAACGATGCTTGCAAAAGATCGCGACATGATGCAGAATACACCCATGCGGTATGGATACCGCCTGATAGAGCCACGAACCACGGAAGGGCCTCTCACGTGTCGCGACTCCGACAAAACATCAATATCGAACTGGCTGACGGTGCAAAAGAACAATTAGAGACAGTGCGCGCCCGCAACGGCATGACGCAAAAGGAGCTGGTCGCCCGGCTGATCAACTGGTTCTCACAGCAGGACCAGGTCGTCCAGCAGATCATCCTCGGCCAAATCCCTCAGCAGGTCGCCCCCGATGTCGCCAAGCTCCTGCTCGAACGCATCGCCGACGAAGCACCTACGCGCCGCGATCACGCAGCCGCAGAGATTCGCAGAGAACTGCTCAAGGCGGGCAACGGCGCGGTGTGAGTTGGTGGGGATGAAGGTAGAGAAGATGCTCAGCCGCGACTCAACGAGTCGCGGACGCCTAGGGATTGAAAGGGCGACCGAAGCACAACCGACTTCGAGTCCGCGAGTTTACGGCATTGCGAGATGTAAACGTATAAGTTGACGTCCGCGACGTGTTACGTCGCGGCTCAGTCAAGATTCATCTTTCACTTCTTCAAAAAACTACTTAGCAAGCCTATTGCTGAACCCAGCTTGTTCGAAATGATGATCCGTCGTCAGTGCATCGTGAAGGTCGTAGCGTTTCATCTCCACAAAGCTGACACAATCCGCCAGACCACTCTTTGTCGGAGCGTGCAAGGAACAGTTCTGTTCCAGCGTCGTGCAGTGCGGCATCGAGTGGGACATAGATCACATCTTTGCGGTGGCGAATGAGCTGATCGAGCCGTGCGAATGCTGGCCGTGCGACAGGCGAGGAAAAGAATGCGCCAAGTTCCAGCAGGACACACCCCGTGGTGAGAAGCGTACCTTTGAAGGAGCGGGCAAAGCGATCTGCGACTAAGTGCCAATCATCGTCTGCATCAAGCAGGGCGATGAAATAAGAAGTGTCAGCAAAGTACATCTGTCTCATCGCGGCTTGCCGTAGATGTAATGGTCATGCTTTTGCGAAGCGTCACTGGGCATTCCCTTGACAAGCCCGGATAGCTGCGACAGTTCTTTGCAAAGCGACGAATCATCCGCAGTTTTTTCCACATCGGCAAGCAGAACGACTTCAAAACGAACCGCCGCACCTTCGGGCAGTGCCGTCGGTTCGGTCAATTCAATCCGACCCGCCTTGATGTGTCCGTGATAAACCATGTTTCAATAGTAGTCCCCAGAATCAACGCGAACAAGAAGATTTACTCTGCGTTTGCTAGTCGCTTCTCAAAGGCATGCTCGCGTTACTTCTTCAAAAAAC
>Ga0163155_10005541_pt1 | contig 12569 bp, 12 predicted proteins | sample OliLakLV19SP4G1_FD_148611 | JGI IMG/M metagenome (GOLD analysis project Ga0163155, IMG submission 148611) | Freshwater microbial mat bacterial communities from Lake Vanda, McMurdo Dry Valleys, Antarctica - Oligotrophic Lake LV.19.SP4.G1 | ecosystem: Environmental > Aquatic > Freshwater > Lake >...
CAATTTAGATTGATGCACATCATATGTGATGCGTTGACATCATATATGTGATGTGCTATAGCAATCCTACCGGATTTGTAAAAAAGGGGCGGGGGAATTTCTTTCGGAGCTGCGCCCCAAACCCCACTTTGCGCGACGCGCCTTTACAACTCAAATAGGAATGCTATAGCATCAAAAAGATGATTATTAGGGAGCGTACGATGAGAGGGACTATGCGAACGACCATTGATATTGAAGAGGATGTGCTCCTGGCCGCAAAGGAGCTTGCCCACCAGCGCGGCACGTCAATTGGCAAAGTCCTGTCCGATCTCGCTCGCCAAGCACTTGTTCGAGCGAACGCGACCACAACACGCAATGGTTTGCCACTCTTCCCGATGTAGCCCAACGCACGTGTAATCACGATGGAGCTTGTCAATCAGCTGCGTGATGAACTTCCATGACGATATTTCTTCTGGATGTGAATGTTTTGCTTGCACTGAGCGACCCAATGCACATTCACCACGACGCAGCACATCGGTGGTTCGCCATTCTTGGGAAGTCAGGATGGGCGACGTGCCCCTGGACCGAAAATGGGTTTGTACGGATTGCCAGCCACCCAAACTACCCCAATCGACCAGGCGATCCACAGCAAGTTATCACCATTCTCCGTCAACTATGCAGTGTACCAAGCCATATATTTTGGCCAGATGATGTAACGATCCGGGAAATTATCCCTCCATCAGCGATTATCACCCATAATCATGTGATAGATATCTACCTCCTTGGATTAGCCATGGCACATGGCGGAAAGCTCGCCACATTTGATCGGCGAATTGCCCATCGCAATATGCCAGGCGGCAGCGCAGCCCTTGAACTGATGAGCGTCTGAAGCAAACTTCATCGTTCGCACGAAACCTATAGCTATACTCTGCATGGCTATGGGTTAGCCAATATCCGCAGATTGCGCAGATTGATCAACATTCTTGGCTCTATACTCGTCATCAGCCCATATGATTGCGCGCCCTCACCATCTGCAGCGCAACATCGATTGCGGCCAGCATGCTCTCCTCACTCGCCTTGCCAGTTCCAGCAATATCGAAGGCCGTTCCGTGATCGACGGAGGTGCGAATGATTGGTAGGCCGACGCTCACATTCACACCGCTATCGAAGGCCAACAGTTTCATCGGGATATGGCCTTGGTCGTGGTACATGGCCACAACAATATCGTAGGCTCCTCGAACGGCCCGCAGGAACACCGTATCGGGCGGCTGTGGATCGGAAACATCGCGCCCACGGTTACGAGCCGCTTCAATTGCCGGCTGGATTGCTCGCTGCTCCTGATCACCAAATAACCCGCCCTCGCCGGCATGCGGATTCAGCCCGGCAATCGCGATCCGTGGAGCGGCAATCCCAAGCACCCGACACGACTGATAGGCCAGTTCGATCACGGCATCAACTCGTTCGGGGGTAATCCGCCGAATCGCTTCTTCCAACGCAACATGGGTGCTTACATGTACCACCCGCAGTGTTGGGCCGACCAGCAACATGCTGACGGTTCCTGCGCCGGTTCGCTCTGCTAGCAACTCAGTATGCCCGGCATAGTGAAAACCAGCCATGTTCATGGCCGCTTTGTTGAGCGGTGCTGTCACAACCGCATCGACATGCCCGGCCATTGCGAGATCGCACGCCCGAAACACATACTCAACCGCAGCCTTTCCCGCAACCGCGCTCAGTTGCCCAGCTGGGCATGCTGCTGGGGCCGCATTCACAAGATCAAGTAGGGTTAGCGTACCAGCGGTGTAGCGTGCAGCACCAGGTTCCACAACGCTAACCAGGTTGATTGACAGGCCCAGCCAGCCAGCGGCTCGTTGCAGAATCTGTTGATCGCCAATCACGAGTGGCCGACAGCGCTGATACAGATCGGCATGAGTCAGCGCCTTCAGAATAATCTCTGGCCCGATCCCGGCTGGATCGCCAAGCGTGAGTGCTAGGAGTGGTCGTGTATCGTCATTCATGGGTTTCTCCTGGCGGATTGCAGATCCGCACAGCGATCAAGCAGATCGGCGAGCGTTGCTGGATCGCCAAAACTACCGGCTTTCAGAATGACCTGGTATTGTTCGCCTGAATGAGTGATTGCATGGCTGAGCGAAATACCAGGCAGCAGTTCGTGTTGAATCCGTAGCTCGCTGATTGCCAAGCGCTCAAACAATGCCATGGCCGTATCGCCACCAACAATCAGCAGCAGATCGGGCTGAAGTGTATGAATCGCCCGCATGGCAGCATCGGCCAATTGTTTGGCAAGCACCCGAGCATGCTGGCCATCCAGAATTGTGTTGGCCGGCGGCGCTGGTAGATGCAGCAGCGTTATTGCCGCATCAGATTGCATCTGATAGCGCTCGTGCAGTTCAGAAATCTGACGATGGGCCATCGTACTGCCACTGCCAACCACAATCAGCGCCCGCCGCGCATGCACAGGCGCCTCGGGTGGCAGCGCAGCAGACGGGTAGCGCGCCGCTAGCGCACCGAACAAGCCAGCACTGCCGCACAGCAGCGCATTGGGAAGCGCTAATAGCGTCGCCGCAACAATCGCCGCCAGATCGGCATCAGACATCGCATCACACACAATCAGGCTGGCCTGTGCAGAACATTCACGCAGATCATTGGCAAGCGCATCTGGCGAACGCCGAACCTGATCCAGAGATAGAAGTGTAATATGCCGCTGTGATTGTTCTGCCAGCCGATTGGGCAGATCAACAGGCGCGGAAATCGCGGGATCGCACACAAGTATGCCATTGTATAGGCCACGCCGCTGAGCGGGAAACGCCGGGCAGATCACCGCATGGGTTTGCCCGAGTGCAGCCAACATCGCATCAAGTTCCGCACCAAGATTGCCGCGCAGCGTCGAGTCGATCTTCTTATACCAGCGCTGCCCATGCAGCGTATCCAGTTTGCCCAGAAGGTGCTGGATGCGCTGTGTGGCCTGGGGTGGCGAGAGGTGCCGCGAATCGCTGATAGAGGCCGTTGCACCAGGGCGCACAACAGCATCGGGCACAAACTGAACCGTTGCTGGTTGGCCTGTCACACGCCAACGAGCGGCACAATCGGCTGCACCAGTCAGATCATCGGCCAAAATGAGAAGAGCGGGAGCGTTGGGCATCGTGGGTGCCTATCGCCAGGTGTTCTCGGATACCGATAGTATAGCATGGTCTTATGTTACTCCACCTGCAAGAACCGCCATCGCGCCCCGCCAACTGCCAGCAGAAATGTTACGCTGGCAATAATTGCCAACAAGATCCATGTGTTATCCGCTGGGAGCGTGCCGCGTAGCATAATATTCTGGAAGCCATTGATTGCGTGGGTGAGTGGCAGGGCAAACCCAACCAGCTGGACGGCAGGTGTGAAATTTTCCAGCGGCAGAAAGAATCCACTAAAGAACATCGACATCAGCAGCACCAGCATGGAAAGCTGAATCGCCTGGCTGTCCGATGTGGACCAGACCGAGATCATAAAGCCAATGCCTAGCGCTGCTGCGGTGAACAGCAGAATCAACACGGCAAAGAATATGATGCTGCCCAGAAATGGCACAGCCAATGGCGTAAACACAAGTAACGAGATCAGTGCCGCCGCCATAACTCCGATAATAAGCGTATAGCCAAGGTACTTCCCCAGCAATACTTCCATGAATGAAACCGGTGCGACCTGAAAGAGTTCGACGGCACCAAGCAGCCGCTCACGAACAAGCGAGAGCGCACCAAGCGTGACAGCAATATGCTGGATCATCAGCGCCATCACGCCTGGAGCATAGAATGTCATGAATGCCAGCGATGTGCCCTGCAGGTTCCGATAGGTTGGCATCACTGGTGCAGCCAGGACTTCTGGTGGAATGGTACTCTCAACTCCACGATTCTTGAGATCGGTTTGCATCTGTGTGATCGCCTGGGTCTGGATGAAGCGGTTCATCTCATTCACCTGAGCATAGGCCAGGTAACGAATCCATTGTTCATTGACCGGATTGATCTGGTTGTACTGAAAATCAACCTGTGATTGTTTGCCGCCAATCAGGTTTTCCTGTATCTGCGGCGGAATAACCTCAACCACCTCAATCTGGCCAGCCTGAAGCCGTGCCATGGCACCATTGAGATCCGAATCAACCGTTTCGATCGTAAAATTGAGGCCAATCGATTTTTTTAGGGCATCAAGTTGTGCCTGATCGACACCCTGGGCTGGCACGATCAGCGCCGTCCGCAGTTTCGGGCGCTCACCCTGATAGCCAACCCCAAACAACAGCAGAATCAGAAACGGGCCAAGCAGCAGGCTCAGAATAAGCCTGGGCTGGCGCACAATCTCGCGTACCTCCTTGCTAAAGAAGGCAAACAGGCGGATGATCGGCCTAAACATGATCTTCTCCTTCGGCCTGTTCCATCAGTTGAATGAAGATATCATCGAATGGTGGCGCATATTTTTCGGCCTGCTGGACGGTAATCTCGGGATGTTGGCCCAACACCCCAAACAGTAGTGGCAGTGTTGCAGCAGCATCTTCAACCTGAAGGTAGAGCAGGCCCGGCTCACGATTGGAACGGCGCACATCATTGATCGCTGGATGCTGGTAGCAGATCTGAATCACTGCCGGCACATCGGCTGGATTGACTACCAGCTTGATGATTTCACCGCCGAGTGCCTTACGCTGAAGATTAGCTGGTGTATCCAGGTGAATAATCCGGCCAGCGCGCATCACTGCGATCAGATCACAATAGGCTGCCTCACCAACATACTGTGTCGTCACAAACAGGGTTTTCCCTTGGTCGCGCAGCGAGCGAAAATGCTCCCAGAATTTGGCACGCAGCACGGGATCAACGCCTGCGGTTGGCTCATCGGCGAACATAAGCTGTGGGCTATTCACCAGCATACAGGCCAGTTGAAGCCGCCGCTGCATTCCGCCCGAAAGCTGGCTGCTCAACCGATTGCGCGCGTGGCTCAGTTCAACAAATTCGAGTGCATCATTCAATGGCCGCCGACGCTTCAGATAGCCCATTCCATACAGTGAGGCAACGAAATTCAGATTCTCCCAGACTGTGAGATTGGGGTAGAGCACGAAATGCTGTGGCATATAGCCGATTTGCGTGCGTGTCCGTGAGCTAAAGTTGATCGGTGCCTGCTTCAGTACCATTAACTTGCCGTGATCTGGCCGATACAGGCCAGTCAATAAACGAACGGTGGTTGTCTTCCCACAGCCACTTGGTCCGATCATCCCAAAGATCGTTCCAGGTGGAATCTCAAAGTTGAGATCGAAGACGCCAACGCCTTCACTAAACACATGCTCAACATTATTGGCAGAAATGACCGATGCTTGAGCATCAATCGCCGTCATCTCACTTCTTGTGGCAAGCGAACCCGTTGTGCTGACCTGCATGGCCGTTGGTACTCCTGTTATAGTTCCTTTATAATTGATCACGAAGCTCAATCAGCGCACGATAGAATCGATCAACATAGCTCGAAAATGGTGGTGAACCAAGATCGATCTGGAGTGGAACGGTCATGCGAATCGGCACCGTCGTTGAGATTGGGATTATCTGCTTGATTTCGATGGGAACCGTTGTACTAATCGGGATGGTTGCGTCGATTGGTATTGGCAGGCTCACCACTCCAAAACCAGTATCGACAGGGACGCGTAGTGTCTGGTTGATGCGCACATCCATCTGGATCGGCACAATAATCGAGCGCTGAATTGGCACATTGATATTGATCGGTACTTGCTGATCAATCGGGAAATCGTATGATACGATTGTCGATTTGGCCTGCTGGACGCCATCGGCGAGCTGGCTGATCTGGCTACGCAGCATCGTGCGCCCAGCCATAAACCCCATAAAGGTGAGCACATGGGCGAGCAATGAGATCATCAGCAGCGCTATCAGAATCTTGTCCAGCCGCCGCAGGCCTCGTGTAGCAGACTGATGTTTGTTCAGCTGATCGGTCGTTTCTCGTTTGATACTTGTGGTCGAATCGGACATGAACAATCCCTTCTGCCACAAGAATGAGCATCCGATACAACCTAAGCATGCCCTTGCAAGGTATGTATTCCTGTAAGCAGTGAATAATGAAAACAGTACTGATTATTGCATCTGAGCGCTTTCAGATACACGCAGGTCGGCCTGCGCAATCCTCGTATTCTCGGCCACCTGTTGGGGGTTCTGGCCCACAAGCAGGGCAACATCTGCGGCCAGCTTTTGCGCTCGGCCAAGCAACCCTTTGATCCGCACAGCCTCTGGTGTCTCATTCGCAACCTGATGTGCGAGGAACTCGATTCGTTCCTGGAGCGCTTGCACCTCGATTGTCTGCATTACTGGCACATAGCGCTGTTGCTCGCTACGAACCGCCCGCCCAATCGTCTGGATGGCGGCGGCCAGTGGCAGCGCTATAAGAAATGCCCAGAAACCGGCAAACTCGGCAAGCACCATGATCAGCACAACTATCAGCACAGGGTTAATGATCATCCCCGAACGAAAGATACGCGGGCCAATACCACGCTTAATGGCCAACAACAGTAGGGCACCACACCCAAGAACCAGAAAACCCTGCAGCGGGTTCTGAAGACTAGCCACCAGCACGCCTGGCAGGAGCGCCAATGGGATACTCAGCACTGGCACAAGCAGCATCAATCCACCAAACAGCGCAAGCAGGCTCGCACCCTGGATGCCAAGCAACCGATACACAATAAACAGCGCAACGACTCCACAGACAATCAGCACTATCTCGCCACGGATCATGACCCCGACTTCGTGGTACATCTGATTCCATAGTGATCGGGCGCTGCTACGATGCTGGGAGGGCAGCAGCGAAAGCAATAAGCGCTCGATGCGTTGTTGATCGGCCAGCCAATAGAACCCTAACGAGGCAATGCTCAACAGCAGAATGCCAACCACAAGCGCCTGCATAATAGTACTGACAACAGTGAGGCCCAGGCTCTCGATATTCGAACTGGTGAGGCTCTTCATCAGGGTTTGGCTATCGGGCAGCACCCGGCCAATATACTGGGCAATGGCACCTTCATTGAGCAGCATCTGACGCATCTGGTTGTACTGGGATGGAGCACGCTCAAGCAATAATCCAAGATCGCTGATCGCCTGAATACCAAGGATAACAATCAGGGTGAGCAGTGGCATAATCACACCAACAAACGTCAGGATGATTGCCCACAAGCGCTTCAGGCCGCGTGCGATCAGATATTCAATCAGTGGAGTCATCGCTGCGCTGATCGCTAATGCAATAATGAGTAACTGAACTGCCTCACGCATCGTCCACAGTGCCAGTGTACAGATCAACACACTCAGGACGGTGGTTGTGCCTATGGCGATTTTCCGCATCATTGCGCTTGCTCCGCAGTATCTACAAGAACACGAAGATTAGCGAGTATTGATTCAAGCTCTTCCTCGGTATCGTCGGAGTATTGATCTATATCATCTTGCTTCTGCCGTAACGTTAGCGCAATATCGTCCGCGAGGTTTGCTATCTGATACCGAATGAGATCGAGTGCCCCGCGCCCAGTATCAGCCGCTGGCACAGCAGTGGTGCGGCGCTCGATCCAGCCCCGAAAGAGGACTTGCAATAAGGCTGCGAGCGGAATTGCCAGTAATCCGCCAATCGGCCCAAACAGCGCGGCAAAGCCAATAAATGCCAGCATTGAAACGACCGGGCTGATGCCGACAGTTTTCTCCATAACACGTGGCACCAGCAGCAGGCTCTCGATCTGCTGCACGACGATTCCCACAACTAAACCGCTAAGCCCAAGCGATGGGGAAATGCTAAATCCACTCAATCCAGCAAGCGCCATTGTCACAAATGGCCCGACATAGGGAATAAATTCGAGCACACCAGCCAGCAGAGCCAGCATCAGCGGGTAGGGCAGGCCAATGGCCCAATAGCCAATCAGCGAGAGCACTCCGGTCGCAAGGCCAAGCAGAAGCTGCCCACGAATAAATGCACCAATCCGCTCTTCAACCTGAAGCCATGTCTGTTCAACACCAGCTCTGCGTTGTTCGGGCAGCAGCAGCAGCAACGAACGTATCGTGCGATCACGGTACAGTAACCAGTAGTAGGTAAACAATATTGTGCCAACCGTTGCAAACAGTGCATAGCCAATCGATGGCAGCCAGCCAAAAATCTGCGCTCCAAGCGTGGCACTATCAAACGAACTATTGGTCGAAAGCTGGGCTGGCATCGGCACAGCAAGCTGGCGCACAATCAAAAAGGGCGATTGCAGAAACCCCTGGCGAATATCTTTATATAGCTGCGGCAGCACAAGAACCAGCGCCTGAAACTGTGCGATCAGCAATGGCACGACAAGTACCAGAAAACCGATAGCGAACAGCACCAGGAAGAAGGCCGAAATAGCTGCCGATAGTGTTACAGAGAAGACAGAGCCTCGCAGCCGGTTCATAAGCGGGCGCAACGCAGTAGCCAGCAAAAGCCCCAAGAAAATATTAACGATGACATTCAGGAGCGATAGCATCAGGGCAAAACTCAGGCCAACAACCAGAACAATGATCGTTGCCAGTGCAACATCACTCATCCGCAGTGTCTGCCACCATGCAGTAGATGACGAACTAGATGGTGACAGGCTAGCTGGAGGGTTGGTCATGTGTGGCTCCAACTCAGTATCAGCTTCATGATTTGATTGCATTTCGACAAGGTTCCAACAGACAATCAATGCGTGATGGCAGAAATACCTACCACCACGCATTGATTCACGCATTACATTGCATCAATCAGCCCACGAATTCGATCAATGCTAGCGAGCCACTGTCTCATCGTTATAGTCACTGTTGCGCTCGAAGAAGGCATCGGCTTCCTTTTCCGCATTCTCGCGGGTCCAGCCATAGCTCTCCTGAAGGCGGCCAACCAGTTTATCGCGCTCACCGGCAATCTGCTCCCAATCGCTATCGGTCAGCTTGCCCCATTGCTTGCGGCCCTCACCCTTGAACTGTGCCCACTTGCCTTTAATGATGTCCCAATTAATAGCCATGTGATCGCTCCTTTCAGCGATGGTGCGTAGCACAAGTGCTACGCCTGCTTCGTGAGTTGCAAGAAGTGTGCCAGTAGAACAAGAGTCAGGAGTCAGAATTCAGGAGTCAGAATACTTTTGGTGAATAAACGTCGTGGCGGATAACCGTGCGGCTTCAGCCTGCAGATTGAGGGTGCATGTATGAGAATATGGCCCGCTTCTTGCTAGTTGTAGCTCTATACGCCTTCTATAGTCTTCAGTCGCGTTGTGATAACGCCACTCACCTTCTATACTCCCGCACACATCCTCTGTAAACACTCCCTGACACACTGGTTGTGCGGGAGTGTTTCCTCTTTCTATCGCATTGACGCCCACATACCGAATATGGTAAGATACCGAGCGTTTGAATGGCCCGCTGTGGGTCGCAAAAAAGATCTTGCCAGCCTATCCCGTCGCCGCCGGAACCACGGGGAGGTCACGATGCTGTGACTCACCGCGCCGGCCTAGAATCAGCCGAGAGACGCTTTTACGGGGTTTTTCCCCGGTCCCCCGCAGGGGCGGCGCTCCGGGATGCGCTGGCAGTATTTGTAGGGAGTGGTATCAATGAGCACGAAAATCAAGGTTCTGTTGGTTCAGGATGTGGTCAAGCTTGGCATCGCCGGGGATATCAAGGATGTCTCGGGCGGGTTCGGTCGCAACTACTTGATCCCACAGGGCCTGGCGGTTCTGGCAACCCGTGGGCAGATCAAGCAATCCGAGGAGCGCGTGGCCGCCCAGCGCAAACGTGATATGATCGTTCGCAAGGATGCCGAGGCGGTGGCGGCGCGCTTTAATGGCCAGACGCTCCGCTTCACGGCGCGGGTTGGCGAGCAGGATCGCCTGTATGGCTCGGTCACGAGTGCCGATATTGCCACAAGGCTAGCGGTATTGGCCGGAACCGAAATCGACCGCCGCAAGATCGAGTTGGGTGAGCCGATCAAGCGTATCGGCCACTACCCGATTACCGTTCGGCTGATGGCTGGCGTTGAACCAATTATTAATGTGATTGTCGAGGGCGAAGAAGGTTCCATTCAACTACCAGCCGATCCAGAAGCTGAATAACCCATTTTCGCAATCCTAAACGCCTCCTATGAATGTGTCGCCCAGTATGGGCGGCACATTCTCGCATCTTAGGGGCATGTGGATAGGTTCTGGACTGGATCGGGAGAGTCGGTGGAGAGCCGCAATTGGAGGCGATTGGATGACCCAAACTGAAATACCACACAATATTGAGGCAGAAAAGGCCACCCTTGGCTCGATTCTCCTGAATCGTGAAGCAATTGTCCCGATTGCATCCTGGTTGATGCCCGATTACTTCTACCTCCAGCGCCACACCCAGATCTATGAGGCCATGCTGGCCTGCTATAACCAGCGTATCCCCCCCGATACCCGCACGGTGGCCGAGGAACTGCGCCGCCATGGCAGGCTTGAGGCTGTTGGTGGCATTCTCTACCTGACAGAGCTGATCCAGGGGGTGCCAACCTCCTACCATATTGAATTCTATGCCCGTGCTGTTGAACGAACGGCTCTGCTGCGCCAGTTGATCCAGGCCGGTGGCAAGATCGCTGCGCTTGGCTATGAAGAACAGAATGATCTTGAGGCAACGCTGGACAAAGCCGAACAGACGCTGTTCGAGGTTTCGCAGCGCCGCTCAACCAATGATTTTATTCATATTGGCCAGGTGATCGACCAGTACTATGAGCAGATCAACTATCTCCAGGAACATCGCGGCGAAGTCGTTGGCGTACCAACCGGTTTCCGCGATCTGGATCAGATCACCGGTGGGCTGCAGCGATCCGATCTGATCATTCTGGCAGCTCGGCCGGGCGTTGGCAAAACGTCCCTTGCCATGAGCCTGGCCTATAATGTCGCAACAATGCACCAGGGTACAGTTGCGATCTTCAGCCTGGAAATGGGCCGCGAGCAACTGGTTCAGCGCCTGCTGGCCATGGATACCAAGATCGATAGCCACCGCCTACGGCTTGGCAACATCCCCGATCACGAACTACGCATTGTTATGGAAGCCATGGGCCGCTTAGCCTCCATCCCGATCTATATTGAGGATAGCGCTGGCGTCACGATCATGGATGTGCGCAGCAAAGCACGCAGATTGCAATCACAGGCCGGCATCGATCTGATTGTGATTGATTATCTGCAACTCATGCAGGGCCGCCGCAGCGATAACCGCGTGCAGGAAGTCAGCGAGATCTCACGGGGCCTCAAGGCACTAGCCCGCGAACTCAATGTACCAGTGCTGGCGCTCTCACAACTCTCCCGTGCCGTCGAAGGGCGCACCAGCCATATTCCGATGCTCAGCGATCTGAGAGAATCTGGCAGTATTGAGCAAGACGCGGATATCGTCATGTTCATCTATCGCGAGGAACTCTACGACCAGAACACCGACAAGAAGGGCATCGCCGAGGTCCACATCGCCAAGCATCGCAACGGCCCTGTTGGCGTCGTGCCAATGCGCTTCGAGGCCGCCACAACGCGTTTCGCCGATCTGACCTACCGAACACCGGAGGGGTACTAATCATCTGGCGCTGCGCTAGATGCCGCTGCGCGCGGCAGGCGACCTCTCCCCCTAACCCCTCTCCCACTGGGAGTGGGGAAGCGCAGCAGGAGTGAGGGCGGTTCTGACTCCTGCCTCCTGCGCTCCCCCACTATAATAATTGCGCAGTGTTGCCGCCTCTGGTATGATCAGCAGCAAGCCAATGGCAGATCAGTGAAACAGCGTGAGTGTATATGACACTTCAATCCATAAAACGATGGACAGCGGCCGAGTATTTGGCCTTTGAGCGTCATCATCCCGAAAAACACATGTTTGTTGATGGCAATGTAATCCTGCAAGCAGGTAGTTCGCGGGCACACGCAATCATCAGCGCAAATGTGTTAAGCAACCTTCATCAGCAATTACATGCGCGATCTTGTACCGTTTATGGCAGTGATATGCGAATTGCTATTCCAAAGGCCAAACGATATGTGTATGCCGATGTCACCGTTGCCTGCCAAACATCCCAGTTCGAGGATGATCAGGAAGATATTCTCACCAATCCCACGCTGATCGTTGAAGTACTTTCGCCATCAACCGAGCGTGATGATCGCGGGAAGAAATTTCTGGCATACCAAACAATCAACAGTTTTCAAGAATACCTGGTTATTGCACAGGATTCGATCTTCATCGAACATTTTGTGCGGCATACCGATAAACTATGGCTATTCGAGGCCATAACCGATCTCACATCCGAAGTACGCCTCGGCTCAATCGATTGTACACTATCGATTGCGAGCATCTACGAAAAGATTCGATTTGATTCACTCCCTGATGACCCAGACCAAGATGCGTAGATCAGCACTCCCGATCAATCTGCGCAATCTGCGCAATCTGCGGATGAATCACGCTCCTGTCCACAATGCAGCCATGAGCAGTTTAGTTTCTGCCCTGATCCATGCCACACATACTGTCGGAGCCACCTATGCCGCAAGCAAAAACCACGCAACTCATGCCCTTGCCCAACCTCGCCACAGCCCTCAGCGAATTGACCAATCCACT
>Ga0163155_10005542_pt1 | contig 12568 bp, 9 predicted proteins | sample OliLakLV19SP4G1_FD_148611 | JGI IMG/M metagenome (GOLD analysis project Ga0163155, IMG submission 148611) | Freshwater microbial mat bacterial communities from Lake Vanda, McMurdo Dry Valleys, Antarctica - Oligotrophic Lake LV.19.SP4.G1 | ecosystem: Environmental > Aquatic > Freshwater > Lake >...
GGGTGGGGGCGTCGGTGCGGGTGGCATTCGCCTGTTCGAGATCGCCAGTGCCTTCGCACAGCAACCCGGCTCTGCCAAGCGCTCCGCGACTATCGGAGCCACCGCGCCGACAGCACAAGACACCGTCGAGCACTTCAACATCGGCCTGCTGCTGGATTGCCCAGGTAAGTCAATCGACGATCAGCGCTCGGGCGTTCGCACCATGCGGGGCACCATCGAAGCGATCGTCAAGGCCATTACGGGCGATGTCTCAAGTTTCCGCGTCCAAGCGAGTACACCCCACGCCCCCGCCTTTGCCGCCAACGGCTACGCACGCCTCTCGCTGGGCCAACCCACCCAGCCGCTGGGCTACATCGGATTGCTGGAGAAGCAAACCTTCGCTACGTTCGATCTCGCGGCACCAGTCGTGTGCGCCGAGATCAATCTGAGCCTGCTGCTTGCGCACTACCCGCCCAGGTCGCGCGTCGTGTTGCCACCCACGCTCCCCGCCATCGAGCGAGATATCTCCCTCATCGTCCGCGAGGACCTGGCCTATGCGACTATTTCCGCCGCCATCGAGGAACGCAGGCAAGGCAGCCTCGAACGCATCAGTTATGTGACCACCTATCGCGGCAAGCCTCTGGAAGCGGGCCAGAAGAGCATCACGGTGCGACTGGCTTTCCGCGAACCAGGCCGCACGCTCACCAAGGATGAAGTCGAAGCACCAATCGCCGACTTGCTCAAGAGCCTGAAAGGCGCGTTCCCCTTCGAGATTCGCGGGTAATCGCCAGAATCTGGCACACGTATCCAGCACACGTACCATCGTCCATGCTCTGGCAGCCTTCCCTCCCCGACATCTATACCAAGATGCCGTCCGACCATCTCGCTTCGGCTATCTCGCAGCGTCGCAAGCAGTTGGGGAGCGATCTGGTCATCCTTGGCCATCACTACCAGAGCGACGAAGTTATCCAGCACGCCGATTACACGGGCGACAGTCTCAAACTCAGCCAGATTGCTGCCAGGCTTAGTCAGGGCAGTGGCAAGTCACCCAAGTCCATCATGTTCTGCGGCGTCCACTTCATGGCTGAGACCGCCGACATGCTCACGCCGCCAGAGGTCGCGGTCATCCTGCCCGATCTATCCGCTGGTTGCAGCATGGCCGACATGGCCCAGTACGACGACACCGTGCAGGCATGGAACGACATCCACGCCAGCCTTGCAGAGCAAGGCTGGACCGGTCGCATCGTTCCCATCACCTACGTCAATTCGTCCGCAGCGATCAAGGCCTTCGTCGGCGCACACGGCGGGGCCTGCTGCACCAGTTCAAATGCGCTGGAGGTCTTCAAGTGGGCGATGACAGAAGGCTGCCCAGTTGCGCATGCAGGGACGCGCGGGCATAGCGATGCCGGCTTGGAACGCAATCCTGCCGTCCCGCAAGGGCAGACGACCACCAAGGTCTTCTTCCTCCCCGATCAGCATCTGGGTCGCAATACCGCCGCCAAGTTTGGGATTGATGTCGCCGCGAGATCGTGCGTCTATGACCCGCGCCAGACCAGACGCGGCAACGCGCTGGGCGGCGCGACGCCCCGCCAACTGCTCGACAGCGATGTGATCCTTTGGGCAGGTCACTGCTCAGTACACAAACTCTTTCGTCCCGAACACTGCGACCAGATCCGCGAACTGAATCAGACCGATGCTGCCAAGGGCATGAATCCAATGCAGATTCTGGTTCACCCAGAGTGCAGCAAGGAAGTCGTGGACAAGGCCGATCTCAACGGCAGCACCGAGTTCATCATCAAGACCATCCAGAACGCGCCCGTCGCCAGTCGCTGGGCCGTGGGCACCGAGATACACCTGGTGAACCGCATCGCAAAGGAAGCCTCGATGCGAGGCGTGTACGTCCGCATCCTCTCTGATTGCCAGTGCCTCTGCACCACGATGTACCGCATCGACCAGCCCCACATGCTCTGGGTCTTGGACAACCTTGCCGGAAAGTTCGAGGAAAGATCCGGCAATGGCAAACCGCCCAAGGCCCGGATCGTCAACCAGATCATCGTGCCAAAGGAAGTCCGCGAGCCAGCCTTGCTCGCGATCGACCGCATGCTCAATCTCAGCGCGTCGCCCACGCCCACGGCTGCGACTCGCCTCGAACAACTAGCCACGGCGGATTGACCGCGTGAATGTTCGCAACAGTCTTTACAAGCCACTCAAACTCGCAAGCCAATGCGCGATACTTGCCCACGCACCGTGCTAACCGACGCACGCACAACCAAAGATATAATACCGATCAGATGAAATAGGATCCTCTGTTTTCAAGCGGCATACCACCTTCCTCGCGTCCAACAATCCCCCATGTCTTCCCGCGAGCCCATCCCCAAGCCCGCCAAGTTCATCTGGCCGCCCCAGTCGATTCCCAGCCACGCCCAGCCTGTGGCGCAACCAGCCCCAAAGCCAGCACCAACACCAGCGGCAAGGTTCGCATCTCGCGCTCCCACGTTCGGCGTAATCGATCCGCAAACATGGTGGCAGACCATCGAGGAAACCTGGCTGGGCGTGGTATCGCCAACATGGCAGCGTCAATGTCGCGAGGCGGATTGGCATCCCGAGCCGGTTGGCCTGTGGTGCCAGCGATGCGGTCGCAGTGTTGGCGAGTTTGAAACCGACGCATCCGGCTGTGCGGGATGCCGGGATCAGAAAGTCCCTTGGACCAGCGTGGTGCGGCTTGGCACCTACGAGGGTGTGCTCCGCGAGGCAATTCTTGAGGTGAAGCATGCTGGCTGGCGTCGCTTGGCCAGGGACGTGGGTAAAGACTTGGGGCATCAAGTCTCGCTGGCGATGAAAGATCAGGGCCTCATCAGCCTGGCGACCAGCGCGGCGGTCGACCAGATTGTCCTGGTGCCAGTCCCAATGGCACTACGAAGGCGTGCAACCCGTCCGCTAGATCACACCATGGCACTTGCCCGTGGCGTGCGAGATGGCCTAGGCGAGGTCTGGGATCGAGCGCCTGTGATTGTGCAGCCACTGCTCCGTCGCTTTGGCCCAACCCAGCAGAGCAAAAGTTTTGATGTCCGCCGCCGCAACGTCACCGGCACCATGCGCTGCAAGTGGTGGTTCGATGCCGACCAGTTGCATGGCAAGATTGTGGTACTAGTGGACGACGTGCTGACATCAGGAGCCACGCTGACCGAGGCGTGCCGAGCACTTAAGTCCAGCCACATGCCCGGTCAGAAGGGGCGAAGAGCATCAGGGGAAGAGAACGATTCAAGGTTCTCGGTCGTTTGTGCCGTGGCGGCGGTTGCTGGCGAACGTGGATAGGAAAAAAACCGGCGTGTGAATACGCTCGCGACCTTCTGCCATCATCGCAGCAGCCTATCTGGCCTGTATCACAAATTTGCACTGGAATCTGAGATGTGGAAAGATGGGGAAATCAGAGCGCAAAGTGCTTGAAAAAAGAGACTTGCGATAAGACCTTCAAAATCTCTTCGTGCCTAGCGCTTGACGCGGGATGGGGTCTTCGCTTATGCTCCTCTCCCCGCTGGTCAGACGGGGCTTGCCGACCGCAAGGTTGGACGAAGCCCCACCGACTTGTTTAGAACAAGTTGGCATGACAATCGTCTTGATCGCCATGCTGATCATCGGGCTGATCTTTGAAAAGAAAATAGTTGGGAAGCCGCACGAGAGTGTGCCCCTATAGATAGCGGATTGCATCCGCGAGGTCGTCGACCCGGCCGTCTAGAGGGGAATCCCAAATGTACCGCTCGCCCCGTACAAGGTGAGCAACGGTACAGGTCGATGCATAGTCTTCACAGGTATGCATGGAAATCACGAAGTGCAAGCAGATGAACATTGTCAAAACCAATGATCATCGCAAGTGAGAACCAAGAATTTTTTCTCTCGTCGAGCCGACGAGGGACAGCGAATGACCCGAAAGGGAAGAACGCTGAGACCGACGCAATTGCCGGCCCGGATCATCTTTGTTGATGAATCGGGATGAGCAATTGCGGCAACATGGTCGCTTCTTTTGACATACTTTCCGCCAGGTATCCGCAAGGGGCCTGTCGGGAAAAAAAGGAAAATCAATTGAAGAGTTTGATCATGGCTCAGATTGAACGCTGGCGGCATGGCTAAAACATGCAAGTCGCACGGGCCCGCAAGGGTAAGTGGCGAAAGGGTTAGTAATACGATCGAACGTACCCCGAGGTGGTGGATAGCTGCGGGAAACTGCAGGTAATACATCATGATCTCTAAGGAGCAAAGCTTTGGCGCCTTGGGAGCGGCGATCGTCCTATCAGGTAGTTGGTGGGGTAAAGGCCTACCAAGCCGAAGACGGGTAGCAGGTGTGAGAGCACGATCTGCAACATCGGAACTGAGACACTGTCCGGACTCCTACGGGAGGCTGCAGTAACGAATCTTCCGCAATGGGCGCAAGCCTGACGGAGCAATGCCGCGTGTAGGATGAAGCGTCTCTGACGTGTAAACTACTGTCAGGGGTCAGAACCAACGATTGACCCCAAAGGAAGTGGCGACTAACTCTGTGCCAGCAGTCGCGGTAATACAGAGGCCACAAGCGTTAGTCGGAATCACTGGGCTTAAAGGGTGCGTAGGTGGACTCGCAAGCGTCCTGTGAAATACCTCAGCTCAACTGAGGAACAGCAGGGCGAACTGCAAGTCTTGAGGCAGGTAGGGGCTGGAAGAACGGTCGGTGGAGCGGTGAAATGCGTAGAGATCGACCGGAATGCCGATGGGGAAGCCGTCCAGCTGGGCCTGTCCTGACACTGAGGCACGAAAGCGTGGGGAGCAAACAGGATTAGATACCCTGGTAGTCCACGCCGTAAACGATGTATGCTAGACTGGTGCGGTTTTGACGCCGTATCAGTCGTAGGAAAACCGATAAGCATACCGCCTGGGGAGTACGGTCGCAAGGCTAAAACTCAAATGAATTGACGGGGGCTCACACAAGCGGTGGTGCATGTTGCTTAATTCGAGGCAACGCGAAGAACCTTACCTGGGTTTGACATGCTAGTATCAACTCTATGAAAGTAGAGCCACAGTCGCAAGACCGGAACTAGCACAGGTGCTGCATGGCTGTCGTCAGCTCGTGCTGTGAAGTGTCAGGTTAAGTCCTTTAACGAGCGCAACCCCTGTCGCTAGTTGCTCGGCGCAAGCCAGTACTCTAGCGAGACTGCCGGTGTCAAACCGGAGGAAGGTGGGGATGACGTCAAGTCCTCATGGCCCTTACATCCAGGGTTGCAAACGTGCAACAATGGCGTATACAGAGCGACGCAAGACCGCGAGGTGGAGCAAATCGCAAAAAGTACGCCCCAGTTCGGATTGCAGGCTGCAATTCGCCTGCATGAAGCCGGAATCGCTAGTAATCGGAGATCAGCTACGCTCCGGTGAATGTGTTCCTGAGCCTTGTACACACCGCCCGTCACGTCATGGGAGCCTAGAGTGCCCAAAGTCGCCACGATTCAGTGGTGCCTACGGCAAGATAGGTGACTGGGACGAAGTCGTAACAAGGTAGCCGTAGGAGAACCTGCGGCTGGATCACCTCCTTTCTAAGGGATCTCCTTAGACCGGGACGCATGTCTCACAACAGAGACTTGCCGCGGAGAACTCCGCACCCGGATGAGTCAACACAATCTCGTCTTTTGTCTATCGTCCAGCATATGAAGCTCACGCTTCTGGCAAACACGATGGACAAGACATACCCGCACGGTAACGTGCGGTCCAAGCGGCCCCCAACTATTTTTTTCTTGTCTTCGTGTGCAAACACCGACACCGCCGATCGCCATCCTATCAGGGTTGCTATCGGCGATTGTCGTTTTTGAATTGCCATTTTGCCGCGTTGCTTGCCTTTTCTGGTTGTTTCCTGCTTGGAATCACACACGGTCAAACACACGCGGATCACACAGACTCAATTCCTCACCGCAGCATCCTGTCAAGTGTCTACTCGCCACCTCAAGGCAAGCATGCCGCAGGCCCGAAGCCCATACCACTTGCCCGCCGAAGCCTCTATCGCCCCAACTTGAAAAATGTCCGCAGGCTCTCCAGCACATCATCACGCCCGCCCACCTTGCTCGTGATCAGCCGCGGCCCGCTCTCGTCCGGCTCTCCGCCCGGAAAACTCTCGTTGAGCACCCCAAGAAAACTGCCGCTGCCATACGCGCTGGCGACCTGGCAGTATCCGAACATATTGCAACGCGGCAGCAATTGCTCGCGCAGCATCTTGACGCACAACTTATTGTCCGCGTCGCTGCTGTTGTCCCCATCGCTGAAGTGAAACAGATAGACATTCCACTCGCTGGGGTCGTAGTGCTGATCGAGTAGTTCTTTGCAAGTAACAAGCGCCGACGAAATCCGCGTCCCGCCGTCCTCGCGGATGCTGAAGAACGTCTTCTTATCAACCTCCGCCGCCTTCACATCATGCACGATGTACCGGCTCTCGATCCCCTCATAGTTGCGACGCAGCCAGGTGTCGATCCAGAACGCTTCGAGCCGCACCAGTTCCTTCTGCTCCTCGCCCATGCTCCCCGACACGTCCATCATGTAGACGATCGCCGCGTTGGATTGGGGCTTCTTGACCTCGTTCCAACTGCGAAAACGCAGGTCGCTCTTGATGGGCACGATGATCGGATTCGCGGGGTCATAGATGCCCATCGCCAGTTGACGCTTGAGCGCCTCGCGATAGGTCCGCTTGAAACTGCGCAGGCTCGCCGGCCCAACCGGCCGGATGCCCGTGAACTTATCACGTAGCGTTGTGATCTTGTTGGCGCCCCTGGGCTCGATTCGCGGCAGGCGCAATTCCTCCGCGAGAATATCCGCCAGTTCTTCCAGCGAGACATCCACCTCAAGGATGTGCTTGCCCTCTTCTTCGCCACCCTGGCCCTGTCCCTTCCCATTGCCCTGTCCAACGCCCTGTCCCTCGGATCCCTCGCCCATCCCAACGCCCGAGTTGTCGCCATACTGAAAACGTGGTAGGTCGACATCGTGGATAGGGATGCTGACAGCCCGCTTGCCCTCGCGTCCCAGCATGTCGCCACGAGAGATGAACCGCCGTAGGTCCTTGCGGATCTTGCCGCGGACGATCTGGCGAAAGCGCTGGTGGTCTTGTTCGATCCTGTTGACCATGGTTCATCGCCCGGCCCGCTTTGTGCCGTTCCCAACACCCCGCGTGTCGTTGAGATCGGCGCGAACCGGTCACCATTCGATACGCAAACTGGGCACTGTTAGATCGACCGGAACATGCAGTCCGAAAATAGAATGGCAATAATCACGCACAAAATGTCCGACGCCATGCCGTGACAGCCAAGAAATCGGCATGCCCAGCAACGCCCGGAAACGTACGAATTGGCCAAAAACTGACCAAGAGTCTTACCACAAAGTCTGACCACAGTTCTTACTTGGGAGCGGCCTCGCCAGTTGGCTTGTTGTCGGTGGCGGGCTTGCTCACAGTCCGCCCCAGCATGCCACCCGCGCTATATATGCGCAGATTGCTCTCGATTCGCTCCTTCTGAGCCTGGGCGACCCGCAGGAGGGTGGGGTCTTCGGTCTTGAGCATTTTCTCCAAGGTGGGGTCGGCCAGCGCGCTCACGCGTGCAAAGACGTTCCACCGCTGCACCATCGGGTCCGGGTCCTCATACGCAACGCGATCAAAGACCGACATCCCCTCAAACTCCAGGCGATTGGGCAGTTCAACCAACGCCAGCATGCGCAGCGTGGGTGGCAGGGTGGGCAGTTTGCGTGCCCACGCCTCAGTCACCGCAAGCAGATCCTGCGAGCCCTGGGCATCCACAGCAAGCCGGGTGATCATCGAGCGCGTCGCGATGAGCAGCGTCGGAATCCGCGCCTCGGATGCTTCCAGCACTCGCCGAGCCAGCGACGCGGGTTCAAGTTTGGCCTCTTCAAGATTGGTCAGTTGCATGACCGACGAACTGCGGTCCAGGCTGCCAGCAGGGGCGTAGCGAATCCCCTCCTCATCGATCTGGAAGCCCTGCAACGCACGATATCGCAGACGCGTCGTCTGGTCGCTGACGGTGTCGAGCACCCAGCCCAGGGGCGTCTCGCTGGGCCAGAAGACCACGCTGATCTGTTCGCCCGGGTTCAGGCGCAGCCGCTGGTTCAACTCCACCACCTCGCCCTCGACTAGGCCATCGGGAAACCCACGAGGAGTATCCACGCGAGGCCCCAGCAGCACGCGCGAGTTGATGGTCCGATCTTCGCCCAGCGACATCGGCACCGATGTCATGTTGCGAATCGACAGCGTCAGCCCGGGCGCGTCCAGCACGTCTCCGGTCGCCGGCTGCGACAGCGACAGACGCTGGAAAGTATCGGGATTGGTAATCATCTGATCGACCCAGTTGGGAATCGTCTTGGTGTACTGCGCCAGCGCCGATGCCATCGAGCTCAGCGGGCGAAGTTCCAACTGATCGGCCTTCCATGAGGCCCACGCACCACAAGGCGTGAAGGGCTGGCCCGCCGCGAATGCTCGCAGGCGAGAAGCAGCCTTCGCCCGATTGGTCAGTGACTCTTCGGCCAAAGCGCGAACAAGAAAAGCCCACTCGTCGCCCTCGCCCTGCTCGATGACCGGGTCAACCAATGTGGCAACGTTCACGGCCTCGTTTGATCGCAGAGCAACCCACGCGCTCAGGATGGTGCGTCGAACATCATCCCCAGCCAACTTCTCCTGAATCTCTGTCGCAACCGTCTTGGCGAAGTCGATCTCCACCCCCGTCAGCATGCGCCACATCGTCAGGCGATACACGCTGGATATGACCTCTTCCTTGGCCTGCGCCTCGGTCATTTCCGCTGGCCTGCGCGTCGGATCCTGCAGCACCTCGAGTTGCAACTGTGTGGTCTTGCCCAGGTCAGAGATGCTCGCCGACGCGGCGTTCAAATCGCCGCAGGCATGGGCCGCAGCGATCCGCGCTTCTTCGAGGGGAATGTTCAGTCGCACATCCTCGGGCGGTAGCACGCTGACTTCCTTGTTGTCCGTCTTGGCGTTGTCAAACGCCGCACGCTGCTGCTCGCGGGCGCTCGCAAGATCCTGCTGCACGCTTGTCAGGGCTGTAGCCGCTTGCCCTCGTGCGATGCCCAGCGAGACGGTCTCGACCCGTGATTGTGTGTCCGATTCGTTGCGAGCCTCCAGAATGCGCTGCCCGACCCTATGGAAACGTTCCGCCGCTTCCCATGCCCCATGGACCGCCAACAGGTCCCGAATCTGCAAGTGGACGCCCGCATCCAGCGGATCAGCCATCAGTAGGTTGGCCAGCAGTTCCAACCGCCCCTTGTCGTCCTCGACTCGCTGCGAGAAGTATGCGTACGCGAGGAATGCCGCGTCCTTGTTGGTGGAATCAAGGCGTGTCGCTTCCTTCAGCATCCGCACAAAGTTCACTTCATCGCCAATATCCCGCGCCAGCAGAGCCGCGTCAAGAGCAATGCGCGAACGAACGCTCACGTCCAGCCCGCCCGAACTGGCCAGCAACTTTTCATACGCGTCCATCCGATCCCGCGCCACCTGCAACTCGCCCAGCCGGCTCGTGATCATCCGCAGTTGCGCAACCGTGTCGTTCGGATCAGTCCTGATGAGCATGCGCGTGCCCTCCAGCACCATCGCATCATCCTCTGCCCCGTGCGCCGCCTGCACCCACCGCCGAGCCACCCGCGCATCCTTGGGATCAAGCGTTGCGGCATCCTTGAGCATCAGTGCCGCAAGCGCATAGTCCTCCTTGCGAGGCTCACCCAACGAGCGCAGATCCGACAGCACCGTGCGCGTCAGAATCCGCGTCAATCGCGTCTGCTGTTGGGGTGACAGCGCCGCTTCCCGAGCCGGCGCAAAGGTGAATGTCGGTGCAGTCGGTGGCGCATCTGCTGCGGGAGCCTGGCCAGCCGGAGCGGCTGGAGCCTCTTCCGGTGGTTGCTGATTGTTGTTCGGGCTGGCGTCCTGCGACCAAGCGCTCACGCACAGTCCCGTCGCCATAACGATGGCGATCATGGGGGGCAAGGCACGGGCCAACACGCAAGCATGCAAGTTCATCTGAAATTGGCAGTTTTTCATAATCAGGCACAGTCTAGCGAAGGCAGGCCCGCCATGCAGACGCTCGCCACCCGCTTCCAGTTCGCGCGATCAATCGCTTCCACCCGCCCATCTACGCTCGCCCATGCAACTTCAAGGCCTCTTGGGGGTCCTCGTGCTGATTTCGCTCGCCGTGCTCTTCTCAGAGAATCGCCGGGCCATCCCATGGCGGCTCGTCTTCGTGGGCTGCTTGCTCCAGTTCTTCATCGCCGTCATGTGCCTGCGTGTGCCAGGCGTGGTCGACGTTTTCGATGCCCTCGCCCGAGGCTTGACAAGAATTATCGGCTTTGCCGACGAAGGCACCTCGTTCCTCTTTGGCAATGCCGCCGATGCCAGCAAGCCCTGGGGCTTCATCTTTGCTGTCAAAGTCCTGCCCATCATCATCTTCTTCGCCGCGTTGATGAGCGTTCTCTACTACCTGCGTGTCATGCAGGTCGTGGTTGCATGCGTCGCCTGGGCGCTGCGAAGAACCCTGGGCGTGACCGGTGTCGAGGCCCTCTCCGCCGCCGCCAATATCTTCGTAGGCCAGACCGAGGCGCCGCTGACCGTCAAGCCCTATCTCGCAACCATGACCCGTTCGCAGTTGATGGCCATCATGGTGCCTGGCTTTGCCACGATCGCTGGCAGCGTGCTGGCGGCATATGTCGGCATGCTGGGCGGCGACAGCGTCGAGTCGCGCGTGCTCTTCGCCAAGCACCTCTTGACCGCAAGCGTGATGAGCGCACCCGCCGCCCTGGTCATGGCCAAAATCCTGCTGCCCGAGACTGAAAAACCACGCGATGAGGACTTTCGCACGCTCATTTCCCACAAGAGCGGCTACGCCAACGTGATCGATGCCGCCGCCTCTGGTGCGACCGATGGCCTCAAACTCGCGCTCAACGTCGCGGCCATGCTGGCAGCGTTTGTTGCCCTGATCGCGCTGCTCAACTGGCCCCTCGCTGCGATCAATCCCAGCCTGAGTTTCCAGAACATCCTTGGAACGCTGTTGCAGCCCGTCGCATGGTGCATGGGTGTGCCCTGGAGCGATGCCAAACTCTTCGGTTCGCTGATGGGCACGCAAGTCATCGCGACAGAGTTCAAGGCATATCTGGACTTGGCCTCGCACATCAAGGACGGTTCCATGTCTGCCCGCAGCGCACAGATCGCCACCTACGCCCTCTGCGGCTTTGCCAACCTCGCATCGATTGCCATTCAGATCGGCGGCCTGTCAGCCCTCGCCCCCGAGCGTCGCACCGACTTTGTCCGCCTTGCCCCGCGTGCGATGGTCGCCGGAGCCTTCGCCTGCTGGATGACCGCTTCGTGGGCCAGCGTGCTCATTCGCTGATTGATACGCGCTAGGTGCTGTCAACGGTGAAGCATGTCTACCCGCGCAGCGGCTGACTACTTGAAGGAGCCGACCAGCATTTCGACCAGTTGCTCGAGCAGTGTTCGCCCTCGCGCGACCGCTGGGATGCTCAGGTCCGCGCGCGTCAGATTGATCGCGCGTCTGGCCCGCTCGATCGCGTCCCCAGTTTTCTTGGCTCGCTCATCATCCGAGAAATCAGCAACGTCGCACAGGTTGTCGTACGCGTCCGCGAGTTTTACGAGCCGCGCCTGCCATGTCGCCCTTGCAAGGCGTGCGTCGTATTCACGCTCGCGCTCAACCTCCGGCAGCGCCATGTTCTTTGTCAGCGCGCTGACACAGTTCGCCACATCCACCCCAAAGCGTTGGCTGATGTCCTCGTAGTCCGTGGTCGTGTCCTCGATCGTGTCGTGCAGGATCGCGCTCTGGATCGCCACCGGATCATCGCATCCAAAGACAATCGCGACCGTCATAGCCACACGAATCACGTGCGCAACATAAGGCGTCTTGCCATCCCGGCGCACCTGATTCCGATGCGCTCGCGAGGCATATGACACGGCCTCCTGGAAGTATGCCCCACCAGCACCCAGGTGCCTTGAACCAGGAATGCCAACATCAGGACGAGGAGTATTGGATGCAGCGTGAGACATATCCCGCACCCTAGGCATCACTTCGCGTCCGGGCATGATGCCGTCCAAGCAGTCCCACATTTGGAATCTCTGAACAATCGCGCAACCGCCGCGTGTGAATGATCGTACCGGATGCTGGCCCTGGGTGTGAAGTCTTGTGGGCCGCATGGAGACGCGATCATGGGCGTGCGACAGAACGAGTCGATGGGGTTTTCGTGGATGCGGTGCTTTCGGAGCTGGGCGGGCCGCGATCGGGGCGATGCACGAGCGCAAGCTGGTGCTGGTCGACAGCGCGTATTCGAACCGGGCGCGGCGTGAAGAACTGCAAGCCCGCGCGGTGATCGACGGCATCATCTACAAGCGGGTGAAGGGCCAGAAGCAGCTGTACCCGTGGCAGGAATGCTGGAACCAGATGGTGGCCCCGCTGCCGGCCAGGGTGGAGCATGCCAACGGGATGATGAAGCAGCTGGGGTACAGATGGGTGAAATGCCGGGGACAGGTACGCAACGCCTTCGACTTCGCATTTGTCCTGATCGCCTGCAA
>Ga0163155_10005544_pt1 | contig 12564 bp, 8 predicted proteins | sample OliLakLV19SP4G1_FD_148611 | JGI IMG/M metagenome (GOLD analysis project Ga0163155, IMG submission 148611) | Freshwater microbial mat bacterial communities from Lake Vanda, McMurdo Dry Valleys, Antarctica - Oligotrophic Lake LV.19.SP4.G1 | ecosystem: Environmental > Aquatic > Freshwater > Lake >...
AGCGGTTTGATGTGTTGTGCTTTGAGACGCTTAACTTGAAAGGGATGCAGAAATTGTGGGGGCGCAAAATTAGCGATTTGGCGTTCCGAGAGTTCTTGCAGATCCTGGAGTGGGTTGCCAAAAAGAAGGGCAAGCAAGTTGTCTGCATCGACCGCTGGTATCCGAGTTCTAAAACCTGCAATTGCTGTGGCCATGTGCTGAAAAGCCTTGAGCTATCGGTTAGGGTTTGGCGCTGCCCGTCCTGCAATTCGGTGAACGACCGGGATGAGAATGCAGCATTGAATATTTGTGCGGTGGGGGCGTCCACCGTTGAGCTAGGTGATGTAAGACGGGCTTTGCCTGCTGTCGCCGTTTGAATTCAGAATCCCAGTGCCTTCAGGCCGGGGAGTACGTCAATGCGCAATAGTGTTGTAATACTACGCCGATATCTTTTGTTCTGTCATAAAAGCTAATCTAAATGACAAAAAAGGAGGCAAACCTCGAAAGATTGCAGAAATCCCGTGGAGACGCGATGAATCGCGTCTCTATCCGCAAATCGGATTCCTCATTCTTTCGGAATTCTTCCCGCCTCCTCTGTAGAACTCAGAATATTCTTCCTGAATTCCCTCGGAGCCTCCCATGCCTGTTCTGCGCCCCCCGGTCAGTAGCTTTGTTAAGAATGCTCGGTTTACCTCTGCCGATTTAGTGGCATTGCGAGCGGCAATCCGCAACCGCACTGCGACGCTACAGGATGCTAAAAATATTGCGATTTTCTATGCTGATACCTTAGAGCCAGGTGTTGGCAGCTGGCTGAAGAAAATGCTGGTGAGTTTGGGCAGTACGGTGAATGTGGAATTCCCGATTCCTGACTTGGCTCGCAATCCGGAGCTGTTGAATGGGCAAGTGACGCTGCCGACGAGCGATCGCCATCATCCTGCCATCCGCAATGTGCAACGGGCGCTGATCGCCTTGGCTAGCCGCACGGGGCAACTGGCCTACATGCTGCCCAGCGGAGCCGATGGTGGCTATGGCGGGGAAACTGTAGCTGCTGTTAAGGCATTTCAGCAGCGTAATAGCTTACCGATGACGGGCAAAGTAGAGATGAAAACGGCGCGATCGCTAAATGAAGCCCTGCTGCGCACCCAGACCCCCGGCATTATGGCTGCCCAGCCGCGCGACATCTCCCGCGCGGCAACAGAGCTATGTGCCCCTGTGGTGGCCTTAAACTACGGCGTTCCTCAGCCCTGGGTCAACATCGACCCACAGCATAACGTGCCAGTCGGGCGTCCGTTTGGTGACTTAGCAGGGCGCTGGAAGTGCAACTTATTTGGCGGCAATGTGCTGCGGCAGGGTGGCTATGAGCCACCGTATTACGGCAATCAGGGCAAGGGGGAATATCCTAACGCCAACCAGTGGCACAAGTGGAGCGATAAGTACGCTCCCGGTGCCGGTAATAAAGTACATTTTCAACTGGTGGCTGAAGTGCCGCTGCTGTCATTGTCTACGGCACAAGTCAGGGTGGCGATCGCCGACCTACTCAGCAAAGCCCAACTTGGCGACTGCCTGATGGAAGACCATCCTGGCTCCCAAGTTGCCGATGGCGGGCACACCCGAGTCACCGTCTCCAACAGCTTTCACCTGAATGGCAGCGTAGCTTTTGCCCAGGCGCAGTTCACCCAGTCGGGCATCCAGCAAGAAGGCGTGGATGACCTGATGGGTGGAGAACACCTGTGGCTCTTGCGCCCCAGCGTGAAAATGTAGTCTCCATATTCCTGATGTCAAGCCTGATGTCAAGTCTGATGTCAAGCTGTGAACCTTGCGCCCCGGCATTGATGCGATACACTTTTTGGCAAGACTCAAAGAAAAAGAACTTGCTCCAACCTATTTTTCTAGCTGCCATCACACGTCTCAAACATCCCCCAACTAACCATGACTAGTCCTTTTCAACAATTGCAAGAGCGGTTCCAAGCCCTTGGTAAGCAAATTAGTCCCCAACTGCTGGGCGAAGCCAAGCAAGCTGTATCAGAGTGGCTAGAGACCCATGCGGGTGAACTGGCTAAACGCAACCCCGGCACCCAGTTCAACGGCACGATGATGCAATATTTCCACTGGTATCTGCCGACCGGAGGCACCCATTGGAATACGCTAAAGGCCGACGCCCAAAAGCTGGCCGATGCTGGCTTTACGGCGCTGTGGCTACCGCCTGCCTCTAAGGCCAACGGCGGTGGCTACGATGTGGGCTACGGTGCCTATGACCTGTTTGACCTAGGTGAGTTCAATCAGAAGGGCACCATTCCTACAAAGTACGGCACGAAAGATGAGTTTATTGCTGCCGTCAAAGCGGCCCGCGATGTAGGGATGCAAATCTACGCCGATGTGGTGTTTAACCACAAAATGGGAGCCGATGCCACAGAAGATGTAGAGGCGATTCCGGTCGATGGGGGCGATCGCACCCGTCCGATTGGCGGCGTAGAAACGATCAAAGCCTGGACAGAATTTGACTTTCCCGGTCGCGGCAACACCTACTCCAGCATGAAGTGGCATTGGTGGCACTTCGATGCCGTAGACTACAACGCCTACAAACCTGGGACTGCCCAAATTTACCGCTTCAAAGACAAAGTCTTCGCCAACAAGGTAGACCTGAGCCAGGGCAACTACGACTTCCTGATGGGCTGCGACCTAGACATGGACAATGATCAGGTGCGCGGTGAGTTGAAGTATTGGGGCGAGTGGATCATGGACACCGTCGGGGTCGATGGCTTCCGGATGGATGCCATCAAACACATCCAGGGAGATTTCTTCAACGAATGGCTCGACCACGTTGAACACTATGCCCAGCGCGACCTGTTTGCCGTGGGTGAATATTGGACGCAAAACCTGGCGGCGCTGCACTGGTACATTGGCAACACCAGCGGTCGGATGGCGCTGTTTGACGTGCCGCTGCACTACAACTTCTATAGCGCTAGCAAAGGTGGGGGGCACTACGACATGCGCACCATCTTGGACAATACCTTGATGCAGCAGGCTCCCTATTTGGCGGTAACGTTTGTGGAAAACCACGACACCCAGCCGCTGCAAGCGCTCGAATCGGTAGTGGATGCTTGGTTTAAGCCCTTAGCCTATGCGATCATTTTGCTGCGGGCTGAGGGCTATCCCAATGTGTTTTATGCCGATTACTATGGCGCTCACTACAAAGACAAAGGGCGCGATGGCAACGAGTATGAAATTTGGTTGGATTCCCACAAGTGGATGATCGATCGCCTGTTGTTTGCCCGCAAGAACTTTGCCTATGGGCCGCAATATAGCTACTTTGACCATCCCGATATCATTGGCTGGACGCGACTGGGCGATGCCGAGCATGGTGAAGCAATGGCGGTGATTCTTAGCGATGGCCCTGGTGGCAGCAAGTGGATGGAAGTGGGCAAACGCAACGCCACTTTCTACGACATTACCGAACACATTAAAGAACCTGTTTACAGCAATGCCGATGGCTGGGGTGAGTTTCGCTGTAACGGCGGCTCCGTCTCGGTCTGGGTGGAAAAGCAGTCGTTGGTAAGGGCGATCGCCAACTGGCTCATGCCGCTCGGCATTAAGATGGCCGAATAATCTGGTCGCGTCATCTGGTCAACAGAGTCAACCTCGTAGAGCTTAATCGTTTCATCTTCGCTGCCGCTGGCGAGCTGGGTGCCGTCGGGTGTAAAGGCTGATCGCCCAAATCCGATGGCTATGTCCAGACAGGGTTCTGACACATGTACCCGTGGCGACATCCCAAAGCTTCACCTGCTGATCGTTACTGCCGCTGGCAATGAGCGCGCCGCTGGGGTGAAAGGCGATCGCCTGAATCCAATTGGTATGGCTCGTGAGGATCTGAAGGCATTGGCCTGTGAATAAATCCCAAATGCGAATGGTTTGATCATCACTACCGCTGGCAATGCGGGTGCCATCGGGGCTAACCGCCACCGACCAAATGCCGCTGGTGTGGCCTTGCAGCCGATGTAAACAGTCGCCTGTCACCCCGTCCCACACTCGAATTGTTTGGTCGTCACTGCCGCTAATCAGCCGGGTGCCATCGGGGCTAAAGGTGACACAGCGCACCCAATTGTCATGCCCGTGCCATGACTTGAGACATTCGCCAGTTTGTGGATGCCACAGCCGAATGGTATGGTCGGTGGTGCCTCTGGCCAAAATTGTGCCATTGGGGCTAGCTAATACTAATGGCCACTACGCCGTTGATGTAGCCTTGCAAGGTTCTACCGTGATTAACTTGAGGGCTGGATCAACCTGATAGTCAAGACTGAATCACTTGTCATAAGAATCGCTTGTCATAAAAATAAAGGAGAATAGAGTCATTTTTCGGGATATCATGTATACAATAAATTAAAGATTTGGTTCTTCATTACCTGAACCATGACCAATACAAAACTGTCTCCAATGAGTTTTCTAAGCTCGGAGCAAGTTGAATTCATGGAACTGTTCATAATGAACATTCACGACTGAAAAGCGATGGAGCTGGATCTAAAAAAGCCTAGTTTCCTCATTGATTAAACGTATCAAGTAAAGTTTGGTGATCGAATGGTAAATTCTGATGTTACCTAGACTACTAGCAGCCTGTCGGAGAAACCCAAAACGACTCTCTTAGAGCATTTTAGCCATAGCATAACGTACCGCCTGACTTCTAACGATGCGTTAAGCTGCCGTTTAGGTACCCGATAGGACATCGAGTTTTTTGAAAATTCTGTCTGTCCGACAGGCTGCTAGGTAAAAGGAATAGAATCATCTAAGCTAAGTAGAAGGAATAAAATCAATGAATAAAAGATCCTCTTACTATCTTGCGCTTTTCCCTATTCTTGTTGCTCAGCTACCCTTTAGCGGAGTTGAACAGCCTAGTGTAGAAGAAAAAATAGCGATATATTCTAAACCCTCTGTTGTTCGCATTGAATCTGGATGTGCCGGAACTTACCGAACACCAGACAATAAAATATATTCGTATGCCACTGGGCAAAACGGAACAGGTTTTTTCATTAATTCCAACGGTTATATCTTGACTGCTGCTCAGACAATCGAACCTAGCCAAGGGGGCGAAGAGGGTTGTAAGGAACGACTGCGCAAAAATCTGGAAGCTGACTTAAAGAAAGAGTATTCCGTGTCAGATACGGAAGGTATAGCCAATAAGAGTGTAATCGAAGAATTTCAGTACTCTCAGGATGTCTTATTGCCCAACTACTCTGGGCAGGATAACTCAGAGAAGCTTCGATTTTCCACCAAGGAAGCTGGCTCATTTAAAGAGGGGACAAGTCAAAACGTTGCAATTATAAAAGTTCAGCTTACTGATACACCAGTTCTAGAAATTGGCGATTCTGACACTGTGGAGATACTTACAAAAGCCATGATTATTGGCTATCCTATCTCAGGTTCCCCACAGTTTTCCATCAGTGATTTTGATCGAAACTCACCCATAGAAGCTAGTGTTTTTAGCGGCGAAGTTTCTAACGTCAACATGAGGTTGGAAGATAATTCTCTCGTGCTTCAACTTGATGTTTCTGTGGGTTATGGTAGTTCTGGTAGCCCCGTTTTAAACAATAAGGGCGAAGTGATTGGAATGATAGTCTTTGATGAGTATCAATCTATTGAAAGAATGGTTACAGGCGCTAATCCTATCGCTATCCGGACAGACAGACTTTTAGAGTACGTGAGCCAAGCCAGTATTAAAAACGAGGGAGGTAAAGCAGATAATTTTTATCGACAAGGACTAGATTTTCTCTGGCGAGGTGATTATGAGGGAGCGAAAAAGAGTTTTGAACGGGTTCAAAGGCTCTTCCCTCAGCACTCAGAAGTTGACAGGCTACTTGAGAAGGCTGAAGAGGCACTCGCAAGTGAGATAAATCCAGTTCCTCAAAAATATGGCCCATGGATTCTACTTGCTATCGCGGGGGTTGTTGCTTTACTTGCAGGCAGTTATTGGTTCCTTAGGCAGCGCTCTTCCAACCCTGCATTCGCTACTAATACACCCTTCGATCCTTCTTCTGATCCTTTACTGCCACCGAAAGCACAGGCGTATAAATTGCCTGCTTCTCCTCCAGTAGCTCAAATGCCTAAACAGACTACTGTTGTTGGCACAGAGCCTTATGTGGAGCTAAGAAATCAGCAAGGACAGAAATACTATCTTTATTTGCAAAACGATACCCATAGAATTGGAAGGGAACTTGATTGGTCAGATATAGGAGATATTCCTGATGATGGTTGGGATGTACTTTCTAGACGACATGTAACTTTATGTAAGGAAGGAAGGTCTTATCGCGTTTACGACGGTGATAAGGAGGATGGAATTCCTAGTCGTAACGGAATTTTTATTAACAATCAAAAAATTAGTAGCACTGAAGGCTATATATTAAAGAATGGAGATTGTTTGCAGATTGGAGGTAATCCACGAAACCAAGTGTTTTTGACTTACTATGATCCTTCGCTTGACTGATTATTCTACAAGTCTTGAGTAGAATATCTGGAATATACGATGCAGAAATCGGTAGAGGTTGTAGTCACTATATAGACAAAAATTTATGAGAGAGCTGAAAGCTGATGATTTACTCAATGACCGCTATAGGATTATCCAGACTCTAGCCAAAGGCGGATTTGGAGAAACTTATATAGCTGAAGATATCAAGCTCCCTAGCCGTCCAAAATGTGTAGTTAAGCAGCTTAATCCTGAAAAGAGTCATCCTAAGCTGCTCGAAACCGCTCATCGCCTGTTTGTTACAGAAGCAGAAACATTGGAACAGCTTGGAAAGCATGACCAAATTCCACAACTCTTTGCCTACTTTCAAGAAGATGAAGAATTTTATTTGATCCAGGAATTTATTGAAGGACACCCTTTAACTGAAGAGATAAAAATTGGAGAGCCTTGGCAAGAGAAAAGAATTTGTCAAATTCTCCAGGATGTACTTCAGATTTTAGAATTTATTCATAAAGAAAATGTGATTCACCGTGATATTAAGCCAGAAAATATCATTCGTAGGTATGCCGATCAAAAGCTGGTTTTAGTTGATTTTGGTACAGTCAAAAAAATTTGCAATCATCTGGCTTCCCAGGGTCAAGTCACGCCTACTGTAGCTATTGGCACACCGGGATATATGCCAACGGAACAGAATCGAGGAAATCCGCGTCCTAGTAGCGATATATATGCTTTAGGTATGATCGGAATTCAAGTGGCCACTGGATTAAATTTAAGCCAGTTACAAGAAGATCTACACAGTGGAGAGATAGCTTGGCGACCTTGGGCACAGGTAAGTGATGAGTTAGCCGAAGTTCTTAGCAAAATGGTGCGATATCACTTTAAGGATCGCTATCAATCTGCCAAGGAAGTATCGGATGCACTACTACATTCAGGATTAATTAAAGACCTCCCGACAGAATCAGCTCTCTCTGTAACCAATCCGTCTGCAACTGATTCCTCCGTTGGGCATTCTCAAAATACGGCTGACTACGGTCAACGGGAAACTGTTGTTTCCTTACCTCAAAGTTCTTCAGGAACCACTATTACTACACCTCAGAATTCTTCAGAAGCTACTTTTACTGCAACGCCTAGAGTTCCCCGCCCGACATCTGTGTCAACTCCAGATCAAGCTTTTGGCTTCTCAGATCAACCGCAGCAGCAACCTGACAATAGTTTAGGTGTGCCCTCTTTTCCGATCGAGTCACAAGCTAACCTACTACAAATACTGAAACTTGCCGCTATCTTTGGTTCTGGAGGATGGCTATTGGCTGTTACTTTACTTAGCTTTTTAGGTACTATCTGGCTCGTAACAGGTTTCTGGTTAGTGATTGCTGCTAGCGCTATTTTTGGACTACTTGCTCGACACAAATCAATCTCCGAAAAAACTTTGTGGTTCACAGTTTCTATTATTTCTGTTGTTGTTTCTTTAATAGTATTACCCACCAACCTGGCTATTAGTCCACTATTTACGATTGGCTTTCTAGGCTGGTGGGTGATTCTAATTACTGCTCTTTTTGCAGGGGCTTTAGCATTTATTGTGCTCACTTTAGCTCAATCAGTTTCCTTGCAGTAGTTACTCTACAGAGCAAAATTTTATTAGAGCTTTTTTATTATGAAGCAAAATCAGTTTTTATCTTTGGCTGTTGCATCAGCGGTTGTAGTGCTTTGCTTAGGAGCACTCAAGCTAATTGATACTCATGCAGGAACCATCAGCGGATTGCCTCACGTTACCGCTTCGCAAACACCATCTAGTAACCCAAACAAATCACCTGATTCACAACCTACTATTGAAGGATCTGTTGAAGGGCAAATCAGTTTTGGCAATCAAATCTTAATCCAAAATGAAGAAATTAACTCTCCTAACATAGGTTTTCGAGACGCAAAGAATAGAGGAGTTGAGGCAATGGTTAAAGGAGATTATTCGGCAGCAGTTCAAGCTTTTGAAGAGGCAATTCAACTTCATCGGAATTCCCCTGAAACCCTTGTCTATCTAAACAATGCTCAAATTGGCAACAAAAAATCTTATACGCTTGCGATTGCAGTACCAATCAAGGAAGATACGGACGATGGTGCCAATGTAGCAAAGGAAATGTTGCGTGGCATTGCTCATAAACAAAACGAGATTAATAAGTCTGGTGGTGTCAATGGAATACCAATACGAGTGCTAATTGCCGATGATGACAGTGATAAAGAGACTGCCAAACAAATTGCTGGAGTTTTAGCCGATGATGATGATGTGTTAGGGGTGGTAGGGCACTTCACTAGTGATGCAAGCTTGGCTGCCTCAGATATTTACCAGGAACGAAGTCTGGTTATGATTTCTCCTACCAGTACCTCTGTCGGTTTATCAACGAAAGGAGATTATATTTTCCGCAGTTTACCTAGTGATATCTTCAATGCTACTGCTCTGGTTAACTATATGCTAAGAGATTTAGAGCTGAAGCAAGCAGCTATCTTTTATAACTCTGATAGCGCTTACAGCCGTGATCTAACAGAGGTTTTCAAGAAAGAACTGTTGGTCAAAGATGGTAAAGTTGTCGCCCAGTTTGATTTTTTCAGTAATAATTTTAATGCAACTGAAGCTATAAAAGAGGCAGTGGCTCAGGGGGCTGAAATCTTAATCCTCTTCCATAACACTGGCGTACTCTCAAAAGCATTAGGAGTAGTTGAATCTAATCAAACAAATTTACCAATTCTTTCTGGAGATAGTGGTTACAAGCCGGAGATGTTGCCGCGCGGTGAGTATACGGAAAATATCCTTTTTGTCACTGTTCCTTGGAATCTTGTAGGAGGAAATGAAGAGGCTCCATTTACTCGGGCAGCACTTCAATTATGGGAATCTAATGTCAGCTGGCGTACTGCTATGACTTATGATGCTACACAAGCACTAGTCACAGCTCTAAAAACGGCTAATACTCGTGAGGGCATTCGGGATACTCTTGCTAACCCCTCTTTTTCTGCTGAGGGCGTTGCCGAAACTATTAGGTTTCAAAGTAATACGGGTGATCGAGATGGGTCGCCACAATTAGTTACTGTTAGACGAGGTGGAAGTAATCCTCCTGGATACCATTTTGTGATAATTAAGCCCTCTAAATAATTGATAAACTATCTTTTTTTCGCTTTGTATAGCCAGAAAGACATAATTAAGATTGAAACAATTCCACCAACAAAGCCCATAAGGATCCCATATTCACGAATATTTTTAGTACCTAAAATTAAGCGAACAATGCTCCAAATAGACACGCCACTTATCAATCCAATTAACGGGCACTTTAAGAATATCTCTTCGCTTCGAATTGAAGGTGATACCTTCTGCCAACACAGTCCTCCTAATAATCCTGTTAATGCTCCACCCAATGAACCTGAAAGAAGTAGAATAGGGAAGAAGTTTCCACTATCTATATTTTCTTGTAATATGTAGCCGATTAACAGCCATACAACTAGACTCCCTATCTGGAAACCTACCGTGTTTCGTTCCAAAATGACACATTTCAGAAGTTGCTGCCGTGGCAATTGTCGTGATGGAGAAGGCTGACTGGTTAGGGGGAGAAGTTTTGGACTAACAGGAGTTGCCGATCGAATCGTTAACGGCTTTGAGGGAGTTAATGGTTTTGGAGAAAGTGGAGTGGGTGATGGTTGAGCAGTTTTATTTAATGGTCTTGGATTAGGTGAATGTGAAGTAATTGGTTGAGATCTGCCCAATCGCTCTTGCCCAATTCGTTCGATCGCATTCACTGCGTCCATATCTTGCCCAGCAGCAGCGGTTAGCACTCTTAACCAGAGTCGTCTAGCAAGTTCCCAGTCTTTAACGACTTCAGCATTAAACGCATCATTTTTCAGCTTTGCGATATCAGTCGGGCTGGCATGTTGAGGCATCAAGATCAGATGCGATCGATTCAACGGTTCGGCGATCGTATAAGGGATTTGCCTCGCCCGCTGCAAATGTTGACTAACCAATTCAGTCACCCGATGTTCGAGATACTGGTTCAGGCGCTCCACGGTGGCACACCTGCCTCGAATGCCTAAGCCTTCAAGCAGGGCATAGGTGAAGGCTCCCTGCTCAATTGCCTCCAATTCATAAGAATACTGATCGGGGCTGCAAGAGAACAGACTGATTACTCCGGTTTGGCGGGCTTTTGCTTCCGTTTGTCTGCCGATGCCTTCTCCGCTTTTTTTGCCACCACTGCGGCAAGCATCTAGAATCATCACCGCATTATCGGCTCCACAACTTCGTAGGTAATTGGTAATCGTGTTGGTGGAAATGCCTGTGTTCTCGATATCTTCCGGGTCACCATCCAAAGGCATGAGATAGTCCTGACCCTTGTGCGGAATCCCATGCCCACTGAAAAAGAACCAGAAGTTATCGCCATCTTTCATGAAAGGTTCTTTAAAGATTTCGCGCAAGGCTCGCCTTAGGTTGTTTTCACTAGGGTCAGTGGGTTTACCTCGGACTGGGGAAGAATCGTCAGTGAATAGGAAGATGCGATCGAACTTGGCTTCCTGCGTTAGGAAACTGTGCATCGCTTCTGCATCCCGCTTGGCGTACTTCAGCGGTTGCAAAAAGCGGTATTGGTTAATGCCAATGACGATCGCCCAATTGCTTGCCATCTATTTCTTTGCATCCGATCGCGTGAATTTCAGCTTAATCGCCCCCTTTCCGGCAGCCTTCCCCCCCGCCACTAATTTAACTTCCCCTTCCCCGCTAATTTCAACCGATAGCTCGACCTCATCGAGCTTCATGTCCGATTCGGAACCAATCTGCTGATCCACCTGCTTGAACAAGCGTCCTACCAGTTGCAAGAACTGATTCATGTTTTGCTCTAGCTGTGCGATTGGCAATTTTACTTCCTTCAGGCTCGCAATGCGTTTACGGACTTCCTCACCCCATCCCTTTTCACCTTCGATTGGTACGGAGGTTTCATCGGTCTCATCAGTTACGATTAAAATATAGTCTGCTGGCATACGCTGTTGAAGCTAGAGAATTAGCTCGATAATACTCTTTGGTTATTATCCAGAGTAGCTCGTTGAAACGTTACTTTCATCTAGTCGTCAAAAACTTCTGCCTATTTTTTAGGGGTTGCCCATTCGCTTCATTGGGTTGCCGCATTCAGTTCTGTCGTCTCACATAGAATCGTCCCATCAATCGTTGCCAAATCCTATTCTGCTTGTTTATAGCCAGCCAATCTAACACAGTTTGCCTTCTCGACAATCCACACATTCCTGGCAATGCGGTACGCAAACGGGTGGAAATTGAGAAGCAAGTGTTGGCAAACTTGACGGTTGCGATAGAAGATCGAGCCACCCATTTACTGGAATTGGCGATTGGTCGAGGTTCCACCACGCTACGCACCCATGTCGATATCCATCCAGAGGTGGGGTTGAGCAACCTGGAAGCGGTGCTGCAAGTCCGCGATCGCTATCGAGATCAAGTTGACATCGAAATTGTCGCCTTCCCGCAAAGTGGAGTGCTGTCGTGTCCTGGCACCGAGGAACTGCTAGACGCCTCTCTCACAGCCGGGGCAGATTTGCTCGGAGGACTCGACCCAGCTGGCATTGATGCGGATGTGGCTGGACAATTAGATATCCTGTTTCGACTGGCCGAACAGCATGGCGTGCGGCTAGATATTCACTTGCATGACCCAGACCATCTCGGCATTTTCCAGCTAGAGCAAATTGCAGCCCGTACCATGGCTCACGGCATGCAAGGGCGAGTCGTAGTCAGCCATGCCTACAGTTTGGGGATGGTGCCCGTTGAGCTGGCCGACCAAACAGCTGAGAAACTGGCTAGCGCCGATATTACAATTTATGACCAATGCCCCAGGACATCATTCTTTCCCGGCGATCGCCCGTCTGCGATCGCTCGGTGTCACCGTCTTCTCCGGCTCCGACGATATTCGCAATGCCTGGTGGCCGTTTGGCGATGCCGACATGCTAGAGCGAGCCATGCTGATTGCCTATCGATCTAACTTTCGCACCGATGCCGAGTTAGAAATGGCGTTTGATCTAACCACTGGCGCGGCAGCCAAGGCCCTATGGTCAGCAACCTACGGAGTAGAGGTGGGAGCACGAGCAGATCTAATTGTGATGCAGGCTGC
>Ga0163155_10005545_pt1:2500-12564 | contig 12564 bp, 8 predicted proteins | sample OliLakLV19SP4G1_FD_148611 | JGI IMG/M metagenome (GOLD analysis project Ga0163155, IMG submission 148611) | Freshwater microbial mat bacterial communities from Lake Vanda, McMurdo Dry Valleys, Antarctica - Oligotrophic Lake LV.19.SP4.G1 | ecosystem: Environmental > Aquatic >...
GCGAAAGCGAGTCTGAACAGGGCGTTCAGTTCGTCGGATTAGACCCGAAACCAAGTGATCTACCCATGGGCAGGCTGAAAGACGGGTAACACCTTCTGGAGGGCCGAACCCACCGACGTTGAAAAGTCGGGGGATGACCTGTGGGTAGGGGCGAAAGACCAATCAAACTTGGAAATAGCTGGTTCTCCGCGAAATCTATTGAGGTAGAGCGTCAGACGTATGCTTCCAGGGGTAGAGCACTGGATGGGCTAGGGGGTCTTACCGACCTACCAAACCTAACCAAACTCCGAATACTGGAATGTCTTATCTGGCAGACACACGGCGGGTGCTAAGGTCCGTCGTGAAAAGGGAAACAGCCCTGACCGCCAATTAAGGTCCCTAAGTCTTGGCTAAGTGGGAAAGGATGTGAAAATCCCAAAACAACCAGGAGGTTGGCTTAGAAGCAGCCATCCTTTAAAGAAAGCGTAACAGCTCACTGGTCTAAATAAGGGTTTTTGCGCCGAAAATGTAACGGGGCTAAAGCCAAGCACCGAAGTTGCGGGTTCACGCAAGTGAGCGGTAGCGGAGCGTTCCGTAAGCCGGCGAAGGTATACCGTAAGGTGTGCTGGAGGTATCGGAAGTGCGAATGCTGACATGAGTAACGATAAAGAGTGTGAGAAACACTCTCGCCGAAAGTCCAAGGGTTCCTGCGTAAAGTTAATCTGCGCAGGGTTAGCCGGCTCCTAAGATGAGGCCCAAAGGCGTAATCGATGGGAATGAAGTTAATATTCTTCAGCCAGGGGATGGTGACGGATCTCGGAAGCTGTTCGATCTTATTGGATTGAACGGGCAGCCTAGAGGTTCCAGGAAATAGCCCCCCATATGACCGTACCCTAAACCGACACAGGTGGACTAGTAGAGAATACTAAGGCGCTTGAGAGAACTGCGTTGAAGGAACTCGGCAAATTACCCTCGTAACTTCGGGAGAAGAGGGCCCAATTTTTGCGCAAGCATGGATTGGGGGCACAGACCAGGGGGTGGCGACTGTTTACTAAAAACACAGGGCTCTGCGAAGTCGAGAGACGACGTATAGGGTCTGACTCCTGCCCGGTGCTGGAAGGTTAAGTGGAGGGGTGCAAGCTCCGAAATGAAGCCCCAGTAAACGGCGGCCGTAACTATAACGGTCCTAAGGTAGCGAAATTCCTTGTCGGGTAAGTTCCGACCTGCACGAATGGAGTAACGACTTCCCCACTGTCTCCAACGCAGACTCAGTGAAATTGAATTCCCCGTGAAGATGCGGGGTTCCTGCGGTTAGACGGAAAGACCCCGTGCACCTTTACTATAGCTTCGCATTGGCATTCGTGAAGACATGTGTAGGATAGGTGGGAGACTATGAAGCGGAGCCGCCAGGTTTCGTGGAGTCAACCTTGAAATACCACCCTTGTCGTTATGGATGTCTAACTGCAAACCGTTATCCGGTTTCAGGACCATGCGTGGTGGGTAGTTTGACTGGGGCGGTCGCCTCCCAAAGAGTAACGGAGGCGCGCGATGGTTAGCTCAAGCTGGTCGGAAATCAGCTGTTGAGTGCAATGGCATAAGCTAGCCTGACTGCGAGACAGACACGTCGAGCAGAGACGAAAGTCGGTCATAGTGATCCGGTGGTCCTGTGTGGAAGGGCCATCGCTCAACGAATAAAAGGTACGCCGGGGATAACAGGCTGATGACGCCCAAGAGTCCATATCGACGGCGTTGTTTGGCACCTCGATGTCGGCTCATCGCATCCTGGGGCTGGAGCAGGTCCCAAGGGTATGGCTGTTCGCCATTTAAAGCGGTACGTGAGCTGGGTTTAGAACGTCGTGAGACAGTTTGGTCCCTATCTGCCGTGGGTGTAGGAGAATTGAGAGGAGCTGTCCTTAGTACGAGAGGACCGGGATGGAAGCACCTCTGGTGGACCTGTTGTGGCGCCAGCCGCATTGCAGGGTAGCTAAGTGCTGACGGGATAACCGCTGAAAGCATCTAAGTGGGAAGCCCCCCTCAAAACAAGTTCTCCCTTGAGAGTCGTGGTAGACCACCACGTTGATAGGCTGGGCGTGGAAGTGCGGCAACGCATGAAGCTTACCAGTACTAATATCTCGATTGGTTTGATTACTCTCATTTATCAATGCCGGTCTGGTCGTTAGCACGATCAGTACATGACAAAAAATCCCTGATCATCACAACATTCTTCGTTTACCTGGTGGTTATAGCGGAGCGCCCCCACTCGATCCCATCTCGAACTCGACCGTGAAACGTTCCAGCGCCAATGGTACTATGCAAATGGGAGAGTAGGTCGCCGCCAGGTATATAAAGAATGTTGTTACGAGATTATCCCCTTTTTTTCAAATCAAAACTCCGCCAAGCTGATGCTTGGCGGAGTTTTTCTTGTTCAAGGTGGCGGGCATATAAAAGCCGATATAATGTTCAAGACGCAACTGATACATATAGAGCGTGACGGAGGCTTTATGACCGTTCTGATAACAGGTGCGACAGGACTTATCGGCCGGGCGTTGGCGCAAAGTTATTTGCAGGATCGTGTTTCCATCAGTGCTCTGGCTCGTGATACGAACGTTGTCACAAAAATGTTTGGCTCGTCAGTGAAAACCTATAAATGGGATCCGGTGTCTGACGCGATCCCGCCAGCCGCCTTCGATGGTGTGCATAGTGTCTTTCATCTAATGGGTGAGCCCGTCGGCGGACGCTGGACAGATGATAAACGCAGCCGCATCATTGCTTCTCGCGTCACTGCTGCCCAAAAAATCGCCGATGGTCTTCGCGGTCGACCAGTCCGCTTTATCTCCGCGTCGTCGTTTGGGATTTATCCCGGCAAGCATGGCGTCGTTTACGACGAAACTGACGCGCTCGCTCCGCCCGTCACGGAAATACAGACCATCCTGCAAAACTGGGAAACTGCGGCCTTCTCAGCCGTTTCTAGAAATACCCATGTCAATATCCTACGTTTTGGTATGGTATGCGCCCCCAAGGGGTACCCTAAAAGACTTGTCCGCCTATTCAAGCGCGGACTTGGATTCGTCGCAGGTCGCGGCGATCAAATCGTGCCGATTGTTTCGCTTGATGATGCGGTTGGCATGCTGCGCTGGGCTGCATCCGGACAGGCGGGGAATGGGCCGATCAATTGCGTATCCCCGCAACTCCCTACATTCCGTAATGTCGCTGGCATCATCGCCCAGTGCCTTGGCAAACAGATACGGTTCTCACTGCCAGAGTGGCTGGCCCGCCTAGCGCTGGGTCGCAGCGCCGACTATTTCCTCCTCAGTTATAAAATAAAACCGCGACAGGCCCTCGACCGTGGGTATAATTTTCGCATGAGCGATCCCGAGCAAATTCTTCGCTCGGCCATCCTTGGTCCCGAATTTGTAACAGAAGCGATTATATGACTGATTCAAGCGCTCAGAAAAACGTTTTTGGCGAGCCATTATCAGATTGCTCGACGAATCCTCTCACCGGTTTTTTCCGCAATGGCTGCTGTGACACGGGCAAAGAGGATTTCGGCTCGCACAGTGTATGCGCGGTTATGACCGAAGATTTTCTCACCTTTTCCAGAGCCGCTGGTAATGACCTATCCACGGCTGTTCCGGAGTTCGATTTTCCGGGACTGAATCCCGGTGATAGATGGTGCCTCTGCGCCGCACGTTGGCAACAGGCATTCAAAGCGGGAAAAGCCCCTAAAGTTGCCCTTGCAGCCACAAACGTAGCGGCGCTTAAAATCGTTGCACTCGAAGATCTCAAACGCCACGCCATCGACCTGTCTTAAACAACCGTAGACTCTTTCGTGCCAATCGAGCAACTCACGCCAGTACCGCCCAGACCGCAATATCCACTCGGGTTTTTCGCAAGATACTGCTGGTGATAGTCCTCGGCAAAATAAAACTCCGGAGCAGGCAAAATCTCAGTTGAGATCGGTCCAAAACCTTTTCTCCCAAGCGCCTTCTCATACCCGGCTTTCGAAATTTGCGAGGCCGCGTTCTGCTCGTCGCTATATGTGTAAATGCCCGAGCGATATTGCGTGCCGACGTCGTTCCCCTGACGCATACCTTGGGTCGGATTGTGACTCTCCCAAAACAGCTTCAGCAACGCCTCGTAAGATGTTTTTGCCGGGTCAAAAACTACGAAAACCACTTCGTTGTGGCCAGTTTTCCCCGAACATACTTCTTCATAAGTCGCGTTTGGCGTAAACCCGCCTGCATAACCTACGGCAGTCACATGTACGCCTTCCCCTTGCCAGAAGACGCGCTCTGCCCCCCAGAAGCAGCCAATCCCGAATAGAGCTTTTTGAAAACCGTCCGGGTACGGCCCTTTCAGTGATGTATGTTTGATGAAGTGTTTCTGCGCTGTGGGAATTGCCTGGGCGCGCCCAGGCAATGCGTCCTCCCCACTTGGCATCGTTATTTTTTTCCCGAATCCGAATAACGCCACGGCAACTCTCCTTGTTTTTTACCTAATGGTTATATGGCCGCAACGCCGCCTTCATAAAAGATGCGTCTGCGTGCCAATACATTGTTTTGACCTTGACACCCCAACCGGCGCGGGCAAGTTCAAGCTTTAAGAATTCCCGCCTCTTTGGAGATTTTCATGACCAAAACGGAAGCTGGAAACACAGTGATTTACAAGCCGGGCGGCGGCTTGCGCGTTATGCTGACCATCTCTTTCGCCCTGCTCCTGATTTTCCTTGCCAACGCAGTCGCCGGATCAATCTGGCTCGCCAGCCGCTCTCTTTACGGCGACGCCGCAGTATTTTTGGTCATGTTCGGCCTCGGCGCCGTGCTCATCATGCTCAACGCCATTTTTCTGTTCGCCGCCTCGCATGTCGAGGTTCGGATGGAGACCGAAAAGTGTGTCATGACGCTTCCTAACTGGCGCGGCCCGACGCCACTTTTCCCCTATACCCAGATGCAAATTCCTTACAAAGACATTGCCGCTGTCGAAACGCGCAGTGAAATTTACCACTATTTCATGCTGCCAGTTGCCGTTCACGCTTCCAGTTTCGTTCGCAAGGATGGAAAACGTTACACGCTCGGATATATGCGCGAAAGCTCGGAGGATCACGCTGTGCCCTACCGAGAAATCGCCGACGAACTTGCGCGCCGCGCTGGCGTCGGCGTAAATTACCGTGGCGTCGTGGCAGGCGGCGCCAGAGCGCGCGCGATTATGAATGACGAACCCGACTGGGAAACTGCGACGCTTGACGAGGCGAAGATTGCAGAATTGCGTAGCAAGGAAACCGCTTTTATGAAAACGGCGGCGGTTCTGTTTATTGCATTCGTAGTCGTTGGCCTCGCCTTCCAGATTATCAAGCTGACAGGGGCCGTTTAAACGAGAAGGCGGGCAGAGAGAAGATCTAGAAATCCGCCACAATCTCGCGGGGTTTCGAACGGTGGCCCGCCAGATATAAGAGTGAGCCAAGAAAGCCCATAGTTAGCCACGCGGGCATAAGTAGCAAAGGGTTAACAAACGCTGTCCAAGCATAAGGTACGGTTTTATTTCCCAAGGCGTCTAGGTTTTCAAGAGCCGATGCGGCGAGAGCCGAACCTAACTGGCGCAGCGAACTGGTGGCCAAATCGCCATTCGCCAACGTCCGCGTTCCGTCATAAGCCAGTGCTGCAAGGGCGCATGCTAACAGTGTTAACCCCAACAATCGCAATATAAAACTCATGCCATCACCATCCTGAAATCCTAAGGCGAATATGCTCGCCTATGCGCTTGCGATCAAGCTGGAGATGGCTATAGTGCGCAGACCTCAGGCTCATTAGCTGCGCGCTCATAGACAACTCGCAGTTAATTCAGGCGGCGCGTTGTTTGCGCCAGAGTTTTGCAAACATAAGCGCAGCTCGGGCGCGTAAGGAGAGATGGCCGAGTGGTTGAAGGCGCACGCCTGGAACGCGTGTAGGCGGGCAACCGTCTCGAGGGTTCGAATCCCTCTCTCTCCGCCATTTTACAGGCTAAGGCATTAGTTCGCTGCATATTTCATACTGAAAATGGGCAATCCATACCTTATAACATACCCTAATGCGACTTCTGGCTCTCCGGGTATTGAGATGCTACTTGCGGCAGCAAGCCGACTCGGACACGTGAATGTTATGAAAAGATTCATATCTCACCGAAACTGGGGCTACGCCGCAATATTTTTTATTATTCGCTGCCGTGATGTAGCTTGTCCCAGAAAAAGACAGGGCAACAGCCTTGCCCTCAACTCTTTTTACATTGCTTGCGTCCTTATTCAGCTATGCGGCCCTTCTCTATTCAAGGGACAAATTCGTGCTGGATTTGTTAGATAAAAAATTTGAAATTTATGCAAAAGCTTTAGAGTTTTGCAGTATTGTTATAGAATATGGTGGCTTAAAACATCACAGTGATGCAAATAATGAAAATTATGTAAAAGCTTTAAAGGCGGCCGATTTGAGTTTTAGAAGCATCGGGTGGCACAAGACAAAAGCTTTATTTGATGATGACATCCATGAATTATTTGCAAAAATCAATAAAAGTTACGCATATCTAATCAGTTTTGACGAAGCGCCACATGATGAAGCGGAACGCAAGGAATGGGATCAACGGTGGTGTGATGAAAACAAATTCATATGGGAAACTGTAAATAAGCTACCGGAAGCATTTAAGCCTTACGTGTATTTTGGTGACTATCGGCGTTGAACACTTATCGCGACATTAGAAACGCGAGAAACTTAACCGCCTCTACATCGCCAACAACCTTGCCGATGATCGCGCCCGCGGCGGTAGTATAAGGTGATTTGCGCCGCCATCTGTATTCGTGCGGAATGCTGGCTTTTCAGATAAGCTTCAACCCGCCGCACGTTGATGCGCAGCGGCCTTCCGTCATATGCGGAATGGACGTGCAGGAACAGACACCGAACATGTTTGAGTGTAGTTCCGCCCTGCATTCGTCACGTTTTATTCGTGTGCTTTCGCATCCGGTTGCGGCGACAAGTGTTTGCGAGACGTTTTACTGAGCTACCAAAGCCATTTCTGGCCTGGGGTGGCGTTTGAAACCACCGACCTCCTGCTTGCGCAGACGCTCTACCATGTAGTCCCGCAGGCATTCGCCGCATGTTCAGTCGTGACGACAAGTTGTTAGCGAAACGTTTTGTCGCATGCTCTCCCTGTGCTACGAGCCTTGCGGCCCGGCGGGGCCTTCACCCGCGACCCTGCGATCAATGTAGTTCCACTGGAATTCGTCACATTTCAAACTCAGTCAACAGGTTATGGCGACAAGGTTCCGCGAGAGTGAGCTGCAGGTAACGATGGGCCGGTGGCGTTTTCCAGACGCCGCGCTCGGGGTGGAGGATGTAATCCCGCGTGCATTCGCCATACTTTCGTTTGGCGGGGGAAATTCTTTTTCCCCCGCCCCGTTTTTATGTAGCGAGTTCGATTTTCTCGATCTCGCCAACCCAATGATCGGGGCCGAGATCGCCTTTGGCGAGGGCCGCGATAATGTCGAACACCGCATCGGAGAACCCCCCGATGTTGAGAATATCGGCCCGCTCCACCACCTGCGACGAACCCAGTGGCTGGATGTCGATGCAGACGAGTTTTGCTTGCGCGTTCCGCGACTTCACCTTCTCCCACGCCTGCATCATCGCCGTGCCCTGATGCCCGGACTTCGCATCCACCCAGGACTGGTTATCGGAGACGAACACGACCAGATCGACCGCCGCCCGCTCCTTCGCCAGCGACTCCAGAGGCGCCGAGCAGTTGGTCCCGCCCTCGCCAATGGAGGCAAGCTTTTTAGCGTTGGTCATCACCGTATCGCGCGGGTTGAGGCGGACATCCACCACAGCCTGCTCGAATGGAAGCACCCGCGCGTCGCGGTTCGCCCGCAGAAACGCCACCGCCACCAGCGCTGCTACGTCGATGCACCGCACCGCCGAGGTCGCGCCCTTGCGATGGCCGGTAACGGGCGAGGCCATCGACCCCGACACGTCCGGGCAAATAACCACACGGCCCGCGACCTTCGTTACGTTGGCGATGGCGATTTCCATCGCATCCTGTAGCGCCTCGCGCACCGGCTCCGGCACGTCCTTACCCGCCATGGCGTAAGCCGCCATAAGCTGATACGGAAACACCTTGGCCTTCTGGATCGCGTCCGCATCCGCCAGCCGCTCCGCCACATGCTGCGCGAAACCCTCGACCTCGAACGCTTTATGGCGCGCGAAGGTGTTCAGGTTCATCCGCAGCATATGCCAGCCAGCCTTGCGCCCGATGACGGCCCAATGGGCGCCCGTCAAAGGCAACGCGGTCAGCATCTGGAACGGCACGTCCGGCAACGGCGCCGTGGCATCCTCTTTGAACGCCTCGAAAACTTTGGCGATCTCAGGCAGCGCCGCCACGTCATACGGCTTGCCGATAAGATAGCCATACAGCGCCTCGCGACTTGCGTTTTTCGGCTTCGGATGCACCATTTTGATCACGTCGGCGAGCGAAGGGTCTTGCCCCACAGACGCGCGCATGATTTCGATGTCGGAGGCCGTCTCCAGCCACCGCTGCACAAGCCGCTTCGGCCGCGGGCCGAGTGATTTACGGCCCACCGCGCCAGACCGCATGATCTGCACGAAATTGCGCAGCATGCGGCCATTATCGACCACACGGTTGAACGCCGCTGAAAACTCCGCCCCTTCGAGGGTTGAAAGATGCGCCGTCAGCAACGCCGGCATATCCTTCATGAAGCCGTGGTCGCGGGCGAAAATCGCCGTCTTGGCGATGAACGCGGCGTCAACTTCGCGCGCCGCAGCCAGCACGTCCGCCAACTTGTCTTTCGCCTCGGCGTAAAAAGTCCAGCTCAGCGTGCCCGTCGCCGCCAACTGCGCCAGCTTATGGCGCGGCGTCAAAGCGTAGGCCGGTGCGCCTTCCTTGTTCAGCGTATTTGTGGCCGGAATAAACTTTCCGGCAATCGTCCGAAATAAAGTTTTGTTGGCCATGTCCGAATTCCTTCTGGTTACGAACCCTCTATTGCGAGGCGCGTGCCAAGTTCGGGACAGTGCAGATTTTCTCTAATAACCACATGAAGTAGCTTCGGAAAAAGTTTACAGACTACCTGCGGCCTAAAATCTGACTTTTCTAGGCATGGGAAAATATGATACTGTTGTTTCGTACTTATAATTTTGGATAAGATAAAAATGGGTAAACGGCAGGTCGCGCTGGGCTTCCTGGGCACCCACCATGGACGCCGGTAAATGGGACAATCGGTGGGAGCGGTGGCGGCCCACCGTCGCCATGTGTCAACATGAGGATATGGTCATCGACCGGCTTGAGTTGCTGCACGACAACCATGCCACGGCGCTTGCCGAGTGTGTGGCCAAAGACATTGCTCAGGTTTCACCGGAAACCTCCGTTCGCAGCCACCTCATGAACCTGAAAGACCCCTGGGACTTCGAGGAGGTCTACGTTTCGATGCACGACTTCGCCCGCGCCTTTCCATTCGACGAGGACGCCGAGGAGTAGCTGGTTAACATCACCACCGGCACCCACATCGCCCAAATCTGCTGGTTCCTGCTCATCGAGTCGCACTATATCCCGGCAAAAATCCTGCAACTCACGCCACCAAAACGATGGACGGAGCAGCAGCCCGGTGCCTACACCATCATCGACATCGATCTGTCGCGTTATGACCGCATCGCTACGCGCTTCAAGGCGGAGCAGGTTGACGCGACCTCATTCCTCAAATCCGGTATAGCTACGCGCAACGCCAACTTTAATAAGATGATCGACCGCATCGAGCAGGTGGCTATACGCTCGCGCGCGCCATTATTGCTTACCGGGCCGACGGGCGCGGGCAAGTCGCAGCTCGCCAAGCGCATTTACGAGTTGAAGAAAACCCGACGCCAAGTGGAGGGCGCCTTCGTCGAGGTCAACTGCGCCACCCTGCGCGGCGATAGCGCGATGTCGGCGCTCTTCGGCCATGTGAAGGGGGCGTTCATGGGTGCCGTAGCGGATCGCGCCGGGCAACTCAAATCAGCGTATAACGGCATCTTATTCCTAGACGAGATTGGTGAGTTGGGTCGCGACGAGCAGGCTATGAT
>Ga0163155_10005546_pt1 | contig 12563 bp, 12 predicted proteins | sample OliLakLV19SP4G1_FD_148611 | JGI IMG/M metagenome (GOLD analysis project Ga0163155, IMG submission 148611) | Freshwater microbial mat bacterial communities from Lake Vanda, McMurdo Dry Valleys, Antarctica - Oligotrophic Lake LV.19.SP4.G1 | ecosystem: Environmental > Aquatic > Freshwater > Lake >...
TGCGAGCGGCCCGCTCATGAAGGTTCTCCGACCAGCTGATGGAACATTCCGGGGTACGTCCTTCGAAGTGCACAAAGATTATGCCGCTGATTTGACGCTCTCAACCACGCTGGGATTCCTTTTGCGATGGTCAAACCTTCGACAGGCTCGACAGCGCGCGTATCGACACGCCGCACACGCACGGCGCAGGCTGCACCTTCTCCGCCGCGATGACCGCCTGCCTCACGCGAGGAAAGACTGTGCCCGAAGCCTTCGCTGCGGCGAAGCAATACACCCACGCCGCCATCGCCGCCGCCCCCGGCCTTGGCCACGGCCACGGCCACGGTCCCCTCAATCACCTCGTCTCACCGTGGGATGAACCTAATTTCGTAAAAAACGCAGGGTACGATGAGGGGATTATTTCATGACTGAATCATTCACCGAGACAATGCGGCGGGAGTGCTCCGCAATCTGGGACGCGCAACTGACGCACCCATTCGTCGTGGCGCTCGCGGACGGGACGCTGCCGCAGGAGACGTTCCAGTTCTATATCTTGCAGGACGCACGCTTCCTCACCGACCTCGCGAAGACGTTCGCCTTCGCCGCGACGAAAACAGACGACCGCGACCGCATCCTGAAGTTCGGCGAATTCCTCATGGACACGGTGCGGGTGGAGCGCGCCCTCCACGAGATGTACGCCGTGCGTTTTGGTCTGACGATGGCACAGATGGCTGCCACGCCCATGGCGCCGACGAGCTACGCCTATACACGCCACATGCTCCAGGTCGCCGCGACGGGGTCACTCGCGGAGGTCGTCACCGTGATGCTTCCCTGCGCGTGGATCTATGCGGTCATCGGGGAGCACTTTACCGCATTGGGGGAGCCGCCCACCGGCCACCCGTATCGCGACTGGCTGGCGATGTACGCGAACCCGGACTTCGCGGCCTTGGGCGCGTGGTTGCGCGCGGTCGTCGATGACGAGGCCGCGCGAATGGACGATCGCGGCCGCCAGCGGCTCCGCGACATCTTCCGCACGAGCAGCAATTACGAATGGTTCTTCTGGCAGATGGCCTGGACGCGCGAAGCATGGCTTGTCTGAACCAAACGCCGGAGGAAACCTCGACTCAACGCGGAGCACTGCCCGTCTGATGCCTGCGGGTCTAGCCTTGCTGGCGCGGCGGATATCGCGGGGGTGGGTCTGATCGCATTCCGGACGCCGCGATCTGTACGGCTGAGACTAAACGCTTCCCGGTCGAAGCGGCCGCTGGCGTGGCGGATAAGGTGATCGGAAGTGTCCCGCACCGCACCGCGGTTGTACTCACGCTACGCTATGATCAGCAAAGACACTGTCCGGCGGGTCGGCATCAAGCGGCGTCAATCGAGGATCGAAGCGGAACCGCGTCGTGCAGTAGAGACAGAGGATCGAATCCGCCTCGCCCATATTGATGTAAACGTGCGGGTGGTCGTGCGGCGGGGACGCGCCGATGCACTTGAATTCCCTGACCCCGATGCAGATTTCCGGGACACCGTGGTCGTTCCTGAATTTTGGGCAGCCGCCGCCGGACATCGATCAAGCTTGGTGCGAGGGCAAGCAGACGCTGTTGTGGCGCCCCGCCATCGCTTCTAGGTCTTGCCCATTTCTCTCCAAATCTCTCTACTTTCCCGGCGTTATTTGAATAGCTCGACAATGTCCGTCATTGGCCGAAATAGCTTCATCGGCTGATCTGGGAACCGAAAAAAACTCTCGCGCTCATAGAACCGGCGCGCATTCTCGTCCTTGGCATCGACGATGACCGCGAAGGACGCGATCTCGCTGCGCACCGAGCGGAAGAGTGCATCGGCCAGCAAGAAGCGGCCATGGCCTTTGCCTTGATAGCGCCGATCAACCGCAAGCCGCCCGAGAAGCGTCGCCGGAATGAGCGGATAGCGCGGGAGCTTACGAGTAGTCTGGACTGGTAGCTCGCCAACATTCACTGCCGTTGCCGACAGGGTGTAATAGCCAGCGACGGCGCCGTCCGGCAGAACCAGGACGAACGGCGCCGCCATGTTTTTGCGGGCATCCTGCCCCGCCTGCACCCTAAAATACCGATCGAGCGGCTCCACGCCGCTCTCAAACGATGTCCGGTCGTGCTGCGGGCCAAGCACTTCGACCCGCAGTGAATCGTTGGAAGCACCAGCCACCCGTCAGACACCCGTGGCTTGGCGATAACGGCGCACGGTATCGCGCAAGCGATCGTTCACCGGCTGCGGATTGATCAGCGCCTCCACGAAAGCTTGGCTGTCACGGACAGACAGATCGAAGCGCTGATGCTCTTCAATCGCCCGACGGGCAGCTTCCTGAAGGCTGGACAGCACAAAGTCAGTCACTGACCGGCCCTGGAGTGCTGCCGCATGTTCTATAAGACTCTTCTGGTCAGCCGTGACGCGCGCCTCCAGGCGCTCGGCACGGACACGAGGTGTATTCGTAGCTGGTTCAGCCATGATCGATCTCCTGACGGCGAATGTACGGCCAATGGCCGGTAATTTCAAGCTTTATCTTCGTTAACTGATATGAACAAGCCTGGATGTTGCCGGAAAAGCGATAGGTCTCAACCTCGTGGCGTCGCCCTTTGGGCCGGGCTGCTGGCGATGCTGAAGCCCCGTATGCGGGTCTTCCCCCTTACGGGCGCGTATCCCTGACGCAAGATCGCAGAGCCGGTTCTTCCTTTCCCCCGGCTTTGCGGGTTGCCGGGCATCCTGCCTCCCAGAGTGAGAGTGCGGACGGGTTTGCCGTGGCGGGTTGAGGGTCAGGAGAGAGGCTCCTGGCGCCCGTCGCGGAGATACCCGTGATGTCCAGACCTAACCGCAGCGCCCGTTCCGGCTCCGACCGAACGAGCCTTTATGACGAAATCACAGCCAAGATCATATCCGAGCTTGCGGCTGGCCGTATCCCGTGGGTGCAGCCCTGGGGGACGGACGCGGCGAGGGCACCGCTTGCCATGCCGAGGAACGCGTCCACCCAGAGAGGCTATTCGGGGATCAATGTGCTGATCCTCTGGGGCTCAGTGATCGAGCACGGCTATTCCGGCCAAAGCTGGCTCACGTTCCGCCAAGCCCTTGGCCTCGGCGGCAATGTCCGCAAGGGCGAACGCGGCACCACCGTCGTCTATGCCGACCGTTTCACGCCGGAGGACGAACGGCAGCGGGCTGCCGCGACCGGTGAGGAAGCCAATGCCATCTCCTTCCTCAAGCGCTTCACGGTGTTCAATACCGACCAATGCGACGGCCTGCCGGAAGACGTCACCACGGTCGCCCCGCCGCCACCGCCCGGCTTGATCGAACCACAAGTCGAAGCCCTGATCCGCGCAACAGGCATCGATTTTCGGATCGGTGGCAATCGAGCCTTCTACAGCCCGTCGCATGATTTTGTGCAAGTGCCACCACCGCAGGCCTATTTCGAGCCCATCAACTGGCACCGGACGGCGCTGCACGAACTTGGTCACGCCAGCGGCGCACCCCATCGTCTGAACCGTGATCTCACCGGCAGTTTCGGATCGAAGAAATATTCCTTCGAGGAGATCATCGCCGAAATTTCTGCGGCCTATTGCTGCGCCTCACTCGGAATAGCGCCGACGGTGCGCCATGCCGATTACATCGGTTCCTGGCTGGAGTTATGCGCAGCTCGTCATAACTCTAATTATCCCGAGCAGACAATAATGCGAAGGAAGACGGGTCTGCCTGCCTGATCTCGGCGCGGCGATCGTATTTCCTCCGCATTATTTCGTCAGAGCGAGTCGAGCCAGGAGAGCACGCTCGCATCCTGCTTCCACCGCGGCGGCTTGGTTCCTGGCTCCGGCGGTTCAACCCGTTCGAGCGCCGCGCGCTTGGTTTCCAGATTGGCCTGCGCGTAGTGGTTGGTCGTGTCGAGGCTGACGTGCCCAAGCCAGCTTCGGATCACGGTGATGTCGACCCCAGCAGCTACCAAGTGCACGGCGGTGGCATGACGGAAGCTGTGCGGCGTCACATGTTTTGATCGCAACGTTGTGACCGTGCGAGCCGCGGCTTCCACATAGGCCGCCATCTTGAACCGAACACCCGACGCGCTGAGCGGCTCTCCATAGCGGTTGACGAACAAGGCCTGATCCGAGGGGCGCGGCTGTCGCTCGAGCAGCGCCTTCAGGAGGGTGATCGTCTCTGGCCAGAGTGGGCAGATGCGCTCCTTGCGCCCCTTACCATGGAGGCGGACGCAGGTGGGCGTCTCGAACCGGATAGCGTCTGGGCGTAGATCGAGCGCTTCCTGGATCCGCGCCCCACTGTTGTAGAGGAACGAGAGCAGCGCATGGTCGCGCATCCCTTCGAGCGTTGACCGGTCTGGCTGGGCAAGGATCGCCTCCACCTCGGCGGGATCGAGGTAGCTGGGCGCAGGGATCGGCGCCCGCTTGACCGGGATTCGAAGGATCTCGGCGCATTGCGCGATGGCGGTTGGCTCTCGGCTAGCCACGAAGTTGAAGAAGCTCCTTATGGCTGCGAGGCGGCAGTTGCGTGTGCCGATCGTACCTCGGCGCTCCTGCTCGGCATGTCGAAGGAATGCGCCGACTTCCTCGGCAGTGAGGTCTGTCAGCTTAAGCTGAGCGACCGTGCGGCATCGACGCGACGCGACGAAGCGCAGGAACAGGCGCCATGCGTCGCGGTACGAGCGTACCGTGTGCACCGATGCGTTGCGCTGCTCGACCAGCCACTCATAGAAGAACGCGCGCATCAGTTGTGGGAACGGATCAACGCTCTTCATGGCCAACCCCTTCCATGATGTTGAGACGGGACGCGCCGATCGAACGGAACCGCTCGCTTGCCTGTTGCAGTAGATCTTGGGTGACGGTGATGTAGACCAGCGTTGAGTGGATATCTCGATGGCCAAGATAGGCGGCGAGGTACGGCAACCGATCCTGCGGATTGATGCCGGCGCGATACCATCCCAGCATGCGGTTCACGACCATCGAGTGGCGAAGATCGTGGATACGAGGACCGATCCTGCCCTCACGGGGCTTGAGATCGGCGCGGCGAAGGATGTCCACCAACAGCCAGGCGATCGCCTTCGGCGTATAACGGACATTGCCTTGCTCGTGCCAGAAGAGCCCCGATTGCGGGTGCTGCGGCGCCTTCGCGCGACGTCTCGCGGCTATAAAGGCTTGCAAGTCAGCAACCACGCTGTCGGGCAGCGGCAGGATCCTGGTTTTGAAGAACTTCGTTTCGCGGATCGTGATCGTGCCAGCGAGCAGATCGATATCACCAACGTCGAGGCGCGCCAGTTCGCTGCGCCGCAAACCCGCGCAGTAAGCCAGGACCAGCATCGTATAAAGACTGATTGGGCGTAGCGGCGCCAGCGCCGAAGGATAAGTGCAAGCGATATCGAGCAGCCGCCTTATGTCGGCCGGACTGAAGATATGCGGCTTTCGCCATGTCCGCTCGACCGCCTTGTGGGGCCTTGGGTCGGGGCGACGCGGCTTGATGTTCGGGTCCAGGGCGCGCTGCGCCCTGGTGAGTGCGCGGCCGAGCTTCTCGCATTCTGCAGCATGATGGGCGCTGTGGCGCGCCACAGCCCATTGCTGGAGCATCACATCGACCGGTTCACGCGCCAGCGCTGGGTGTTCCTGCAGGAAGCGGTCGAACCGCAAGAACCAGGCCTCCTGCGCTTCATAACGATAGCCTCGGCTTCGCATGAGCTGCACATGACCAAGCATGAGGCCGCCGAGCGTGCTGCCGAACGGTGGGTGACGCCGTAGCGCCTCAAGCGCCTCATCCGGCCGATCCCCCGCCAGAGCTCGCAGGATTGGTCTGCTCTGCTTCACAGCATACTCAGCACACAGATCGGCAACCGGATTGCTAGCGATCGCCCCTTCACGAACCAGATGATCCAGGAAGCGATCCACAATGTTGGCGCGATGCAGCAGGGTCGATGGATGGCGGTCTGCACCCCATTCGCGGAGCCAGGTCTCGATCGCCAACCGGCCGACCGACGGCTTCTGATGCCGTCGCGCTACATCCTGGAAGCTGCAAAGCGCCTGGCGATAATAGGTTCGGCTGTTTGGGCTGCGCAGCCTGAGCGTGGCCAGATAACGCATAACGACGCGGTCGTCGGTGTCGGGCCATGTGCTCATGACAACACCTCCCGCCCCGGCACGTCGAGCGCAACTGCGCGCAGATCTTCGGTCGCGAGCTTCAGATAGATGTTCGTCGCTTCGGTCGATCGATGACCAAGCAAGTCGCCGATGATCTTCTGGGGAACGCTCGCTCGCAGCAGCTCAACTGCGCGGGCATGCCGGAAGATATGAGGGCCGCATTTCCCCGGCGGCTCGACGCCTGCAGCGTGAAGTCGTCGGCGCAAGTCGCTATAGATACATTGAAGCGGGCGATAGGGCGCACGGGCGCGGAGGAAGACTTCCCGGTGATCGGTTTGCGGTCGACCGCCACGGAGATAGTCGAGCAATGCTTCGCCCGCGGGCGCCATCAGCGGCAGGACCGAGCGAGCGCTCGTTTTGGAGTGGTAGACGCGCAGCGCATCGGCGCGCCAGTCGATATCCTCGAGCCGCAGATGCGTGATCTCGCCCACGCGCAGGCCATAGGTCGCGAGAAGCTGCAGGATTGCATAGTCGCGCAGCCCGATCGGAGAGCGGTCTTGCCGAGTCACATTCAATACTTCGTCGATCTGGTCGCGACGCAGCGTCGAGGGGATCGACTCATAGGCGTAGAGCATGGGCGCGATGACGTGCGGGGCGAGGTTTACCGGGACGAGCGCCTTTCCATGCAGGTACCGCAACAACGATCGAAGTCGTTCGACCACGTCCTTCAACGACCTGCGCCTCAGACCCGGTGAGCGCCGGTCGATGTAGCGGTCGACGTCCTGGATGCTGAGCGCTGCAAGCTCGGTCGCGCCAGATTGCTCAAGATACCAAGTCAGGAAGTGCCGCGCCTCCCACATAAGCGCAGCCACGCTCGCTCGCGACAGTCCCCGCTCCTCCCGCAGCCATGTCTCGTACGCATGACAGATCGCATGCCGGAGCATCGCGCCTGACCCTTGCGCCTCGGGCTCTGGCGGCCATCGCCCCAGCGCCATCCGCAACAGCGCATGGATGCCTGACCGCGGGATTGAAGCCCAGGTCGGTCCAGGCGCCCGGCCCCGGCGGTCACGAAAGCGTCGAGTGGCGGCGCGCAGATAGCGCGACACATAATCAGGCGTCACCGCAGTCAAGGCGATGTCATGCGCGCGCAGATCGCACAAGAAGGCGCGCGCGTAGCGACAATAGTTCTGCACGACAACCCGATTGTAGCGCTGAGCAGTCAGCGCTTCCTCCAGTCTCGACAGGAGACCGCTATGCTCGTCCGACATGATCAACTCCTCAGCTGTTGCAGGCAGCTGGATTTTGATCACCGAATAATGCGCAGCAACCTCGCTGCTAGCGATCGCGGGCATGGGGGAATTCAATCCCTAACCGCGGTCCTCCGCATTATCGCCTGCTCGGGATAAATGGAAATTCTACAAGACGATAACAGAGCCATATTCCAGGCCGCGCCGATGGCGTCCAAGGCAGCGGAGTTCGTCATGGGGCGCAGATCAGCACAACCTGAAAATCCGGAGTGAAGCCATGTTCGGCAGCGTCGAGCGGGTCCCATTTGGCTAGGTATCGTTTATGATCCGCTCGATTTCGGCGACCGATGTCAGGATGTCTTCGAAGCTCGGAGCCGCCCCGAAGATCATGGCCGTTGTGTTGGCGTAGTCGCGGCCCAGCGCCTCAGTCATCGCCTCTGCCGGCGAAATCGCGAAGCCGCCGGCCGCGGCCGAAGCAAGATCGTAGTCGGGGCGGTCGAAGAACATCCGCGCATGCCGGACGCAGTCGGCGCCTAGATCGCGATCTCCAAGCGCCGTCCTGCCGACGTCGGAATTCAGCAGGCAATGGAGGTCGTAATAGTGGCGCGATACGCGCTGTCCTTCCTGCCTCAGAACACCGCGCCGCTCATACCAGCGGCACAGGCCATGGGCGATCACCACCTTGTCCCAGAGCGTACGCGCCGCGTCGATCGTGGTTACATCGCTGACCGTGAGGTCCAGTCCTGCGGTTTCCTCACTGACATACGGCCGGATCGTCACAGGGCGGTTGGGGTCGAGCGCCGACTTCGCGCCGGATTCGATCCGGACGACGGGCCGCACATAGGCGCCGGCGCGCGGCTCGACCTCGGGATACCAGACCAGCAGCGTTTGTCCGTCCGCGTCGGCTTCATCGATCTCGATCCGTCCGGCGCCGCCGGTGGCGTCGGCGAGCTGGGCGTCAAGAAACTCCCTGAGCTGACCCGTGATATAGCCACGACAGGCGTCCCGGATCGCGTCAAGCCTGGCCCGCCGCTTCTTGTTCGACAGCGCCTCCAGTTCCTCGACGGACGCTGCTTCGCCGAGGTCGTCTCGGAAAACCGTGATGTCGATATCTTCGGAGAAGCGATGGATCAGGCCATGGGCTTTGGACAGGGACGTGCCGCCCTTGAAGAGCAGGCGGGGGCTATTGGCCGGCTGCTCGTGGTAGAGCGCATTCAAGGTCCAGCAGACCCAGAAGTCCTTCTCGATATTGCCGACGGGAGCGCCGAGCCGATTGGCCGTCGCCAGAAAGAGGTCGAGCCTGTCGCGTGGCGGCGCGGCGATGATTTGTTTGTACGCCGCGTTGGTCATGGTTGCGCCTCGTCCGCTTTTGGGAAGCCGATCAGATCGCGCAGGAGCTCCTGCATCCAGATCGGTAGGGCGGAGAACCCCGTGCGCAGATCATCGCGGATCGCCTGTCCATGTTCGGGATTGGCGAACAGACGGCACAGTAGGGCCTGGACGCGTTGACGTTCGCCGTCCTGGGCCAGCATGTCCTGCATCCAGTGCAGCGCCTGGACGACGCGCATGGCGGGCCGGTCGGCCCAATAGAGGCGGCTCGGCGCGGCGAACCTGAAATGGATCTCCTGACTACCGAGCTGGATCGGCTTCAAACGCGCATCGACCAGCACCTCGATGCGCGCCGGTACGGCCGTGGTGAGGCCGAGCTCGTTGGCGGCTGTCATGCCGTCGATCACAGCGCGTGCGCGGTCGCGCCGGGTGACAGCCCGGATAACCGCCCGATAATCGGGCACGGTCTGCCGCCCGGTCAGGGCGTTATTGCGTGGCTGGTCGTACAGGCCCCGATCGATGCGGCGCAGGTCGCCCGCAGTGGCGAGGCGCTGCAGGGTCTTGTCCACGGCGGCGCGGCCAGCAAGGTCGGCAAAATCACCGGGCGTCCAGACCTCGTCCGGGCTGGATGCGATCCGGGCAACCAGCCGGGAGCGGAGATCGGTATCTTGCACTGAGGCGGTCATGTCCGAAATATACGACAAGTTTCGGACAAAGTCAAGAGATCGTCCGAAACATGCAGCATCATTCGGACAGTTGCGCGTTCCTCGAGCCGCTTCGGTTGCTGGCCGCGGAGAGCGGCTGGCGGTCACACTCAGTCCCGCGGCACCCTGCGCGGCTCCTACGGGCGCGACCCTGCGGGCGCTACGCGCCGCCATCCGCTCGCCGGCGCTTCCCGCCATGCAGCACCGGATAGAGCTGATGCGCAGGCTCCTTGCAGCCTTCATTCTTGCTAGCTGCCCTGACGGTCGGCGCGGGGCTGCCGGTTTCTGCAAGCCGTCTTCTGTTTCTAGCGGGACGGGAATTGTGTGCTCAGTTCAATGGCAGTGTGCCGGGCGTGATGCACCGCCTCAAGGGACGACGGGCCCCCACCATTTTTCACCCGTCCTGACTTCCGCTCGCGGCGCTCCCGGTCTAGCTTCGAACGCGGTGGGGAAAGCCGATGGACGTCCTAGCTTCGATTGCGCAATGGCTGCGCCAGACCATGGCCGCCCAGGGCTGGCTCGAATGGGCGCAGCCAAGCCTTGCGCAGACGCCGGATTGGGCGCTTGTGGTGGCGGGTCCGGGGTTATTGGCAGTCCTTGTGATCGTCGGCGTTTCCGCCTGGCCGAGGCAGCGGCGACCCGCGCCCGCACCGCAAGCAAATCGACCGTTACGCGACGCCCCGAAAGCTCCTGCAGCCGAGCCGCCCAGTTCGCCAATATTTGCGAAAGCGATGCCCCCAGCCGCACCGATCGTATTGGCCCCATTGGCCGCAGCGAGACCAACGCCTGCAAGCGCGTCAGCGTCAGCGCCCGGGCAATTTGACGTCTTCTTGTCGTATGCGCGGAAGGACAACCTTCCTGCCGGAGATAGCGGCGAGGGTTGGGTGACGGCACTCCACCGTCGCCTGTGCGCACAGCACGAGCGCTATGCTGGCCGCCCGATCAAGGTGTTTTTCGACAAAGAAGACATCGCCAGCGACGAAGACTGGGAGCGGCGGATTTCTCAGGGGCTGCGCTCGTCGTCGCTTTTCATCGCGTTTCTGTCGCCGAACTACCTGGCTAGCGCCATGTGCCGACGCGAATGGGATGAGTACCTGCGCCTGGAACACACACTTGCGCGCGGCGACGACGGCATCAAGCAAGTCTACTTCGTCGAGATACCTGACCTTTTCGGCGACGAGGCATCGCTGGCGCGGTTCGATGAAAGCCGCCGCGCCTGGATCACAGACATGCGTCGGCGCAATCTTCACCACAGTTTCGATCTGCGTCCGTGGTTCGCCGGCGGTGCTGAGCAATTGCGTGATCTCGACGCCGAACAGCGGATCGCTGAATTGCGCGCCAATCCGCAATCGGACCGCGACCGCAGCATCGTCTCGCTTGCCGACCAGGTTGCAGCCATCGACCGCGACATCGCCCGGCGTCTCGACAAAGCGCTCTTGGCGCGGCTGGCGCCAGGCAATTTGGATGCCTCCTATTCCAATTTCGTTGGGCGCTCGCGCGAGTTGCGCCAACTCCACAGCGCCTTGATCGCCGACAAGATCGGCGTCGTCGGCGCCCTGCACGGCTTGGGCGGCCAGGGCAAAACGGCGCTCGCGGTGCAGTACGCCTATGCTTATGCTGGCCATTACGCCGCCGGCGGGCGCTGGCTGTTGTCGTGCGAAGGCAAAGCCCACTTGGCCGACACACTCGAACCCTTGATTGGCCTGATGGGGCTGGATGTGCCCCAGCCTCCGCCTGGTGAAACCGACAGCCAAGCGCGAGCGTTTGTGCTCAAGAGTGTGGTCGATGCATTGGAAAAGCGCATTGAGGAAGCGGCGCCCGCCATCGCCGCCGCCATGGCGAAGAATCCCGAGGCGCATGCGAGGCCGGAGGATCGCCCCGAGATTCCCAGGCATGCGCTGTTGATCCTCGACAATGTCGATCACTCCGAAATCTTGTCGGCGGAGGAGATGGCGAGCCTTGCAGCGCGTCCCTGGTTGCAGATCATCGCCACAACACGACTCGATCCCGGAGAGTTCGGTGGCGCAAGTGGAGCAATGATAGCAATCCCGGTCGACGATCTGCCGATCGAAGACGCGCTTGCATTGCTGCGTCGAGTTCGCCCATTCGCAGACCAGGCTGAAGCCCGCGCCGCGCGAAATGTCGTCGAATTGCTTGGCGGCTTCACGTTGGGGGTGGAGCTAGTGGGCGCGTTCCTGGCCGAGCGCACGGAAGTTACCTATTCCGGCTATCTTGCTCGCCTCGAAACCGAGGGGCTACGCGGAGCTGACGTGCTTGCCGGCGACGCTAGAACCGCCGCACGCGTCCGGCACCGCGAAAAACAGATCGGACGTGTCGTTGAGGATACCTTAGCGACCTTGCCCGAGGCGGCGCGTGAGGTGTTGGCTTGCGCTGCACTGTTCCCGCCAGATCAGATTGTTCCAGATTGGCTCCGAAGCGTAGTCGCTCAAGCACTGCCGGAACTTGCTCCGGACAGGGTCAAGCCTGGCTATCCGGATGCGTGGGTCGGGCTGCTGCGCGACCTGGGCGGTCGCCGGCTCCTGCCTAGCGCCGCCGTCGCCGAGAGCGGTTTGCAGATGGTGCGAATGCACCGCCTGGTAGGGGATCATCTTCTCACCATCACTCCAGCCGATGCGACACGAGATCGATGGCGGCGCGTTGAACAGCTTGTCGGCTCTCTCAGGACGCATATCGAAAATACTTGGTCGCATGCACCGCGCGAGGTGCTGCCGCTGATCCCGCCGTTCATGGCGCTAGCCGAGCGGGCGCATCGTGAGCTCGAAAACGCTACGACCGCCGCCGCACTTTCCGTCCTTTCGAGCGTCGCGCAAAACATGGGCCTCTTGGTTCGCGCAAGGGAGCTAGCATGGAAAAGCCTCGAAACAACAGAGCGCCTGGCGCGCGACAATCCCGGCTCAGCTTCAGCCCAGCGCGATCTGTCGATCAGCTATGAGCGGCTGGGCGATGTTCAGCTCGAGGGCGGCGACCTCGCCGGCGCGAAGGCGCGCTACGAGGAAGGCCTCAAGGTGAGAGAGCGCCTGGCGCGCGACAATCCCGGCTCAGCTTCAGCCCAGCGCGATCTGTCGATCAGCTATAACAAATTGGGCGATGTTCAGCGCGAGGGCGGCGACCTCGCCGGCGCGAAGGCGCGCTACGAGGAAGGCCTCAAGGTTTCCGAGCGCCTGGCGCGCGACAATCCCGGCTCAGCT
>Ga0163155_10005552_pt1 | contig 12553 bp, 10 predicted proteins | sample OliLakLV19SP4G1_FD_148611 | JGI IMG/M metagenome (GOLD analysis project Ga0163155, IMG submission 148611) | Freshwater microbial mat bacterial communities from Lake Vanda, McMurdo Dry Valleys, Antarctica - Oligotrophic Lake LV.19.SP4.G1 | ecosystem: Environmental > Aquatic > Freshwater > Lake >...
ATATGAATCTGCTGCCGTCCACCGAGACCGTCTCGCAGCATCTCTTCCCCGGAATCTCGGTCGCGCGCATCACACCCAACGGTGTGATGATGACCAGCCGCAGCCCGCTCCCGTCGATGGAAGTGATCGCGCCGCCGATGGCGGCCGTGACCGCCGTCTTCGCGAGCTTCCGGCCTTTCGTGATGCCGGACGCGCCGAAAAAATAAGCAACGTGTCATTCCTTAAAAATAAAAAGCCGCGCCCATGAGCGCGGCTATTCTTTTTCGTGGCATCCACATTTTAGCAGACTTGGCATCACGGTGTTGCGGGCCGGGCGACGCCCTGTACGATTTGAAGTTTGCTTCACGAAAGGGCGGTTTCATGCACGACATCGTAATGCGCCCGCGGCTTGGTTGGCCGCATTGTTGAGCATCATGCCGCGCGCCAAACGGGGCACACCCGCTGCCCCGCGTGCCTCACCGAACACAAACTTCCCGAAGGCCGCATACTCGGCGTGGATTGTTTCAATCCTGAACATAGGAAAAACGCGAGCAAAATTCAGACGGTCTGGCCTGAACGTTCGCTCTGCGGCAATGAACATGGTGATCGCGTTCGTTACTCTTTGAAATCGGTGTCCGCGGTGGCCAGATCCAATTCCTTGATCCACGTGTTGCGATAGCGGACATCATGCCCTTCGCACTGCAACTTCAATCCGCCGGGCACATCCGTGATGCCCTTGCCTCCGTCGTTTCCGCCATCGAGTCCCGATTTCGGTCCGCCCCAGACCTGGTTGATCACTTGATTGGTGTGCACTTTTTTGCCGTTGAAATACATGCTGACGAGCGGCTTTTCGACCCACTTGCCGTCTTTGAACCGGGCGGCGCGAAAAGTGATGTCGTACGCATTCCATTTTCCAGCGCCGTTGTAGGCATGATAGGGAGACTCTGTTTCGTTGATCACCGCGCCCATGCCGTGCTTTGTCTTGTCGCCGTCAAGCACCTGAATCTCGAAGCGGTTCTGCAAATAAACACCGCTATTGCCACCCGGCTTCATCACCAGAAATTCTATGTGCAGACGGAAATCGCGGTATGCTTTTTTCGTGACGATGTCCGCCGTGCCGTACTTGCCGCCGGCCGCCACGGGATCATCGGTCATCACCGCGCTGCCCTTGTCCACGGGGTCTTCCACGATTTTCCATTTGATCGGCAGCGCCGACTTGAATCCCGGGCCTTCCCAATAAGTCCACTTGGCGTCCAGCATCTCGCGGCTGCCGTCGAGGACCACCTCCGCGTCTTTCGGAGCCGCCAGTCCGACGCCCGGTTCGCCGGCCAGCGCCCCCAACTGAAAAGCCATCAGCGCCACAACTAGAGATGTGAAAACAGTCGGTTTCATCTGAACTCCTTAACGTGGTCCGTCGTCGGTCGTCAGTTGTCGGTCGTCAGTTGTTCTTTGACAAGTACATCTTTATACTATTTCACCGGCTATGGAACGCAGACAAAACGGACCCCGGACAAATCGAAATGCTTGAAACGATCACGCTGAAACAGGGCGAGGTGGAAGTGGATGTCGTGCCGGCGCGCGGCGCTCTGGTGTCGGGGCTCCGGGTGAGCGGCACGGACGTGCTCTATCTCGACCGCGGCACGCTCGACGACACCACCAAAAATGTGCGCGGCGGCATACCACTCCTCTTTCCGTTTGCGGGAAAACTCGATGGCGGTAGATTTCTCGCGGCCGGGACAGAAATGAAACAGCACGGCTTCGGGCGCAATAAAGCCTGGGAGATCGTCAGCCGCGGCGCCTCGCAGCTTCGCGTGGCCTTGGAACCCGATGCCGAAACGCACGCCGTTTACCCCTATTTGTTCTCCACGGACCACACCGTTGCCCTGCTGCCTCGCGGCGTTCAGATCGAACTTCTCGTGCATAACCGTGATAGCCGTCCTCTTCCGGTGTCGCCCGGATGGCATCCTTATTTCGCTTGCGACGCGGAACAGAAAGCGCTGGTTACCGGTGATGCGAAAGGGCTGGCGGAGACGGTTCACGGAGATAGTGCCGAGTTCGATTTCGGCGTACCGGCCCCGGTGGCCGGGCGCGGACGCTTTTTGATTCCAGGTCTTGGTGTGATGTCGCTGAGTTTCTCACCGGAAATGCGGCATCTGCAGTTCTGGTCGCAGCCAGGAAAAAACTTCATCTGCATTGAACCGTTTTTCGGCCCGAACAATACGATCAATACCACGCGCCGCCGCGAGATTCCTCCTGGAGCAGCGCATCTGTTTTTCATGCGGATAGAAATGGGCGAGTGATCTTTCAGCGCGCACCGGCCATGACGCGCGCGAGTCGTCCTGGGGGGTCGTGTGTTGCGCGGTGCGAGTTGCGCGCGGCGGGCGGCTCGCCCGCCGATACTTTCGTTTGGCCCAGGCGCGCCTTGTTTTCGATGCTTCGTTTTCGAATGCCATCGGTGTATACGTCTGACAGAAACGAACGTCAAACCCATGAGCTCGGATAAAAATGCTGAAACGCCTGCTGACTGTCTGTTTACTGCTCGCCGCCGCGATTCAGGCGGGAGAGAACCCCTTCGCCGCCGGCGTGCGAAAAACCGAGCCGCTTACGCCTGAACAGGAAGCGAAAACATTCAAGGTTCCGCCCGGTTTTGAAATGCAGCTCGTGGCCGCCGAACCGGAGATCAGCAAGCCAATGAACTTGGCGTTCGACGCCAAGGGCCGGCTGTGGATGACGCAATCTCAAGAGTATCCGTGGCCCGCAAAAGGCGATGGCAAACCCAAAGACAAAATCATGATCCTTGAGGATTTTGGGCCGGACGGCAAAGCACGAAAGATCACGACATTCGCTGACGGCTTGAACATTCCCATCGGGATTTATCCGTACCGGAACGGCTGCATCGCCATCAGCATCCCGAATGTTTATTTCTTTCAGGACACGGACGGCGATGGCAAATCTGACAAGCAGGAGATTCTTTACGGCCCGTTCGATTACACGCGCGACACGCACGGCATGCTCAGCTCGTTCACGCGCGGCTTCGATGGCTGGCTCTATGCGACGCACGGCTTCAATAACATCACCACGCTGAAAGGCAAAGACGGCCACGCAATCACCATGAATTCCGGCAACACGTTCCGCATGCGCCTGGACGGTTCGCGCGTGGAGCAAAACACGTGGGGGCAGGTCAATCCGTTCGGCCTCGCTCTCGATCCGCTGGGCAATCTGTATTCCGCGGACTGCCACAGTTCGCCGATTTATCAGCTGCTGCGCGGCGCGCATTATCCCAGTTTTGGAAAGCCGCACGATGGATTGGGCTTCGGCCCGACGATGTTGACGCACAGTCACGGCTCGACGGCGATCGGCGGAATTATTTATTATGCCGACGACCGTTTCCCCGAAGAATTTCGCGGCAATGTGTTCTGCGGAAATCCAATGACCTGCCGCATCAATCGCGACAAACTGGAAGATCGCGGCACGACTCGGATCGCAAAAGAACTTCCTGATCTGCTGAAATGCGACGACCCGTGGTTCCGCCCCGTCAACATGACGCTCGGGCCGGACGGCGCCATATATGTCGCCGATTTTTATAATCGGATCATCGGCCATTACGAAGTACCGCTCACCCATCCCGGCCGAGACCGTGAACGCGGCCGCGTCTGGCGTTTGGTCTATAAAGGAGAGAATCTGCCGGAGTCCAAAGTTCCCGATCTCTCGATCGCACCCACTGCGGAACTTATCGTGGCGCTGGGGCATAACAATCTGACGGTGCGCATGCTGGCATCGAATCAATTGACCGACCGCATCGGCAAGCCGGCCATCGAAGTCGTGCAGAAAACACTTCGCGCAAATGCCAACGCCTGGCAGAAGTTGCATGGCATCTGGGTGCTGCACCAACTCGGCGGGCTGGAGTCCGACATTCTTGCCGCGGCTGCGAAGGACGCCTCGCGCGACGTGCGCACGCACGCCATGCGCGTGCTTTCAGAAATGGCGACGATCACGGTTGAGCAGCGCGCGCTGCTGCTGGCGGGACTCAAGGATGCCGACGCCTTCGTTCAACGCGCGGCCGCGGATGCGCTCGGGCGCCACCCCCACGGCGAAAATCTGATGGCGTTACTGGATCTCAGGCGCCAGATCCCCAAGGAAGACACTCATCACCTGCATGCCGTTCGCATGGCGCTGCGCAATCAGTTGCGACCGGCCGGCACCGACCAGGGCGTGCTGGCACAACTGAGAACTCAGGTGCTTTCCGAAGACGATTCACGCGTGCTGGCCGACATCGCGCTGGCGGTGCAGAGTCCCGAATCGGCGGCTTTTGTTTTGAGACACATTCGCGCCCACAACGAGTCGCGCGAAAAGCTCGCGGCTTATTTGAAACACGCGGCGCGTTTCCTTCCGCAGACCGCCGTTGATAGCCTGGCTGCGTTTGTGCGCGAAAAATTTCCGGCGGACGACGAGTTTCAGATTTCCCTATTCAAATCGATGCAGGAGGGCACCGCGCAGCGTGGCACGGAACTCAGCGATGGCGTGCGCTCGTGGGCCGCGGCGCTTGCCGGAAAAATGCTCTCGCCGCGCGATGAGCCGGCGGGTGCGTGGACCCATACGCCCATCGACGGCACAAAAAACAGCGCTTATCCATGGGAGAAACAGAAACGCGCGTCGTCCGATGGCAAGAACGAGGCTCTGTTTATCAGCAGCCTGCCCAAAGGCGAAACGCTGACCGGCGTGCTGCGTTCGAAAACATTCTCGCTGCCGGCCAAACTGAGCTACTTTTCCGCCGGCCACAACGGCACACCGCCGCAGACGCCGGCGCCGAAGAATTTCATCCGGCTGCGCGAAGCAGGCACGGGCGCTCTCTTAATGGAGGGTCTGCCGCCGCGCGCGGACGTGGCGCAGAAGACGGACTGGGATCTGACAACGTTCGCGGGCAAGCAAGGCTATATAGAGATCGTCGATGGCGACTCCACGGCGGCGTATGCATGGCTCGCGGTGGGGCGCTTTGAACCGCCCGTGGTTGAGCTGCCCAAAGATACATCGGACCTTTCATCCACGCGTTTGCTGGCAATCGACATCGCGCGGTCGCTGAAGCTAACCAACCTTGAGGCGCCGATCAATGCGCTATTCAATGACAAGACGCTGGATGCGGAGACGCGTGCGGCGTCGGCCAAGGCGCTGGTGGCGATCAATCCCGGCAACATCGCCCCTGTCGCAGCCGTCGTGAGTGACTCAACCGAGACGCCAACAGTGCGCGAAAAGACGGCGCAGGCGCTGGCCGATTCCAACCACACCGATGCGCGCACGGCACTGGGCGGGGCACTCGCTCTGGCGCCCGCCAGTCTGCAGTCCAAATTCGCGCTGGCGATGGCGGCGACTTCCGAAGGCGCGACGGCGTTGATGGCGTGCATTGAAGGAGGCAAAGCGTCAGCGCGCTTGCTGCAAGATCGCAAAATTAAGGAACGTCTCGAAGGCGCCAAGCTTCCAGAGTTGGCGGAGCGCATCGCCAAATTGACGAAAGGACTCTCCGCGGTCGATGCCGATTTGCAGAAACTCATCGATAAACGCCGCACAGCATTCGACGCTACAAAGGCATCCGCCGCGAAAGGGCTGGCTGTTTTCACGAAGTCGTGCGCGATCTGCCACACGGTTGATAACGTTGGCGCGACGGTCGGCCCGCAGTTGGACGGCCTCGGCAGTCGCGGCTTGGAGCGCATTGTTGAAGACGTGCTGGATCCCAATCGCAGCGTCGATCCGGCGTTCCGCTACAGCGTGGTGATGCTCAACGATGGCCGCATCGTTAATGGGTTGCAGCGCCGCGAAGAAGGCGAACTGCTCGTGTTCGCGGATACGACGGGTAAGGAGACGTCGGTGCCGAAAGCCGAGATCAAATCGAAAAAGGAATCGCAGTTCTCGCTGATGCCGGACAACATGGGCGAGATTATGTCGCCCGAAGACTTCAATGACCTGATGGCGTTCCTGCTGTCGAAGACGGCGAAGTGACACGCTGAAATTTTATAATCTACGCAAACGGGACGGGCTTACCCCTCCCCCTACCCCCTCCCTCAAGGGGAGGGGATGCACAACGGCAACTAAGGGCAACGGGCCTGCTTCCCCCACGTGGGCTTTTTCAGTGATTGACAGGGGCACTTTAATTCAGTTACAAATTTGCAGTCTTTTTACCTGCTCATCGTCATACCGCTGATTTTGGGAGGCGTCTAACGCCGGCCCAAATCGGAAAGAGAGGAATTTTATGCAGGCCTTTTCCTGGAACACGTTCAAATGGGGCTGCGCTGGCGTCGCTCTGGGCCTCGCTATCGATGGCACGGTGGCCGGCGCTGAAGAGAAAGAACTGACCACGGCTGAAACGGTGCTCGTGGTGAAATCGAAAAACAAAAGCGCGCGGACACGCGTGAGCGCCATTGAGAAACTCAGTGACATGACCCAAGCGGCGGAAGTTCGCGACGCGGGCGTGATCGACGCAATGCTGACGATCGTCAACGACAAAGAGTCCGATATTTTCGTACGCATCGCCGCCGTGAAGGGACTTGGCAAACTGACGGTGAACTCCGATGCAAAGTTCAAAGATAAATACCTGCCCGGCTCAATCACCATTCTGAAAGACACGAAAGAACACTTTCAGATGCGCAAGAGCATCAGCACGATCTACCGCGACGTGCTGAATAAAAAAGAACTGGTCGACAAAGACGCCTACCGCGCGCTGGTGGAGATTGCGAAGAACAAGCAGGAAGCCGTGGGACTGCGCGCCAGCGCGATCCTGGGTATTGGAAATTTCGGCGCCGACGACAGCCTTGACGTACTCGTGCCAATGCTATCGGATGCCGAACCGATCGTGGTTGAACAGACCGCCGCCGCCGTCTACGAAGCGCTGAACCGCTCGGCGGGCGTGGCGTTGCCGCTTCCGGCCATCAATAAACTGGTGGAGATGCTCGACAGCAAGACCGTGGCGGCCGACTTGAAAGTGAACGTCATGAAGGTGCTCGCGCAGTTGATCCGCGACACCAACAGCACGGCTCCGAAAGCAGCGTTCCCGAAGATCATCGAATTCGTGAAGAACAATCCGGACGACAAGCTGGTCCGCGGCGGCATCGAAGCGCTCGGTATTATCGGCAGCGCTGAAGCGGTGGAGCCGCTCAAGCAGGCGTATGCTGATTACAAGACGGCACCCGTTGCCGCGGCGGTAGCGAATCCCGATGGTCCCATCGTGGAACCGAAAGCAGCGGAGTCGGGCAAGAAGAAAGCTGAGAAGGCCAAAGAAACGGACATTCGCATGGCGGTGATGGAGGCGTTGATTTCGGTGCTCAGCGCGCAAGGCGAAAAGAAATTGGGGTTCGATCAGAAGGCCGTGCATGAAAGTTCGGTGCTGCTGATCAAAGCGGCCGAAGACGACCCCGCGCCGACGGTGCAGAAGGCGGCCGTGTTCGCGCTGCGCTACCTGTACTATCCGAAGTTCAAAGCGGAACACAAGGAAGCCGTGGACGCGCTGACGTTCAAGATTCGCGATCCCAAATCGACGGATGAACTCAAGCATGACGTCGCCGAAACGCTCTCGTTCATCACCGGCCAGGATTTTGGCCAGGACGCTGAACGCTGGAACAAGTGGTTTGAAGACCACATGGGCAAGCGTGGACGGTAAGAACGGCTGGTTTCTAGTTAACGAGAAACGAAAACTAAACCGCGTTCACGCTGAAACCCGTAGTTTTTCTTCCTCAGGATCAAGGTCAAAGCGTGGCCACAAGCGCGAAACCATATGTTCCGGGTGGGCATTGGCATTCGCAATAAACGTTTTGCAGGCGGCGAAGAGCGCATCCAAACTCGGCTGGCAATAAGCGTAGGTCACTTCCTCGCGCATCCATTTCCAGAGGCCTTCGATGGGGTTCAAGTCGGGGCTGTACCCCGGCAGCGGAACCACTTCAAAACCCAGCTCCACCGCTTTTTCCTGCGCGATCCTGGCACGATGTACCGGCGAACCGTCCCAAATAAGGGTCGGCTTGGGCAACTCGTGGGTCCACTCCGCCAGCTTCTCCAGAAAGGCTGCTGTGCTGAGGCCGTTGCATTTGGGATACGACCAGATCATGGCCTTGCCGTCTTTGAAGTTATAGGCGCCGTACCAATTGATCTTGGCATGCAGTCCGGGCGTGGTTGAAGGCACGAGCCAGCGCCGCCCCTTGAAATACCAGCCGTAGCCTGAATCCATGTCTTGATGGATATGCGCTTCATCGATGTAGATCAGCGTGCGTTCGCCGCGGACCATTTCCTGATAGAGTTGCTCAAAGCGTTTGAGATACTCGATGCGTTTGGCCGTTTTGGCTTTGGCCAGAATCTTCTTGGGTTTCTTCCATGAGAGCTGCGCTGAGCGCAGCCACATCCAGACCGCCGTGCGCCCGCACGTTCGCGCCATATTCAGACCCAGGTAGAGCATGACTTTGCGCGTGGTCCACCGGTGTCCGCAGAGTTGATGATCCGCTGGCGTGCTGCGGGTAATGACTTCGACTATTTTACCGATCTGGCCGTCTGAAAAAAGGGGCGCGTTCCCCCGCTGCGTTTGTAGCACAAGGCCTGCGGACCGCCTTCGTTATAACGATGAACCCAATCCATCACCGTGCAGCGGTCGCGCGCAGTCTTATCGGCGTAAGCCGTAGCGCCGCCGCCCTCGCAAGCCAAATGGTACAAGGCCATGAAGCGCTCCCGTGTGCGCGGATGCCCCGCAGCCAGAGCAGCCTTGAACAAATCGTTGACGTTCTGTTGCCATTTGGCAAGATCGGGAGCCAGCATGCTTCTTCCTCCGCGTGTCCTTTAGAGGTTCGGCATTCTCACCCGCGAAAAATAGTCTTTTCAGCGTGAACGGGGTTTAGCAACAGAAACTTTTTATTAAAGCCCGACGTCGATATCGAGTTTGAAGGGTACTCGCTTTTTCTGCAGGTCGCTCCAGAGGAGCAGCTTGACTGTCGCGGTGTCGGCCTTTTCAGCCAGATTGTAATTCCATTCCACCGTCAGGTTGCCGAGAATTCCCATCTTCGCGGTGCCCATGCGGACCGAGCGGATCTCGGTTCCATCGGCTTTAAAAAATCGAATCTCCGCGACTTGATCCAATTCTTTGTACGCTCGAATGAGCAATCCCACCGGCTCGCTACCGATATCGGGCTTGCCGACCATATCGATGGTGAGTTCCAGATTGGGGCCGGTGATCTTGGAGCCATTCTTGATCGCGACATCTCGTTGAATATGCTCGGTGGTCTGTTTAGCGCAGAGTACGGTCAGTAATCCCTCGATAGTCAGCTTGGCGGAACCCTTGGCTGGCGCGTTCGGGCCATTCAGTTCCATGGCGGCGTGTTTGCCGTCCTTTGAGACGCGGAACATGCTGAATCCCAGAGGCGCCATCAGCCCGGGATCTTTGCGCGTCAGCAGATCGGTGCCTTTGTCATCGATGAATTTCGAGATCGCGCTGTTCTTGGTGTCGATCTGGACGAGGCCGCCTTTGAGCGACGTGAGTATCAGTGAGATGCTCGTTCCAGGATCGCCATTGAAGGGGCGCAGCGCTCTATCGGGAGCAATGTCCTCCGCGATCACGCGCAATCCGTTGGAACTCACTGAAATCTCCGATTCGTCCTGGGCGACGGCGAAAGCGCAGAACACGGCCAGAACCGCCCAGGCGGTAAAGCGACATGCAGACATATTCCCCTCCAGACAGTGGCTCTAGTTGTATTCTGTTTTCGTCCGTACTCAATGTGCGTTTGTTTTGACATTCTTCATCATCGCGTTAGCGCTAGAGCCACTCTGACGGTAGACCTTTAAGCAATGGGTCAGACTGACGTGATTTTATAGAAAAAATCGCAGAGCCGGCTAGATTACGATACGTAAAGTGTTTCAAGTGAAGAGCTTGATGAGATTTAGCACTTGGCCTTTGCGTTGCTAAAATACGTGCGCGTAAGTTCAACAAACACACCGTTTCTGCAAGGAGAACGCAACACATGGCCACGAATGTCAATCCGTTGGGTGATAAGATTCTCGTCCGCCGCTTGGAGGCCGAAGAAAAAACAGCCGGTGGCATCGTCCTCCCGGATGCAGCGAAAGAAAAGCCGAAGGAAGGCAAGGTCATCGCTCTGGGTTCGGGCAAAATGCTCGAAGACGGATCGCGTGGCGGCTTCCAGGTCAAAAAAGGCGACCGCATTCTGTTCGCGTCGTATGCCGGCACGGAAGTCAAAGTCGACGGGGAAGAATACCTGTTGATGCCGGAAGAAGATGTCCTGGCGGTCGTGAAGAACTAAGAGATTACGTGGTGTGGGCATTGGCCCGAACCGCGCCGGACGCCGGGGAGACGTTCGGAATAGAATCGCAAAACACAAGCAGATTCGTTTAAGTCAAAAAAGGAGATCGCTGAAAAATGGGTGCAAAGAAGATTGCCTTCGACCAGGAAGCCCGCGAAGGCCTGCGTCAGGGCGTTAAAATTCTGGCTCGCGCCGTGAAGGTGACCCTGGGACCGCGGGGCCGCTGCGTCATTCTGGAAAAGTCATTTGGCTCGCCTACTGTCGCCAACGACGGCGTCACCGTGGCCAAAGAAATTGAGCTGGAAGACAAGTACGCCAACATGGGCGCGCAGCTCGTCAAGGAAGTGGCCAGCAAGACCAACGACGTCGCCGGCGACGGCACGACCACGAGCGTGGTTCTGGCCGAAGCTATTTTCGATGAGGGCTTGAAGAACGTGACCGCCGGCGCCAGCGCCACGGCCATCAAGCGCGGCATCGACAAAGCGGTCGAACGCGTCGTGGAGCAGCTCACCAAGATGTCCACACCGGTGAAGGGCCGCAAGGAAATCGCAGCCGTCGCCAGCATCGCCGCCAACAATGACATGGACATCGGCCAGAAGATCGCCGATGCCATGGACAAGGTCGGCAAGGACGGCGTCATCACGATCGAAGAAGGCAAGTCGATCACGACCGACGTCAACCTCGTCGAAGGCATGAGCTTCGATCGCGGCTATCTCTCGCCGCACTTCGTCACCAACGTCTCCGAAATGAAGGTGACTCTCGAGAACGCCTTCGTCTTCATCTACGAAAAGAAACTCAGCTCGGTCAAAGACATCGTTCCGCTGCTCGAAAAAATCGCTCAGTCCGGCAAGCCGCTGCTGATCATCGCCGAAGAAGTTGAAGGCGAAGCACTGGCCACGCTGGTCGTCAACAAGCTGCGCGGCACACTCTCCGTTGCGGCCGTCAAAGCCCCCGGATACGGCGACCGCCGCAAGGCCATGCTGCAGGACATCGCTACCCTCACGGGCGGCAAAGCCATCACCGAAGACCTCGGCATCGGCCTCGATTCGGTCACCGTCGAAGACCTTGGCCGCGTGAAGAAGGTTGAGATCGACAAGGAAAACACGACGCTGATCGAAGGCGCCGGTTCCAGCGCTGATATCCAGGCCCGCATTGGCCAGATCAAGAACGAAATCAACGCCACGACCAGCGACTACGACAAGGAAAAGTTGCAGGAACGCCTCGCCAAGCTCGCCGGCGGAGTCGCACAGATCCGCGTCGGCGCAGCCACCGAAACGGAAATGAAAGAACGCAAGATGCGCGTCGAAGACGCTTTGCACGCAGCACGTGCGGCCGTCGAAGAAGGCATCCTACCGGGCGGCGGAGTCGCACTGATCCGCGCCGGTGAAGCACTGGACGGATTGAAGCTGAAGGGCGACGAAGCCGTCGGAGTCGAGATCATTCGCCGCGCGCTGGAGGCTCCCTGCCGCCAGATCGCCGAGAATGCCGGCCACGAAGGCGCGGTTGTTGTTCAGAAGATCCGCGAGAGCAAAGACAAGAACTTCGGCTTCAATGCGCTGACCGAAACGTACGGCGACATGGTTGCCGACGGCGTGTTCGATCCGGCCAAGGTCGTCAAGAGCGCCCTGCAGAATGCAGCCAGCGTTTCCGCTCTGTTGCTCACGACAGACGCGGCGATCAGCGACATGCCGAAGAAAAAAGAAGCCGAAGCCCACGCCGATCACGGCGACTACTAAATAGCAGGGGCCAGGGGTTAGGGGCCTGGGTTCAGAAAAAAACAGCGGGGCGGACAGAAATGTCCGCCCCGTTCTTTTTTTGTCGCGGTCGTGCGGAGCGCCCTGCGATTCTTGGTAAAGGCAAAAGAAAAGACTCTGCGATTTTTAGCCGGGTTAGAGTGTCAGCCAAGCGTCTTAGACACAGCATGCCCAAACGCCGGAGACCCGTGATGAAATCACATTGGATGATGTGCCCTTGGCTTGCTGCGCTTCTTTTTGCGGTGAATTTCTGTTTCGCGGAGACGCCGAAAGACGCGCCGACCCCCGTTGCGGCAAGCGAGAAGGCGAACGCCGACCACGACGTGGACGCCGATCCGAGCGCGTACATCGACGATGAAAAGTTCATGGACGATTTCACGGCAAAATTGACCGAGCTGGCGAAGCAGAAAAAATGTCTCTCCGCCGTGGAGATCGAGGCGAAGCTCGGCAAAAAGGAGTGCGCCCTTTCGCTGCCGCCGCCGGGAACGAAAGTTCTTTCGCCGGAAGAAGTGTACGAGCGCGCGCTGCAGAGCGTCTTCGTGG
>Ga0163155_10005562_pt1 | contig 12541 bp, 13 predicted proteins | sample OliLakLV19SP4G1_FD_148611 | JGI IMG/M metagenome (GOLD analysis project Ga0163155, IMG submission 148611) | Freshwater microbial mat bacterial communities from Lake Vanda, McMurdo Dry Valleys, Antarctica - Oligotrophic Lake LV.19.SP4.G1 | ecosystem: Environmental > Aquatic > Freshwater > Lake >...
GCGGTTCTTTGCCGGCGATCTGCCGGGGGCGCTCGCCGCCCTGGCGCAGCATTTCTTCAACGGCAACGACGCCCGCCCCGTGCTCAGCGCGCTGCAGAACCGCAACCGCATCCTCATCCAGGTGCGTGTGCTGCTCGACACCGGCGAGCTGCGGGCACCCGGCCCCTACGGCTTTGACAAGGCAGCCTGGACCCGCGCGCAGGGCGTCTATGCGAGGCATTTCGGCGGCGGCGCCGAGAAGAGCGCCTACCACCTCTTCACCCAGAACCAGTGGTATGTCGGCAAGCTGGCCAGCGCGGGCCGTCTGCCGTCGCTGCGCCGCCTGATCGACAACCAGCAGGAGTTCATCCGGGCGTTCGAGGAAATCGTTCGCCGGCCCAACGAGCAGGAGGCGGTGCTGCGCGACATGGCCGTGCGGTGCCTGGCGCCGGGGGTGGTTTGAGGGCTTAGCCAAAAACCCATGCCGTTGACCTGATTTCCCGCCAAGCCTTGGGCATGCTGAAAGGTGTTGCGGTGGGCCAGCCCGCTGGCGGGCGCCTCCAGAGCGCGAGCATCAGCCTTCGCCCGGCCTACGGCTGACAGGAGCTCGCTGGCCCACGGCCCACTGCATGATCCCGGCTTAGGGTGGAACGCGGAGGCCGGGTTCCACCCTTAAGGCGGCCCTACTTTATCCCGCCGAAGATCAGGAAGGGTATCTCGCGCCAGAAACACTCGGGGTCGGCGAAGCCGGCTTCGCCCATCAGCCGCAACTCGGTCGCCAGCGGCGGATAATAGTCCTCGCGCGCCCAGCTGGCGAAATGCGCCCGGGCCTGCGCCTCGGTGATGCCGTGCGGCGCCATGGCGTTGACCCATTCCTGGTAGGAAAACTCCCGCAGCGCGCCGCCCGCGGCGATGGCCGTGTCGGCGTTCAGGAAAACCCCGCCCGGCCGCAGCGCGGCCCGGACGTTCCGGTAGATCGCGCCCTTGGCCGCCAGGTCCTGCACGTGATGCAGCGCGATGCAGGCCACGACCGCATCGCACGGCGTCAGCGGATCGGCGAACGAGCGCTCCACGTAGCGGATGCGCGGACCGAAGCGGGCGCAGCGTTCGCGGGCCACGCCGAGCATGGCGCGGTCGATGTCCCAGATCTCCACCCCGGCCAGCGGCAGCGTCTCCGCGACGGCCTCGGCCAGCGCGCCGGTGCCCCCGCCCAGGTCAAGCACCAGGCAACGCCGGTCGACCGGCAGCAGTTTCTTCAATAGCAGCATGTGGGCCGCGCGCATGGCCGCATAACCCGGCACGAGCTGCCGGATGAGTTTGTCATAGTCGGCGACGTTGAGCTTGAGGTGTCCTTCGACGGAATGGCCCATGGGGTTGGTAAAGTTGAGAGTTGAGAGAGACGACCCTCGCCCGGTAGATTTATCTCTCAACCCTCAGCCATCAACCCTCAACCTGTCTCAACTTTCACCTTTCAACCTTCACCCCAACGCGCAAGCGTTAGCCGCCGTGAAGCCGCCGAACCCTCCCGCCGAAACCATCCCAAACGTGCTCGCCGAGCGCTACGCCTCGCCCGCGATGAAAGAGATCTGGTCGGCGACCGGCCGCATCCTGCTGGAGCGCGATTTCTGGATCGCCGTCATGAAGGCCCAGAAGGACCTCGGCGTCGCCATCCCGGCGGAGGCCATCAAGGACTACGAGCGCGTGCGCGGCGACGTGGACGTGGAGCGCATCAAGCAGCGCGAGCGCGTCACCCTGCACGACGTGAAGTCGCGCCTCGAGGAATTTTCCGAGCTGGCCCAGCGCCAGTTCATCCACCTTGGGCTCACCAGCCGCGACCTGACGGAGAATGTCGAGCAGCTGCAGGTGGCCCGCTCGCTGCAGCTCGTGCAATTCAAGGCCGCCGCCGCGCTGCTCGCGCTGGCGCTACGCGCCGAGCAGCACCGCGACGTCATGATCACCGGCCGCACGCACAACGTGCCGGCCCAGCCCACGACCTTCGGCAAGCGCCTCGCGATGTTCGCGCAGGAGCTGCGCCTCGCCTTCGCGCGCCTCGATGATCTCGTCGCCCGCTACCCGGTGCGCGGCCTCAAGGGCGCCGTCGGCACGCAGCTCGACCAGCTCACGCTCCTCGGCGGCGACACCGCCAAGGTGGACCAGCTTGAGGCGCGCATCCTCAAGCATCTCGGCTTCAAGGCCTCGCTCGGCGCCGTCGGCCAGGTTTACCCGCGCTCGCTCGACTTCGACGTTGTCAGCGCGCTGCACCAGGTGGGCGCGGCCGCCGCCAGCTGCGCCACGACGCTGCGCCTCATGGCCGGCGCCGGGCTGCTGACCGAGGGCTTCCAGGAGGGGCAGGTGGGTTCCTCCGCGATGCCGCACAAGGTCAACGCCCGCAACTGCGAGCGCGTCTGCGGCTTCTCGACGATCCTTTCCGGCCATGTGACGATGACGGCAAACCTCGCCGGCCACCAGTGGAACGAGGGCGACGTGTCCTGCTCGGTCGTGCGCCGCGTGGCGCTGCCCGACGCGTGCTTCGCGATCGACGGCCTGCTCGAGACCTTCCTCACGATCCTCCGGCAGATGGAGATCTTCCCGGCGGCCATCGCGGCCGAGAACGAGCGCAACCTGCCGTTCCTGGCCACCACGACGATCCTGATGGAGGCCGTTAAGGGCGGCGCGGGCCGCGAGACGGCGCACGAGGCCATCAAGGAGCATGCGCTCGCCGCGGCCAAGGCGCTGCGCAATGGCGGTGACGCCGACCTGCTCGGCCGGCTGGCCGGCGATAAGCGCGTCGGCCTCGGCAAAAAGAAGCTGCAGGAAATCCTCGGTCAGAACGAACGATTTGTCGGCGCGGCGCCGCATCAGGTGGACGCGCTCGTCGCGGCGGTCGCGCCATTGGCGAAGAAGCACAAGGGGGCCGCGGACTACCGGCCCGGCAAGCTGCTGTAAGGCTGCGCATTCCGACGAAAATATTTTTCCGTTTTACGGTAGGGCGGGATCGCCGATCCCGCCTTGTGCCCCCGGCGGGGTCGGCGACCCCGCCCTACAACCGACCCACACGGGGATTAATTTTTCGCCGCCCCAAGGTTTTAGTTTGCCAGCGTCTGGAGCGGGGCCTTTTTTGAACCCTCTTTTCGCTTCTTTAACAGCTTTAACCACACCACATCATGGCAGAAGAACTCGTAGGCAACTGTCTCATCGGCCAGTCCGGCGGCCCCACGGCCGTCATCAACGCCAGCGTCGCGGGCGTTGTCGCCGAGGCCCTGAATCACTCCGCCATCGAGGAGGTCTACGGGGCGCTGAACGGCGTCCTCGGCCTTCTGGGCGAGGATCTCGTCGACCTCGCGGCCGAGTCGCAGCAGGCCATCCGCGGCCTCCGCTACACCCCCGGCGCCGCCCTCGGCACCTGCCGGTCCAAGCTGAAGAAGCCCGCCGAGTTCGAGCGCGTGCTTGAGGTGTTCAAGGCCCACAACATCCGCTACTATTTCCACATCGGCGACGGCGATTCCCAGGATACTGCCCTGAAGCTCGCCGAGCTCGCCAAGGCCCAGGCCTACGACCTCCGCGTCATCGGCCTCCCGAAGACCATCGAGAACGACCTGCCGGCCACCGACCACTGCCCGGGCTACGGCAGCGCGATCAAATACATCGGCGCCACCGTCAGGGAGCTCGCGCTCGACGCCGAGGCCATGGGCCAGGGCGACCTCGTCACCATCGTCGAGGTCATGGGCCGCAACTCCGGCTGGCTCGCCGCCGGCGCCTCGCTGGCCAAACGCCGCGACCACCCGAACGATCCCCCGCACCTCGTCTATCTCCCCGAGGTTCCCTTCACCAACGAGAAGTTCCTCGATGATGTCCGCCGCGTCCTCAAGCGCGAGAAGCACGCGGTCGTCGTGGTCGGCGAGGGCCTCGTCGACAAGGACGGCAACTACGTGTCCGTCGAGACCAGCTCGACCGATGCGGCCGGCCACACCCAGCTCGGCGGCGTCGGTGAGTTCCTGAAGGACCTCGTCGAGTCCCAGGTCGGCGCCAAGTGCCGCGTCGCCCGCCTCGGCATCACCCAGCGCGCCGCCGCCCACCTCGGCTCGAAGACGGACGCCGACGAGGCGTTCCTCGTGGGCCAGGCTGCGGTCAAGGCCGCCATCGCCGGCGAGTCCGACAAGCTCGTCACGCTCGTGCGCGGCGACGGGGAAGACTACACCTGCGAGACCGGGCTCTCCGCACTGAGCGACGTCGTCGGCAATCTCAAGCGCCTGCCCAAGGAGTGGATCAACGAGGACGGCGTCAGCTTGAACTTCCAGTTCTTCCGCTATGCCACCCCGCTCATTCAGGGCGAGGTTGTGGTGCCCTACGACAACGGCCTGCCCGCTTACGCGAAGCTGTCCAAGGAGTCGGTCGGCAAGACCCTCCCGGCCTACGAAGGCTGAGTTGGGAAAAAGTTTTGATCTAAAGCCGGTCCGCCAGGGCCGGCTTTTTTGTTGGCAGGGCGGGGACTCCGTTCCGCGCCGGGTCGGGGCCGTTGCCCCCAACGGCCCAGGCTGGTGGGTGGAACCTGCGCTCCGCGCCGGTGAAGCCCGCGCGGAGCGCGGGCTTCACCGGACGGTCAGATGCGAATGTCCGTGTGTCCGGGAGCCGCCCGGCCGAAACTGGCCGCCTTACCCCATGAAAACCGCCCGCCTCCGCCGTGCGCTGCTTGCGCCGCTTTTCACCCTGACCCTTTCGCTCGGCCAGGCCCAGACCGACTTCGCCACTCACGCCGCCGATAATCTCGCGCTCTTCGAACGCAAGGCGACGCTCGCCAAGGAACTCGGCGCGCCCCACGTGCCGATCACCGACAACCTCCCGCCGGCGACGTGGCAGATCCAGCGCGCCGACGACCCGTATCCAGGCTGGTTCATCCAGCGCCCCGATTTCTTCCAGCTCTTCCCCGCGAAGGAGGTCGAGCCCTACGTCGATCTGGACTACGCCCGGCGCGTGTCGGGCCTTTTGGAGGCGCGCTCGAAAATCCTGCGCAAGCTCGGCCTGATGAACGCCCACTGGCCCGACCACGACCGGCTCTTCACGAAGCCGAACCCCTGACGGCCGGGCGGCCGGGCGGGGGCTCGGCACAGATTTGGCAAGATATGCGCAGTATCTCGCGGGGCGCGGGTGCATAATGCCCTCAGCAAAACGGCTGCCATCGTGCGGCCATTCCCAACCCCCGACCCCGGGAGAATACCCCCATGACCATCAAGCTACATCTGGATCACGCGGAAGCCGCGCCCATCGAGCGCGCCGCCGAGGCCTTCGGCTGCACTCCGGAAGACCTCGTTTACACCGCCGTCAACCTTTACATGCTCCGGCTCGGGAGCTTCACGGAGCAGTGCGGTCCCGACTGCAAGAAAATGTTCACGGACTTCGAGACCATGCGCGCCGGCGTGCTCAACCAGAAGCTGGCGCGCAAGGACAACCTGCCCCTGTGGGCGGACAGCGCGGGCAGCGTGCACAACTACGAAGGCCTCGGTCCCGACCAGTCCGTGCGCAGCAAGAAAGCCATCTACTGACCCGGCGCCGGGCCTTGGTGAATCACGGCCTGTCATCCATCCGCTTTCGGAAGCCGAAAGCGACGGATGGTGGACCCACCGGGATTCGAACCCAGAACCAAGGGACTATGAGTTGGCATGCATGGAGTCCACAACTCCGTTCCATGTCCACAACACCAACCGCTCTGTCCACAACTAATCGCCTGCCCCCCAGTGTAATGGTGCTAAGATTGGCGGTGAGCATACCAACCAACCAGAAAACCGACGAAGCCGTTCAGGACACGAAAAGTGGCAGAAAGTGGCAAAGTCAAAACGAGTGGCCCAAAGCCGGGAAATTCCCCTTTGAAGGCGAACTGCTGAAGGACGCCATAACCCGGACTTTTGCTCGGCGCGAAAGGCCGTTGCCCGCGGCAGTGCCGGTCGCGCTGACCCCGGAGTTCGCCGCGTCGGTGAATCTGGCCCGTGAAGTTACCGAGAAAGTCGCCTCAATCCACGCGGGGCTTGCAACTATCCTGGCCGCCGAAACTCCGGCGAAGCGTGGCCAGCGGCGAAAACTTTGGGAGTAAGGGAGTGCTGCTGAAGTCAGGCTGCCCGCCGGCAAAGGACGGGCGGTGAAAACCAAGCACCCCAAGCCCCAAGGCCTGACCCTATTTTTCATGACCGAGCAGGCCTGGCGTCAGGCCCTGACCGAGGGCTTGCGCGCCCGCCGGAAGACGGCGGCCGATTTAAGGTCTGACCGCAAGACCGCGGCTTGGAAGATCGCGTTGGCCGCTCATCTCAAGCAAACCACCCAGGCCCGCAACGCCTGGCTGGCGCAGCACCTGCACATGGGCCGCACCGAGGCGCTCAGCAGCCATGTAGCCAAACACCGGAGGGGGCGGTTGAATGCATGAACGACTGCAATATACTCGACCTGACCCCTTTATCTGCTTCCCTTTATCTGCTTTGCAATATACTCGACCTGACCCCTTTATCTGCTTCGGTTGCCGTTTTCGAATCGCTCTCTCTCCGCCACTTTTCCGCTGGTTCATCGGCTGGTCATTCGCGAGGGTTTGACCCCATATCGCTCCCAAGGGGTCGCGGCGTATCATGCGATGTGTCAACCTGTATCAAATTCTGGCGTCAGCGATATTTTGCTACGTCGGTCAAAACCGGAAAATGAGCGTGGCCGAGTATCCTTCCCGCCCGGTTCTGACCACCTCCCATCCGGGAATGAACCTCAAGAATCGCACGATCCTGATCGTGGCCAATGATCTGGCCAAAGTGCGAAGTTTGATGGCCATCCTCCGCCCCGAGGGTTACTTGGTCAACGCCTGGGATGCCACCGCCGCCGCCGCCAGCGATTTTTCTGAGACTGCGCCCGACCTGATCCTGCTCGATGTGGAATTGCCCGGCATGCCGGCCTTCGAAATCTGCCGGCGCCTCAAGGTCAAGGGGGGCGCAGCGGCCACGGTTATTTTCATCGCCTCGAAAAGTGACCCGCAGGAAGTAGTCGAGGGCCTCGCCGCCGGCGGCGTTGACTACCTACCCAGTCCCTTCCGAAAGCCGGAAGTGCTGGCGCGCATCCGCGTGCATCTCTTGAACCGGCTGCGCCTCGCCCAGCTGAACAAGGACGACAAGGCCAAGAACCGCCTGCTCTGCATGGCCGCACACGACCTGCGCAACCCGCTGGTCTCGATTCGTGCGCTGGCCCATCTCATGCGGACCGGAACCGTGGGGGCCGTCACAGCCGAACAGCACGATCTCCTCGACACGGTATACGACGCCAGCCACTCGATGCTCGATCTCGTGAACGAGCTGCTCGACGTCGCCGTGCTGGAGGCTGGCGAATTGAAGCTCACGCCCCGACCCACTTCGCTCGCGGACCTGATCGCGGCCTCGGTCCGACTGGGCAATGCCATCGCGGCGGAAAAAGGCTCCCTGATCGCGATTGCCCCCGGTCCGCTCCCGTGGGAAATTTCCATTGACGGGCCGAAGATCCGGCAGGTCCTGAACAACCTGCTCGACAACGCCATTAAATTCTCCCCGCCGGGATCGACCATCACGGTGGAAACCGCCCATACCCCGGTCCACTGGGCAATCGCGGTCCGCGATCAGGGGCCAGGTATCCCCGAGAACGAAAGCGCGCGGCTCTTCAAGGATTTCAGCCGCACCTCGGTAATGCCCACGGGCGGCGAGTCAACCACCGGTCTGGGCCTTTCCATCTGCTACGCCATCATGCAGGCCCACGCCGGCTCAATCAGCGCGCGCAACCTGCCCGGGGGTGGCGCCGAGTTTCGCATCACCTTTCCGGTCAATCCATGAACCCGGCGGCCAAAGTCCTGGTCGTCGACGACGAGCCACACATCCGGAAGTTTGTGAGCCTGCTCCTCCGCACCATCGGCGGCTATCCGACCATCCTCCAGGCGGCGAACGGCGGTGAAGCCCTGCAGGTCTATGAGCGCGAAAGGCCCGATCTCGTCCTGTTGGACGTTAATATGCCCCAGGTCGACGGGCTCCAAACCCTGCGTAATCTCATGCGCATCGATCCGGCGTGCCGGGTGGTCATGCTCACCTCGCTGGTGAACCGGCAGACCGTGGAGGCATGCCTTCATCTCGGCGCGGTGGGCTACCTGCGCAAGGACAACCCGCCCGAAAACATAATGGCCCAGTTGAAAAAGATCACCGACGACTGCTTTGCCAAAAAGCTGGAGGCTGCGGCCTGCCCGCCCCCCGCCGCATGAACCCGGCCGAGTTATTTCGTGCACCGGAGTCGGCCGCAAATGCGCCGGTGGTCGAGGCCCGTTATTCTCTGGCCGTGTTGCTGATGGAGGTGAAGCGCGACCGGGCCTCCAGCGCCTTTGCGATGGAAAAGCTCGACCAACCTGCGATCACCGCACTTTTCGAACTGCAGCAACAGCGCGCCCGTCGTGATCCCGATTCAAACCAATAGTTCCTTCGTCGAACGCGTGCTCCGCACCCCCGGCTTCGGCTCCCGGGCCAAACTGGAGTCGCTTGCCCTGAATCACGAGGAACCGCTCGCGCTGCTGCAGGCCGTGATCGACCACAAGCTCCTCCTGAAGGAAGATGCCTGCCGCCTGTGGAGCGACTGGCTCAACATCGCGTATGTCGACGTGCTCGCCTCCGGGATCACGCTCGAAGCGGCCAAGCACATTCCCCTGGAGATCGCCCGGTTGGTACGGGCAATCGGCCTCTATGTGATCGACGGCGTCCTGACTGTCGCCATGGCCACCCCGGAGGACGGCACCCTGGTGCGCCGGCTGGAGCAGATCGCCCAGATCCCCCTCAGCCCGGTGTTCTGCCTGCCCTGCGAGATCGATGACGCCATCTCCATCATCTATGCCACGGAACGGTCGATTGCGGATCGTCTCCTTGAGTTGGAACGCAACGCGCTCTTCGCCGAGCCCGACCTGGCGGTCGAGCGGATTTCCGAACTCGCGAAGACCGAAACGCTCGTCCATGTGCTCAACGAGATCATCCATTTCGCCCTGCGCGAGCGCGCGACGGACCTCCACATCGAGCCGCTGGAGATTCATTCGCGTATCCGCTTCCGCATCGACGGCACACTGCGCGATGTCCTGACCTTTCCGAAGAACCTGCATCGCGCGGTCCTTTCACGTTTGAAAATCCTCAGCGATCTGAACATTTCCGAATCCCGCCTGCCGCAGGACGGACGGTTCTCCACTCCCCTGGGCACTGAGAAGGCCAACTTCCGGCTCTCGATCGTCCCCACCATGCACGGCGAGAAGGCCGTGGTGCGCGTGCTCTCCTCGGCCACCCGGCGCGCGATGATCACCCTCGACACCATGCTGATGTCCCAGCGGATCCTTGTGCCGTTCCGGCGACTGATCCGCAATCCCAACGGTATCATCTTTGTCGCTGGACCCACGGGATCGGGCAAGACCACCACCCTTTACGCCGCGATCGATGAAATCAACTCCCCCCGAATCAACATCTCGACCATCGAGGACCCGATCGAAATCCCGGTGCCCGGGGTGATGCAGAGCCAGATCAACCCGCACATCGACTTGAAGTTCTCCACCCTGTTGCGCGCCTACATGCGCCAGGATCCCGATGTCATCCTCATTGGCGAGATCCGTGACCCCGAAACAGCCAAGATCGCGATGGAGGCCGCGCTCACCGGACATCTGGTGTTTGCCACCCTCCACACCAACACCGCGCCGCAGGCAATTGTGCGGCTCATGGAGATCGGCGTGGAGCCCTACATGGTGGCACCCTCCATCACCGCCGTGCTTTCCCAGCGGCTGGCCGCACGGATCTGCGACAAATGCAAAGAGTCCTACTTTCCGCCGCGCGATGTCCTGCTCAAGTATTTTACCGCGGAGACTATCACGGACATCCCGTTCTACCGCGGCCGCGGCTGCGCCCACTGCCGCCATACCGGTTACCGCGGTCGCGTGGCCTTTCACGAGCTGGTCATCATCACCGAGGATATCCGCCAGATGATTTCGGAGCGAAGGAGCGTACAGGAAATCACCCGCGCGGCCTTCAAGGGTGGCTACCGTCCGATCCGCTATGATGGCCTGAACAAGGTGCTGCTCGGCCTCACCACCATCGAGGAGATCGAGGAAAACTGCTCGTTCGACCTGGCGGAGTGAATGCCGGCGGACAAGGGGCCGACCCTGCCCGGGATGAACGCAAAAATATCCGGACCGGCACGGTGAGATCTCGCGCCTGCAACCTATCAATGAGGCCCGACCCATCTCACATCAAGCGCTCTGGCCCTCGCACTATTGTGTAAAGACGCACAGAAACTCTTCCTGAATCCACAACGGCAGGGCCGGCCGGTTGAGGTGACGTGCTTCCGAAATCACCCTTGCTCCGGCCGACCGGCCGTGAGTGCCTCGAAACGTGCCAGCCGCCGCCCCCCTCCTGCTCGATTTCGCCAACCTAACTGTCACCCGCGGCGACAAACGCGTACTCCGGGGGTTCAGCCTGCAGGTGCGGAGCGGCGAGCATATCGCCCTGCTGGGCCCGAACGGTTCAGGCAAATCTACCCTGCTCAAGGCCATCACCCGGGAAATCTACCCGCTCGCCGGCCGCCGCGGCTTCCGTTACCAAGTCCTGGGCCGGGAGGACTGGGACGTGAACGATCTGCGCGGGCACTTCGGCATCGTCGCCCTCGACCAGCTCCAAAACCTTTCGAACGAGATCACCCTGCGCCGGGTGACAGCCCGCGAGCTGGTCCTCTCCGGCTACTTCAACAGCCTCGGTCTCTGGCCGCACCACCGCGTGAAGCCGGCGCAGGAACGCCAGGCGCGGGAAATCCTGCGTTTCCTGGAGATCAGCCACCTGGCGGATCGAGCGGTGTCCGAGATGTCCTCCGGCGAGCAACGCCGGGCGCTGATCGGCCGCGCGCTTGTGCACCAACCCGAGGCTCTCATTCTAGACGAGCCGACCAACAGCCTGGATCCCGGCGCGGTGCGGGAGTTCCGCCAACTGCTCCGTAAGCTCGTCCGGGCCGGCAAGAGCCTGATCTTGGTTACACATCACATCGCAGATCTGATTCCAGAAATCGAACGCGTCATCCTTTTCAAGGGCGGCCGGATCGTAGCCGACGGGCCGAAAGCGAAGGTGCTCACGTCCCCCACTCTGTCACGGTTGTTCGGCGCCAAGCTGCGCGTGGTCAGGAAAGGAAGGAACTACGATTTGGTGGCGGGCTAAGGGGAGCGCGGCCGCTGGACGCCCATCCTCTTCGCTCACCCAAGCAACCCGCCCGGAGGTCGGGTTCCACCTCAATCAAGCATCCCGGTGCACCGTGTCCGGCGCGAAGGCCGGCAGGCAGACCGCGATATATTCAGCTCCGTCCGGGTGCGGCGAACCATATTGCACCCACTCACCCTTCGGCGTGTGCACGGCCTGGCCGGCCTTCACCGTGAGCGTGGCGGCCTTGGTTTTCACCTGCAGCTCGCCGCGCAGGACGACAGTGTATTCGTCGAACTCCGGCGTCTGGCCCGGCTCGACCCAGCCGCCCGGGCTGCGCATGCGGGCGATGCTGGCGGCGGCCGTGCCGCTGTTCACGCGGCCGAAGTATTCCTCGATGAGCTTCGGCTGGTTGCCGGCGGCTTCGATGATCGTGGGTTGGGGGATGAGGCGGGCCATGGGATTGAAACTGTAGGGCGGGGTCGCCGAACCTCGCCGTGCATTTGATTGTCTTTTCCCTGGCGAGGCGGCATTCGGCGATGCCGCCCTACAAAAAAACGCCGCGAATTGCTTCGCGGCGTTTTGAGTGAGGTTAATAACGATAGTGGTCGGGCTTGTAGGGGCCGCCGACCGGGACGCCGAGGTACTCGGCCTGCTCCTTGGTGAGCGTGGTCAGCTTGGCGCCGATCTTCTCCAGGTGCAGGCGGGCGACCTCCTCGTCGAGGTGCTTCGGCAGACGATAGACCCCGACCTTGTAGGTGGCCTTGTTCTTCCAGAGATCGAGCGCAGCGAGCGTCTGGTTGGTGAAGCTGTTCGACATCACGAACGACGGGTGGCCGGTGGCGCAACCGAGGTTCACGAGGCGGCCTTCGGCGAGCATGTAGATGCTGTTCCCCTGCGGGAACGTATACAGGTCATACTGTGGCTTGATGTTCGTGCGCTTGGCGTCGGAGGTGTTCAGCATGTCGATCTGGATCTCGTTGTCGAAGTGGCCGATGTTACAGACGATCGCCTGGTCCTTCATCCGGCGCATGTGCTCCAGGGTGATGATGTCCTTGTTGCCGGTCGTGGTGACGTAGATGTCAGCCGTGCCGAGCGTGGACTCGATCGTGTTGACCTCGAAGCCCTCCATCGCGGCCTGCAGGGCGTTGATGGGGTCGATCTCGGTGACGACGACGCGGGCGCCGAAGCCCTTGAGCGAAAACGCCGAGCCTTTGCCGACATCGCCGTAGCCACACACGCAGGCGACCTTCCCGGCGATCATGACGTCCGTGGCGCGCTTCAGGCCGTCGGCGAGCGACTCGCGGCAGCCGTAGAGATTGTCGAACTTCGACTTCGTGACCGAGTCGTTGACGTTGATGGCCGGGACGCGGAGTTTG
>Ga0163155_10005564_pt1 | contig 12540 bp, 20 predicted proteins | sample OliLakLV19SP4G1_FD_148611 | JGI IMG/M metagenome (GOLD analysis project Ga0163155, IMG submission 148611) | Freshwater microbial mat bacterial communities from Lake Vanda, McMurdo Dry Valleys, Antarctica - Oligotrophic Lake LV.19.SP4.G1 | ecosystem: Environmental > Aquatic > Freshwater > Lake >...
ATGTTAACCTAAATGAATTTAAAATAGTTCAAACTTACGCCCGCTTGTATAACGTCCCTCATGTTACGCCTATAATTGTCGACTTAGCTCTTAAGGACTACTCGTTACATCCTGAAAAATATGGAAGTGGGAGTGTTGTATGAAAAGTTTCAAGCGTTTGCCTTTATATCTTAAAATGCATGTACGGGCGGGCTCTTTCGTTGATATATGCTGGACGTTACCCGAAACTGAGTACAATGAGGCATATAACAAAGCGGGTCAGCGTTATTTGAAACAACTCAAAGCTACCCGTCTTAAGGCTTTCAGAGAAGCGCGACTTGACCCTCTGTGTTATTTAATAGGAGATGGAAGTATTAAGTTTGAATGAAAAGAGTCGAGATTAAAGTAGTCTGAAGTGTCCCGGTTCTTAACACGCTGGAGGTTCTATGATTCTTTGCATTAATGTAGTAGCTGGCTTCATTGCTTCACTATCCCCGCTTAAGCCCGTGGTCGACACTTCTCCGAACGGAGTTGTGGTTGTGTCAGTTATCACACCGGCAGGCTTTGCAGAGTTACTTGTCATTGCTCCTAGCCTTGAAGCCTTGAAGCCAGAGTTTCAAAAGAAGGCAGAGAAGTGTGAGTATGAAAAACAAGAGCTTTTCTATTTCAAAGATAAAGTTGACATGAGCACGAAGACTTAAATGAGCACGAAGACTTAACCGATTAACAACGTAAGGGGTATCTAATGACTGATCTATTGAACGGCTTAGTTGACGCACTCGGATGTGATTCCATCGAAAAGAGCAAAGAAAATCCCAATGAAATTGAAGCAGAAGGGGTGGAGTATTCCCTCTCTAAAGTCACCATTGCAGGTCGCATAGCTCACGCTCGTAAGCCTTTCTGGATGTGTCGTGAAGTCGACCCGCTCAATTGTGCCTATTTGCTTCGAGCTTTTGCAGGACTTTCAGGCATTGAAGACACCATCGACCGCATAGGCCGTACTGAAAAAGTGATCCAATATTGGCGAGGACGATTTGGACAGAAAATCTGGAATATCATTAAAGCGCGCTGCGAAAAGATGCTTGGAGAACATCTGCCAACATCTGAGCTTCATGTTGCAGCCAAGTATGTCGTCACACATTTTACTGAATTGACGTATTATCTCAAGCATCCCTGAATTAGAGTCAAGTTGAGCGCACCCTCAGGTATCGATAAACAAAACACACCAGACTAACAACCTGTACCCCAGCACCACGCACCCTAAGAATTGTTGTCAGAGTATTCTCCTGTAAAAGCGGGGTGATACTGGTTAAAAATCTGCTGAACAATGGACCAAGTGCGGTTTGCATCGTCGCAACGGTACAACTCCGCGATTTCCTCAAGTTTTCTCGCAATCGAAGGGGTGATTTCAAGCTTCCATTTTTCGGTCTTGTAACAGCCTCCGGAGGCTGTGGTGCGGGACAAGTTCAGATAGCGAAGGCCAACATTGAAAAAGTAGCCGTTGAAACCGCAGGCGCACTCGATATGTCGGACAGATTTGGCAGCGGATGTCTTCATGTTATTGTCTCCCAAGGGAATGTTTTAGTTCCAGTACCATAAGATTTGTTGATATTATTCCTTCTTATCATTCAGATTGCACACTTCCCCATCCCAATGCTTTTCAATTGTGCTGTTAGGGCATTCAGGTTGTTCAGTGAGCTTAGGCGAATCCGCCGATTGTTCATTAGAACCGCAACTTGAAAGAATGAGACAAAGGGTGACGATTGCTAGTTTCATTTGAGACTCCTATGAGTGATTTAATTATCACTATACTACTTGTCGTACAAATGAGTCAAAGCTTGAGGGGAATTTTGGTTTGGTCTATTTGTTCATGAACTTACGTGCGAAGGCTTTCTTCTTAGCGTCCCCAACATCTTTACGACGCTCTTCGAAGTAGCCTACCGAAGCCGGCCTACGGTCTTTGCAGATGGCATCTCGGTTCCCATACATCGCGCTAGCAATAGCATCGCAGTGACCCAGCACTTCGGACCTTTCCCAGTCAGTACGCGGGCCATTCCACATACCTGATCTTAAAGTCGTGATAAGCAGAGTACATCTAGGGTCAATCTCAATTTGCTTCTCATAGATCTCGTCTCGAAGGTCGCTAAGGCTCGTGGTGCTATCAGTTTTGTCCGGGGCAATACATTGTAAGCCTTCGAGTGAAATATCAATCAAGAGCTGATGTGACCCGCCTGGGTCGATTCGCCTCGCATAGCCTGTCGGTAAAGTACCGGGAGTGTCACCGTAGAACTCTTGCAACGTCTCAGCTTCCCATTTCTTGATACCCTCGACGATCACCTTGGTTCCCGTTTGATTAGGGAACCACAGCTCACTGAGCACCTGCTTCTTGCGAGTCTGCCAGTTCCACATCCAGATATGAAACACGTGCAAATCCCGACTACCACCAAGGTCACCCGACAGCCAATACGAAGTCGCATTGCAATGGGTAGCTGGCTTAACAATTGTAGCTTCGGCATCAACAAACTCAGGAACAATGAGACGTTCTCTAATGGGCAAGATCTGTGCCAGGTACTCACGCTTCCAAGTGTCTGTGTGCTCACCCCGCGCTCGACGCTTAGCCTTATCAATCTGTTCAGCTGACAGCTGAGGGTTATCATATATCGTGTAACTTGACGTTGAGCCACGGGCATCACACGCGGGTTTAACCACTGTGTGAAGGTAGTGCAACAAGTCTTCACTAGGTGTACTTACATGTATCAAACGCCCGCCAGACCTTAATAACTGCGCACCAATAACGTCTTCAATAGCATACTTGTACTCGGCAGACTTAACGAAGCCCCCTTCCTCAGCTATCACTAACCCAGCGTTACCACCGCGTAAAGTATCCACATGAGCCCTCGCCAGACAGCCTAGACGAATGGACGATTTCCTACCATTAGGCCCTTTCTTGAAGCCTATTTCCCATCGTAGGCTAGACTTCTGCTTAGTAATAAAACCTTTTGGAGCATCTGCACAGAACGGCTCGAGGTTATCGTTAACAATATCGGTAATCTGCTTAAGTGTGTCAGCAGCAATTCGCACAATAGTGCCCGGGTTCTTAATAGCATATTCAAGGGCATATTTGATAGACCACCATGACTTACCTAGCTGCCGTGAGCATAAAATAAGGTACTCATCACCAGTAGTCTTCACTCGTTGGTCGATTAGTTCTTGTGTGGCATGAAGCTTCCAGTTTAACTCGCCCTTAATCCAAAGCTGACGTCTCATCCAAGCAATCTCATTATCAGTGAGTTTGTTGGGATCTAGCAAAGGTTCCCATAGAGTTTTACCGGGCTTCTTATTTCCCATTAATGAGCGTCCAGTGACTTGAGCTTCTTAGTGAGTAGGTCGATATCCACGTCTGCCGCGGCTTCGGGGTCAACCGCCTTCTTAGATTTACCTTCAACCTTCTCTTTAAGGAAAGGGTTAAGCACAGCCTGTATAGCTGCTAGAACATCTTTAGGAGGATACTCACCAGTTTTCGCCATAGTATCATAGGCTTTCTCGAGAACAGCCATGTAAACAGTAATGGTATTCCGGTAAACAGTGCTTAGATTGTAGTTCTTAGAGGGTATAAGAGGCTGAAAAGACTTCCCAACGGACCTGCTCTCATTAAGCTTAGTCTCAGAATCTGCCGGGGAAGATGGGACTTGAGTTGTTGATTTGACTGGCTTTTGAGGCATTTAGTTTGCTCCCCTGAACGCTATTGTTCAATGAAGCTACTTTACCCGACAAATCGGTTAGTTGTGTTGCTAATCCATTGTGAGCCTTGGCCAAGGCTACCAGTTGCTCGTCGTATTTAAGGTTCAGCTCAATCTTTTGGTCTAACAGATTGAACTCACAGTCACTTACCCCACTTTTCAGCTGCTGAACTTCCTGTCTAAACTGTCGACATACGAAGTGAAGTACCGTGGTTAAAATGAGACACACTGATAGCGAAAAAGAGACAAGTAGATATAAAACGATTTCACTAGCTTGCATTTTGACCGTCTCCTAACTGCAACACTTCAATGTAAACCCGACCCGTGACAAATTTGCGTCCCCGCATTTTAGCCCTCAAACGCCGGGGTATACACGCTATTGCAGGACTGCCTAGACGCTCTAAGTAGTTGTAACGAAAGCTCGAAAACTGATACCGCAAATCTAGACAGCGGTGCACAATACTTCTGAAGTCCCATGTTAACCCGGGTTTATTGACCGGTACGATAACGTAAATTTTTCCCATTAGATCCTCCACACTGAAATAGGCCCACAGAAAACGACGGCCACCATGAACTCGTCGTTAGGAAACACTGCAAACATCCATTCCAACGGGTGGAATGCAATGATCCATTTATTGAACACCTTAACCTTGCGAAACCTTTTCATATCACCCTTTCAATTCGAAATGCGGCCAGTCCCTCGTCCTCCAACTACCACCACATACTATCTCGACTCCTAACTTCAAAGCTTGAGCTTTCATGACTTTCATCAACAATTGCCAGGGCTCATTGGCATTCCAAGGTATGGTGCCGTCGGGGTTTATTATGCAAAGGTCGACAGCCCGTGACGGTGTTTTGTTGTGTTTACTTTGCGGGAATTTGAGCTTCGAATACCCTGATTTGAATGCCCTATCTTGCTCTTCCTCACCCCTATGCCCACACAGCACACACAGAGAGGGCAACACTTCAGATGCTGCTAGTACAAGTTTTTGGATATCAGTGTGGCAAGTATCTAGTCTCTTTTTACTTAGTTGTGACAACGCCATGTTTGATTGCTCCGGTGACCCACAGTGGAAATTTGTGCCATTGTGCAAATAACTCTACCAAGCTGTTCCCCACCAAGTTGCACACTAATTCTTCCTCGAGGGCTGAATTTGCAGGTGATAGGAATACGTGGACAAGTTCGTGGAATAGTACCGAACGTTTGAATTCAATTGAGGATTCATGATCTGTTACAATGTAAACCTTTTGAGTCTGGTAACATGTTAAGCCTGAAAAATCCGGTGTCTTAGCGTCGAGATGGTCGGCTCGCTCAAGGATCTTAATCATTGGCAGAGGGCAAACTTCCCAAGGAATACCTGATACTTTGAATTTGAAGCCCTTCATTTCATTCCCCTCATAATATTATAGAGGGTAGCGGCGGTTACTAAGAATCCTACAAAGCCAGTGACCAATGTCCACAGTCTGTAGGCACCTTTAGCTTCATAGGACAGGTTCTCGAGCTGGTCTAGGCGTTGCTCGTTCAACTCCGTCCGCTTCATATGCTCTGCCAACCGGTCTGTATTCACTGCCAGAGTAATCTTGATATGCGTTAACTCTGTGAATATTCTATCATTAGTGTCCATATGTCCCCCTGTGTATGTATTTACAGAGTATCATGTGAAACCCTTATGATGCCTTGCAGATGTGCATGACCCTTTCAATGACTATTTTACCTAGAGTATTACTGTTTTCGTCTAACACTACGTAAACACGTTCTAATCCACATATTTTTGGGGAATACTCTGTCATATTTTCAATATATATACGGCGTAAGTTCCCTAGAAAGAAGTGGTGTGCAAGCTTGCTTATGTGGCCCTCTTGAAGGGCTACGTTATATGTGGATTGGTCAATAATTTTATTATCTTTAGTCTTCTCAATCGTTACTTTAAACATGGTGTTCTCCTTTTTGGGCCTACTTACATACTCGTCAAATTCTCAAAAAACTTAAGCTAAAGGTTTTGATGAATTTGACGACCATGTATTCTAGGAGGAGTCTAATATGCAGGCGAATAACTCTGTACTGTTTAAGTCAGGGGACGCGATCATTGAGATACACTACGGGTACGATCCCAATACTGGTGAGTATGAGATTGTAAGTCTTTACCTTTTCGAAGGTAATCCTGTGGAGGGGTTGGAATTGGGGCGCTCGAAGCAAAGGGTTGGAAACTTTAATAAAGGAGAGAAAGATATGACAGCACAAGAAGCGGTACCAGCAGAAACTGAAGAGAAGAAAGAGAAGAAGCCAGTCTTTACTTTGCGCATTGTTTGTAAAGACGAGGAAGAACAACAGGCACTGTTCACTGAGCTTAATGCTCGTGGCGTTAAAGTAACGGTATAAAGATATGACATACGGAATCCCGTACCGTGGGTCGAAATCAAAAATCATCGAATCACTCGCGCTGTTATTTCCAGCAGCAGAGAATTTCTACGATTTATTTGGCGGAGGGTTTGCTGTAACGCATTACCTGGCAGCGAATAAACCTTTCCGTTTTCGGAATTTTTACTATAACGAATTAGAAGAGGATGTAGTTGCTCTAGTACGAAAAGCTCTAGCCGGAGAATATAATTATGACAAATTTGTGAATACTTTCGTAACTAGGGAAGAGTTCAATGAAAAAAAGAAGGACGATGCATATATCCGACTGCTGTGGTCGTTCGGAAATAACCAAATAAACTACCTTTATGGAAAACATATTGAAAAAAAGAAAGAGTCTTTACACAACGCAATAGTGTTTGGTTCGTTTGATGAGACAGCTCGAGAGTTACTCGGAATGAGTGCTTGGCCCCCGGAACTCACAAACATTACTCAGCGCAGACTTTATTTGTTGCAATCGACGGGCGGTGTTATGGCATTAGAACATCTACAAAGACTAGAGAGACTACAACATCTACGAAGTCTAGAGAGACTACAAAGACTCGAAAGTGTAGATAGTTCCCGTATCCATCTCTCATCTGGTTCGTACAAAGACGTCGTAATTAAACCAAACTCTGTGATTTACTGCGACATTCCGTATGAAGGAACAGGGGGGTATGTTAGTAAATTTGACAAGTCCGAATTCTTAGAATGGGCAGCTGCTCAAACCTGTCCGGTATTTATCTCTGAATATAGTTTGTCCCATCCAAAATTTAAACAGATTTATGAGATTGACCGTGCCGTCGCGTCGTCTAGTCGAGGGTCTGTTTCATGTACAGAAGAAACATCCGAAAAGGTTTTTTGGAACGGAGTAAAGATATGATAGCAGAAATACAGCTGTGGCGACTACTTGACTGGGACGAGGACTGTGGGGAAGAGAGGCTTTACCACATTAGTTGGCTTAGCCTTGAGAAAGCAGTAGCCCGTGATATTGCTAACAACGCTGATTAATCTTTATCACTGATCGACACGCCCGCCATTCTAGCCGCTGCACTGATCGTCTTACTATTCAAAACCGCTTCCCCACCTTTTTCGACAAGTGGAGTCAGGAAAGCCAAAGTCCTTTTGAGCTGCTCTGAATCCTGTATCTTGTCGCCTAGCTTTGCCAGTACAAGTCGAGCCCAAGGTTGTCGGGCTAAGTTTGCTCCGGCGGCGATAGTCGAGAAGATACCGTTACCGCCTGCTTGCCCGTCTAAAGCACCTGCCCCACCCATCGAAGTACCCGTCGTAAGAGAAATTGGCATGTTCTTTGTGTTACGTGCCATTGAGTCACCCAACATCTCTTGAGCGCTTAGCAGTTCACTTTGAAACTTGTTGGCATCTCTGAACTTTGGCCCTGCTCCTGGCAAACCTTTTTCAACACCATCTTCCAAGGCTTGACGGACAGCCGATCCAGCACGTTCGGCAACGTCTGCGTCAAGCCCACTCGTTGGATCTACGCTTTTGTAAGCACCCTTTTCTTTCGCTCGTTTCTGTAAACCCCGCTTTATTCTCTGAAGAGCACCTAAGGTGTAATTTTCGGCAGTGTCACCCATCAGCTCGTCAATCTTACCTACTTTGTTGCCAAGCTCTGACTCTGTAGACACTTTGTTTAGACCGTCCTGGTACCAGGGCTCGAGTGCTTTTTTATCAAGCTGATCGAAAATCTCGACTTTCGACACTTTAGCGTTAGGTGATGCGGTATCTAGTAACCGTTGTGCCTCATCGTTAAGCTGACCGACGTTATCGTCCGCTTTATTAAATAACCCTGCCCGTGTGTTTGTACCAGGACCGTTAAACCAACCTCTGGCTTCTAAGTCCTTGACTGTGGTCATAACTTTTGATTTGAGAGTGTCGTAAGCCGCGCCCTTCGGCCCTTTAAAATCCTTTAGCATCGAAGAGATCACTTTGGCTCTAAGCTCCGAAGGGTCTAGAGCTTTCTTAGCTGCGGTGTACCCTGCAGACACCCCAGCCCCAGCACCTTTCAATGCCGCCGGGATAACAGCCCCGGTGACAGTACCCGCCAAAGTCTTACCTGCAATCTCACCAGCGCTACCTTCAGCCTCGCCAAACGCAGACAACCCACCTGAAGCCGCCCCAGTCTTCACAAGGGCACCTAAACCGCTGGCAGATGCCGCAGGTAGGGAAGCGAGTACAGAGCCCACAGTGCCCGCCATTGAGCTTTTCGGGTTAACTTTTTCGGCTAACAGGTCGTCTTGTCGGTACTGATCCCGACCTTTGCCGTAACCCTCACCCTTAACAGCACTGATACCCCCCGCAAATTCATCTGCAAGCCCGAATAGACCGCCTTGAGCAACCTTGCGCACGCCGGACTCAAGCATCCCTGAATTGGAGTCAAGTTGGGCTGACTTGTCCTTCACATATTGAGCGTTGGCTTGCTTGGCACCCTGAGCTACCCCTGCCAACTGCCAACCCTTTGCGAGGGCACTGTCTAAAGCCTCATCGTCGACTTCCAAAGTCTTACCTGACTTCGAAGTCAGGGAGTGAACAGACTGCCAACCTTTTGCTTGTGCTTTTTGAGCCGACCTATTCACTCCAGTCTCAGTATCATAGTCATCTTCAATTTCAATAATATCGCCAGAATTTGGACTCTTAAACCGTGCCATATAACCTCCTAAGGATCTGGAATCTCATCACCCTTGCCGTACACCTTAACCGCTTTTGGTTTTTTCGGATCGACGGCTGGGGTACGTCCTAAGGTATCATCAATAATTGACTTGTTAGCGTGAATACCCTTATCAATGGCCCCTGATGTGGCCGCAACTTGCCGTTCAAACCCCGGTAAATCTCGGCCGAACATCGGCCCAGGCCCGGTTATATTGAACAGATTAACTTCCAAAGCACCGGCCAAACGCTTAACTTCTTCTGAACCCACCGCGTCGGCGCCTTCAGGGGAGTTGAGCACTTTGATCATTTGTCGACCGACACGGATCCTGTCACTTTCTGTAGTAGCATCGCGGTATTGTTGCAGATACCCGTCGATTTGATTTTTAATTGAGGTTTTTTCTACGTTCTTTTTAGCAAGACCCTTAATAGTTTCTTGTTTGTCGGGGTCAAGTGCCTCAAATTTCGCCTTCACTGTTCCTGCTTTTGCTGCGGCGAGCTCACGCGCTAGTGCGGCTTTGTCTTTTTCGGTAGCTGCTTTGGCCGAACGTTCTTTTTCATGTTCTGCCGATTTGGTCGTACGTTCTTTTTCATGTTCTGCTGCTGTAGCGTTACGTGCGATGTTATTCTGCCCTGCTGTAAACTTTTGGTTTTCCCTCTCACGATTCAATTGAAAATCTTGATCCGACTTACGCTGGGACTCAGCTCTGTCAGCTTGCCACTTTGTAATTAGCGGCTGCATGGTTGAAGACTTACCTAACTGAGCCGCACTCATGTTTGGGGGAATATCCACACCTATAGACTTCTTAATAAAATCCCTAGCCGACACAGACGCTGAAGAATTAGGATCTATATCTTCTTTTTCATTCTCAAGCTTACCGAACTCAAAAGGTTTTTGAAAGCCTAATTGAATATCACCGTCCGCTTGTGTCACTTGCTTTTGTGCAGTGTCTGCGAGTGTCCGACGTTGTGTCAAATTGTCCGTTGTCGATTTCGTCATGTTATTAAAAGTATCAGTTAGCTGTGATTTCGGTGCCTCACCGCCTACTGATAAAAACTTATTAGCAGCACTCTGTAAACCACCAGCGACAGCCCGACTAGAAGTATCTTCTTTTAAAGCGTCGAGATCGTCTTTTGTCACTTCGTTTTGATCGACTACTGCCTGAGCGGTCGACTTACGTTCTTGAGCCTTTTTCAAAAGATCATTATAGTAAGTTGTCCAAGGTTTTTCAGCTTCAGGGGCGGCAGTTTGAGGGTCAGAACTCGCTCCACCCTGCATGCCAAACCGATCTAATTCTTCATTTAAATCACGTAGTTTTCTCATATAGCCTCCTCAACTTTTTTCTTTTTGGGACGTCCGTACTCATCGTAGGCGACTTGAGCGGCTTCCCCAGCCCCGGAAATCATGTTATTAGTATCTTTTTGATTAGAGCGAATATCTTGTTGCGCGCCAGAAGAAACACCTTGAGTAATTCTCACCTTATCTAGATCATTTTGATAAGATTTGTCGGCGAGGGTATTAGTACGATCGCGATTTGTGATAGCTGATTGATTACGTGCACCCACATTTCGGTTAGCGGTATCCTGCGCTACTCCGGTATTATATCGCCCGGCATCGTTTGCCGCTCCGACGTTTGTCATCTCAACTTGCTGACCGCGGTTAGCTTGACGGGCCTTATAATCATTCCACATTCCCGCGTTCTTAAAGCTCAGATCCCGGTCAGCCCCCTGAATGCGTCCCCCAAGGTCAGCAGCGTCTCTCATTGACGATAGGCGGTTACGATATGCATCAGCAGCCGCACGTTCTTCTTGAGCTGCCAAAGCGTCCCCCCCCGATTGTTGAGCTGTGAGGGCAGCGAGCATTTCCATTCCGGACCCACCCGCACCACGTCGCGCGAAAGATTCTTGAATGGCTTGCTGCTGTCCGTTATCCCGAATCTGAGTTTGTCGGTTAAGGTCTGCCATTTGAGATTGAAAACCTATGTCCGGCTCACCCTGCGCAATACTTCGAAGTTTAGAGAGTGTCTGCAATTCAGCTTGACGACCTTCTAATCCCGCAGCCGAATCTTGACCGAGATTAGGGGCCTCTTCCTGAATCACTTTAGCCGCTTGCGGGACGTACTTTGCGACAATTTGGAACTCTTCGGGGTCAATAGCCGAAGCATCGAATTGTGGAGTTTGCATTTTAGCTAAGAGTGCTCCGACCTTAGCTCGCTCTTCTGCACTTGCTAGTTGCGCAGACCGCGAACTTAACCAACCCGCTAAAGCGGTACCGGCGGCGATAACTAATGGAATCATATTAAATCCTCACCTTTTTACCTAGAACTGTTTTGTAACGAGGCTGGCCTTGATTTTTGTTCATTGAGTCCGTTAAGTTAACAGCCTCTTGGCGTTTTTTATCTGCTTTGGCGTCATTTTCAATCTTGGCATCAGCGAGGATCTTCTCCCATGCGGAAGTCTCGGCTAATCGCTTTGCCTCAGCATCGGCTGCTACTTTTGCTTGTTCTGCGTCAGCCCCTTGGCGTTTTGTATCTTCAACTGCTTTTTGTGCTGGTGTCATGAATTCATAGGGTACCACAGCAGCTCCAGGTGCTTCTGCCTGTGCAGCCAGAGGGGGTAGATTGCGAAGTTCCCTTGCTCTCGGTTCTCCAACTAACGCAACAAGTGTGTCATAGGAAACGTCCCCCGAACTTGCGACGGTATCCGTGGCGTTCACCTGTTTATTTGGGTTGGGGGGTAACACTAAACGGGTATCTTGCGGGCGGTTAACACCTGAGACGTTGGGATCATTCTTAAACCCAGACCCGGGCATACCTTTATCCGCATTTGTCATATTTTTAGCGGGTACATTAACTACTGGGGCACCTACGGTCGGTTGAGCGGTAGGGTTTGAAGCAGTGTTCACGTTTGGAGTCGCAAAACCTCCGCCTTTCGAACCCTCAGGCAAGTCACTTTGGGGTTTGTCGTTATACCCGGTGACTGAGTTAACCAGGTCACCTAACCTTTTACTGACGTCTGCCGGTACATCAAGTGCAGGGTCTTTGAACTGCCCGTTCCCTACCGCGGCTTTAATTGGTCCGGATATAAAGTCAGGAATATTAATAGGATCCTGGTTTGGTGGCTTGTACTCGATAATTTGACCACCGGCAGGGTCGGTGCGCACGTTGGCGTTAGGGGGTGGGTTAGCCGCCTTATCCCTTGCAGTTTTTCGAGTATCTTGGTCACCCTGATATTTCGAAAGAATGCCCTTTAAAGCCTCTCGGTAGCCTGCATCATCGAATGAGCTTGACTCTTCAGACCCAAGTTGAGCCGAACGTAACTCACCGCCACGGTTTAGGAGTTTGTCAACGTTATTAAGCCTGTTAGCTTCTGTTTCGGTATACGTGGTACCTGTGCGCTTGCCAGACTTCATGAACTGAGCAGGGCCAACTTCCGAAAGCTCTTTACTCGCTCTTTGACCTAGGTCTACGTCAAGACCCTGAGTATCAAACTCGCCGAGAACCTTTTGCTTCTGTGTCATCAAGCGGTTAAAGTCTTCACGCTGCCAAGCTTTACCCGTAGCGGCGTCTTGTTCGCGACGTCTACCAACCTCACCCTCGATATCTATACCGCGCTTAGAGATATCGTCACGTAAATTCTGAATGTAACTAGTCCAGTCACCCCCCGCCGCCCCAGTGTCCTTTTCAAACTGTTCTTTTTGCCCCTGACCCTCGCCTCTCACATCCCTGGCAATTTGACGGGCTTTGTTAATCTGTTCGCCCG
>Ga0163155_10005567_pt1 | contig 12537 bp, 12 predicted proteins | sample OliLakLV19SP4G1_FD_148611 | JGI IMG/M metagenome (GOLD analysis project Ga0163155, IMG submission 148611) | Freshwater microbial mat bacterial communities from Lake Vanda, McMurdo Dry Valleys, Antarctica - Oligotrophic Lake LV.19.SP4.G1 | ecosystem: Environmental > Aquatic > Freshwater > Lake >...
GTTGAGTCGATGTCGCCGTCACGCGCCATTTGATTTCGCTCGGATCAAACGGCACTTCGAGCGCCATCTTGATATCCTTCCGGCGCTCCAGTGAAAACTGCTCACCGTGCGCGGCTGTTGTCGTCTGCGTGGTCATTGCGGCGCGATTCGTCGCTTCCCGCTGCGCCGCACCATTCACGTACGTCATGTTCTTACTCTCCTTGTCTTGGAACTTGAAATCGGACCATCACCACCTCCGCTGTGCGACCACAGCGCGCTGCACCCGGACTTGCATCCAGGCCACTGTCCTTTTCTCCCAGTCGATGCACCGAGCGTTTCCTCGCACCGCACCGATGAGATCTACGGAAGTAGCGTGCGGTACCCTGTGATGCGTCACGCCACGCCACTCACCCCATCCATCCACGCGGAAGTTTGCGACTCTCGCGCCACACCGGAACCGCAACCGAGACTATCTACCAATTCCGGAACAGACTCGGTTGTCACTTCCCGAGCAAATCGCACCGTCCGATCTCCTGTGCTCGCTACCACGCAACAACCTCCCACACGCACGCGCTTGCTCACGTGCACTTCACGCCGCACTGGACCGAACAACCCACACCACGTGCCAATCGCCCACAACCTCGCACGACATCCGCGGCAACTCTCACCCGAAGTGAGGATTTCATCCGAGCAATCCCCATCCCGACCAACGAACGCCGGTTGTGCTCCGACCGGGACAACTTCACGCGCGCATCTGGAAGACACGCAGCTTTTCGCAATGGCCGCCCATTCACCACCCCATCTCAACTCGTCGTCGCCGCCACTAGTCCACACCCGCATCTCGCATCGAACTCCGCACCGTTTGCGCCACAGCACTGCGACTTCCAGCAATCACCGCGTTCCCGATGCGCACGCCTCTGCACGCTGCGCCACCGAACTACCCACCCCGCCTCACACTCAACTGCGCGCACCACACAGTCCACTTCCCCATCACGACCGCCGCACCCGCCACTCTTCGGCACGCACGCATTTGCGGACACGGCTTAGGTCCGCTCATCTCTCTGCGCGGACATTCCCCACCCCACCACATCCCATTTCGTTCTCATCGTTCTACTACCAGTGACCAGGTACACATCCCTGCGCTCACCCTCCGCATTCCAACATCTGCACGGCCGCAAACCGCGCAACGACAAATCGGCGCACACGGAACTCCATCCGCGCACACAATCTCCATCCGGCCGCGCCCAGTCACTTCACACTGCGCACAACTCTCCACACCATCATCCTTACTTCCTTCTTTGCCGCTGCCCCACGCCGCACGTTTTCTTCGCCGCCCCGCTCACCTAAGACCGAGCGGAAAACCGCTCACCACCTGCGACGTTCCGCCCAAATCCATGCAACTGCCCTCCCCAAAGACCCCAAAACTCCGAATTTTCCGGAAATCGATCCAAACCCAGGGGATATCGGATCGCAACATACTGTAAACAGCATAGTTAGAGCGTGTCCGGATTAGGCAAAGAGGGGGCAAAGGGAGGCAATGCGCAGCCAAATATCACTCAGGCTCTCGTCAAGCACGCGCCAAGATTTACTACCTGTTGCGTGCGCACGTCGATCAACTCCGCTGTACGTGGATGGGACGCGAACTCCCTTGCGAATGCCACAAACATAGGTCTCCGTGTTGCTCGTAGTGCGTGCCGAAGGAACACGTGCATTTCTACGTTCGGAACCAAATACAAGAACGCATCCACTTTCCGTTCGCGATCCAGATCGCCAACAATACGCTCGTACTCCTTCGACCATTTCGGCGTGCGTTCATACTCAATCGCGACGCGTCCACGTTTACCATCGGCGAGAAACGTCACGACCGCGTCGTAGTCTTTCGCATAGTGGTTCATCGTGAAATCATTTGCTGCTCTTACTTCCGGTTCGGATTCCCATCCACCGATGACACCCGCGTCACGAAGCGCCAATCGTATGTCGAACAGATCGACGTCATGCCAAATCTGATGCCGCTTTCTTGCACCGCGAATACGGCTTCCTCGCTCAACAATGAAATCGGTGTGACTCTGTAAGTACAGTTCTCCGCAATCGCCAAGCGACAGCACAGTTCCTTTTAGGCCGGCGACTTGCGTACGATCCAACATCGCGTGGTCAGACAACCGATTCACCCGCCACCGCAGCGAATCCCACAAGCGCTTCGCGCGTACCGGATGGATTGCGGCGTAGAGTTGATCGAAAGTTAAATGCCCGGCGCCGTGAACGATGCGCATCAAAGGAGCATCCGCCTCCAGCGAGATGGCGATCTGTCCTGGAAGGTATCTCACCGGCCCAGCCACATTTCCGTTCGCCACGCGCAACCGCGCAGTGCAGGAATCAGCGTCGCTGTTCCGTGGTCGCCGCTAATCACGGCGAACGACCGCAACAACAACAACATCTCCTCTCGCCCCTTCCACGCCGAGTAGGACACGACTTGCACGAGTTCGTCATCCATTGCCCGAGTGTGGATCGCGCCAACGCTCCGCTCCGTCACGGTTGCCAGATACCAGTCTGGCGACTCGGAATGTGCAGCCCGGCAAATGAGTTCGATTCGCCGAATTCCATCGTGCTCGTTAAGCGGTCTCGCCATCCACATGCCGCTCCGCAGTTCCCCCTTCGCCGCCCACTCCAGTCGCGCCTGTCGCCCCAATGAGATCTGACCAAACGCCACAGAGCGGGGTCGCACCTGACGGCCATCCGATATCCCCGTCGTGTTCCAGATAGACGTGCGTCCGTCAGGACGTCTCTTTTCCAGCCAAACACTGCCGACCGAATGCACCCAGACTCTGATTGGGCGCATCACCTGACTCTTCTCCTGCTGCCCAACTCGGCTTCCGCCCGTTGCAACCGCGCCAGCAGTTCTGAATTGCCGGCTTCGCGCCGGTCCTTGATCGACTTTTCGAGTTCGACGACACGGCCCTCCAATTGGGTGTGCAACTGCATTCGGCGACTGACTTCTTCGTTGAGCGAGGCAACCATGGACCGTTCCGCCGCCAACTTCGCTTGCAGTTCCGACACCTCCTGCTGCCACTCCCCAGCGTTCTTACCTCCGACAATACCGGAGAGCTCCTGCTCGATCACGCGATTACACGCTTCCATGTGCCGGTTGTGTGCCGTAATGGCTTCCATGGCGTGCGAGTCGGCGTAATGCTTCGCGTTGAGCACGTCGGTTAACTGCTCGGCCGCAATCCATTTCACCTGTCGCAGTTTGTCCCACCACGCCCAGCACAGACCGAGCAGAATCACAATGACACCCATCTGCGCCGCGCAAAACCGGAAGTACGGATTCCGCACCGAGTTATCAATCAGTATCGCGATGCGGCGGTCGATCTCGTTACCCCAATGGATGTTTCGCGGATTGAGCGCTTTGATGTAGAACTCGAAGATCGTCTCGCGCCGCTGTACCCCGCCGGCCGGCAGTGGCCGGTACGGCTGCGCCGGATTGACGGTTACCCCGGTGGGATTGGTGCGTCGCGGTACCGCCGTTTTCCCCTGCCGCGGCGTTTCCGGCACTGACGCGCTTTTGGGGTCCTGCGCCAACAAAGACGCAACGGCCAAGCCAAGCGTGAGCGCTATTTCTTTCATGCGTTCCTATCGCCGCGGAATCACGATGGTGGCCGCGAGCTTTTGATCTTTGAAACGAAGGTGGGCGCCGCGCTCATCAGTGCGCGAACCGAGTAACTTCGGAAACAGCGGCAAGCCGAGGCATGGCACGCGCACATCGCCCGGCGGCCGGACATGCAAGCGGCCATGCAGCGTTCCTTGCACCGGATCCGTCATGAGGATTTCCATCTTTCCCTTGCCGAGATTCTTGATGTGATGATCGAGCGCGCGATACTCAAGCTGTTCCCGTTCCGTAGCGCTCGTCGCCTTTTGGAAGTTTTCAAATCCCAGAAAGTCTTTGCGCCACAGTTGCTGTGTCCGCTTCTGCACCGGCACTTGCGACGACGCCTGCTTGAAGTACTTCGCCGTCTCCTCGTCGCGCGTCTGCAGGAGCATCGCGGTTCCAGGCGCCGACGAAACATCCTGCTGGAAGCTCTTCCCTACTTGCAGCAATTGCGGTAAAGACTGCATCGAGAACAGGAACGCGGTATTCGTTCCCCGCGCCGTATTCAGGATCTGCGCGAAGTTGCGATAGCCGAATGGCGCGAACTCGTCCATGACGACGGAAAACAGCGGGCGGTTCTTCCGGTTCCGCTCGGTCTCCGATTCGTAGCGCTTGCCGACGACCAGTTGCAGATTCTGCAACAGCATCTTCCCCAGCGCGCGCACTGGCGCCGTGTTCTTGTTGATGTTGAGACTGACGAAGAGAATCAGCTCCTGGTCGATGACGTCGTTGATCGAGAGCAGGTTGTCGTATGGGCCGGTGATGGTGCTCAATTCGTCGTCGAGGAAGGTCATGCACTCGTTCAGCAGGCCTTGGATTTTCGGCACACGGTCTCGATCATGAAAGGACTGATAGAGGTTCTTCACCGACATCTCGAAGTTCATGCGCCGCTGCGTGGTCATCTCCGGCATGCGCGCAATCCGCGTCCGCGCGACGGCGACCTGCTCCTCGATCACACCCTGGTCGAGCGCCATCACCATCACGTCGTAGAAGTTAAAGCGCTTCGCGGTGTAGTGCAGCACGCGCACGATGTCGCCCATATAGTTGAGTTGGTGTTTGGCGAAAAACTCGTCCCGTAGGTCGAAGCTGCCGAAGATCATGGACACCTGCGCGGAGTAGTTGTCGTCATCGGAGGCGAACGGGTTGTACTGCACCGAGAGATCGGGCCGCGATGGATTCAACAAACGCAGATCATTCAGCCGGCCGGCCCGGTTCATGTAGGGAAGCAGCGATTCGAAGAATTCAAGATCGCCCTTGCCATCGAAGATGATCATCGGAATCTTGTGCCGGTCCTCCGCAGGCCCCATTCGACGCATCAGATCCTGCGTGATGATGTTCCGCAGCAGCGTTGTCTTCCCCGTTCCGCTCTGGCCCAGCACCAATGCCTGCATGACGCGCGTATCGTCATTCCAGAGCCAGGGTTTCCCGTGCACGTCATAGCCGAGCACGACCGCGCTCTCCGTCCAAGCACTCTCGACCAGTTCCTTCTCGCCCCGCACCGGTATCGTCGGCAGCTGCTTGGGCCAGGCGTTCTCGCGATCGCTCTTCGCGCGCGTCACCTGATAGACCGCGAAGTAGATGACGACACCGAGCAGCAGCAACCAAAAGATCCACTCAACCAGTTGCCGGTCATAAATGTGCCACACATACTTGGCGACGGCGGCCAGAAGTAGAGCGGCCACCGCAACGAGAAGACCAATGAGAAGAGTGGGATTTTCTTCGATCGCCGAGGGACGGGACTGCGGAGCCGGTTGGTCGTGCATGGGGCATGGTCCTTAGCGCATGTGCGAATAGTAGAGAACCAGAACGCCCAGCAGAAATACTCCGATCAGCACTCCCACCCAGCGCTTCAGCTGGCGACGGGCGCCTCTGCGAAAGGGATCGCGGGACTCAAGAAGCAGATCGCCGAGGAAGTTGCGGAAGCCCAAGTGATGTCTCTCACGAAGTAGAGCGCTCGCGGCGGCATGTACCCCTTTAACGGTGAGCGGCGTTCGCGTTTCTTCCCGCATCCGCCACCTCCCGTACCGTTTCGTCGAGCGAGGGAAGAATCACGACCGCCGCTACGTCTCCTTTTGCATCCGCCGCAAACCGCAGCCGGAGAACCGCCACGTTTGACTCGGTGCCTCTCGGCGCATCGACCACCAGCCAGCCCATGCCGTCGCCGCCTGCTTCGACACGCGACGCCTGGTCTGCATTGACGACATTTAGTTGCGCGGCACTATCTACTTTGAGCGTCCGGCAAATTCGCTCTCCGAGCTGATTAGCCCCCAAGCCGATGAGCGAATGCGTAGCACGGACGCCAATTAGCTGCCACGCCGTCGGCGGCGACGTCTGGTACGGAATACCGCTGCGGTTGATCAGTGCATAGCGGAGATAGATGCGATTATCCTTCCGATATAGGTCCCGGACGGACACTTCCACTCGCCCTCGCGTCTCCCGTTCGCCAAAGAGCGAAACCGGTGTCGCCTGCGTCAGCATCGCCGGCGGAAGCGGCGGAAGCGGCATCTCAGGCGCCGCTGCCGGAACACTCGCCATCGCAATCGGCGACTCCTGATCAATGGCGAAATGCATTTCCGCCACGGTTTTCGCTGGAATCAGTTCGTAGGCGTAGCGGCCCGTTCCCGTCCAGATGAAGAGGTTCGTCTGCGCGCCCTCCTCGGTCGGCTTAACGAAGACCTTGTTCCCTCGCCGCTCGACGAGAAACGCGCTCTGGTTTCCAACGGCCACCATTGTCACCGGCTCGCCGAGTTCAATCACGGTCAGGTGATCTTTTGCCGTTTCGACCCGGGTAATTGTCTTGTGCTCCTGTTTGTGCGTTCCCATTTTCTGGCCATGGAGAGAAGAGGTGCAGATCAACCAGGCCGGGAAGATTATAGCTAACGCTATCCAACACATACTCAGTGGTTCCTTTGCTGTTGCGTATCGCAACGCCCGGCTGGGACAGAACCCTCCTCGAAAGAAGGGTTCTGCATCCAGCGCGTTTGGCGGATCCGCGGCGAGCAAGCAGCGCGGATCCTTTGGCTACATGACTTGCTTGGGCACGACCACCTGAGGGAGTTGCCGTGTTCCGGGAAAGGTCACTTTCCCGTCGCGAATCTCACCGGTTCCCGCTGCATACGGAAATGGGTGGACCCACTGCACTCGGCCCGTCTCATAAACAACCTTCCCGTCCGGCGTCACCGCCATCAGAAACGTCGCCTTGGTGTGGCTCGCACCGTTATCGCTCATGATGTTTTCAACCAGGAAGCACCGGCCTTCCTCGTCGATTTCCACCACCCCTTCGCGGACTTTCGGAACTGCCAGTTGCACCGGCCGCCCTCCTGTCCGCTCAACGATGGCTTTCAACATTTCGTTGGGGAACGCATAGAACGGCAGCGCGCCCGAAGCCTGATCGGACTTCGTGCCGCAGACGACCGTGTGGAGCGCCTGCAACCATCCCATGCGGTTCTCTTCCTTCCGTGCCGCCCATGTCCGAACGAGCCAGATCAATGACCGGATCTCCTCCTGCCACTGCTGGTCGTAGGCGGTGAGCGCCGCTCGTGCCTGGCACAACGAATGCAACCGCTGGGAGCGGCGTTCTTTGTCCTTATCGTCTTTGACGGACTCAAACGCTTCCTGCGCCTGCTGCACGTTGCCGCCGAGCACTTTCTTCTTCTCAATCCCCGCCTGAATCGTTAGCGCCCATGCCCGATTCAACCTCCGGCATTCGTCGACCATCGTCTGGGTGAAATCGTGACCCTGAACGAGGCCTCGGAACTGCGCGATGGGCATGCGGTTGGAGAAGAAGTCGGTGAGTTCTTTACGAACCAGGTTGTACATCGACCCGATCCGATCGGTTGGAAGACATTCGAAGCGTTCGGGCAAGTCTTTGACAGACCGGACCCGCTTCGCTCGAAGCCACTGCGCGGCCGGCGTCTCTTTGATCAGTTCGCGGATCGAACGGATCTTCTCCTGGTCGGGAGTGACGCCGTGTTTGAGTTGATCCAAGGCAAGCTGCAACTGCTCGACCAGATCGCGATGGAGATCCTCACGCCCAGCCGCCATGCACTGCGTCATCAGATCGGTGATCGAGCCAATCTGATTCCCCATTGCTCCAACAGCCACTTGCGGAAGGTTCCACCACGGAGACCGAGCCTTCTTGGCCTTGACCTTCTCGATTGCTCCTTTGCCGCGATACGCAAAACAGTCCTTCACGAATCGCGGAAAACGATCCTCTTCGACGACACACACGAAGTCGAAGTCGAAATCCCCCCCGTTCTTAGCCGCGGTCTTCGAGTGGAGCGTAAACGTCCCCACCAGTTCCAACTGCTCGGTCGAAATCCGCGCCGCCAGCCTTTCCGTATCCGGACAGACTTGACGGGCAAGATCGCCGGCCAGCAGTTGCCGCAGCTCTGCCGTGGTGATTTTGGTGTACGGCAGCAGGTCTTCTTTCATCCGTACCGGATAGCGAACGACCAGTCCCCGGTTGGTGGCCAGAGAGTTGATCGCACGATCCAGCGGAATCCAGTCGGAGCCCGCGTACACTTTGCCGTCTTTAACGAACAGGTATCCGTCATCCGCAAGCGCGAATGCCGGCATTTCAAAACCACCTGCCGTACAGACCTTGAACGCCCATCTCGCCAGCGTCCGCTCCAACTGGTTATTGACCCATGGATGCTGGACCAGGTAACCGGTCGGATCAGCCTTGAGGATTCCTTCGAGAACCGTACGTTCCACCGAGGTCGCTTCGTCATCCTCGGCGGGTCTCTCATCCACAACGGGACGTTGCGTGTCGGAGATGCCGAGAAGTCCGAATAACCCGGTGAAGTCCCGCTCTTCGAGGAAGGCCTTTAGTTTGGCTGCTTGCGCGAGGGCGTGCGGCTTGATTTCGAGCTCGAACGAGTCTTCCGGCGCATGCTGGATGACCGTATACGAGCTATCGAAATTAAGGGGCCGCGAGTATTCCCGAATTCCCAGAGTCATTTCGCCGGCGAAGGTACGCCCCTCACCAGTGAGCCAAGCAATTAACTTGGATGGACCTCGGTATTCGGGTTTGACCGAGGAGACCGGAAGAACGATGTCGGTGTCGAGCGCGTCGGCCGTCTCGTCCGACATGATCTTGAACGATCCCTTGGCTTGAGTATTCGAAAACGCAAGCCGGAACTGGTAGAAACGACCGGCGGGAAGATGGAGCTGGTCAAAGAGCGACTGGCGTAACCATCCCCGGCAATCGTTCGTTCCCAGTTGATGATCGGGAACTACGGTGACGCGGCCATGCGGGACATGCATTCTCACCTGACAGGGTGAGATCAGAATCCCGAAATACGTCACGGCGGCTTGGGGCCAACTGGAGAAGCGTTCCGCAAGCGGAGCTTCATAGCGGGCATCCACGGCATAGAACTTTCCGTTCTTTGCCGATCCCGACGCGCCGATCAGCCGGAAGTCGGTTCCGTCGACCTTGAACCGCGAAAGAGCGCTTTCGACTCTGGCGCGTTCCACTTGATCGAGCGGTTCCGGAGTGACAGTGACAGAGGCCACCTGAATCCCTGGGTACAGGGCTTCGAGCAACGTGTTGTTCAGCTGTCCTTGCGGACTGACGTTCGGCATCTTGCGTTCGATCTTTCCTTCCTTATTGACCATCAGGTTCAGAACCTGCAAGCCGGAATTCTTCGTAACGGTTGGAATGAGAGTCATGAGTTTTTCCTTTGGAAACGGTTTGTTGATAGAGACAACAGACCGTTCGCGAGGGGGTCCTCACGAGCTTGGTTTCCCAAGTTGGCCTGCTGCCGAAACACCGCTGTTTCGAGTTCAGGCTTCTGTTGGGAAGCCGCCCTATTCCGTTGTGTTGCCTATTCAGCCGAAACTGAAGAGGTTGCCTGGGAAGAGTTGTGAAGTCGTCCGAAGCGAACTCCCACGAAAGTCATGGGCGCCTTCTACTCAACTTGCGTTGGTGGTAGAAACTCGTTGACTGGAGGGTGAAGCCCGGCTTTGTCCAGGCGCCGGTGCTTTCTCCAAGCTCACCCGGCCTCGTTCGATCTTTTGCTCAATCGTAAACTCGTGGACCACGAAGAGCCGAGCATCGGTTTTGAAGGCGATCACCAGACCTTCGGGTTCGCTTGCGACCTCCTGCTCGAGGAGCGGCTTCGGATCGCCACTCTTCCCGATGAAATATCGCGCTCCATCCTTTGCCGGCCCGCCCCGCGGACGCGGGCTCTGATTGCGGCGTTTTCCACTACTCTTCACCGAACCCGTGCCGGGCGCATCGCTACTCGCCGCCATTGTCTTCTTCTCCTCCGCTGCGTCCGCTGACGCGCCGCCATTCCTGTTCAAAGCCTGCCTCCGTGACTCCATCCCCGGTCCGGACCAAACACTGGCCCTCCCCTGTAAGCAACAAGTACAGTCGTGTCTCGCGGTGCTTGTAATACTCGACACCGTTCAGCCGATACATCCACATAAACTCCGCGCAGGCGGCGGCGGGGAGCTTCGCCTCCAGCGGCTTCCAGTTCGGCGTGAGTTCCATCGCCGCCGGTGGTGTAGTTTCGTGGAAGGCCGACGATCCCTGCCCCGGCATCACTTCCCCTCCCGATCCAACAGCGCGCTCCTCTGTTCGAGATCGATGTCCCGCTCCCCGACCATTTGCTGCTCCCAGAAATCACCCACCAGCAGGCCACTGGGATGGGCCTGGGTCCGGCCGGAGTAGACGAGCCGCACCTGGTAGCGGCAAACCATCCGCTCGGTGTTCTCGATGCGCTGGTTGTTGAGCCGGTGAACTTCCTTCGAAGCAAAGACCTGATACGTCCAGGGCATCCCGGCGGCGGGCTCAATCGAACGGATTCGCACCCCGGAGGTGATCGAGTCCGCCTTCACTTTGCCAATCGTGTCTTCCTCCCGGAGTTTGTTCATCGAGAGGGTCCGAAAGTTGAGGGTCATCATGTTCAGCGCGTCGGCGAACTGCCGCTCGACGTTGGCTGGAGTGTAGGTAAGGTAGGCCGTCAAGAACTTCCGGGCGAGAGCCCGGCCTTCGACATCGGACGGCGCCGCGCCATCGGGCCCGGTCGCGGCGGCGCGCACGGTCGAGATGCGTCCCTGGCCAAGATGCAACGTGTCACCGCCAACGACCGTTGCTTCCCCGGCCTGGTCGACGCGGATCACAACGGGCGGTTGGAGCCGAACATAGGCAAACAGCCCCAGCGCGCCGACCGCCAGAACGCCGCAGGTAATCCCGAGGATCGCCATTCGGTTGGCATAGGCGCGCAACGCTCCGTCCATCTCGTAGTACTTGGCGAGTTGCGCTTTCTCGGGCAGTTCGCTTCTTTGCTTTCCCTTTGTGCCAAACATCTTTCATCCCCTCCCGTTCCTAGTCCGAATCCGAGTTGCTCGAAGAGCGCATCTTATGAGCCAGATTCTTTCCGGCCTGCGCCACCTGCTTCCCGCCTTGTACTCCGAGCGCCGCCGCCGCGCCGGCCATCCAACCGACCGCGTGAGGAATATTTGGCGGGCGGTAGTTGCCCATGCCTCTTCCACCGCCAGACGGCCCGCTCGGCGCGTGACTGCCACCCCCGCCGCCGCTGGACCCGCCGCCGCCGCTACCAACGCTGCTCTCCCCAGCTCCTCCTTCGCCGGACGGGCCGGACGGAGCGGTGTTCGACGATCCACCGCCGCCTCCATCAGCGGTACCTTTTCCGCCTCCGCCTCCGCCCGATGACATGGCGCCGTAGCCGTCCCCGGGACCGGCGGCGAGAGACATCATCGCCTGTCCCAGTGCGGCGGCCGTGCCCAGCACGGTTAACATGCTGCTGCCGACATCGCCCTCCACAATCCGCTTTGCCAGCATCGGTATGAGCAGTATGCAAACGGAGAAGAGAATGCTCGCCACCGCCAGAAGTACTTCAGCGGAAGCACTCGTTAAGGCTCCCGCGAAGCTTCCGGCACTCGTAATCGCCGCCATGCTGTTGATGTTTAACGCCATCAGTAATCGGCAGAAGATCCCATAGATGAGCCCCCAGGATGCGAAGATCACGACGTTGATCACATAGCGCCGTGCAATCGTCCCGACTCCAAGGGTGGGCAACAGAGCTAGCACAAGCGGTCCTGCCACGTAGAGAATTGTGCCGAATAAAGAATAGAGGACCGCGAACACCAAGTACGCAACCGGATAAACGATCATGGCGACCATGAGCAGTAGCGCGCTAAGAATGCCGGCAATCCCTCCAGTTACCACGTTCAACAAAGTTGGCGACCCCACTCCCGCACTAACGAGGTCTCCAAACCACGCTCTAAACACATCGCTCGGACCAACGCCGGCCATACTGTGAGCCATGCCATTGAATGCGCCAACCACTGACTGGAATACCGCCTGGTAGACCGCTCCGTTGTTCAAGAAGAGCATGCCAACGGCCATATACTTAATCGCCGATACGCCGAGCGCGCGAACGTCTCCGCCCCGCGTCCACGCCTCGTAAGCCGAGAACAGAAGCGAGGCGAGGAGGATGCCATACGCGGTTGTCAGGATGACGCTCATCAGCCCCGCGCTAGCAATACCACTCAACGCCGTGTTGAACATCTCTTCGAACAGAAACATCACTCTTCTCCTATCGCCGGTTCATTTCGGTCAGCTTGTTTCGCGCTTCCCGCGTAAAACGGGCAGCCTCTTTGACGCGGGCTCCTTGCCCGGCAAGCTCTACGGCTCGTAACCGCATCAGTTCCGCCATGGCTTGCTGGGTATACGCATTCGAACGAACCAACCACGCACCCGCTTGCGCCCCGATCATTTCGGCCGTTCCCGGCGCCGTACTCGCAAGCGCGCTAAGCATCTGTTCGGCCGCATCGAGCTCCTGATCCGCAATCGCGTCGATGGCGATCGCTCGCTTCATGGCGGCTTGCGAGGCCGCATCCGAGCTATCGATCAGGTCCCGCTGCCAGCTGTGCGCTTCGGT
>Ga0163155_10005583_pt1 | contig 12510 bp, 11 predicted proteins | sample OliLakLV19SP4G1_FD_148611 | JGI IMG/M metagenome (GOLD analysis project Ga0163155, IMG submission 148611) | Freshwater microbial mat bacterial communities from Lake Vanda, McMurdo Dry Valleys, Antarctica - Oligotrophic Lake LV.19.SP4.G1 | ecosystem: Environmental > Aquatic > Freshwater > Lake >...
CAGAAGGCATAGTTCATTAGGCTACGTCAGCCCCGAAGCGTTCGAGGCTGGAATGAACTAAACTACAACACCCCGCGTCCACCGGACGTGGGGAAGGTCACTCTCGATTTTAGGCAGATTTCCCCTCAATAAATCGGACGAACAGCCGACGAGAAAGGTAGGATTTCGAGTGAACAAAAAGAAGGTAGGTTTCGGCTACGGGCGTTTAACCCATTTCAACAATGGATGGGACATCCCGTGACCTTCACCGTGTGCCAGGGGGAAAATGAATGGAAAGCCCAGATGACCTTGTCAAAGAATTCCTTGTTGAGAGCTATGAGAACCTTGATCGATTGGATCAGGAATTCGTAAAGCTAGAAAAGAATCCTACGGACCGGGAGACGCTTTCCAGCATTTTCCGGACAATTCACACCGTAAAGGGAACCTCCGGTTTTTTTGGTTTCGACAAATTGGGGTCGGTCACACACAACGGAGAAAATCTACTAAGTCGTCTCCGAGACGGCGAGATCGCACTCGTTCCGGAAATTACGAGTGCGCTGCTCAGTCTGGTCGATGCCATTCGTAAGATGCTCTGCAATATCGAAAACACCGGAAATGAAGGAAATGACGATTACTCCAAGCTTGTCGAAACTCTATCACGCTTAAATAGCAGCTCGTCCAATGCGAACCAGATAAAGGCGGGTTCCAGCAATCCCGCCAAGCCGGACACTGCTAATGCGGACGTGCACCAACCGATTGCCATGGCCCCAATTTCAGCTCCTTCGACGATCCCTAATCAGAATAGCACCACGTCGGAGCCGAAAAGCGCGACTCATGATGTCGACCAGCCTCTGCCAGCTAACAGCGCCGTGCAATTGCCTCCGACAATTCCGGCGCTCCATGCAGATGAGAAAAGTGGAGGGCTGCAGGAACAATCAAAATCATCTGGGATTTCCGAAAGCAATATTCGCGTGGACGTAGCGTTGCTGGACAAACTGATGAATCTTGTCGGCGAGTTGGTACTCGCACGCAATCAGATACTTCAGTTTACCGCCACCCAGGAAGATGGCAGTTTTGTGACCGCTTCTCAACAATTAAACCTGATTACGACGGAACTGCAAGAGGGAGTCATGAAGACTCGAATGCAGCCCATTGGCAATATCTGGAATAAATTTCCCCGGGTCGTTCGCGATCTGGCTTCGACTTGTGGCAAGCAGGTCCGTTTGGAAATGGAAGGCGCCGAGACAGAGCTCGACAAAACGATTATTGAGGCAATCAAAGACCCCTTGACACATGTGGTGCGCAATTGTGTTGACCATGGCATTGAGACTTCTGCCGTCCGCGTCGCGCGAGGAAAACCAGCCGAAGGGCGAGTCTTCATGCGCGCGTTCCATGAAGGCGGCCAAGTCAATATTGAAATCTCTGACGACGGATCTGGCATTGATTCAGAAAAGATAAAGCAGAAAGCGTTACAGCGTGGATTGATTACAACTGAACAGGCCTCGCGAATGACCGAAAGGGAACTGATTGGCATTATTTTTATGCCAGGCTTTTCGACTGCCGAGCAAATTACAAGTGTCTCTGGCCGCGGAGTGGGCATGGACGTGGTCAAGACCAACATCGAGCGCATTGGCGGTACCGTCGATATTCAAACAAAAGCAGGTATTGGGTCCACGCTGAAAATCAAAATACCGCTCACACTTGCAATTATTCCAGCTCTAATCGTAACGAGTGGCGGTGATCGCTTTGCGATTCCGCAAGTCAGTCTGCTCGAATTGGTGCGCCTGGAAAAAAATGAAGCGCGCGAGGGCTTAGAAAACATTCACGGTGCGCCTGTTTACCGTTTGCGTGGAAAATTGTTGCCGCTGGTCGATCTTAATCGCGAGCTGAACATCAAGAATGAAGACGAGTCCGCGCAGGCCGACTCCGAATGCACCAACATTGTCGTATTACGCGCAGACGAGCGTCAGTTCGGGCTGATTGTGGACAAGATTAACGATACTGAAGAGATCGTCGTCAAGCCGCTGGGCAAGCAATTAAAAGGTATTTCCGTATTTGCCGGCGCAACCATCATGGGCGACGGAAAAGTGGCATTGATCTTGGATGTGATGGGAATTGCGCAACGCGCCAATGTCATCTCAGGGGTTAAAGACCGGGCGTTAAATGAACAACAGGTACAGATTGCCAGTGAAAATCGTGAGACGCTTCTACTCTTTGGCGTGGGCAGGGAAGGTCGGATGGCAATCCCGCTTTCAATGGTCTCGCGACTTGAGGAATTTCCGTTTTCTAAAATCGAAAAGACCGGTGATATGGAAGTAGTCCAATACCGCGGGCAGATTATGCCGCTCGCACGGCTTTCCAAGCTGCTTCAAATGGAAGATTCTGCCATCGCGCAAGATACGAGCGACCTCTTGAAGGTGGTTGTCTATTCCAGTCAGGGTCGATGCCTGGGCCTGATTGTCGATAAAATTATCGACATCGTCGAAGAGAATTTGACCGTGAAATGCCAGAGCACTCGAAAGGGTGTGCGCGGCTCAGCGGTCGTCCAAGGCAGGGTCACCGAGTTTTTAGATGTGGAGAACATCATCTCCAATTTCACGGCATCCGAAGCAACGGCAGTGGGGGTTTAGGATCATGGCCAGCCAACAATACTGCACATTCTATCTCGATGGCCTGTTCTTCGGTGTCGAGGTCATGAAAGTTCAGGAAGTAATTCGGTATCAGGAGATGACACGGGTTCCGCTGGCATCGGATGTTGTCAGAGGCCTGATTAATTTACGAGGGCAAATTGTGTCTGCGCTGGATCTCCGCCGCAGGTTGAACCTCAATGATCGTCCCAAAGATCAGTTGCCGATGAATGTAGTCGTCCGCGCTGGAGAAAGCGTAGTCAGCTTGTTAGTGGACGAAATTGGTGATGTTTTGGAAGCCAGCGAAGATGATTTCGAGCAGCCGCCTGAAACGCTCGCCAAAGGTGCACGCGAAATGGTTCATGGCGTTTACAAACTTCCCCGCCAGCTTCTTTTGATTCTCGATACCGAACGTGCAGTAAATTTGGAAAACACGCCGATCGAAAGGAGATGAAATATATTCCACATGCGATTCCGCATGGCGGCAAACACATCTTTTAAAACACATCTTTTAGAGGAGAGCAAAATGCAGCGCGAAGTCAAAAGTCCTTCAAAGACCAATGGGAATGGGAAAAAGCATGCATTGCTTTCCAGCCCTCGATTGTCAGCCCGCAGCGTGGCGCCGGAACCTAAGGATCATGACGACAACCATGCCGAAATGTTGGGAAAAATTGCAGCCCTCGACATGGTTCAGGCCGTGATCGAGTTTGAATTGGATGGCACTATTATCACGGCCAATGAAAACTTTTTAAAAACTATCGGGTACTCCCTCGACGAAATCAAAGGCAAACATCACAGCATGTTCGTGGAACCTAGTTTTAAGGACAGCAGGGAGTACAAAGAATTCTGGGCCAAGCTCAATCGCGGCGAGTACGAGGCTAAAGAATATAAGCGAATCGGAAAAGGCGGCAGAGAAGTCTGGATTCAAGCATCGTACAACCCGATTTTGGATTCGAATGGAACACCCTATAAGGTCGTAAAGTTTGCGACAGATGTAACCGCGCAGAAGCTTAAAAATGCGGATTACATGGCCCAGATTTCCGCAATTCAAAAAGCTCAAGCCGTCATTGAGTTCGAGATGGATGGTACGATCATCAGCGCCAATGATAATTTCCTAAGTACGGTTGGGTACACACTCGCCGAAGTAAAAGGTAAGCATCATAGCATGTTCGTAGAGCCGGCTTTCAAAGAAAGCAGGGAGTACAAAGAATTTTGGGTTCAACTCAATCGCGGAGAGTACAAAGCCGCAGAATACAAGCGACTTGGCAAAGGCGGCCGAGAAGTCTGGATTCAGGCGTCCTACAACCCCATCTCCGATTTGAATGGCAATCCATATAAGGTCGTTAAGTATGCAACTGACGTCACCGCACAGAAACTTAAAAATGCGGATTTCATGGGCCAGCTTTCCGCAATTCACAAATCCCAGGCTGTCATTGAATTTGAGATGAATGGCACAATCATCAAAGCGAATGATAATTTTTTAAATGCCATTGGCTACACACTTTCTGAGATCGTAGGCAAACATCATAGTATGTTTGTGGAGCCCGCTGAAAAGGGAAGCAGGGAATACAGGGAATTCTGGGAAAAACTCAATCGTGGAGAATATGATGCGAATGAGTTCAAACGAGTGGCCAAAGGTGGCCGCTTGGTTTGGATTCAGGCGTCTTATAATCCCATTCTTGATTTGAACGGGAAGCCGTTCAAAGTTGTGAAGTACGCAACGGACATCAGTGCGCAAGTAGAGCTCATCAAAGCTTTCGGAAAGAGCGCGTGTACTATCGCAAGTTCCTCGGAGGAATTGAGTGCGGTCAGCATACAAATGACCGCAGCAGCGGAGGAAACAGCCGTCCAATCGAACGTTGTCGCCGCGGCATCGGAGCAGGTTAGCAAAAGTGTGCAGACAGTTGCTACGGGTGCGGAAGAGATGACGGCAAGTATCAAGGAGATTGCAAAGAATGCCAGCGAGTCCGCCAGAATCGCAACCGAGGCTGTCAAAGTTGCGCATTCCGCAAACGCAACTGTCAGTAAACTGGGTGAAAGCAGCACGGAAATCGGCAATGTAATCAAGACAATCACCTCCATCGCACAACAGACAAACTTACTGGCACTGAACGCAACCATTGAAGCCGCCCGCGCCGGAGAAGCTGGAAAAGGATTCGCCGTTGTAGCCAATGAAGTCAAAGAGCTGGCCAAAGAAACTGCGAAAGCCACAGAAGATATCAGCCGGAAAATCGAAGCAATCCAGGGAGACACCAAAGGCGCTGTCGCCGCGATCGGGCAGATCAGTACCATTATTGCAAAAATCAACGACGTCTCCAACACCATCGCCAGTGCCGTTGAAGAACAAACTGCAACCACCAATGAGATGACCCGAAACGTGATAGAAGCCGCTAAAGGTGTTGCGGAAATCACGCAGAACATTACCCAGGTCGCGGGCGCCGCGAAAAGCACGTCCGAAGGAGCATCAAATACAAAGTCGGCCGCTAGCGAGCTTTCAGTAATGGCCTCTGAACTCCAGAAATTGGTAGGAAAGTTCAAATATTGATATTCCGTTTCGATAGACGGGGCGATAAGCCCCGTCTATGACGGTCGGGATCGAAGAATCGCGCCGCTACTCAGTTTGGAGTTAAGAACCAATGCCTAAATCAACCAATCTTTGCATTCGTGTAATGGAAGGTGCAGTTGTGAATTTCGAATTGAAGTTCGGAGCTGAAGCGGCGGGCCGTCTGCCCAATGCTGATTCCTGATGATTTGGTGCCTAAACTCGAAGCGCTTGGCATCAATCTGGGGCAAATCGCCAACAAAGCGATTGCAGAGGATTTCATCCCAGGGACGCTATTTGAGCTTAATGAAAGTGTTAAAAAATTGCGTTTGTCTTGAGTGACTGAAGGAGATTTCCTTGTGCGTGTACTCGTCATTGACGACTCCAGAGCAATCCGCTCCATTATCAGCCGTTCCTTGAAAGAACTCGCTTTCGAAGTTGTGGAAGCCGCCAATGGTCGAGAAGGAATGGAGCGACTCAAAGACATGAGCCCATTCGATCTGGCGCTTGTCGATTGGAACATGCCGGAAATGAATGGATACGAGTTTCTGTGTGCCGTTCGCAAAGATTCAACGCGCAGCGGCATGAGCATTATGATGATCACCACAGAAACGGAGACAGAACAGATGGCGAAGGCGTTAGAAGCCGGCGCCAACGAATACCTCATGAAACCATTCACAAAAGAGGCACTTTGTGATAAGCTGAAACTTTTGGGGGCCATAAAGCCTCCTGTGTGAACGCCAGTCGCATCACTGGTTGACCGCCGAGGACTTGTCTCTGTCCTCTGGACTAAAAATGCTGCAACCCTAGAGGCTGAGCTATGCGCAAAATTCGGGTTCTAATTGTGGACGATTCAGTGGTAATCCGAAAGATCGTCTCGGAAGTTCTGTCCTTGGATTCCCAGATTGAAATCGCGGGTACTGCGGCCAATGGCCGAATCGCTCTTGCCAAAATCGAGCAGGTCAATCCAGATCTGGTGACAATGGATATCGAGATGCCGGATATGAGCGGCTTTGAGACATTGACCCAACTGCGGAAGAAATATCCGTCGCTTCCTGTGATTATGTTCAGTACGCTCACGGAACGTGGTGGCGAGGCGACATTTGAAGCACTGTCTCTGGGTGCGAATGATTACGTAACCAAGCCAGCTAACGTCGGTAGCGTCAACGAAGCGATAATGCGGATTCGTGAGAGCTTGATTCCCAAGATCAAGGCTTTTTGTGTTAAAATCGTAGGCGTTGAAGAGAAAAAGGAGCCCACTAACACACTGGTTGCTCGTCCGGTGTCCAGGCCCGTTTCTACGTTAACGCTCTCGAACGTCGCAATTCGAGGTGCTCTGAAAATTGTTGCGATCGGAGTGTCAACGGGAGGGCCCAACGCGCTGGCAGATTTAATGCCTAGCATTCCTGCCGATTTTCCGGTCCCCATAGTGATCGTTCAGCATATGCCGCCACTCTTTACCAAACTGCTGGCCGAGCGGCTATCTAAAAAGTCGGCAATTCCCGTCAAAGAGGGGGTGGCAGGCGAGACCTTAACAAAAGGTAGTGCTTGGATCGCCCCCGGCGACTTTCATATGATCGTGGAAAAGAACAATGGTAAAGTCCGCATAGCTACTCATCAAAAGCCTCCTGAGAATTCTTGTCGCCCTGCAGTGGACGTGCTATTTCGATCTGTAGCCGAAGTGTATGGCGCTCACTCGTTGGCCGTAGTGCTAACCGGCATGGGGCAGGACGGTTTGCGGGGGTGCGAATCCATTTCGCAAGCGGGTGGGCTAATTCTCGCTCAGGACGAAGCGTCCAGCGTTGTGTGGGGCATGCCGGGCTATGTCGCAAGAGCTGGCTTGGCCCAAAAAATACTCCCATTGTCGATGATTGGTCCAGAAATTGTGAGAAAAGTAAAAGAGTCCGTAGGTCTCATGCGCGCATAACTTTTTCTTCGCTGTACTGATTTATTTAGGATTTTAAAGGGCGCTAGAGAGGTTTAAGTGTGATTGCTATGGCCATTGACGCAACTGACTTTCTTTATCTTTGTGCCCTTGTAAAAAAGGGGTCTGGCATCATTCTGGAACAAGGCAAAGAATACTTGTTCGACGCTCGACTGAGTCCTCTTCTTCGGCAGGAGAAAATTAGTTCCATTGGAGATCTGGTTCTGCAACTGCGAATGGATGCCAAGAGCCGGTTGCACCAAAAAATTGTTGATGTAATGACGACTAACGAAACGTTTTTTTTTAGAGACATGTCGTTGTTTGAAGGATTTACGAATAGCATCGTGCCGGAACTTATTGAAAAACGCAAGGCTGAGCGAAAACTGAATATCTGGTGTGGAGCGAGTTCCAGCGGTCAGGAACCTTATTCTGTCGCCATGCTGCTTCGCGAACAGTTTCCGGTGCTGAAAGAGTGGACAATCAATTTCATAGCCACCGACCTTTCCGGTGAAATTCTAGATCGAGCCCGTGAAGGCAGGTACAGCCATTTTGAAGTCAATCGGGGCCTTCCTGTCAAATATCTGTTGAAGTATTTTCAGAAGTCGGATTTGAACTGGCAGGTCAAGGACGACATTCGGAAAATGATCGAATTTCGTAAAATGAACCTGATCGAGCCATGGCCCGTGTTTCCCAAAATGGATGTTGTTTTCATGCGCAACGTTCTCATTTATTTTAATACGGACATGAAAAAGAGCATACTGGCAAATATTCGGCGTGTTTTGAGTGCGGATGGATATCTTTATTTGGGAGGCGCCGAAACCACCTTCAATTTGGATGATGCATACGTACGCAGTCCACTGGAAAAAACGTTTTGCTACAAGGTTAAATAGGAGGATTGCATGTCGCTTACTGACGGAATCATCGTTGAAATCACCCAAGGCGTCTGGTCGTCCACTTTGAATCTCGAACTGGTGCCAGTTCCTCGCGAAACGGCGTTAAAAAAGGACGGCGAATATGTGATTTCTTGCGTGCATATTATCGGTGCGTGGGAAGGTTCTGTAATTCTGGAATGCCTGACGACTCTTGCGCAGCGTTGCGCTGCCGCAATGTTTGGAACAGAAATTGGAGAAACAACGGATGCGGAAATACAAGACGCATTCGGCGAGCTTGCAAACATGGTCGGCGGCAATATTAAATCAATACTTCCAGGGCCCTCCCAATTATCCCTGCCGATGGTTGCGCGAGGTCGTGAATTCAAATTCGCGATTTCTTCCAGCAAGGACATTCATAATTGCGCCTTCATGTGTGGTGAGTTGCCATTGCGGGTTCGTATTCTTAAGAAAGAATCAAAATGATCGACTTGGACGCACTTATTCGCAGCGCCTACGAATTGCAGCCGCTTTCTCCCAGTTCAACGCGTTTAGCTGCGTTGGTTAGCATTGAAAATACTAATATCAAAGAAGTGGTAGGCGTGATTAAATTCGATCAAGCATTAACCTTGCATCTATTGCGAATTGCAAATTCAGCGGCAGTTGCAAGCCGAACTCCAATATCAACAATTAATGACGCGGTGATGCGCCTTGGAATGGGGACAATTCTTTCATTGGCCATTTCATTCAACGTCAAGGGACAAATGAAGCGTGCTGTGCCAGAATATGGCCTTCCGGAAGGAGAACTTTGGAGGCATTCAATTGCAGCCGCTGCGGCCGCTGAAGCTGCGAACGCTTTTTCTAAGATCGCCATTCCCCATGCGGCGTTCACTGCCGCACTGCTGCACGACATTGGAAAGCAGCTGATGGCACAGTTTTTAAATCCGGAAATATTAGGCATTATCAAAAGCGCGCAGCAAAGTGGTGTGGACCCGCTCACGGCTGAATCGGAAGTCCTGCGTGTTCACCACGGTGAATTGGGAGGATTGATCGCGCAGCACTGGATGCTTCCGGAGCCCATTGTGAAGGGGATAACTAACCATCAAATCATATTAAATGGCGTAGACGCTGATCCTCTTTGCGATATTGTGTATCTGTCTAATATCATTGCCAAGTTGATCGGCACTGGAACTGGTGGCGCAGACATTCAAGCTTCGGATTACGATAGCGTGCGGGAGCGCATGGGCATTTCTTTGGAAGGCTTTGCACAGTGGCGCGCCAAAGTTGCTCAATCTGTTGAGGAAATTAGCAGGAGGTACGCCTGATTATGAGAATTCTCATTGTTGACGACAGCAAGGCCATGCGCCTGATCGTGCAGCGCACACTTCGGCAGGCGGGGTTTGTAGACCATGCCTTTGAAGAAGCGTCCAATGGCTCGGAAGCGTTGAAAGCGATTCTGGCCTCGGCGCCAGATCTTGTGCTTTCCGATTGGAACATGCCTGAATTGACCGGCATCCAATTGCTCGAGGCGCTCCGGAAAGCAGGCTCTACGGTTAAGTTTGGATTTATTACCTCTGAAGGAACCCCGGAAATGCGTAAGATCGCGTCCGATGCTGGCGCGCTTTTTCTAATCGCCAAACCGTTTACTGCGGATACTTTTAAAAACACATTGAGTGCTTTCGTCGCATAAGAGCCCGTTGATAAATGCAGGTGTACGCCCGCCAAGCGCCTGAACAGCCAGGCGTTTAGCGGGAAGATTCAGGCGGAACAGGATTTTTCAACGGGCTGATAAGGTATGCGGAATGATATCCCATGCTTGATACGAGACCCATTTATCATTTGATTCGGAATGAATGCTTTTCGGATTTAAAATTGCATTCCGCGGACGCACGCTTGAAACAGCTCGCTGTGGATGCTGCGGAAATCAAGGTCGGCGTTTATTTGGAGACGGATTCAATCTTTATTGAGAATTCGCACATTGAATTTAAGCTAAGGCCTCCGGGTCATAGCGAAGGATTTTTAACATATGGCGTTGTAAGATGGTTCGACGACGGATCCAATCTGGGCCAGTCCATGGGCATGGGGGTGGATATATTGGAAATCGTACGCAAACCAGCCGAAACTCCTGCTACTGCGCCACTGCCCCATGTAAGTCCTGCCAGCGCATCCGATAATTCATCAGCTACAAAAGTTCAATCGCCCGTCATCGCAAAACCAGGCACTGCGAAGCCTGTTGCGGCTTCGTCTAACACCATGAAGCCTGACGCCGAGAAATCTGGCGCCAAGAAAACTGCAGTCGTGAAGGCATCCGTCTCGGAATCATCCCTTGCTAAAGCAATTGCCCCAATATTATCGGGAGTCAATCCCTTTTTTCCTGCGCCAGACACGGCAGCGGTTGCGAAATGCCTCTCGGAGCTTATCGGCAAAGAAGTGACTGTGAACGTTGGGGGCCCGACTTCTCTGAAGGGTCAAAATGGAAGTGATTTGGTTTCGGTCTACGCCTTTAGCGATAGCCAGAAACTAGGTGCGATAGTTGTCTGGGATTTAAGACTGGCCTGCTATACTGGAGCCGCGCTGACCATGATTTCTCCGGATATTGCGAAGGAAAGCGTAAAGAGCGGCCAGATTGCAGACAATCTACTTGAAAATTTCCAGGAACTGGCAAACATATGTTGCAGTCTATTCAATGTCTCGGCCTCCGCCCATGTAAAGTTGGCAAAGGTATATGCGCCGCCTTCACCTTTGCCTGACGATGTTAGAGCCTTAATGGCAAGTCCTGCTGCACGTCTTGACTTTGAAGTCGGCATTCCCGACTGTCCGACTGGTAAAATGGCATTATTGATAGCGGGGTAGCCGTCGGTCGCTTTGAGGCCTTACACCACTTCCAACTGAAGCAGGACAAATAGTACGTTACCATCCGTCGAAGACATGTCTTGCGCTGACTCCCGGAACACCGATCGATGAAGAAGAAGCCCACACCAGCGCGCGGCAGGAAAGTGTCTCCTCGTGCGTCACAAACAGCCACGCCTTTAGTCGCGGAGAGCGTGCAGAGCGGCGCTGATCGCGCATTCCCCATCGTCGGCATTGGCGCTTCCGCCGGGGGACTGGAGGCGTTGGAACAATTCCTCAAGCACGTCCCGCCCGCCTGCGGCCTCGCCTTCGTCGTCGTTCAGCACCTCGACCCGACCCACAAGGGCATCATGGTTGAACTGCTTCAGCGCGCCACCCCCATGCCCGTCCTCCAGATCAAGGACCGCATGAAGGTCGAGCCGGACCACGTCTATGTCATCCCGCCCAACCGCGATCTCTCCATTCTCCACGGCGTGCTGCACCTACTAGAACCCGCCGCGCCCCGGGGCCTGCGCCTGCCCATTGATTACTTTCTCCGCTCCCTCGCCGCCGACCAGCAGGAGCGCAGCCTCGGCGTCATCCTCTCGGGCATGGGCTCCGACGGCACGCTGGGCTTGCGCGCCATCAAGGAGAAAGCCGGCGCGGTCTTCGTGCAGGCGCCGGCCTCGGCCAAGTTCGACGGCATGCCCCGCAGCGCGATTGACTCCGGCCTGGCTGACGTCGTCGCCCCGGCGGAAGAGCTGCCGGGCAAGATCGTCGCCTATCTCCAACACATCCCGCTCCTCATCGCCAAGACCGACCTGAGCCGGGCGGACACCGATCAGAGCGCCTTGGAGAAGGTCGTCATCCTCCTGCGCGCGCAGACCGGGCACGATTTTTCGCTCTACAAGAAGAGCACCATCTACCGCCGCATCGAGCGGCGCATGGGCCTGCACCAATTGGCCAAGATCGCCGACTATGTGCGCTTCCTGCGCGAGAATCCCCCGGAAGCCGCGCTGCTCTTAAAGGAACTGCTCATCGGCGTCACCAGTTTCTTCCGCGACCCGCCGGTGTGGGAGCAGTTGAAAACCGAAGCGATCCCGGCGCTCCTGGCCGCCAACCCCAACGGCGGCGTCCTGCGCGCCTGGGTCACCGGCTGCTCGACGGGCGAGGAAGCCTACTCGCTGGCCATCGTCTTCCGCACAGTGTTGGCGCAACTGAAACCCGCCGCCCACTATTCGTTGCAGATCTTTGCCACCGACTTGGACAAGGACGCCATTGATGCGGCGCGCACCGGCACCTATCCGGCCAACATCGCCGCCGATGTCCCGGAGCCGCTCCTGGGCCAGTGCTTTGTGCAGGAGGAGCGCGGCTACCGGGTCAACAAAGAGATTCGCGAAATGGTCATCTTCGCCCCGCAAAACCTGGTCATGGACCCGCCCTTCACCAAGCTCGACGTGCTGACCTGCCGCAACCTGCTCATTTACCTCGAGGCGGACTTGCAGAAAAAACTCCTGCCGCTGTTCCATTACAGCCTCAACCCCGGCGGCCTCCTCGTGCTGGGCAACTCGGAGACCATCGGGGCCGCCACCGAGCTCTTTGCCGCGCTGCCCGGCAAAACGCGGCTCTACCGGCGGCAGGACGCCGGCCCACGCGCGGACCTGGTTGAATTCCCCACCACGTTTGACCGCCCGCGCGCCGATGCGGCCTTGATGGCCAAGCTGGCGGCCCCGATGGTCT
>Ga0163155_10005584_pt1 | contig 12509 bp, 6 predicted proteins | sample OliLakLV19SP4G1_FD_148611 | JGI IMG/M metagenome (GOLD analysis project Ga0163155, IMG submission 148611) | Freshwater microbial mat bacterial communities from Lake Vanda, McMurdo Dry Valleys, Antarctica - Oligotrophic Lake LV.19.SP4.G1 | ecosystem: Environmental > Aquatic > Freshwater > Lake >...
GCCGGAGCGGAGCTTGACGATGCGATGCTCAAACAGCAGCAGATCAACTGGGAGCTTGCCAACGGAATCGTTCCGATCGAAGGCGGGGGCGTGGCGACGCGCGGCGTCTGCCCGAACTCGGCGAGTCGCTCCCCCAACGTCGCGATCCCCCAGTTCAACGTGACGCCTGGGATTGTGACGGATTCGATGACCACGAGCGGCGGCCCGCTGCTGAACGTTCGTGCGAGGCTGATCATCCCCCACACCTGGCAGGGCGATGTCATCGCCAAACTTCGGCACGAAGTGAGCGGCATCGAAGTGACGCTGATCGACCGTCCGGGCGGAACCGGAACGGGCGTAGGCTTTTCGGCGGACAACTTCGGTAACAACACAACGGGCATCCCGTTCGTGCTCGACGACACGGCGGCAACAACCTACGACCTGCCGCAAGTCGCCGCGCCCGGGACAGCAAACGTTACGGGTTCGTGGAAACCCGATGATCTGAGTTTCACGCTGGCTGCCTTCAATGGTCTGACTGCGGCCACGGTTTGGACGCTCACAGTGTCTGACAACGCGGGCGGCGATGTCGGTACTCTCGTGAGTTGGACGCTCTGCTCGGACAATGCGCTGGGCCAGGGCATCCCCACTGGCGTTGGATCGGCAAATCCCGCGGCGGTTGTCTCGGGCCAGTCCACGACCATCAGCGTCACGGTCTCGCCCGCGCAGGGTCCGCCGAGCACGGACATTGAGGTCGAGGCGGACCTCACCTTGATCGGCGGTTCGGCAACCCAGCAACTCTTCGACAATGCGACCAATGGCGACGATATCGCCGGGGACAACATCTTCCGGTTCACGACCGTGGTGACGGCCTCGCCCGGCGTGCAGGCCGTGCCCTTCACGGTTTCGGATGCCGAGATGCGCTCCAGCACCGGCTCGCTCAACGTCACCGTCATTGCGCCCGGGGACGGGTGCGTGGCGGCGGTGCCCGTCGCGATCGGATCGAGCATCATCAGTAATAACGCGAGCGCAACCAACGACCCCGGCCTGCCCACCTGCAATGGCCTGCTGACGTTCAATCTCGGTCTCTGGTACACGGTGGTCGGCAATGGGAACGTTCTCAACGCCACGACTTGCAGCGCGAATACGGTCCTCAACACCCGCCTCTATGTGTACACCGGCACCTGCGCAGCGCTCACATGCGTTGACGCGGCAGCCGCGACCTCGCCGGCCTGCTCGCCCGCCACCGCGGCCTCCGCGAGGTTCTGCTCCACCTCCGGCCAGACTTACTACATCCTGGTCACCAACGACACGACCGGCTCGGGTCAGTTTGAGTTGTCGGTTCTTGATGAGGGTGCGTGCCTGGCCAACGACCGCTGCTCGGGCGCGGTGCCCCTCAGCGTGCCCTCCACGACCGTCGTGACCACGACGGGATCGACCAGCGACATCGGTCCCCCCACCTGCACCACCACGATCGTCCGTGGCGGCGTGTGGTACACGGTTGTCGGCAACGGCAACACCTATGTCGCAGACACCTGCGACAGCACCAGCGGCAACTTTGACACGCGCCTGAGCGTGTTCTGCGCTGGCGCGACCGGCGGGTGCGGGAACCTTGCCGGACTGACCTGCATCACCGGGATCGACAACGCAACCCTCGCCCCGCCGAACGGCTGCGGCACGGGCACCCAGCAGTCCAGGGTGAGTTGGTGTACCCAGACCGGCGCGACCTACTACATCCTCGTGCATGGTGGCACCGGAACGCAGGGCGCAACGGGCACGACGACGCTGACGCTCGGCGACCTGGGCTCCTGCGCTGGCGCGGTGGCGTGCCTGCCGGTCGGCTCTTGCTGCGTGGATGGTGCGTGCACGGTGACGACCGAGGCCGGTTGCTCCGGCACGTGGGGCGGGCAGGGCACAAACTGCCTGGCCTTCACCGGTTCGGCTTCGCCCGCAATCGCGATCCCCGACTTTGCCAACGCTACGCCGGGCACGGCATCCAGCTCGCTGGTTTTGAGCGACCCCGGCACCATCACGGACCTGGACGCGGCAGTGTTGATCACCCACACCTTCCAGGGCGATCTCATTGTGACACTCACCCACGTGGATACGGGCACGGTGGCGACGCTTGTGAATCGACCCGGTGTGCCGCAGACCGCGACCGGCTTCGCAAACGATAACTACGGAAATCTCGCAACCAATGGGTTCTTCGTCCTCGATGACTCCGCCGCCGCGGTCTATGACACCCCGACCGTCGCGGCTCCCGGCACCACCAACGTGACTGGGAGCTGGCTGCCCGACCTCGGGCCTTTGAGTGTCTTCAATGGCGAGAACATCGCTGGTACATGGACATTGACCGTTACCGATAACGCGGGGGTCGATACCGGCATTCTCCGAAGCTGGGGCGTGCTCGTGAACAATCCCACTCCGTGCGGTCCCGCGTTCTGCGATGCCGACTGGTGCCAGGACGGAACTGTCGGTGTGCCCGACATCTTCTGCTTCCTGTCCGATTGGTTCGCCAACGATCCTGTTGCTCGCAACTACGGCGGCACCAACGGCGTCCCGGCGATCTTCGCGTTCCTTTCGATCTGGTTCGCAACCGGCACAGGCCCCTGCACGCCGTGAGTTCCTGATCCCGGTCTGACCGGATCCTGATCAGCAAGTTCCCGGGGCCCCCGTCGCGTGACGGGGGCCCTTTTCATAGGTTTATCCGGCACTTGCAGTGAATGGCTCTGCCGCGGAAGGGGGCGATATCGCTACGGATGCCATCGGGCACGATGACTGCTTTTCAAGGGGGAGCCCGCGAGCAGAGCAGTTTGCGGACTTGGGGACACCTGCCACAACATGCGGTCGTTTGCCATATGTGGGAGGGCGAAGAGGAGAACCTGATGTAGGCTGTTCGCGAATAGGTCTGCACTCGCCCCGCTCGGGGCGGTGGCTTGGAATTCGGCCATCTAACGGCCGCGGCGATTGGTGTTTGGAAAGGATCGTGATGGCACAGTTGTGGACCCTGTTGGCGCGCACCGCGTGCCTGGCGGCAACCCTCGGCCTTGCAGGGACCACGATTGCGCAGGTCGAACAGGCGGCGCCTCGCCGGTCACTGCTTGAGTTTGACCAGTGCCACCTCGAACTCGATGAGCACACCGGCTGTGGCAAGGCCTGCCACATGCGCCGGCTTTGGGAGGCCCAGTACGGGTACCCCACCGATCAGGGCCCGAGCGGCGACCTGCCCCTCCGCGGCGTGATCGATACGACGGATGTCCTGCACTGCGACCTTGCGATCGAAGTTGTGCCCAGCACCGAAGTTGTCTCGGGCACCAACGTGATGACCATCGAGAGCCTCGTCGACGGTCTCACGTCGTTCGCGTTCCGCCTGCGCAACCAGTTTTCCATTTCCGCGTGCACCGTCACTGATTCGGCCGGCAGCTACAACGTCACACCAAGCACCCCCGGCGCCAGCTCGTACGGCCGCACGATCAACTTTCTTCGCCCGATCGATGCCGGCGAGCAGTTCACGGTGTCGATCACCTATAGCGGCGTTGCCGTTGCCCGCGGCTTCGGCTCGATCACCTTCGGCACGCAGGGCGGCGATCCGATCGTCGCGACGCTCTCCGAGCCCTACTTCGCCGCGACGTGGTGGCCCTGCAAGGATGGGGACTTCCAGCAGCCCGGCGACAACGGTGACAAGTACACGATGACGATGGCGATCACCGCGCCAACTGCGATGCGCAGCGTCTCCAACGGTGTGCTCGAGGGGATCGACGTTCTCTCGGGCAGCCGTCGCCGGCATCGCTGGGCGACGGATTACCCCATCGCGACGTATCTGGTCGCGTTCTGCTCCACCGTGTACAACACGTTCACGGTGAACTACGAGCATGGTGATGTCAACATGCCCGTCGAGTTCAACCTCTACCCCGGCTCCGATACCCCCGGCAATCGCGCGGCGTGGGCGATCTGCGTTCCGATGCTGCACGCGTTTCGCCCGCTGTTTGGCGAGTATCCGTTCGTCAACGAGAAGTACGGCATATACCAGTTTCCGTTCGGCGGCGGGATGGAGCACCAGACCAACACGGGGCAGGGCACGTTTGATGAATCGGTGACCGCGCACGAACTGGGCCACCAGTGGTGGGGCGACATGGTCACCTGCAAGACCTGGCACGACATCTGGCTGAATGAAGGGTTTGCAACGTATTCGGAGGCGTTGTGGTTTGAGAACAAGCCCGGCAGCGGCGGCCCCGCCGCGCTGCACGGGCACATGGCCAACCGGCGCCCGGGCAGTGTGAACGGTACGGTCTACTGCTTTGATGTCACCGACCCCAATCGCATCTTCTCTTCAAACTTCAGCTATCGCAAGGCGGGCTGGGTTCTGCACATGCTGCGGAAGGTCGTCGGCGACGCCACGTTCTTTGAGATTCTCGCCGAGCACCGGACGCGTCACGAGTTTTCCGCCGCGACCACCGCGGACTTCATCGACACCGCGAGCGATGTCGCCGGCGAAGACTTGTCGTGGTTCTTCAACCCGTGGGTCTATCAGCCGGGCGCGCCAACGTATCAGTATGGATGGCAGGCCGCGACGATCGCCGGTCAGCCATATGCTCGGCTCCGCATCCGGCAGACCCAGAGCGGGACCTACCCGCTGTTCCCCATGCCCATCGAGGTCCGCGTCACAACGACCGCGGGTAATCAGACGTTCACCGTGTTCAACGACGCCGCGACCCAGCACTTTCTGCTGCCGCTGAGCGGCGGCACGGCGACGGGCATCACGCTCGACCCGAGCGACTGGATCCTCAACGAGGGCAAGTCGCAGGTGGCGTATGTCGCCGGCCCGCCGAAGCTCGTTTCCGCTTCCCCCGCGCCCGGCGCGGTGTTCGCCCCCGGAGACTCGCCCATCGCGGTCACGATCACTTTCAGCGACGCTGTTACCGCTGGCCTGAATCAGTTCACGCTCACCGGCGAGAGCGGTCCGGTGACGCTCGCTCCGCCGCAGGGCGTCGGCACGGGCACCTACACCTTGCAGATCACCGGTCCGGTCGCGCCGGGCGCGTACACCATGACCGTGAGCGATGCGATCACCGCTGGCGGCCTCGCGCTCGACGGCGAGATCGCCGATCCGGCTTCGGGACCGCTGCCCTCGGGCAACGGCGTGCCCGGCGGCAGCGCATCGTGGAGCTTCGTGGTGGAGGGCAATCCGCCCTGCGCCGCCGACATCGACAACTCTGGCAGCGCGGATGTCCCCGATATCTTCGCGTACCTCAGCCTGTGGTTCGCCGGCGACGCCGCAGCGGACATCGACGACATTCCCGGCGTCGGTGTGCCGGACATCTTCGCGTTCCTGAGTCTTTGGTTTGCTGGATGCTGAGGTGTAACGGGCATCCTGCCCGTGCAGAAGCCCCGCATGGCCCCTGAGGCCATGCGAGAGCGACCGAATCTCACGCCCTCGCGCTCACCTCGCCGATCTCTCCCCTCACGTAGTGGTAGGGGATCAGTTCACGCGCGAGGTGTCGGCATGCATGCAACTCGTTCCCGTTCGTCTCTCACCCGGGCCGCCGCCTGCATTGGCTTGCTCGCAACGGCCGCGGCAGTGCATGCACAGCCGCTCGAGCTTTATGTCGATGACGATGCTCCCAATGGTGGCGATGGCCTGAGTTGGGGAACGGCCATGAACAGCCTGGATGATGCACTCGAGATTGTTCGAGCGCACTTCGAAGCCGGTCCGACAGGAAACCGTGTGGTACGTGTCGCGCAGGGTGTATACGTGCCTGGAGGCGGGAACTCTAGCCGAGATGCCACGTTCTCCGTCCTCAGTTCAACCATCCTCGAAGGGGGATACGCGGGTATCGGCGCGGCGAACCCCGACGAGCAAGACCCCGGTCGATTCGTCACCGTCCTTTCTGGAGACTGCAACCGCGACGACCTCCCTGGATTCTTGAATCGGTCAGACAACGTGTACCACGTAGTGACGTTTGAAAATGATGGAGCCACAGGCCAGATCACCGGCTTCTCTGTTCGCGGAGGCCAAGCTGACGGTGGTGGATCTCGAAATCGTGGAGGCGGTGTAACCGCTGTCGATGGAATAGGTCATGCATTTATCGTGTCCTGCCGCATCGAGGACAACGTCGCTGTCTTTGGCGGTGGAGTGGGCGCGTTGACCGGTCTTGTCGTTCTCTACGAATGTGACCTCATAGGTAATGCGGCTCTGCACTCGGGTGGTGCGGCGTGGTTTGGATTTGAAGGGGAAGTGCTTTCTTCGCGAGTCAAGTCGAACTCCGTGGGACTGGATAGTTCTGGCGGTGGAGTGGTCTTGCAAGGTTCAAGCCTCAAAGTGAGTCTCTCAGAGTTCACAGCAAATCAGACGGCGGGCTCCGGGGGGGCGATCGCCATATGGAACGGCGCAGCGGAGATCTCGAACTGCACCTTCAATGCAAACATTGCAGTCGTGGGCGCGGGGATCTGGTCGGCGAGCTCCGATAATAGTTTGGTGGTGAACAGCGTCCTCGCATACGGCAACGCAAGCGAGCAGCCTTTGCTGCATCGCTCTGGTCTTGGGGCGTTTGACGTGGGCTACAGCATCGTGGAAGGGGGCGTGCCGCAAAGCATGCTTCTTTCGGCGGGCAGCTTTGCATTCTCCACAATCGTGAACGCGGCTCCGCGATTTGTCGATCCTTTGGGGCTTGACGGCATAGCTGGTACGAACGATGACGACCTTCGACTTGAGCAGAGTTCGTGCGCGATTGATGCAGGACTCGCAATCGATCCTTGGTACTACGAGCACAGCCTCCCGTGGGCCGTCGACCTCGCCGGCGCGCCGCGCTTCCACGATGATCCCGCCATGCCGAACATCGGCGAAGGTTGGCGGACCGATGTCGACATCGGAGCCTACGAGTTTCAGGGCACTTCCTGCCGCGCAGATCAAGATGGCAGCGGCGGGGTGAGCGTCCCCGACATCTTCAGCTACCTGAGCGACTGGTTTGCGCAGCGGCCCGAAGCCGACTTTGACCGCGACCGCAATGTCGAAGTCGATGACCTCTTCCAATGGCTCGCCGCGTGGTTCGCTGGGTGTGATTGACGCGTGACTCGTCGTCGCAAACTGAAGCGTTGGCTCGGGGGGGCGGATTGTGGTCGCATGATCCGTCGGAACCTCTGACCCGCACAGCCCTTCACGCCTCCTTAACACACCCTTTGCAGAACCTTTACTCTGTTAAGGCTTCTGCCCGCGGGCGGTCTTGTACCGTCTTGGGCAATGCACCACCGCGCACAGTCAACGATCAAGAACCCCGCCCCGCCGCGGCCGCACGCCTTCACTCTGATCGAGATCCTTGTCGTCATCGCGATCATCGCGATTCTGGTTTCGCTGCTGCTTCCGGCGCTTGGCGGCGCTCGCGAGGCGGCGAGACAGAGCCAGTGCCTGTCGAATGTCCGCCAGCTCGCGGTCGCCGCGACATCGCACTCCAACGACCGGCGTGGGGCCTACTCGACGGGCCCATTTGAGGACAGACCCGACCGTGGATATGGCCGGATCGAAGAGGCGGGCTGGGTGGCGGATTACGTCCTGGGCGGGTATGCGATCCCCGGGCGGGTGCTCTGTCCCAGCAGTCCCTCGCGTGCGAGCCAGACGCTGTCTCTGCAGCGACTGCATCCATGGTCGGGCCGCACCAACAACGCGACCTTCGTCTCGGACATGATCCGCGAGGGCTTCAACACCAACTACTGCCAGAGTTGGTTCATGGCCTACACCGCGCCCAAGAACTACGCGCAGACCGCGCTGGACATGAAGAACCCGGCGAATGTCGTGGGTCCGCTGAATGATCGGTTTGTGGGTCCGCAGGGACCGGCGGACAAGGTGCCACTGTTCGGCGACGGCACAACGCAGTTCAGCCAGAACGATGATGTGGTCACAACCCTTGAGGGACAGATCCAGGGATCCAAGACTGTCACCGATGGACCGACGATCGGGTTCATCCCCGGCCAGGGCGCGCGGTTCGGCCGACAGAACTACACGGACTTCGGACCTGCGCACGGCAAGGGCGGGTTCCTCGGTGGGCTTGCCGGGCACAATCGTGTCTATGGCACGATGTCGTTTGCCGACGGCCATGCCGAGAGCTTCGCCGAGAAGCGCGCGGACAAGGAGTGGGGGCATCAGAGTGTGTCGGCCAACGGGATGAGCACCATCCGCTACGACGAGCTTGAAGGCCGTGTTTTTGGCGGATGGCTGAACAAACCCGGCCTGGCAAACTGAGCGAGCGGACGACCCCGCGGGGAACCGGCCGCATCCTCATGGAATCTTGATTCAACCGGGCTATTCCCGGTGGTAGCTTTAACCGCCTCATCCGCGCTGCGGCGCATTTGGCAGAGTCGTTCAACCCAGAAGGAATCTATAATGTCCAGAAAGACGTTCGGCCCATGGTGCGCGGCGATGCTGCTCGCGGCAGGAACTGCGCACGCTCAAACCATTGTGACGCAGTGGAACTTCAACTCCAACCCCTCCGACGGCAACACTGCCACCGGCACCTTCGTGCCCAACATCGGCATGGGGACGGCGCAATGCTTTGGCGCATCGATCATCGATTGCATCTTCGCAAACGCCGACAGCAACGGCGGCTCGACTGATCCCAATGTCGGAGACGACTCCGGCTGGCAGACCCGCGGCTATCAGGCTCAGGGTGGCGGCGATGGCAACCTGCCCGGTGATGTCGGCGCGGAGTTCAGCCTGAGCACCGTGAACTACACGGGCATCGTGATCACCTGGGATCAGCGGCACTCCAATACCTCGAGCCGATTCTGCAACGTGTTCTACTCGATCGATGGAGTGACGTTCATCGAAGCGCCCGGTGCGCCGCTCGAAGGCAACGCGGGCGACACCTGGTTTAACCAGCGGAGCGTCGATCTCTCTTCGATCGCAGGGGCGAACAATAATCCGAACTTCAGGCTCCGCATTTCGCCGGTATATGACCCTGCCAACCCGGGCAACTACACCGGGTCGCAGTCGACGTATGCCCCGACCGGCACGTATCGCTTCGATATGGTCAGGATCACTGGTGATGCGATCACCTCGATCCCGCCCACGGGGTTCGGTCAGGCCTCGCCCGGCGCTGTGTGCGCTGGCGGAGGCTTGGTGAACTTTCAGGTGAGTGTTGCTGCCGGCGTCAACCCGCCGTCAACCGGCATCACGGTCATCGCCGACCTCACCAGTGTGAACGGTTCTGCGAGCGCGGCTCTGTTCGACGACGGCAACAACGGCGACGCCGCGCCTGGCGACGGCATCTATACGCTCGTTTACACGGTCCCCGGCGCGGTGACCATCGGCCCCAAGACCATCCCCGTGGTGATTGCGGATTCGCAGGGCCGAACCAGCGGGACTTCTCTTGCGTTTGAAGTCGCCGACTGCTCGATCAACTCGGATTCGCGGGTCGTGATCAGCCAGGTATATGGCGGCGGCGGCAACGCAGGCGCGATCTACAATGCGGACTTCATTGAGCTGTTCAACCGCTCCGCATCGCCTGTCGATCTCACCGGCTGGAGCGTGCAGTACGCCAGCGCGGGCGGAGTCGGCGGCTTTGATGACCCGGCTGACCAGGTCCTGCTCTCTGGCAGCATCCAGCCTGGCCAATACCTCCTCGTCCAGTTTTCTTCGATCGGCGCGAACGGCATTCCTCTCCCCTCGCCCGACTTTGCTGGCACCGGCGGCATCGGCAACAGCGGCGGCCGCGCTGCGATCGTCCGCGATTCCGCGCTTATCGGCGTGAACTGCGATTCGGCGGATGTTGAGGACCTTGCCGGCTGGGGCGCGGCGATCTGCTTTGAGGGTGCTGCCGCCGCGGCAGGAACCGACAACACCGTCGGCATCACCCGCAAACTTGCCGGCGCGCAGGACAGCGATCAGAGCTTCAACGACTTCGAAGTTGGTACACCGAACGCTCGCAATCGAGCAAGCGGCGGATTCCTCGCCGGCTTTGGCGCGCTCGCCACGGAGACCGTTTGCGCAGGCACCGAGATCGACCTCAGCGTCACCGTGTCCGCAGCGGTCAGCCCTCCGAGCACCGGCGTACAGGTTGTTGCGGACCTGACGCAGCTTGGCGGCTCGGCGAGCGAGCCGCTCAGCGAGAGCGCCGGCGTGTGGTCGCTGAGCTACACCGTGCCCGTCTCGACGAGCCAGGGAGCGAAGACGATTCCGCTCACGGTTTCCGATGCACAGGGACGGATTGATTCATCGTCGCTCGGGCTCACTGTTGTTACCTGCAATAACTCGTCATCGCGCATCGTTGTGTCCGGGTTCTTCGGTGGCGGCGGCAACACGGGTTCGCCCTTTGCCGCGGACCACATCGAGATCTTCAACCGCTCGCAGTTGGCGGTTGACCTGTCGGGATGGAGCGTGCAGTACTCCGATGCCGACAATGCAACCGGGTTCATCGCATCCCGTGTGATCCCGCTGTCGGGATCGATCGCCGCCGGCGAGTACCGGTTGATTCAAACGAGTGCCAGTGGCGCGAATGGCGTGCCCCTTCCCACTCCCGACTTCTTCCCGGCGACCTTCTTCGGCATGGATAACGAGAGCGGCCGCATCGCCATCGTGCGGGTCAGCGAAGTGCTTGGCACGAACTGCGCCAGCCCCAACATCGAGGACCTTGTGGGCTACGGGGCCGCGGCCCTGTGCTTCGAAGGTCTGGGCCGCACGCTGGACATCAGCAACTCCACCGGCGGATACCGCAAGCTCGACGGCTGCCAGGATTTCAATCAGAACGCCGTGGACTTCGAGGTCGTTGCGCCGCTGTTCCTCCCGCGGAACAGCTCCGCCGCGGCGAATGTCTGCGAGCGCGGACCGGCGTTCTGCGATGCCGACTGGTGTCAGGATGGCAGCGTGGGTGTGCCGGATATCTTCTGCTTCCTTTCAGCATGGTTTGCCAATGACCCCGCGGCCCGCAACTACGGCGGAAGCAACGGGGTTCCCGCGATCTTCGCGTTCCTGTCGGTCTGGTTCGCAACGGGCACCGGCCCCTGCGTGCCCTAGAGCGGTTTCACTTCACGCCTAGCGCCGTACGGCGCGTGTAAGGGACTGTTTCAGAACGTGAGCATCGACCGATGAGCAAGGCCATCAGCACAAGTGCAAGGAGGCACGAATATGGCAGCGGAGCTGCTCCCCGAAGCGTTGTGGGAAGAGATCGAGCCGTTGTTGCCCCCGCCCTCGCGGGCCGAGACGGGGCGGCCGCCGGTGGACAACAAGAGGGCGCTGCGGGGCATCATCTTCGTGCTCCGCTTCGGGGTGCCGTGGCAGGCGGTGCCCACCGCCGCCTTCGGGGTCAGCGGCAGCTCGTGCTGGCGTCGCTTCAGCGAGTGGACCGCCGCGGGTGTTTGGCCCGAGGTGCATCGCCGCTTGCTCAACCGCCTCGGGAAGGCAGGCGGGATCGACCTCCAGCACATGGTCGTGGATTCGCAGTCGGTGCGTGCGGTAAAAGGGGGGACCACACCGGCCCGAACCCGACGGACCGCGGCAAACAGGGCTGCAAACGCCATGTGCTGAGCGATGCCGAAGGCAACCCGCTGGTCGTGCAGACCACGCCCGCCAACGTCCCCGACCAGGAACAACTGCCCGCGCTGCTGGAGGCGCGTCCCGCGGTGCAAGGGCCGCGCGGCCGCCCGCGCCGCAACCCGGAGGCGATCATCGGCGATCGTGCCTACGGGACCAAAGAGATGATCGCGTTGGTTGAGGGGATGCGTATCGACAGCCTGCTGGCCCCTCGCGGCGACCCCACCCACGGCAGCGGCTTGGGCGTGCTGCGGTACGTCATCGAACGAACCCTCGCGTGCTTCAATCCCAGTAAGTCCAATGCCGTCACCCGTCGATCCGGCGCCGGGTGGCGGCACGGTTGTTGTCACCCAGTGATTACATGAAGAATCTCAGACCTTCAGATGTCATTGTTATATGCGCACTTTTAATTGTAGAAATTGCGTTTCTTTGGAATTCACGTATTCTTGAGTGCGTATGGTTCGCTCTATTTGGTCTTGTATTATGGCGGCTGATTTGGTTGAGGGACTTACCAGTTCGTCGAGCCGATGCGAACCAATGTGTACATTGCGGATATTTAGTTTGTGATCTTGATAAATGTCCAGAGTGCGGTTCTCGCGTTAATAGGTCGTTGACGAAGTACCTATGAGCGCGATCGGAATATGAATGGATGTGAACATTTGGGAATGACCGTGGCATGCCCCCGTTATCTGTACCAGGTGCTATGAGAGTCGGTATATGTTACCAGTCGCCGTGATCGGCCGGTGGCACGGCCTGCGACTCTTCTTTGCCTTGAAGTGCCACTGGACAAAGCGGCACGGAGTGCCGCGTGGCCAGTGTCTTCCTCCTTCGGCTACTGCAGCCCGTTGAGTCCTCGAAGCGTGGCCCGTGCTCTTCAAGCCCACATCGCGGGCATAGGTCGCTTGGGGGGGCCACGGGGCTTGCCCCGTGGGCCAAGCACTCACAACCCTCTCCGGTTCGTCGCCTTTCAGCCCGCGAAGCGGGCGTAGGTGCTCCTCGCACTCCCCCACCCCCC
>Ga0163155_10005586_pt1 | contig 12501 bp, 10 predicted proteins | sample OliLakLV19SP4G1_FD_148611 | JGI IMG/M metagenome (GOLD analysis project Ga0163155, IMG submission 148611) | Freshwater microbial mat bacterial communities from Lake Vanda, McMurdo Dry Valleys, Antarctica - Oligotrophic Lake LV.19.SP4.G1 | ecosystem: Environmental > Aquatic > Freshwater > Lake >...
GCAGTGCGTTCAACAGGTAGTTTCAACATCTCAACTGCTCTGGGCTTGATTCAGGGCATCAGTCACAAATACTGCAAAACCATTCATAAAAAGGATGGCTACGGTTACGGATTTTAAGATTGAAGGCGAATAAATTCGCCGTGTCGTTTCCCTCTCAGCTCTAAAGAGACTGAGTTTCCCACATACCGAGTTTTTTCTATGATTCGGTGCTCTCAACTGAGAATACTTAAGGCTAAATACTGATTCAGCTAAATCTGGGCTAAATGCTGACTTAAATTCCGGTTTCATGTCGGCTTTAGGCTCTTGTCAAGAATATCTCTATTGCTAGTGTTTCTACTGATTTGAAAACGAGACAAAATCGGGCTTAATGCTATTAGGTAGAGATCATGATTTATCTTGCTTTGATTGGGCAATGGTCAGCACTGTTAACTAGCTTTACCTGACTAGCTTTACCTGACCAGTCTTAACTATGGCTACCTTGGCAGAAAGTAGGATGTGCTCTATGAGCCTCAACTCGAAAACGAGGCGACGTAATCTCCCGGTTGATTCGGCAGTGCCAGGTGGCTCTCCAGTAGAAACTGTTGTGATAGATGCTGATTCGGTAGACCTTGTGCAGCTCAGTTTAAGCCCAAGCGCTGAGCGACGATCCCCTACTCCAATTTGTTTCACGCTCAATCTAGAGGGCGTGATTTTAGCCGTGAATTGTTCCGGTGCCGAACGGTTGGGCTACAGAGTTGATCAGTTGGTGGGGGCAGGATTGATTGAAATTTTGCATCCGAGCGATCGCCATCATCTCCGAGCCTATTTAGCCGATCTGACAGCACAGCAGGCAGCCTGTCATGCCTTGCCAGCTATTCGCTACCTTTGTCAATCCGGAGATCTACTGAGGGTAGAGATCATGGCTCAGCCCCTCTATGGGGGAGACACACCGCCTACCTTACTGCTGCTGGGCAGCCCCTTAGACTCGGATGATGCCGTGCCGTCACCAGACAATCGAGGGTGGCAGTCGGCAGACCTATCCGCAGGAGAGCAGACGCGGCAGGTGATGTTGGAGTGGACGGCCAAGTTTACGCACCAAATTCAACAATCTCTTGACTCACAGCACCTGTTAAGTACGGCAGTAACCCAGCTCCAACAGCAGTTTCAGGTCGATCGCGTCTTAGTTTACCGCACCCATGAAAACGGTACGGGCAGTATTGTAGCTGAGGCAGTGAGCAATGAACGGATGAGCCTGGTGGGGCGATCGCTACCTGATGCAGTTTTTCTGAAAGCAGACTATCCAGCCTACGCGTTGGGGCAAGTGCAGGCGATCGCAGACATCGACCAAGCCCCGCTCCTAGAAGAGCTGCGAGCCAAGCTGCACCAGCTTCAGGTGCGGGCGATGCTGGTGGTGCCAATTGTGCGTCAGGAGACGCTATGGGGTCTATTGGTAGCCCACCAGAGTACACCGCGCCACTGGCCGTCATGGGAAGTAGACCTGATGAGCCAGTTGGCCAACCACCTAGCTACGCTGCTTTATCAGTCCGAACTCTATGGTCAAGTGCAGCATCTCAACACTGACTTAGAGCAGCAAATTCGGCACCGAACCGCTCAGCTAGATCTAGCATTTGAATTTGAAGCTACCTTGAAGCGGATTACGGACAAAGTTAGAGACAGTCTAGATGAAGATCAAATTCTGCAAGTGGTGGTGCAAGAATTGGCGACGGTGATCAAGGTGAGTTCCTGCAACGCCGCGCTATACGACCTAGATGACGGGACGACAACGGTTCGCTATGAATACACTACATTTCTGTCACCCTATCACGGTAGGACTTCGAAGTTAGCAGACTTTGCCGAAATTTATGACCCGTTACTGCGAGGGCAGTGGTTGCAGTTTTGTTCATTGACGCCCAACCCGGTACGCGGGTATGTGGCCACCTTGGTGACGCCGATTGTGGACGATCAAGGGGTGCTAGGCGATCTGTGGCTAGTAAACCACAAGTACTATGCCTTTAGCGAGCAAGATATTCGGATGGCGCAACAGGTGGCCAACCAATGTGCGATCGCCCTGCGTCAGGCACGGCTGTATCAGGCATCGCAGGCACAAATTGAGGAGCTAGAGAAACTTAATCAGCTCAAAGACGACTTTTTGAGCACGGTGTCGCACGAGCTGCGTACGCCCATGGCCAATATCAAAATGGCGATTCAGATGCTAGAAATCTGCTTAACCCAGTCGGGCACGCTAGCGGTTGCAGAAAGCCGAGTGTCTCGCTATTTCAAAATTTTGCGCGACGAGTCTCAGCGTGAAATTAGCCTAATTAACGATTTGCTCGATTTATCTCGGCTAAATGTGGGAGCCGAAGGGATGACGATGTCGGCGATTGATTTGCCAAGCTGGTTGCGGTCTATGGTGCATCCCTTTGAAGAGCGGGCACATAGCCAGCAACAGCAGCTAGAGTTATCTGTGCCAGCTGAGCTGCCCAAATTGGTCACCGATGTGTCTAAACTACAGCGCATTGTGGCAGAGCTGCTGACCAATGCCTGCAAATACACTCCGGCCGGAGAGCAAATCCATGTAGCTGTAACGTGTCCATCAGCCGCAGCCAGCCCTATGCTTGACGGTAGAAAAGACGACCACCACAACCGGACTAGCAAAGGGGCGATGCCGCGTCAACTGGATGTCTCTGGGCTGTTGTTATCGGCTCCGGCTTTGCCCTGTGTTGTCCAAATCCGCATTGTCAACACGGGTGTAGTAATTTCACCGATGGAGAGCGATCGCGTCTTCGACAAGTTTTATCGAATCCCCAATCATGACCCATGGCAGCATGGTGGCATTGGGTTGGGGCTAGCGCTGGTGAGAAAATTAGTCGAGCAGCTTCAGGGCCGGATTTATCTAGAAAGCCACCCAGAGCAAACCTGTTTTACGCTGGAGCTACCGTTGCAGCTCCAGGTAGTCTAAGTAGTCTGAGGCGTAAATCTGCCTACTGTTCGTAGTGCAGGCTTCTAGCCTGCGCGGGCAAGATGCCCGCCCTACGGTAGCTAAACTTGCGCCGTCTTCTATTAGACTGACCGGAAGAGTGCCGCTACTGCAAGGCTTGCAGCACAGGACGGATCACCTCGGCGGTGGCCTGCTCGCTCACAATCGCGGCTCCAATTTGGGTGGGCAGCACAAACCGCACCTGTCCGGCGCTGACTTTTTTGTCGGTTTGGAGGGCGTCGAGAATGGCATCGAGATCTAGGTTAGGCGGCAACCGGGTCGGCAAGCCGACTTTTTGGATCAGCGCAGTTTGGCGATCGCATTCTACCTGCGTCCACAGCCCCAACTGGACGGCGATCGCCCCGGCTGCCACCATCCCAATCGCTACAGCTTCCCCGTGGTTGACCACCCGGTAGCCCGTCAGGCTTTCCACAGCATGGCCAATCGTATGCCCATAGTTTAAGATGGCGCGGAGTCCGGCCTCTTTTTCATCCTTGCTCACCACATGCGCCTTGGCTTGGCACGAGCGGGTCAAAATTAGTTGGATCAAGTCAGGGCTAAGGTAGCGCCGCTGATCGAGCTGCGCCGCCTGTTCCAGTTGCTCAAACAGCTCGACATCCCAAATGATGCCGTACTTGATCACTTCTGCCATCCCGGCGCGAAATTCTCGCGCAGGCAGGGTTTGCAGCACCTCGGGGTCAATCAGCACTAGTCGAGGCTGATGGAACGCGCCAATCAGGTTCTTCCCGTGGGGGTGGTTGATGCCCGTTTTGCCGCCAATTGAGGCATCTACCATGGCCAAGAGCGATGTGGGTACCTGCACAAAGGCAATCCCGCGTAGCCAGGTGGCCGCCGCAAACCCGGCCATGTCGCCAACCACGCCGCCCCCCAGCGCCACGATCGTCGAAGACCGCTCCAGCCGCTGTGCTAGGGCGGCATCATAGATTTTTTGCAGAGATGCCGCAGTTTTGTAGCGCTCTCCGGCAGGCAGCAGGCAGTAAGTCACGCCGAACCCGGACTCGGTGAGCGTGGCGATCGCCCGTTCTCCGTAGTGCCGAAAAATTGGCGGGCTAGACACCAGTAACACTTTTTTGCCCAGCTTTAGCGGCTGCATCCAGCTGCCCAATTGCGTTAATCCACCCGGTGCGATCGCAACATCGTAGGCTTGTTGCGGCAGCTCTACCGTAATTACAGACTTCATGACACCACCTGCTCTAGGGGTAAGGAATTTATTATCTCGCTCTTGTTGAGCACAACCCGACTTGCAGCCTCAAACCGTCCCTCAGAAATGGTTCAATAGTTCTAAGCAAGCAAATGGAGAATTTCAGATGGCCATCGTTTCGTATGCTGGACTGTTAGCTGTTGCCTTTGGTGGCGCGATTGGACTGTACTATGTTTTGCGGGCAATCAAGCTAATTTAGGAATGAGTGAGTTATAAGTTCTCAGTTTTGAGTTTTGAGTTAGGAATGAGAATTAGATAACTCCGCCATTCTTCGGTAGGAGGCGAACGGCCGTTCGCCCCCTACCAGCAATCCAATTCCCGACCTGATTAAATCCATAATCCTTAGACGGTCAACTCAAAACTCAAAATCCAAAACTTATGAGCTTTTTAATTCCAATTCCTCACAAAATCTCACCTCATGTCTAAGCCGCTCAAACATTTGGACAGTATCACGGCGCTATTTGTCGCCGTGCTGCTAATTTCCAACATTGCCTCAACAAAAATTCTAAATTTGGGGCCGCTAACGTTTGATGGCGGCACCCTTTTATTTCCGCTCAGCTATATTTTTGGCGACATCCTGACCGAAGTGTATGGCTATGGCCGCTCTAGAAAAGTGATCTGGCTAGGGTTTATGGCGGCGGCTGTGATGTCGGTGACGTTGGCAATCGTCGGAGCGCTCCCGCCGGCAGCAGATTGGCCCAACCAAACCGCCTACGAGGCAATTTTGGGACAAACCCCTCGAATTGTGGTTGCTAGTCTGATTGCTTACTTCGCTGGAGAGTTTTCTAACTCGGTGATCTTGGCAAAGCTGAAGGTCGTCACCGAGGGGCGGCAGCTGTGGCTGCGGACGATTAGCTCTACGCTATTAGGACAACTGCTAGATACTGCTTTATTTGTGCTGATCGCCTTTACAGGAACGGTGCCAACTGGCGTGCTGCTGGCGATCGCGGTGTCAAATTATTTGTTTAAGTGTGGGGTCGAAATTCTGTTTACGCCGATCACGTATTGGATTACGGGTTGGCTGAAGCAGCAGGAGCATGAAGACTACTACGATCGCGAAACAGATTTCAATCCGTTTCGCCTCTCGCGGACTCATTGAGCTGGCTGACAAATTTTGGATTGGGCTTGGCCGTGCCAAGCCCAATCCTTGTGGCAAGCTTAGACAGATTGCGCCATCGCTTCTACTGGGTGATCGACTTCGACGGGTGGCTGAGAGGGTTCGTTGGCCAAAAATTCCTGGAGCTGCCCTTCAATTTCGTCTTTGACAATCTGACGGTATTCCATGAAGTGCTCATTGTGGGCGCAAACGGCCAGATAATGCTCGAACACAGCTGGATTATTGCGCAAAATGCTCCATAAATGCCGCCAGAATATCCAGCGGGTTTCGCGGACGAAGCCCTGCCGCCAGCACACGATCGCCAGTGCCCGCAGATCGACTAAGCTGGGGAATTTGGCCGGGGGCTTGCATTTGGGTGCGCCCAAGATTAAAAAGTGACGGTGAACTCGATTTAAATAGGTGACGGGTTCATAGATTCGCCAGAAAGCGTCCACGTATTCATGGGCAATGTCTGCGAGCGGACGGGTGGGCGTAAAGTTGATCAACGTCGTTTGGTTGATGTTGCCATCTTTGCCGTCGCGCAGGCGACCTTCTCGCTCTAGGCGGTGCCACAGGGCGGTATTGGGCAGCGCTTGCAGCATGGCAAACGTGGTAGTAGGAATGGTGGTCTGTTCGACGAACCGGACAATGCGATCGCCCGCTCCTTTTTGTTCGCCATCGAACCCAATAATAAATCCTGCCATCACCCGCAAACCGGTGCGAGTAATTGCTTCGACCGCATCGGCCAGAGACCCGCGCGTATTCTGAAACTTCTTGGTCATCGCTAGGCTTTCTTCGTCAGGAGTTTCAATCCCGAGGAACACGGCATTGAAGTTGCACTCCACCATCAAATCCATCATTTCCTGGTCTTGAGCCAAGTCTACCGACGCTTCGGTATTGAGGCTAAAGGGATACTGGTGCTCTTGCTGCCAGGTTTTTAGCGCTTGCAGCAGCAGCTTCACATTGCGCTTATTGCCGATGAAGTTGTCGTCTACCATGAACACGCTGCGTCGCCAGCCCAGTTCGTAGAGATAGTCTAGCTCTTTGAGCAGCTGTTCAGGCGTTTTGGTGCGGGGCTTGCGGCCATAGAGCACAATGATGTCGCAAAACTCGCACTGGAACGGGCAGCCCCGCGAGAACTGCACCGACATTGAGTCGTAAGCGTCAAATTCAAGCAGGTCGAAGCGAGGCACAGGGGTGGTCGTCACATCGGGGCGTTCGCCGTCGCCAGCGCGGAATACACCCTGTTTGTCACCGCGCTGGACGGCGGCAATGAACATCGGCAGAGTGATTTCGCCCTCATCTAAAATCAAGAAATCTGCGCCAGCCGTTTGGGGCACATCTGGAACAGACGTGGGGTATGGCCCGCCCACGGCGACCAGCTTCCCGCGCCGTTTGGCTTCCCCAATTTGATCGATTAAATCTTGCTTTTGGACGATCATGGCAGAAAAGATCACCACGTCAGCCCAGTCCCACTCGTCTTCGGTGACGGAGCGGACATTGCGATCGACCAGCTTAAATTCCCACGATTGGGGCAAAATGGCGGCAACGGTGATGAGACCCAGCGGGGGCAGCAACACTTTGCGGTTAACCAGTTCCAGGATCTTTTCGTAGGACCAAAATGTCTTGGGAAACAGAGGATAAACCAACAAAATCCGCATAGACTTTATACCTCAAACACTCGACAGACCACACAATTGCCTTTTTACTCTACCTTGAATCATTCAGAATAAAGAGCGGATCTAGAATCGCGATCGCCTGATTCGTGCTACTGACTCGTGCTACTGACTCATACTACTGCCCCTTGCCTAACCGTCGAGGGATGATGCCCCGCTCGTTGAGTAAATCGGCAATGGTGGGGCAGCGCATTGGCAAACTGTAGGTTTCAGGACTAACGGCGTCGCGGTAGGTGAACTGTCGATAGTTGAGGCAAAATCGATCCCAGGCGGCCATCTGCACTCGAAACAGGGCAATGAACAAGTCGATCAGCGGCTTGGGCAAGGGGAATCGCAGATAAATCCGCTTGCCCAGATAGGCGCAGACGGCTGCAATCGCCTGATTGGCTGTGACAGGGCGTCCGCCTAAGACCAACTCTCTGGGCTGATCGACGTCGGGCGGATGTTCGATCAAGTAGGCAATAACTTGGGCAATATCGTGGCCATGAATGAAGTGAAAGCTGCCCTCGACTTTGAAAAACCGAGCCAGGTTGATCCACTTGGGTAGGTCGGGCAGTCCGGCTGAGAGGTGCGAGTAGGGTTTGGTATCGTCTCCACCAAACACCAGGGTCGGGAAAACGGTGGTAATTTGGGGGGCGATCGCCAATTTTGCCAACCGTTGATGGCAGTCGTACTTAGAGCGAATGTAGTCGGTGCCAATTTCGCGGGCTTGCTTCAGCGGTTGCAGATCGTGATCTAGAATGCTGGCGGTTGAGAAATAAATTACCTGCTCGCAGATCTCAGGATCGAGCAAATTCATCAGCCGAATGGTTTTGACTACGTTGATATCGAACACTTCAGCGGTGCCGCCCCAGACCGCTGCGGTCAACACGGCTACATCAATGGTTTTGAGCAAATTGCTGAACCGTTCAATGTCGTGCATGTTGCCTTGAAGTACATTTACCCCAGGACGAGATTCGCAGTCCACCCGCAGCTTCTGCGGATCGCGAACCAGCAAAAACAGCTCGTGGGGGGTTTGTTGGATTAATGTGTCGGCGATGTAGTGACCAACACAGCCACTCGCACCCGTGACTAGAATTCGCTTCGGCGTCATGAGGAGAGAGGGTAAGGGATGTGAATCGATTTTTGCAGCTTGAGCTGTTTGCCCACTGGATATTTGCCCATTGGCTGTTTGCCCACGATATGAGCAAACAACTCAAGCTGAGTCGGGGCTGAACGCGCCTTAGGCGATCGCCAGCAGCTGATCGGCTTGCTTGGCGGTTTCAAAGAAGAAGGCGGCGTTGTCTTCGGGGGTGCCAGGGAGAATGCCGTGACCCAAGTTGAGGATGTGACCCTGGTTGCCAGCTTTACGGATGGTTTCGAGGATGCGATCGCGAATCAGCGACTTGGGACCAAACAAAACGCAGGGGTCGATATTTCCCTGCACGCCAATTTCAGGGCCGAGGCGGCGGCGGGCTTCTGCCATATCCACCGTCCAATCGACGCTGACGATATCGACGCCAGAAAGCGCCATCCGCTCTAACAGCCCAGCGCTGCCGTTGATATAGAGAATCATCGGCGTGTCGGGGTGGATGGCTTTGACCTGCTGCACCACGCGCTGCTGGTAGGGCAGGGCAAAGGTGTCGTAGTCTTGGGGGCTGAGATGGCCGGCCCACGAGTCAAACATTTGCACTACTTGCGCCCCAGCCTCAATTTGATAGCAGACGTAGGTGGCGATCGCGTCTGCCAGCTTGCCTAAAATCTGATGCAGCAGCGTGGGGTTTGAGAACGCCATCCCCTTAATCACGGTGTAGTCTTTGGAGCTTTTGCCTTCAATGGCATAGGCCGCTAGTGTCCAAGGCGCACCGACAAACCCTAGCACCGTGGCGTCATTGCCCACTTCATGCCGCAGCGTTTTCAAGATTTCGCCGACAAAGCTCAAGTCTGCTTCCGGGTCTAAGGCATGCAGCAGATCGACTTGGTCTTGCGTCCGTAGGGGCGTGTCAATAATCGGGCCACGGCTTTCGATAATGTCAAACGGGATGCCGATTCCGGGCAGCGGCGTCAAAATATCCGAAAACAAAATCACCCCATCGGGCTTAAAGGCATGCCAAGGTTGAAGTGAAATTTCTAGAGCAATATCGACCTGCTCTGAGCGCTGCCGAAACGAGGGATACTTGTCGCGCAAATCTCGGTAGGACTTCATGTATCGTCCTGCTTGCCGCATCATCCAGACGGGCGGACGGTCTAATGCTTCACCACGGGCAGCTCTGAGCAGGTAAGGAACCTGGGTCGATACAGTCATTTCAAAGCGTCTCTACTAAAGGAACGGGTTTTGCTCATCCCCAGAAATAGACCTAGGGGTTGAACCGGGCGGCTGATTTCTTGAAGAGATGCGCCTCTGCCAAAAAATCGACACAAAAATGGTGAGTCCCAGATGAATACAGGGATACATCCATTGGTAAGCAATGATTATACGGGATTATGGGAGCTGAATCGCTGTCTGCATTTCAAAGGTTAATAATGCTTAAGACATGTCTGTTGATATTGAGAAATCCAGAATTAGAAATGCAGAATGGCTGACCCGGTAGAATAGAGGTTTATATAGAAGTTTCCGTATGCTCCCGAGAGAAGACCTGCTAAAGGGCATTGAGAACCGCGAGGCAGCGGCGCGCGTGATTGACCAGGCTGATCAGGCGATTAAGACCTGGGAGGTAGTCTGCACCGATTTTCTGTCGCCGCCAGAGCTAGCTGAGGTGCAGCAAATCTTTGGCCGTCTCACCGATGTGCAGCTGTTGCCCTGGGGCGGCTACCCTCAGGCCGAGCGGCAGCGGGTGGCGATCGCCCGCACTGACCTGCCGCTAGATGTCTCACAGGTGGCGATCGCTGCCCTCGACATCAACGGCAACTTTTTGTTTGATACGGCATCCCACCGCGATTTTTTGGGTTCGCTGCTGGGGACAGGCATCGTCCGCGAAAAAGTGGGCGACATTATTGTGCTGGGTGAACGCGGCGCACAGGCGATTGTGGTGCCAGAACTGGTGGAATTTTTATCAATCAGCCTGGTGCAGGTGCGATCGGTACCCGTCAAAACCCGCCGGGTAGAGCTAAGCGAGCTAAAAATTCGCGAACCCAAGAAAAAAGAGCTGACCACCGTAGAAGCCTCCCTGCGGCTAGATGCGATCGCCTCCGCTGGATTTGCCATGTCGCGCGGCAAAATGGTGGACTTAATCAGCGGCGGCGATGTCCGAGTCAACTGGAAAGACATTACCCAACCCAGCCATCCGCTCAAAACAGGAGATTTGGTCGCCATTCGCGGCAAAGGGCGATTAGATGTAGGCGAAATTGCGATTACCAAAAAAGATCGCTACCGGGTGCAGCTCACCCGCTACTTATAAAGTTATCTGTAGGCTACTGTTTATTTTTGCTCCTGGGGGCAGAATATTTTGCAGCTCAATTCCCGCTACAGTAAGGGGATAAATTAAGGGGATGGATTGATTGGCTCAACATTGCAGGAGGAATGCTTTGATAGTGTTTCTAACTTTGCAAGGGTTTGAACCGATAAATTTACCCGACGGGATCCCGTTCCACTGATTCTCACTGCACACCTTCCTTTAGCAAAGAGGCGATCGCGATTTGGACGAAACACTTCAGGTCTACATCAACAGGGTTGCCCGGATGACGCTGCCAGAAGCCCGTAAGTCGCAGGTGCAGCACATCCAGCCATCTCCTAAATTTCAGCTACAGACCGACGGGCAGATTGACCCCACGCCGTTTCCTGGCTACACAGTGATTACGCCGCCCTGGGTAAACGATGCCGAAAACGAGGTGTTCTACGAACAGTTGCAGCAGTTGCAGCAGCAAATCGGGGAACAGTTGCCGACAGGGTTACTGGTGCCACTGCCGCCAGAAAGTTTTCATCTGACCCTGGCAGATTTAATTTGGGACAGTGCATTTCAGCATGCCGTGGACGAAAATCCTAAGTTTGAACCAGGTTTGCGCGATCGCCTTACCCAGATTTTTCAAGAATATCAGCCCTTACTAAAAACGATCAAACCCGTTTACTGGCAAGCATTAGGGCTAACGGTCATGACCCGTTCCCTCGGCGTCTGTCTTGCGCCCAAAGATGAAAGCGCCTACGAGCAAATCTTGCTACTGCGTCGCGCTATCTATCAAGACTTGGGGTTAATTGCACTTGGCATTGAGCAGCAATATTACCTAACAGCACACGTTACCCTGGGATACTTCGGCTTCCTGCCCGATGATTTAGATCGCGACCAGATCAGCGACACCCTCAGCCAACTCAACAACCACTGGCTAGACCACACCCCACTCCAGCCCCTTTGGATTCAGCGCGCCGAACTCCGAAAGTTCGACGACATGACCCAGTATTACCGCAAAGATGATTGGCCAGCCGTACAGTTTTGAGACAGGGGCATAGTCTATTTTGAGAGCTACAGGCGTAAAGTTTAGGAGGGTTTTATGGCTACGCCAACTGCAACATCAATTGAGAATCTAGGCTCTAGTGCCCCAATTAAAAAAGTCTGGACGGATGAAGAATTCATGGCGCTTTCCGATAGAGGACGCTATGAAATCATTAATGGAGAACTTATTGACATGGGACATTCGGGTGCAAAACATGGTTATGTTTGCAGCCTTTTGGTCATGACTTTAATGAACTATATCTTGCCCAAAAAGCTAGGCATTATTCTGGATTCTAGTACCGCTTTTAAAATAAAAAGTGGTAACAAACGCTCTCCTGATATTTCTTTCTTTGCAAAAGAGCGCCTACAAGGGCTTGAAGCATTACCGACTGGTTTTTTGGAAGGTGCGCCTGATCTGACCATTGAAGTCCTATAGCGGTTCTTATGCTAGTGAAGTGCATCAGAGTAGGGGCAATACGGCAGTTCGCCCTCCGATCTGTACCGCACCAGATCGATAATTGCTATATCTCCTGGCAACACCATTGAAGAAATTGATGACAAACTCGTAGAGTACTTTGATAACGGTGCTCGCTTGGTTTGGGTGATTAATCCTAACCAGCATTATGCGCTGGTCTACCGTTCTGCCCAAGAACCAGATCGCCTGCTCAAATCAATTGACTCGCTGGATGGCGAAGACATTATTCCTGGCTTTGGTTTTCCTTTTGCCGACTTATTTCAAAAACTAACCTTTTAGTCTAAATCGCTGATTTCATGGGATCAGGGCGATCGGATGTGCTAACCCGTTAATGCGATCGATTCCCCAACCGGGCAGTTTTCTAAGACGATGCCATATTCAGAGCGAAGGGACGCGATCGCGGCTTTCTGTGAGAAATGGCAAATTGCCTGTCATGGTGTTGGAGTAGAGGGCGATTGATAAGGTGGCTCACATCGAGAATTGTAGCGAAGGTCTACATCGCCCATTAAAACTTGGGCAGCACCACCAATAACAAAGCCCGTAGACACACCATCACCCAGGCAAAAATCATACGAGTAAATAGTTTCATTGCCACTAAAACGAGACGCAAGCAGCTTCCAGATGGGCGGGCGATAGCCGAAGATATATTCGTAAAAGCGAGAGGCTTCTGATT
>Ga0163155_10005588_pt1 | contig 12501 bp, 10 predicted proteins | sample OliLakLV19SP4G1_FD_148611 | JGI IMG/M metagenome (GOLD analysis project Ga0163155, IMG submission 148611) | Freshwater microbial mat bacterial communities from Lake Vanda, McMurdo Dry Valleys, Antarctica - Oligotrophic Lake LV.19.SP4.G1 | ecosystem: Environmental > Aquatic > Freshwater > Lake >...
GACCCCACCCTTTTCTCTGAAAGTTTGTTTTCCGAACTCGTCAGGGAGGTCAGTTTTGCCCTCGGTGACGAAACAAAACAGTTTATCCAATCAGCCCTTGCAGCCGTCAACAGCAGTGAGGTCGGACTAAAAATCGACCAATATCAGGCATTTGCACGTGAACTCACCAAAAATATCGGCAATATCACCCAGCGTGAAAAAGTAAAAAACGCGTGTGGAAAAATATGGAAGCGCCACCTCGACGATCTAACAGGTAATCCTGGACGGAAAGAAGAATACCTTTCACTCCTTTACATGACCCAACTGCGCCGGCTGATCAAGAGAATCGATCAGGACAGCACTTTCGACATCGTCGATGCATGTCTCGACATCCTCGACCTGCATCCCCGGAAAATTCCGGTCAACCGTAAAGATGAACTCCTCGACGAGGTCGATCACCAGCTCGGTAATTTACACCTCAAAAAACAATTCCGCACCGAGGTGGAGTTCATCACTCTCTCTTGACCCGCTTGAAAGTATATTGACACCAGAGAGGTGCAAACACATAGTCCTCCTCTTGTATGGAAAAAGAACACAAAGACTACCGCACCTTTCTTGCGGACAAATATCCGGGTAAGAAGTATCACACCGAGGACTTTGTCGATTCTCGACCATATCGACAAAAACAACTCGATGAAATAGAAGCTCTCATCAAAGGGCGCCGCGCAGAGTCACGCGCTGTACGCGAAAAGTTTTTCTCACCCGACACCCGCTCACTGGCGGCCTACCGCCAGTCCACACGCAAAGGACGCACCCAGCTCCAAAGCATGCTCGGTTGGCCCCTTTTACCCCGCCCGGATACACTCGCGGCACCCCGAGCCAAAAAACAATTCATCGGCCGCGATGATGCCGGGAGTTTTTACCGCATGAATATCACTGTCATGCCCGGCGTGAGTTGTTATGGGATTTTTGCCACCCCCCACCATTGCACCGCGCCTTATCCCCTCGCCATTCTCCAGCATGGAGGGGCAGGTGCACCCGAGAATGTTTCAGGAATCCTTCCTTACTGGAACTATACCAATATGGGCCGTCGGCTCCTCGAAAAAGGTTTCGCTATTTTCTGTCCGCAAATATTGCTCTGGGGAGAAAACCTCGGTCCGAAATATGACCGCCAAAAAATCGACATCCAGCTCAAACAACTGGGTGGCTCCATCACGGCACTCGAAATTTTCAAAATCCAACGCGCCCTCGACCACTTGCTTACACTCAAAGAGATCGACTCCTCAAAAGTCGGCATGATCGGCCTTTCCTACGGGGGATTCTACACCCTTTTTACAGCCGCCATCGACCTCCGGATAAAGGCCGCTGCGAGCTCTTGCTTTTTTAATGACCGTTTCATCGTAGATTGGCCGGACTGGACATGGTTAAACTCGGGGAATACTTTTCTCGACACAGAAATCGCCCGGCTCGTCTGCCCTCGCCCCCTCTATATCGAAGTCGGGAAAAAAGATGAGCTTTTTGATGTCAAACACGCCCGAAGGCTCGCCCCTGAAATTAAAAAAACTTATCAGAAACTCAAAATCCCCGGAGCATTTGAATATCACGAATTTGACGGCGCCCACGAATTTAACCACCAAGATCATCCCATTGATTTCCTGATCAAACACCTTTGCCTTGGCTGAAAAAATCCTATCCCTGTGGTTTCTGGTTACGTTTCATCCAAGGCTTTTTATCGGGGGGCGGGGCGATGTCGATTTTGCCTTTAAGGGAGTAACCAGTCTTGCCGACGATGGACTCGAGTCGGGTGCAGAATTCAGGGGCGAGATTGATACTGAAACGTTCATCCGTCTCGATATAGACACGGTCACCGGATTCCAGATCCACACGCAGGAGGACATTCACACGCCCGGGATACTCACTGAAAAGCCCGCGCAATTTGCCCAGGTTATCCGAAAATTGTGCGGTAGCCCTTACCTGCACGATGATTTGTTTGCCAAAACGTTGCATGGCATCCTTCAGTGAAAAAAGCTCTGTCACGCGCAATTTGCGGCGTTCCTCACGGGCATCGATTGTTCCTGCCACGACGACGACTTCACCGGCTTTACATTGCAGGGCGCATTTTTCGTACGTATCGGAGAAAACCATCATCTCCATGCCATCGGTGAGGTCCTCGAGCTGGATAATCGCCCATGGGCGGCCGTCTTTCTGGCTGAGTTTCTTGTCTGCTAAAGCGATAATGCCCGCCACATGGATAAAACTGCGGTCGGGGAGGTCGGCAATCTCGAGGATCGAATTCAAAGACAGGGACGCTATCGTCGCGCGGTACTCATCAAGCGGATGTCCCGTCACATAAAACCCGAGTAATTCCTTTTCAAACCCGAGCTTCTCAGATGTCGGCCATTCCTCCAGGGAGTCCGCATTGTTCTTTCCCTTAAAAGTCTCTTTCACCCCTTCATCCATGAGGGAGAAAAGTGAATTCTGTCCGCTGGCCTTGTCCCGCTGGTGGGAGGCGGCCCGGTCCAGATACATATCGATCGACAAGAAAAGGCCTTGGCGTGAACCTGTCCGTATGGAGTCGAAAGCACCACATTTAACAAGGCTTTCGATCACTTTCTTATTCACCACACGCAAATCAACCCGTTCGCAAAATTCTTCAATATCCTTAAATGCCCCGTTTTCAGCGCGTTCCTTGATAATCGCTTCCACGGCGACTTCACCGACATTTTTCACGGCGGACAGCCCGTAACGGATCTGCCCGTTTTCCACGCTAAATTTCGACCCGCTGCCATTCACATCCGGCGCCAGGATTTTTAAATTCAACTCGCGGCAGGCATTCACATAATAGGCGATCTTGTCTGTGTTATTGACTTCATTTGAAAGCACCGCCGCCATGAATTCCACGGTATAATTCGCCTTCAGGTAGGCAGTCCAATAACTCACGAGGCCGTATGCCGCCGAGTGGGAACGGTTAAAGCCGTAACCGGCAAATTTCTCAATCAAATCAAAGAGTTCTTCGGCCTTTTTCTGCGGAATATCGTTGAGCGTTTTCGCGCCTTCGACAAATTTCGCCCGTTCCTGCTTCATTTTTTCGACATCTTTTTTGCCCATGGCCCTGCGGAGCATATCCGCGCCCCCGAGGGTGTAACCGGCGAGGACAGAAGCCGCTTTCATGACCTGTTCCTGATAGATCATGATGCCAAAGGTATCGGCACAGACCTGCTCCAGTAGCGGATGGGCGTAAACGACTTCGGCCTCGCCTTTCTTGTATTTGATATAATCCGGGATCAAGGCCATCGGACCAGGCCGATAAAGGGCGATCAAAGCGACGAGGTCATCGACACTGACGATCTGGAATTGACGGCACAGATCGACCATACCACCGGACTCCAGCTGGAATACCCCCGAACACATCCCTTTATTGAGGATGTCGAAAGTTTTCTGATCATCGAGAGGGACATCGAGGATTTGTAAATCAAGGCCCCGATTTGATTTGATCAGGTCGATGGCATCCTGGATGACCGTCATGGTTTTCAGCCCTAGGAAGTCCATCTTGAGCATGCCCAGTTCCCCGAGCGGACCCATCGGATATTGGCTCACGACACCTTGGCCATTGGCATCACGGGCCAACGGGATGTATTCATCCAAAGGACGGTCTCCGATGACCACGCCGGCTGCATGCACACCGGCATTACGCGAGATGCCTTCCAGTAAGGTGGCGTATTCCCAGAGTTCCTTTGTCGCCGCCTCGTTTTCGACGGCTTGTTTGAGCTCGGGATTCTTATCAATGGCCCCATCGACTTTTTTGCCGTTTTTTTCGTAGCTATTCAGGGAAATATTCAGTTCTGTCGGGATCATTTTCGCGATCCGGTCAGCCTCGCCATAGGTCCAGCCCATGACCCGGCCCACGTCACGAACGACAGACTTTGCCCCCATCGTGCCGAATGTAATGATATTCGAGACATTTTTCTCGCCGTACTTCTCGCGGACATAACGAATGACCCGCTCACGACCCGTCTGGCAAAAGTCGACGTCGATATCGGGCGGTGAGATACGTTCTGGATTCAGGAATCTTTCAAAAAGAAGGTCGAACCGGATCGGGTCACAATCGGTAATGCCCATAGAATAGGCAACCATCGATCCGGCGGCGGAACCACGCCCCGGCCCCACGGGGATCCCATTGGTCTTTGCCCAATGGATAAAATCCCAAACAATCAGGAAATAGGCTAGGAACCCTGTATTTTCAATGACTCCGATCTCGTAAACCAGCCGGTCGGATAAAACCTTAGCAGGAACCTTTTCTCCGCGGCTATTGTGGGACATTTTGCCCTCATCAGCCCTGTCCGGATACCGGTAATCAAACCCGTAACGTTTCTCGAAACCTTCATAACAAAGTTTTCGGAAGTATTCTTCCTCACTCAAGCCTCCCGGGGGATTGTATTTCGGATACTTATTTTTGCCGAATTCAAACTTCACATCGCATTTTTCGGCAATCTCCAGGGTATTCCTCACGGCCTGCGGGTGCTCGGCAAAAAGCGAAAGCATCTCATCTCCACTTTTGAGATAAAGCTCGGGTGAATACCGCAATCTTTTCTCGTCACTGAGATTGTGCCCGGTGCCGATACAGATCAGGACATCGTGTGCCTCGTGATGGCTGCGCTCGAGAAAGTGTACATCATTCGTGGCGACCAGTGGCAGGGAGAATTCCCGCGCAAATTGCACGAGGGAACGGTTGACCTGCGCGTTCTCGTCGCGCAAATGGTTGTGCATTTCGAGGTAAAAGTCACCGGGCTCAAAGATATTCTTGAATTTTCCGACTAGATCACGCGCTTTTTTCTCGTTACCATTCAGGATCGCTTGGGATATCTCCCCCTTGAAACACCCGCTCAAAGCGATAATCCCTTTTGAATGTTTCTCCAGAAGCTCATGGTCGATGCGGGGCTTATAATAAAAACCTTCCAAATAAGCCGCACTCACGAGTTTGACGAGATTCTGGTAACCTTCCTCATTCTTCGCCAAAAGAGTAAAATGGGAAGAGGCATCACGTCCGCTGGTCGCCTGTTTTTCTCGTCGGTCCCCCGGGGCCACATACACCTCGCAACCAATAATCGGATTGATGGGTTTGATCTCTTTGTCCGGATTTTTTGCTTGGGCGGACTTAAACTCTTTCTGGGCCTCTTGATAAAATTCCACCACACCGAACATATTCCCGTGGTCGGTAATCGCCACAGCAGGCATATCCAGCGCACGGGCTTTCTTCATCAAATCCGGAATACGCACAAATCCATCGAGTAAACTATACTCGGTATGAAGATGAAGATGTGCAAAAGGAGTGGCCATGGATTTAAAATCCTAATCCTGAAACCAAAATGGACAAGACTTGAGTTCATCCTTTCAGATAGAAAAAATCTACCCGACCCGGATCAACTAGACGACAATGATTTCCGTCCTGTTTGAATGATTTATCACCCTGAAATATGAATACGCACCCCGCTTTTTATGTGTTTTTACTTAATTTCAATCATGATTACTCCTGTAGGAAATTCTTAATAAGAAGCTCTAATGCAATGTTTTATAATTATCATAACGGTCAATATTAAAAAATATCAACCAGATCATTGACCAGAGGGGGAAGAATTGCCAATATTCACCTCCCTTAAATATAAGAGAAAGCGGGGTGAATATAACATTATGCCAGAAATCAGACTAAAAAAAGGTGAGACAATTGATAAAGCTTTGCGTCGTTTAAAAAAGAAACTCGATCGCGAAGGTACTCTGCGTGATGTGCGTAACCGCCGCTTCTATGAGAAGCCCGGGGACAAAAAACGTCGCAAAGAAAAAACAGCCCGTTTCAATATGATGATTGGAATGAATAGGCTCTAGTCCCTCACCGGACGACAAATTTAAAAGCCCCGGTAAATCACCGGGGCTTTTTTTTGTATCAGGATTGCACAGATAAACGGTTTCCTTTATCTATATTGACCATGTTTTCCCTTTCCACATGCTGGAATTCCCACCGCCACAATGACGGCGGGAAAATGCTCGAACAGATCAAGGATCTGGGTTTCGAGGCTGTGGAGCTCGGCCACGGTACAAAACTCTCGCTCGTGGAAGGCATCTTGCGCGCCCACAAAGACAAACTCATCCGCATCCGCAGCCTCCATAATTTCTGCCCCTTGCCCGCCGGTGTCCATGATGCCGCACCAAATCATTTCCTCTTTTCAGGCCGGAGCCCGACTGAACGCTCCAGTGCCATCCGGCAAACACGCCAAACCATCGATTTCGCCAAACGCCTCGATGCGGAAGCCGTCGTCCTCCACCTCGGCATCGTCCCGATGAAAAACTACACCGAGCAACTCGTCGCCCTCTACAAACAGGAAAAGAAAAACTCTAAGGAATACGCCGAAATCAAGCTCCGCTCGGTGATGGAACGCGAGAAAAAAATCGTGGGTGCATGGGACTCCATGATCCAAACCCTCGAACCTATCGTCGCGTACGCCGCCCAGCAAAATATCATCCTCGGGGCTGAAACCCGCTACCTTTACGAGGAAATCCCGTCTGAACGCGAGTTGCCCGTGCTGTTTAAGCATTTTGAAGGAAGCACCCTGCGTTATTGGCATGATACGGGGCACGCCCAATCCCGGGATTTCCTTGGGTTCATGAGGCACACCGATCTTTTGGCACTCACCGACTCCTACCGGGCTGGATGGCATATTCATGATGTCATCAAACCCGATAAGGATCATCAGCCGGTAGGCAAAGGAAATATCGACTTTGGGATTTTAGCTCCTTATCTTGCAAAAGATGCCATCAAGGTCATCGAGCTCAGTCCCCGGACTCGTTCGGAAGACGTGGTCGCGAGCCGTGAAATCCTTGAGAGATTAATCAAACCGAAATGAAACAAAAAATAAAATCCCTCAGCTGGACTTTGATTAAGGTCGTCATTGCCCTCGCGATATTCTTCATGATTTACCAGAGGAATAAAGAGTCCATGCGGGACCTGCCGGAGACCTTGGCACAAGCAAACTATCTTTACCTGATCCCGTCCGTATTCCTGGCTTTCTATATGATCTTTATCACCTCCGTGCGGTGGAAACTCCTGCTCACCGTCCAAGGCATCTATTTCACGATCCGCCATACGCTTTGTATTAACTGGATCGGCGCGTTTTTTAATAACTTCATGCCCGGAGGTACCGGCGGGGACTTGATTAAACTCATTTACGCCATCAAGGGGGTTCCTGAAAAAAAGACCAGTGTGCTGATGTCCATCGTCGTCGACCGTCTCATCGGGCTCATGGGGCTTTTCATCCTTTTCGGGGCTATGCTGATCTTGAATATCCACGAGGCTTTTTCCGAACCGAAGACCAGGACTGTTGTCTACGCTGCGACGTTGATCATGATCGGCTGCCTATCCGTCATGGTCATCGGATTATGGCGTTCCCTCCCCCAAAGAGTCCCTTTTATCGGCTGGCTCCTCTCGAAAATTCCTTTCCGTGAAAAATGTGTCGAGCTCGTGGATGCCTACCAGATTTATGCCCACCATCCCCGGATCTTTTTTGAGTCTCTCTTTATCTCCATTACCGTCCATCTGGCAGGTGTCTTTTCGACTTATTTTCTGGCCCTGACCTTTGTCCCCGATGGCACATCACTGAGGGAACTCCTTTTTATCGTACCGATGATCAATCTCCTGATCTCGATTCCCGTCACGCCCGGCGGTCTCGGAGTACGTGAAGGCCTCTATGTCCGGTTCCTGACCGTCCATCAGGGCATCGCCGCCGCCGCCGCTCTGAGTATCGGATTAATGAGTTTTATCGTCGGTTTGATCATCAGTTTGCCCGGTGGACTGATTTACATTTTCTACAAGCAACATCATGAACCGGCCAAACGCGACTAGGATCGTTCACACCCTGGCAAACGCCGGCCACACCGCTTATTTCGCAGGTGGCTGCGTACGGGACATGCTCATGGGAATCATTCCCCATGACTATGATGTCGCCACAAGTGCGACTCCCTCCGAAGTCCAGTCCCTTTTTCCACGTACCGAGGCTGTCGGGATCTCGTACGGGGTCATCCTCGTCATCGATGAAGGCATCCCGACCGAGGTCGCCACATTCCGTAATGACGGTTATTACGCCGATGGACGGCGCCCCGAGTCCGTGCATTTCACCACAGCCCAAGAGGACGCTCGCCGCCGAGACTTTACCATCAATGGCCTTTTCTTTAATCCCCTGACGGGCGAAACCCTCGACTATGTGGATGGCCGAGCCGATATCGCGGGCAAAATGCTCCGGGCGATTGGAGAGCCTGCCCTGCGTTTCAACGAGGATAAACTCCGCCTCTTGCGCTGTATCCGTTTTGCCAATCGCTTCGATTTTTCAGTCGATCCCACCACATGGGATGCTCTCCAGGAGCTCGCCCCACAGATCACCACTGTCAGCGCAGAGCGTATCCGCGAGGAAATGACCCGGATCCTCACCGGCCCACGGGCGGGTCACGGGCTCGACCTCCTCCGCCAGAGCCATTTGCTCGGGTTCATCCTTCCCGAGGCCTTGGCCATGGTAGACTGTCCCCAGCCACCCCAATGGCATCCCGAGGGTGATGTCTGGACACACACTTGCCTGATGCTCGATTCCCTTGAGGATCCCTCACCCGCACTCGCCTGGTCAGTTCTATTCCATGACATCGCAAAGCCCCTGTGCCTGAGCTTCGATGAGCAAGGTATTCCTCATCATTATGAACACGAGAAACGCGGTGCGGACCTCGCCGTGGAGATCCTCCGCCGTTTGAAAGCCTCCAATGCCCTCATCTCGAGTGTCCACGATCTCGTGCTCTACCACATGCAATTCAAGGATGTCCGGAAGATGAAAAGCTCCACGCTCAAACGCATGATGGCACGCCCGACTTACCCGGATGAACTCTGCCTGCATAAATCCGACTGTCTCTCCAGCCACCGTAAACTCGACAATTACGAATTTCTGCTCGCCAAGGAGGAGGAGTACGGCTCCGCGCAAATTGCTCCACCACCCTTGATCAGCGGGCGCGACCTCATGGCTATCGGGTTTGCCCCCGGCCCCGCCATGGGCAGAATCCTCGACGAAATCTCAGACCTGCAGCTCGAAGGCAAATTGCTCACGCCCGAGGAAGCCCTAGCCTTTGCAAAAGCCGCACAGGGACACTAATATATTCTTTTCTCCCCATCATGAGTCATCCGAATGCCATGAAGTTCAAAATCATTTTGGCGTTTTGCGCCATTTATCTCATTTGGGGTTCGACCTACCTGGGGATGAAATATTCTGTAGAAACCCTGCCCCCTCTTTTACTGAGTGGCAGCCGCTTCGCCCTAGCGGGATTTATCCTCTATCTGTGGAGCCGTTTGATCGGTGGGGCTCGTCCCTCGCGGGTGGAACTCCGTGAGGCGATCATTACGGGTATCCTCCTGGTGCCTTGCGGGAATGCCGTCGGGACAACCGTCGTCCAGTATCTGGACAGCAGTTTTGTCGCGTTGATTTATTCGACAGTTCCTTTGTTTATGTTCCTCCTGACTCTTCACCACCATAAACGGGACCGGGTTTTTGCCGTGAAGATCGCCGGGATCATTTTCGGTTTTGCGGGCATCTATCTCCTCTTGAGCCCCCACCAAGCCAGTTGGCGCCCGGTGCAAATTGTTTGTGCCTTTGTGACTTTGATATCCTCTGCACTCTGGGCCTACGCCTCGGTGCGCATTCGGAATATTAAAGTGCATGACCCCTTCACCTTTACCGCCTGCCAGATGTTGGCCGGGGGTGTCGTCGTTCTGCTCTTAGCTTTCATCCAGGGGGATCACACCACATTCCATTTTTCCCAAGCCTCGACAAAAAGCCTCCTCGCTTTTACTTACCTGATCGTCTTTGGTTCACTGATTGGTTTCTCGTCTTATAACTTCCTGATCCGTCACGTCGAGATCGGGAAAGTCTCGACTTACGCCTATATTAATCCCGTCATCGCCGTCTTTCTCGGTGTCACCTTAAACCATGAACACCTCCCGATCCATTCCCTGATCGGCGCGATCATTGTTATTATTGCCGTCTTTACCGTCGTCTCAGCAGGTTCTCCCAAAAGCAACCGCAGCTTCCTGCTCCTCTTCAAAAAAGAAGGGACAATCGCCGGGGAATAAGGAATAAATTAAAAAATATGACCAAAAAAAGAATATTATCATCAAAAGACATCCGCAAATTGCGCGGGTCACTTAAAGGAAAAGGCATCTTGAGGGAGTTGATGAGGCAAAGACGTAATGGTCAGGAATAATTAGATTTCAGCAATACCCAAGCTTTTTAGATATTCATACGTTTTATCATAGAATTCAGGCAGTCGTGTTGGATCCTCTACATCTCCTTCAGGAATCACAACAACCATCCCTTGTCTCGCGCGGGTCAATAAGACGCGATAAGCATTTTTTTGATAGGACTGTCTATCACTCGATCGGATATGATTCCATTTAGTACCACAAAACGAACGATGTTCCCATCCGTTATTCGTATATCGGAAATCCGCATCCCACGTAAGACAGACCCAATCTAATTCTAAACCTTGAATATCAAATTCCGTTGCTACATCCTCAAGATAATAGGAAGAACGAACATCCTCTTTCGAATCGAGAAACCAATGAATGGGGTCCACTGGTGATTTAACATCGATAGCATATGGTTTTAGCCGTTCAGCCTGTGAAGACACTACGATTCCATATCTCTCAGACCCTCTTGCTTTTTTCCTTAACCAGTTTTTTTGCATTTTCTAGATTTCGAGTAATTACAAAAGGATATTTTTCTTTGATCTTCTGATATGTCTCCTTACCTGCAGCAATATCCGAATCCAATAATTGTTTTACAAACAACGAGACCGTTTCAGCTCGGAAAGAACGAATTGAAACTGCGAGATGCAAGTTTTCGCTATAATTGACCGATTTTCGTGAGTCTAACTCTTGAAGAACTCTTCCGGCTCCATATTCACTATCTGTCAGCTTCGGCGGAATGTACACTTCCCATTCTGGAAAAGATCGGTTTAAAGAATCGATCCATTCAGAAATTCCTGCCTCCCCGGTATTAATCTCTTGTCCGCCACCGACGAGGCAGACGATAACAGCCCAGTTTTGATGCCTGTCCAGACATGAAATAAGAAACTCTGGTTCTGATTGATTAAAACCGGTTCTCTTTTTCTTTCGAGCCATAAAACTAGACGTTTGCCGTAAATTCCAAGCCCTTTGAGCTTCATCAAAAAGAGCCACATGTTCATGAGGTGGAGTTAAATCAAGGAGGCACTCGTCACGAAAATGATGAATATTCTGAATAAAATTTTTAACTTCACTCATTGCAGATGATTTAGTAATTTTTCTACCAGAAACCTTCTCCCTATTCACCTTATCACGCGCAAGGGCCTCTTTGAGGATGCTGACTAAAGGGCCATTCCCTGAAAGGCAGACACTATAAAGGTCATCTTTTTCATCATTATAAGTTGTTGCAATATTTAATCCTACCAAGGTCTTTCCCGCGCCTGGAACACCAGTCACAAAACAAATTGCTTTTTTACTATTATCTTTAGAATTTTTAATAATATTTGAAATTTCTTTGGATGTGAGACTCAAATTAATACTATCCGCATCAGTACGCGCTATTTCTTCCACGGAATTTCCATTATATAAAGCTCGTGCTGCTTCTATAATTGTAGGCGTTGGGGAATATCTTCCTTTTTCCCAATTATCAGCATTAATAAACTCTTCATTGGTAAAATCGCGTATTGTTTTGAACAAGTCGTTTAACCCCTCAGCATTTGACAATATCGGCTCAAAAACTTTATCTTCTTGATGCGTAAGACTCACTAGCTGAATAGGTTTTTTCGCCTTTGTACATATGAGTATAGGTGCGATATAACAATGATGACTGGTTTCATGAAAATTCTTTAAATCTAAGGCATAATCCCATACTTGCTCTACTGCATACCTTAAAAAACCAGACTCACCGACCTTAAATTCCAAAACAAAAACAACTGCTCCGAACACAATAACAACATCAACTCTTTGTCCCATTCTCGGAATGGAATACTCAAAATAAATTTTACCACTGATCCCATTAAGTTCTTTTTTTAACAAATCAATTTGCTCTATCCACGAATCTCGTTGGGTTTGATCGAGCGAAAAACTATTTCCTCGCGCAATTTGCCCAAGAATTTCATCCCGTGAGTTTTGAAGAAAATCAGCGATTGAAGCTGAGTAAAATGATCTCTGCATTAATCTTTTAAATAGATTTATAGATTTTTACTAACGGTCAATTTTTTCATCATAATGCCCCCTTAATTTTACAAGACTCTTGGCTAGGGATATCTTTCTGCTATGAGAGATGCGAAGCAATTTGTTCCAATCAAAAGAGGCAGCACCGCACGCTCCCCCTTCAATCATCCTCATGCGGGTCGGATCAAAGCATGCTTGCGGTAGCGTTCGATCGCCTCGGCGAGGTCTTGGGATCTCACGGGTTTGGAGAGGTAGTCGTCCATGCC
>Ga0163155_10005592_pt1 | contig 12495 bp, 13 predicted proteins | sample OliLakLV19SP4G1_FD_148611 | JGI IMG/M metagenome (GOLD analysis project Ga0163155, IMG submission 148611) | Freshwater microbial mat bacterial communities from Lake Vanda, McMurdo Dry Valleys, Antarctica - Oligotrophic Lake LV.19.SP4.G1 | ecosystem: Environmental > Aquatic > Freshwater > Lake >...
GTTCCGGCCCGTCTTTCCGGGGATTCTCGGGGGTGGTTCCGAGGGTGGTTCCGACGGTGCGCCCGTGGGGTGGTTCCCAGGGTGGTTCCGGCTCACGCGGCCTCCCTGCTGTTGGCCTTCTGGCGGAACTTCTGAGCGGCCACCACGACGCCCCGTCGGCGGCCTTCGCCTGCCTCTGTGAGCGCGGCTTGGGCCCGGTTCCCTGAGGCGTCGATGGGCACGTCGGCGAGGTCGAGGAGACGGGCGGTGGCCTCGGTGCCAGCGGGCCAGGCGAGGGGCACGAGATCGAACCTGAGCGGGTTCTCTCGCATCTGGTAGGTGACCTTCTGCGGCGCCCACCGGATGCGACTCACGCCCTGGTGGTCGAGCTGGAAGCCGCCGTCGACCTTCTCCAGCCGCCAGACGATGTCCACGTCGTCGCCCTTTGCAGAGCTTCCCCGTTGGCCCTTGCTGGTGTCCTTGCCGGCGTGGTCGAGGCGCGCCCACGTGCAGCCACGACGCTTCAGCATCGTTCCGGTGTGCCTGAAGAAGGAGATGATTGTCTTGGACTCGTTCTCGTCGCCCTCGACGGCTCTTGAGGTGGTGTCGATGATGACGAGGAGATGGCAGCCGGGGTGCTGGGCCTCCACCTTGTCGAGGTGGATTGCGAGAGCCTGGGCGCCGGCCCCGGTGTCCAGCGGCGGGAGGCTGGGCAGTAGGGCGTAGTGGAACCGGCTCCAGTCGGTGTCGGGCCCGTATCCCATGTCCTCGAGCCGGTCCTTGAGGTCGGCCTCGCTCATCTCGTAGTCGAGATAGGCGATGGCGACGGGTGCCTCGTCGTCGGCCGGCGGCGTGGTGACGAGCGGGGCGCAGGTGCCGAGCGTGAACAGGGACTTGCCGAGCTTGCGGGCTGCCCAGAGGGCGTGGCCGCGCCCACGGGCGAGGAACGGTTCGACGAGCCAGTCCTCGTCCGGTCGTTCGGTGGCCCAGAAGGCTGTCCAGTCGAGGAACAGGTCGTCCACCTCAGCGGCCTGGCCGGTCCCGTTGGTCGACACGGGGCCGGTGGTCCCCCGCTGGCCCCCGGTCGCCTTCCGGGCCTCGTGGGCACGCTCCTCAGCGTCGGCTGCTACGGGCTCGTAGTCGTCGAGGTCGTCGGGCTCATCTGGTGGTGGCGTCTCGGCGCTCATGCGGCCACCTGCCCGTGGTCGGCCTGGAGGTCGGCGTGGTGGGCGGCTTGCAGGTGGTTGACACGGTCACCAAGCCGGCGCACGGCCTCCCCCATGCACCAGCTGCACCCGCGGAGCGCACGGTCCAGCTCGTAGTGCAGGTCCGCCTTCTCGGCTTGGGTGAGCCGCATCGGCAACCTGGGCTCGAGGCCGGCCGCACGCTGGCGCCAATGCTCACGTGCGTGGCCGATGGTCACGGCTCAGGTGTGAAGCCGAGCATGCGGCGCAGCGCGGCGGTGGGCACCAAGATCCGGTTGCCGATCCGGATGGAGGGGATGGTGCCGTCTCTGACGGCCTTGTAGGCGCTGTTGCGCGAGATGCCCATCACCTCGCCCGTCTCGTCCACGGTCAACGTCGGTCGTTCGGTCGCATCGGGCACCACGACGGTCCTCCTGGTGTTGTAGTGGGCCTATCTGGACGGATAGCGTGCCGCGCGATGCCAGCCGATGCACGGACCGATGAGACACGATTTCGTCCCACGCTCTGGCCTGGCGTCCCGATCCCGGTACCAAGCGTGCTCGCCGGACCCGCGTTCGCCGACGACCAAGGCTTCCTCGAGTGGCGCCTTCGGGAACTGGTTGAGCTACCCGACGAGCTGTGTTTGCGTGGGCTCCTGGACCTCGACGTGCAGGAAGCCGACGACGTGCTCGCATTCGTCTCCGAACATGGAGCGATCACACAACGGTGGGACCTCGACAACGGGTCGTCTCCAGCACTGGTGCCTCCCGACGGCAAGGAGAATCACCTGACCGACGTGCAGCACTACCTCGGGGTGGCGCAACGTCTCTCGCGGCATGTCGTCGCTCACCTTGATGGATCACCTGTCCATGAAGCCTGGGTCGGGTTGCCATCCCCGCCCGCCATTTGGGCACCGCACAAAGTGCCCGCCCCCAACGACGCCAGGCCAGGGCTCGACCCCGAGCACCTCGCGTGGTTTCGCTTCGCAATGCTGATCAACGACGGCCTCCGGGCCTTCCACACCAGGGTCGAGGTTCCCTTCACCTCCGCCTTCGCCCCGGACACGGATCTCTACTCGGCCTTGTGTCTCCAGTTGGTCAACCTGCTGGCGGAAGGGCCTGCGGTGAAGCGCTGCGCGAACGAGCCATGCGGCCGGGCGTTCGTTCGCCAGGAGGGCCGAGCCGAGCATGGGCAGCACCGAATGTCGGGGGTCCTCTACTGCTCGCGGTCCTGCGCGAAGGCCCAGTCCGAACGTGTGCGGCGCCGACGGAAGCGCGAGGAACAACGATGAGCCGACAGGGCAGCGTGAAGCGCGACAGCACCGGCCGGTGGGGGTTCGTGGTCGACGTGCGACCGATGGGCGGTGAGGGGCGCAAGCAGCTGCGGCGGCGCGGCTTCAAGACGAAGGCAGAGGCGAACGACGCGCTCACAACACTGCTGGCCGAGGTGCAGACGGATGGCGCCTACCGGGAGCCGTCGAAGCAGTCGGTGCGCGACTTCGTGGACGAGTGGTTGGAGACCATCTCCCCCACCGTGCGCGAGGCCACCCACTACAGCTACACGCGGAACCTCGCTTTGCACGTGGTCCCGACGCTCGGCGACCTGCCGCTACGGGCCGTCGATGCCGGCGTGCTGAACCGGCTCTACGCCGACCTCCTGGCCGACGGGAACAAGGCGCGGGACGGTGGCCTCTCCCCCAGGTCCGTCCGGTACGTGCACACCATCGTGCACCGGGCGTTCAAGGACGCGGTGCGGTGGGGTCGGCTGAGGGTCAACCCTTCCGACACGGCGGACCCTCCGAAGGCGGCGGCCGCTGCAGCACCTGAGGTGCAGGCGTGGGAGGCGCCGACCCTCTCGGGCTTCCTGACGCGCAGCCGCGACGACCAGGACCGCTACTTCCCGTTGTGGCTGTTCCTCGCGACCACCGGCATGCGGCGGGGCGAGGCCCTCGGGCTGCGCTGGTCAGACCTCGACCTCGACGGGGCGACCGCGGCCGTCCGTCAGACCGTCGTCGTCGTCGCTCACCAGGTGAGGATGAGCACGCCGAAGACGGCGAAGGGCACCAGGACGGTGGCGCTCGACCCGGCGACGGTGACGGCGCTCCGGGCGCACCGCAAGGCGCAGGCCGAGGAACGCATGCTCATAGGCGCCGGGTGGCGTGACCTGGACCTCGTGTTCCCGAAGGTCGACGGCGAGCCGTTGCACCCTGAGCGGGTGAGCCGGGAGTTCTCACGGCGGGTGGAGCGGTGGGAGCTGCCCAGCCTCACGCTTCACGGGCTGCGCCACACGTGGGCGACGTTGGCGCTCTCGGCCGGCGTGCACCCTCGCATCGTGCAGGAACGGCTCGGTCACTCGACGATCGCCGTCACTTTGGGGACCTATTCGCACGTGACCAAGGGCATGCAGGACGACGCTGCATCGAAGGTCGCCGGGCTCTTCCTGTGACTCCCGTGACCATTCTGTGACCAGCACGGTCCCTCGGGGCTGATTCGCCCCGGTATCACACGGGTTTCAGGGTGTCGGAGGGGGGACTTGAACTCAGGCGACGAGGGTCCCGGCTGGTGCCTTCCTGTCACTGAATCCGCGTGTTTCCGGGGATTCTGGGAGGGCTGCTAGCGAACCAATGTTCGCCCGTACCTGCCTGTCGTCAGGAGTCTGTGACCATTCTGTGACCAGCCGGGGTGGCGTCCCGTAGGGGTGTGCGACGATCGGCGTGCTTCGTTGGCGGCTCTTGTTTGCTTCGAACGTTCGGGGGCCGTCGCGCGTGAGCGCCCACAGGACCAGGTGCCCCGTACGGGCGTCAGGTGGGGGAACGGGCCAGGAGCGGCCGCTGTAAGCCTCGTAGAGCCGCGAGGACGACGGGCCGAGGGTGGTGGGTGCGGGCGATGCGGTGGTGGCGACCGGTCGGAAGTCGGCCGATGCGCCCGAGTCCGAGGTCAGAACTCGTCGCCGAGGATGCCCGTGATGGTCTCGACCATCTCGTCGTCGTCGCCGTGCTCGGCGGCCTCGTGGCGGAGCGCCTCCAGCTTGGCGATGGGCAGGTCGGCCAGGGTGGCATGCATCTGGCCTTCGCCGTTCTCGCCGCTGATGGTTGCGTCGGTGTCCATGTCGCCGACCGTAGAACCTTCGAGCAGAGGCCGCTCAGAGGCCCGTAGAGCGTCGAACGGGGGTTCGGTGGGGTTCCCGTGGCTGGCGTGCACTGGGGACCGAGAGCGGCGTGGGTGCGGCGGCAGGCACAATGGGCCGACAAGGTCGGACCGCCCCTGAACGTTCAGAACAAACAAAGGGCAGGTGCCACGCGAAATAGGAGCGGAACGGTTGCGCACAACAAACACGACGCAAGAGGTGTCCGGCTGATGGCTCTACCCGAAGGTGAGATCAACTCGCTGATCGCTTCGCTGGATTCGCTACGGGTAGCCGTGATGGCCGGTGACGTGGCTGCGAGCACAGCAACGGTGCACCGACTCGAAGGAGCGTTGGTAGCGCTCCACGCGGTGCAGGGAGGCGATCTCGGCGACCTGCTCTCAGGCTCCTGCGGCCTCGCCGCGGCCTCGGCCCCCGGAGGCGACCTTGAGGCGGTGGACGGAACCCGCATGGTTCCGGGGGAAACTGCTGGTGGAGGTGAGCGGATTCGAACCGCCGACTTCTACGTTGCGAACGTGAACCAGCCTCAGGGCAAGAAGCGCGGCATCTAGCCGAATCCCGCATGCTGGTGCGGATCTCTGCGGGTTCGAACCTCCTACCAGTTCTCACCAGATCCGGTGGGTTTCGGGCGTTCCGCAGCCTGGAGGCGGCTGCCTTGTTCCGTCCGTGCAGCAGTCCCGCCGCTCGTGTGGGCCATGCCCGTGGCAGGCACCTCCGGCCAAGGTGCCAGGATGAGAGACCGGCAACGTGACGATGGGGGTTGGGGGGGCGGATGTCGCGGCTGACAGAACTGATCCGACAGGCGAAGGAGAAGGACCCCGCCTTCGGCGCCGAGCTGGAGCGGGAGTACCGCACGTTGGCCGGCCGGCGGGCGTTCGGCCTCAACTTCGAACGCCACCGCCCCGAGGCCGTCGAGCTGCCGGGCCGACCCGTGCGGCGCGGAGACAAGGTGCGCGTCCTGCCACCCCGAGGTTCGACCGACCGAGGCGATGACCACGTGTGGCGGGTCGCCCGGATCGAGCAGACCGACGGGTCACGCCGCGCGCACCTCGAACCGCTGGGAGGCGACAATCGCGAGCCGACGGCTGTCGACGCCGAGGAGCTCGTCGTGGTGGCCGAGTTTCGTGACCCGATCTACCCGGGCCTCGCGCCGACCGGCGGTGTCCACCGAGGTGCGGACAAGCCGGCGCACACCGTGATCAACGGCGAGAACTTCCACGTGCTCAAGGCGCTCACCTACACGCACAGGGGCAAGGTCGACGCCATCTACATCGACCCGCCCTACAACACGGGGGCGAGGGACTGGAAGTACAACAACGACTACGTCGAGGGTGACGACCTGTACCGCCACAGCAAGTGGCTCGCCTTCATGGAACGTCGCCTTCGGTTGGCGAAGGCTCTGCTCAACCCCGAAGACTCCGTACTCATCGTGACCATTGATGAAAGGGAGTATCTGCGCCTCGGGATGCTCCTAGGACAAATGTTCCCCGAGGCTCGGATCCAGATGGTGAGTACGGTCATCAAGGCCGGAGGGGTCTCGCGTGCTGGGGCATTCGGTAGGTCCGACGAGTACCTGTACTTCCTGCAACTGGGAAAGAGCGGAGCGCAGACCGTTGCGCTCGGTGAGGAATGGAACCCAGTCAAGACGAAGAACAAGTATGGGCTCCGCTGGAAGAACGGGATGCGAAGCGGAAGTGGAGCGAGGCGCATCGACAGCCCGAACCTCTTCTTCCCAGTGTTCGTTCGCAATACCGCTGACGGACCAGTATTCGACTCAGTCGGGGATGCCCTGATCAAGGAAGACAGGAACACGGTCACCGCACCGCCCGCCTGTGAAGCCGTGTGGCCCATCAGGAATAACGGCGAGGAAGGGCGGTGGATGTTCAGTGCATCGACGCTTCGGTCCCTCATCGCCGCCGGCCATGCCCGTCTTGGTCAGTGGAAGCACGATCGGACGACCGTCTACTACCTAGCCCGAGGCGAGCGGGAGAAGCTTGAGAAGCAGGTGTTCACGGTGACCGGCCACAACGCCGACGGCAGCGTCATCGTCGATGACGATTCATACACACCGGATTTCCTGCCCACGACTCAGTGGAACATCACGTCGCACGACGCCGGATACGGCGGAGCTCGACTGCTGGAGTCGGTGATCCCCAACCGTAAGTTCCCGTTTCCGAAGAGCCTGTACGCCGTCGAAGACGCCCTGCGGTTCTTCATCGTGAACAAGCCTGATGCCCTGGTGCTCGACTTCTTCGCTGGCTCCGGGACCACCGCTCACGCCGTGATGCGGCTCAACAAGCAGGACGGCGGACGGCGGCAGTGCATCTCGGTGACGAACAACGAGGTGTCGGCCGACGAGCAGAAGCGGCTGCGCAAAGACGGGCTGCGGCCGGGAGATCCGGAGTGGGAGGCGCTGGGCATCTGCGACCACATCACCAAGCCGCGCATCGAGGCGGCGATCACCGGGAGGACGCCGGATGGTGAGCCGATCAACGGCAACTACAAGTTCACTGACGAGTTCCCGATGGCGGAGGGGTTCGCGGAGAACGCCGAGTTCTTCACGCTCACCTACGAGAACCCGGTGGCCATCGGCCACAACCGGGCCTTCGAGCGGGTAGCGCCGCTCCTGTGGCTGCGGGCCGGCGCCACAGGACGCCGCATCGACGCCATCCCGGACAGCGGATGGGACATTGCCGACACCTACGGGATCCTCTGGGACCTCGACCACGCTGGGCTGTTCGTACAGGCGATGGACGGGGCAGAGCAGGTCCGGCTCACCTACCTCGTGACCGACGACGACCGGCGTTTCCAGTCGGTCGCACGCCAGGTCCCCGACGGGATCGAGGTCGTCCGGCTCTACGAGTCGTACCTGACGAACTTCCGCTTCACCGGGGCCGAGCCGTGAAGTTCACGCTGAAGGACTACCAGGACGAGGCCGTCCTGGACGTGCTCACCAACCTGCGCAAGGCCGCCCGCCGCTGGCGGGAAGACCGCGACCTGCACGCCTTCTCACTCTCGGCCACCACTGGGGCGGGCAAGACCGTCATGGCGGCGGCCACGTTCGAGGCGCTGTTCCACGGCGATGACAGCTACGACGTGGAACCCGACCCGGGCGCCGTGGTCCTGTGGTTCTCCGACGACCCGAGCCTGAACGAGCAGACCCGGTTCCGGCTCCACGAGGCATCGGACCGGCTGCACTACCTCTCCGACCTGGTAGTCGTGCAGAACACCTTCAACCACGAGACGTTCAGGCCCGGCAAGGTGTACTTCCTCAACACCCAGAAGCTGGGACGCAACAGCCTGCTCACCCGTGGCCACGACTCCTACGAGGAAGCGGCGGCCCGAGGACAAGAGACGCTGCCCGAGATGCGCCCCGACGGGCGCAGCTTCACCATCTGGGACACCATCCGCAACACCATCGAGCACCCGGATCTCACCCTCTACCTGGTGCTCGACGAGGCGCACCGCGGCATGGGCTCGAGCGGAAAGGCAGCACGAGACGCTCGCTCCACCATCGTCAAGCGACTCATCAACGGCGACGGCACCATGCCGCCGGCGCCCATCGTCTGGGGCATCTCGGCCACGGTCGATCGCTTCAAGGCGGCGATGGCCGACGCCGACAGCCGGGGCACCCTCCCGGACGTGGAGGTGGACACCGTCAGGGTGCAGGAGTCCGGCTTGTTGAAGGACACGATCGTCCTCGACATCCCCGACGAGGCCGGCCAGTTCGACACCGTGCTCATCCGCCGTGGCACCGACAAGCTGCGGGAGGCCACCGACGCCTGGGCCCGCTACGCCGACACGCAGGGGGCCGAGCCGGTGATGCCGCTGATGGTCTTGCAGGTGCCCAACACACCCGATCCCGACGACATCGGCCAGGCCCTCGCGACCATCTACGAGACCTGGCCCGAGCTGCCCGGCGATGCGGTGGCCCACGTGCTCGGCGACCACACCCCGCAGACCTACGGGGCGCACACCGTCCCCCACATCCCGCCCGAGCGGGTCCAGGAGTCGACCTGGGTGCGCGTGCTGATCGCCAAGGACGCCATCTCCACCGGGTGGGACTGCCCCAGGGCCGAGGTCATGGTCTCGTTCCGCCCAGCCAAGGACCGCACGCACATCACGCAGCTGCTCGGCCGCATGGTCCGCACCCCGCTGGCGCGGCGCATCCCCGGCGACGAACGGCTCAACGCAGTCGACTGCCTGCTGCCGTTCTTCGACACCAAGAACGTCACCGCCGTCGCTGATGCCCTCATGCACGGCGCTTCGGACGCGGGTGGTGACGCCCCTCCGGTGCGGCGGGTGCTGGTGAACCCCATCGAGGTCACGCCGAACCCAGCGGTCCCCGAATCGGTCTGGGATGCGCTGCTGGCCCTCCCGTCGCAGTCGCTCCCCCAGCGCACGGCCAAGCCGGTCAAGCGCCTCACCGCCCTCGCCCACGAGCTCGCCGCCGACGGCCTGATCCCGGGTGCGGGCACGGCCGCCCACGCCGAGATGCACAAGGTGCTGGACGCGGCCCAGGCCCGCTACGCCACCGAGCTCGCCGAAGCCCGCGCCAGGGTGCTCACCGTCGAGGGCAAGACCCTCACCGCCGACCTGCGCACCAACGAAGCCACCTTCGACGACTTCGTCGCCGCCGCCGATCAATTCGTCATCGATGACGCCTACCGTCGGGCTGCTCGGGTGCTCAGCCCCGACGTGGCTCGCACCTACGCCGAGCACCTCGCAGACCAGGACGATGGCGCGGACAGCATCGATGACGCCCTGCTCGAGGCCCACGCCACCGTTGCTGCGCTCGGACTGGTCCCCGAGGTGAAGGACTACCTCGACGGCGAGGCCGACACCCTGGCCAAGAAGTGGATCACCGAGCACCGGGCCTCCATCAAGGCCCTCAGCGACGAGCGACAGGACGTCTACCGCCAGCTCCGTGAGATGAGCGCGGAGGCCCAGGACCTCGACCTCGCCAAGCCCAGCGCCTGGCTGGTGCCCACCACCGAACGGCACGGTGACACCGAGACGCCGCTGCCCACCTACGAGGGTCACCTGCTGGCCGCCGAGGACGGGGGGTTTCCGATGGACCCCGACAGCTCCTGGGAAGCCGATGTGCTGGAGCGCGAAATGGGCCGGCCGGGGTTCGTGGCGTGGTATCGCAACCCATCCCGATCCAGCCAGGACTCCCTCGCCATCGCCTACGACCACGGCGGCGGGAAGGTTCGGATGCTGCGGCCGGACTTCCTTGTCTTCACCAAGCAGTCTGACGGGGCCGTCGCCGCCTCGATCGTGGACCCGCACGGCCTCCAGTTCGACGAGGCGCTTCCAAAGTTGCGGGGCCTCGCTGCCTACGCCGATAGCCACAGCCAGCATTTCCAGCGCATCGACGCGATCACCAGGATCGACAACACCTACCGAGTGCTCGACCTCACCGAGCCCAAGGTCCGGGACGCCGTCACCAAGGCCAGCGACGCCAGCACTCTCTATCGCAGCGACCTCGCCGCCGACTACTGAGCGCCACAGAGAGCCGCCAGTCAACGAGGGAGAGTCTGTTCACTCGCAGTGGGGTGTCGACGGTCGTCGGCGTCAGCACTGTTCGCCCATGGGCGAACACACGTTCGTCGATCAGGAGGCGGTACGTGAGGTGGGGGCGCAGTGGTGTGATTGCGCTCTCAAGCGACCCACCGTAGGATGTACGTATTCATCCCCGCCTTTCGGCTAGCTCTCGAGCGACCCGGAATGGCGGGGTTTTACGTTGAGCGGGGGATCTGATGACGCGGGTGAAGGTCTTCATCGACTATCAGAACGTGTACCACGGGGCGCGCGACGAGTTCGGGTTGAAGCAGGCGCACCCGATTCAGGGGCACGTCCGGCCCCTGCGGTTTGGGCTGCTGCTGAAGCAGATGGGAGAGGAGGTCGACCCCTCTCGCGAACTCATCGAGGTTCGCGTGTACCGCGGCGAGCCGACTGTGAGATCTCACGAGACGCTCCAGTCCTCGTTCCAACGGCAGGTCGAGGGCTGGAAGCGCCGTGCGCCGATGCTGAACGTCAACACGAGGCCGCTTCGGTACAACCCGACCGCTTGGGACAGCTGGGGTCGACCGACCGAGTGGGACAAGGGCCACGAGAAGGGCATCGACGTGCTGCTTGCGCTCGATGTCGCACTCGGGGCAGAACGAGACGAATACGACGTTGCGATCATCTGCTCCGCTGACACAGACCTCGTGCCTGCGATCGATGCCGCTGTCGAGCGGGGCAAGAAGGTCGAGAATGCGATCTGGCGTGCAGAGGGCGGTTACGCACCGGCGCTAAAAGCCACTCACCGGGTGATCTGGAAGCACTATCTCGACGAGCGGCACTACGGGATGGTTCACGATCCAACCGACTACACCCTCGAGCTCGGGGATCCGGCTGGACTCTGACCCGGTCCGGGCCGCGGTGCCCCGGTAGATTGCTTCGGGTCCTATAGTAAACGACCGTTTGGTATATACTGTCCACATGAGCCGCCGCCGGAACACACCCGATCCCACCAGGTTCGTCGCCTACGTCCGTGTCTCCACCTCGGAGCAGGCAGACAGCGGAGCGGGCCTCGCCGCCCAGCGGGCCACGATCGAGGCCGAGGCGGCTCGTAGGGGCTGGACGCTCGCCGCGATCTACGAGGACGCCGGGGCGTCTGGCAAGAGCCTCTCGGGCCGTACAGCGCTCGCTGATGCCCTCTCCGATCTCGACCGAGGCGATGCCGCCGGCCTCATCGTCGCCAAGCTGGACCGGCTCTCACGTTCGGTCGCCGATGCCGCCGAGCTTCTCGACCGAGCACAGCGGGCGGGATGGGCGCTGGTGGCCTGTGATCTCGGTGTCGACACCTCAACGCCAGCCGGCGAGGCGATGGCAAACGTGATGAGTGCGTTCGCTCAGCTGGAACGCCGGCTCATCGGCCAACGAACACGGGAGGCGCTTGCCGCCAAGCGGGCCCAGGGCGTCCGTCTCGGTCGGCCACGCACACTGCCCGCTGAGGTAGCGGCTCGGATCGTCTCGGATCGGCGCGGGGGCCTGGGCTGGTCGGCCATCGCTCGGGCTCTCGACTCAGAGGGCGTGGCCACCGCTCAGGGCGGCGCCCGCTGGTATCCGGCCACCGTGCGCAGCGTCTACCTCTCGAACGAGGCTCAGGTCGTGGCGTGATCGGCAAGCGCCAGACGGCCGGCTCGGCGTGCCCGAGCACTAGCTGAGCACCTGGCATGCCGAGGGCTGACGGGAGCGGACGCACGATGCGAGGCGTCGGCGTTGCGCTGGCCGCGTGCTTGGGAGGGTCCCGACGATGGCCGGGGCTGTGGCCGCTGAGCCTGCGTGGGACCGGACCCTGAGGATCCGGCACCGGACCGGCCCTAGGGACCGACACCGCTCGTTCGGGGGTCACTGTACCGCACCGGTGCTTCGCCATCACGACCAGCGGCCTCGCATCGGTGGCGGCCTTTGTTTGTTCCGAACGTTCGGAGCGGGCGGCTCGTGCTCATGGCCCGCACCACGAGCACGGGGTCATCGGCTTGCCTTCCTGGCCGCGGTCAGGGTGGCCTCGATGGTGGGCCAGTCCCCTGGGCGCCAGACAGCGACATCGGCCCCGCACTTCTTGAGGTCGTCGAGGACCTGGGCCTGGTCGACGGTGAGTCGGCCGGCCTCGCTCTTGAGCTCGCGGTAGAGGGGGCCGAGACCAGAACCGGGGTGCCAGAGCACGAGGTCCGGCCAGCCCTTGCAGCTCGTGGTGGTCTGCCAGGCGCGGGCCCCACCTCGGCGGCCGATGGAGCGACGGACGTGCATGGCCTGCCAGCCGGTGAGGTCGGCCAGCTCGACGACCTGGGCTTGCAGGTCGGCCTCCGAGATGGCGGGCATCACGTTGGCGCTCATGGCGTCGGCCAGCTGGAGATAGCGGCGAGCACCGGGCACCAGTCGTCATGATGGACGGTCATCTGCCAGGCGCCGGCTGTGAGCGGGCTCACGGTCTGGTACGCGTCGCACTGGTCACAGCCGCCTGGGATACGGGCTCCGTCGAGCGGGCCGAACAGGTCGGCGAAGGCGCGTTGGTTCTCGGAGAGCTGGCGTCGAAACGGGCGGCCGTTGCTCATCGTCCGGTGCCTGGTTCTGAGGTGGCCTGGGGTGGTTCCCCCCTGAAGGGCGGGGGGACCACCCACCTCGGCTCGGGGGG
>Ga0163155_10005596_pt1 | contig 12483 bp, 16 predicted proteins | sample OliLakLV19SP4G1_FD_148611 | JGI IMG/M metagenome (GOLD analysis project Ga0163155, IMG submission 148611) | Freshwater microbial mat bacterial communities from Lake Vanda, McMurdo Dry Valleys, Antarctica - Oligotrophic Lake LV.19.SP4.G1 | ecosystem: Environmental > Aquatic > Freshwater > Lake >...
GTATCGAACGTATCGGGATTGGGTGCCTGAAGACAAGGCACGCGAGGGCGAGAATCGGCCAGCAGCGCCATTGATTCCAAAGCGATTCATCAAGCCAGGATCGTGGGATTGGGAGAACAAAAAGAACAACGAGTTCAAGCGCGTAACGATCATTGATCCGGTTACAAAGAAGGAACTCGCACACATCTACGCGTGCAGTTCAAAGGCAGATGCAAGAAGTCAACCAAGCGAGAGAGCATCTAGCTTGGACCTCAGTACAACTAATTTAGTGGAGGAATTTAGTCGTGAGTAAGCAGAAAATTACGGTTGGTGAAGATGAGCCTCAGTTCCTTGGTGACGTCGGGATTGGCGAAACAGTGTGGTGGTTCCATCGCGGAAACTTGCACTCAGATCCAGTACCTGCAATAGTCCTGAAAAACTGGGGAGCTGGCCAGTTGAGCCTCATGGTCTTTCAGGGGTCGTCCCCGTTCAGGCATGGCGAGACGATTTACCACAAGACGCACCCGATGATCGCAAATGTGAGCGGTAGGGTTAGCGAAGTGGCAGCCGGAGCGGGCTGTTGGGATTTTCGGGATGACGAGCAGCGGCTTAAGTGGGGCCATCTGCTTGAGCCCAAGCAAGAGCAGATCAAGAAGCGATCTCCTGAGAAAGCATCTGTCTAAACCCCATGCAAACTGCACTTCAACAAGACAAAGAGAGCCAGTTCAAGAACGATCCGCGTTTCGTAATGCGCGACGTTGTTGAAGGGTGGAGAAAACGCATAGGCGCTTCGTTGTCAAACAAGGACCGTTCTGGGTTCATGACGACGGCGAAGATGTGCGAAGGTTTCTTCTCTGGCTCTATGGGTTTGATGTGGAGTGACTCATTCCGAAACGACTTTCTTGGTGGCATGCCGTGCCCTAAGTTCAAGATCACGATAGCTAAAGCATTTGAGCTTGTAGCCATCATGGGTCCGTCTGTTGTGTGGGATGCTGGTGGTCGTGTCATTAAGACTCGCAAGCGAAGAACTGTTCCTCGATCGATGTTTGGGGAGGACGAGGATCAGCAAGCTGAACAAAGACATCAGCTCCATGTTGCGAATATGAAACGCAACATGGAAGAAGAGAATTTCACTTGCGGTCTGCTTGAAGACTATCTGAACTACGGACCAACTGAGCAACCAAGTGGTTTGCTAAGCGAGGCCAACAAGGCGATCACCGAGGCGATTGTCAAGGGCCGTGGCTGCATCATGGTTGAGCCATACACGTTTCCAGGTTCGGATAGAAGGCTGACGCGGGGAGAATTCTTTAGCGTTGATGATCTGTTCCTTGATCCTGATTGCAGACGCGCTGACTTGCACGACTGTACGTGGATGGCGCGAAGGCACATGACTCCATACTGGGAACTGGAGCGCATGTTCGATCTGAAAAAGGATTCAATGAAGTTCAAAGCCACAAACGAATCGACGGATTCGATGGCGGTGAATCGATCTGGATCTAGTGGCCAGAATCAGAGTCGCGGAGAAATTAGAGAGTCGAATGATTTGGTAGAGTGGTACGAAATCTTCAGCAAGCAGGGCGTTGGTACTCGCGGATTGCAAAGCCGAGAGAATCTTGATGGCGTGTTTCAGGAACTCATTGGCGACTACGCATACCTGTGTGTTGCCAAGGGCGTTGATCACTTCCTGAACCTTCCTCCAGAAAAGTTCGAAAAGAAGCCCGACGTGGCGAAAGAGGCGTTGGCATGGCCTGTTCCGTACCACAAGGATGCACGTTGGCCAATAGCGTTCCTGGACTTCCACGAGCGCCCGAACTCGCCTTGGCCGTTGGCTCCTATGGCAATGGGTCTTGGGGAGCTAATCTTCCTAAACGTCATTGTTTCGTGTCTGTGCGAACGCGTGTACGAATCCAGCCGAACGATTGGGTTGGCGGCAAAGAGTCTTGGCGCAGACGTTATCGATAGACTTAAGAATGTCGACTTCAGTGGGTGGCATGAAGTTCCTCAAGAAGTTGTTTCTCAGGTTGACAACCTTATCAAGTACGTCCAAACTCCCGCTGTGAATGGCGACATCTTTCACATGATCGAAATGGTTAGTGCTATGTTCGATAAGCGAACTGGACTAACTGACTTGGTCTATGGTCTTAACCCTGGCGGGAAGGTGTCTCGATCTGCTGCGGATATCAACATCAAGCATGAAGCTGTTTCGGTGCGCCCGGATTGGATGTCTCGCTGTGCTGAGAATTGGCTGACTGAGATAGCCAACTTGGATCGGATTGCTGCCATCTGGTCGGTGAGCGGCGGTGACATCGTCGGTCTTCTCGGCGAAGAGCAAGCGGCAATATGGGATCAGTTGATTGTTGGTGGAGATTGGGAAGCGTTGATTCGTCAGTATCGCTCGACGATCGAAGCTAACTCCATTAAGAAGCCGAACAAGTATCGCGACAACGCCAATATACAAATGGTCATTGGTTACCTGTTGCCAATCTACAAACAGTACTGGGAGCAAACAGGCGATGCTGGCCCACTCAATCGGTTCCTTGGTCAGATGGCGGGTGCCATGGAGCAAGATCCAGAAGATTGGGAATTGCCAAACGTCCCGCCTCCTCAGCCGCCACCTCCAGATCCAGCACAGGAAGAGCAGAAGCAGTTGCAGATGGAGGCTATGCAGGAGGGAGTTAAAGGTAAGAAGCTAAGGAACGCAAAGCTTGAGGGAGAAGTCGGCGGGCCGATGGAAATGCCTCAAGATCCTCAAGGAATCGATCCGCAGTATCCAAAGGAGCCAGAAGCTCCAGTGTCCCAGGATGTGAGTCCCCAGGACATGCAAAGTATTATTCAACAAATGGCAGCGACAGGAACATTTTGATGCTCGAAGAAATAGTTAAGTGTCGTATCAAGATTAACGGCAAGCTCTACATCATGACCGTTGATTCGAAAGGTAGAGAAACTTACGACCCGCCACTTCCGCAATCGATCATCGAACGCGGAGAGCGGAACATGCAAGACATTCGCAAAGGCAAGATCGCAAAGCTGCGTACTGATGCGACGTTCATGGCTGGGCGCGGTTCGCTGCGAGATCAGTTCAAAGGCGACGAAGCTTGGCTGCGAAGGTACGCAAAGGAATACAAGAAGCGTACGGGTAGATCTATGCCAGAGAACGCTGCGTGGATTGGTCAGTTGGCCGATGATCCGTTTGATCCAAGAGCACTCGTTGAGAGCGCGGCAGATCAGAAGAAGCTTATTCAACGACGGGCGGACAAGGTCAATCGTGAGAATGATGCCCCCCCGATTCGCCTTGCCGAAGACCTAGTTGTTGGTGAGATGGAGCGATACCGCGCCGAGGGTGACACGTCTCCTGCCGACGAATTGCGGCACATGGTTATCGAGAGACACGGACAAAAGGTTTAACTCAATGACGAACCCGAGATCAACAACGGTCACATTTGACCAGCCGATTGTAACGCTATCTGACTTGATCGTTAAGATTGGCGCTCGCAACGGCATGGGCGATGGCGACACTCGCATGCAGCGAATGGTTACGGGTTCTATCCGCGATGCCCTACGTGACTTTCCAGGCAAGAGCGCTTGGAGATATTACGATCGCACCTTTAACTTCGATACGTCTGCACAGGTTTCTCTTCAGGTAACTTACGTTGACTCGACACGAACGGCGACTGTGACGTCGGGCGTTATGCCAACTGATATGGCCCTTGGTGAAGTGCTCATGAAAGGAAAGATCACAGCGGTTGAATCCGTTAGTGGTTCGACGTTTGTATTGAGAGATTACGTTGGGTCTAACGTGACGGGAACTGCACTTTGGTTTCGATCGGCATACACGCTACCAAAAATCGCGACGATGCGAAGAGTGATTCGCGACATGAATCGCCAGGAACTTGGAGCACTTCAGAACGAGGTTGTTGCAAAGTGGATGCTTGCTTACAACTCACCTGGAACACCAGTCGGCTACACGCTTCGAGCCGATTCGACAATTGGCGCTAACGATATTGTCCTCTGCCCTCCGCCCTCCACCGGAGAGAGATATGTCGTTAGCGCCGTTCTTGCACCCAAGTACCCATCCGTCGCCCAGGCTTTCGGCGATGCATCGGGTACTTCAGGAACCGCTACATTTACCGCACCACAGGCAAAGCCAAACTGGGTTGGTGCGGTAGTGCGAGCGTCTCCAAGCTCGTCACAGAAGACTGAGGATCTTACCTATGGTGAGTTCGAGTGGCAGTCGATTATTAAGTCTGTGAGTTCTACGACGGTAACTTTGTATGACAACCTTCCGTCTTCATTTACCGCCGAAACTGTTTTAGTCTCATCGCCGATAGATATCTCGCTCACCCCCGGAATCCAGACGTACTTCGAATCGATGTGTCACGAGTACTACTGCCGCAACCACAAGCACGACGGGTTAGCTGATGCGATCGCAGTATCGAACAAGCTCTTCATGGATGCGAGAGCCGCTGACTCGATGATCGATAAGTCAACTCCGCTTTGGTTTGGTGCTAGCTGGCCTTGGGTTATCACAGACCTTCGATATGGCAGGCTTACATAGTGAGTGAAGTTGATCACAAAGACGTTGCCGAAAAGATTATTGAAGCTCTCCAGTTGATGGACTTGAGAGGCTATAAGACCACGGACATAAAGCTTAAGGACTGGCCGCTTAATACCAAGCCTTCATTTGGTTTGATTGTGTCTCCACTACGAGAGATAGACGGCGATTCGTCGAACAGAACAAATGATGTAGGGTATCCAGTTCAGTTGACTAGGGTTCTTGGTAGCATTGATCCTAGTGGTGGGTTCGATCAGAGAGACAATTGGCGGCGCGATGTCTACAAGCGATTCAACCGAGTGCGACTCGGATTGGACCAAGAGTTGATGACGAGAGCCGACTTCGATCAGATAGAAATTCCAGATGCGTGGAAGAACTGGAACTTAGACGCCAGCGTTGTGGTTGTCACGACATGGATAAGAATAGCAATCGGTCCTTGAGGATAAAAATATGACGAACACATGCGCCGCAATGGGATTCGCCTCCAAACTGCTCATGCAGGGAGGAGCCGGGCCAAGAGTTTTTGATGCGAGCAGTGAAGCCTACTCATTTTTGGCTGAAACACTCAGCGCCGATCGCACCACCCAGGGTCGGCGGCGATTAACGGGTTCTCTTGAGATGTACGACGAAGCATTCCGAGAGCACTCGTATCTCCCAGGCGGCGCGATCGTTCTTCAGTGCAGCCCGAAGGATCTTGATAATCTACTGCCGAGGATTCTCGGTGCAGCTCCATCGGGAACAGTGTTCTCCCCTGGCCAGAGCTTTGGTGGTGGGACTGGCGAGTTTGACATTCTGATCGATCGAGAGAATGGAGTGTTTCGGTACACGGATTGTGTGGTTGCCAAGGTTACATTGCGAAGTGCCACGGAAGAAGGAAACGAAGGGCAGAACGAAGAGTTGGTTGAGTTGATACTTTACGTGTTCTGTAAGTCTGAGACTTACGCAACCGCATGGCCGGCAACACCACCGACGCTGACATTGGGTGGCGCTTATGCACCGTACGCGCACTGGGAAGGTGCTCTTACGACTAACTCTAACAACACATCGTACTCAGAATTTGACCTGAATATCGACAACATGATGAGGCCGATATTTAACAACTCTAAGACTCCTCAATGCTTCCGTCCAATGGGTCGGATGGTCACTCTGAATACCAACAATCCATTCACTACCACTACGCTGGCCGACGCGCAGGCTATGATAGCATCCGGAATCGCTGGAACGCTGACATTTACCAATGGCACACTATCCACCTTGATTAACTTTGCCAAGTTGCGAAACAACTACAAGTCGCCAAACGTCAAAGGCCGAGGAGAAACAAGGCTTCCATTCAGAATGATCGCAGCGGCTAGCTCGATCGCACCGTCAATCAAGTTCACGAATGACTCAACCGTATAGTCACCTTCAGAAACCCAATGTTACCAGATCAAAAGAGTACCAGACGGCAAGAGCTTGAGCAGCAGGCAATCGAAACCCAGAACGCCCTGAGGTTCCAAGCTCTTACCGGCATCAATACCCAAGACGCGACAATGAGCGACAACGATGTCAAGCTCTTGGGTGCGGTTACGCAGGTAGCATTCGGGAGTTTTGGTGTCCAGGGTGAAGCCGAGGCTAAGGCAATACCAGACGCGCCGACGAGCGATATCAGCGAACCATTCGCCATCACTGGCATTGCTTCGAGCGATATCAGCGAACCATTCGCCATCACTGGCATTGATTCGTTAGGCTTTGAGGGCGAAAACGACGTGTCATACGAGGACTTAAGCATTGCGTCCTCCGCTCCACAGATCACTGACAGGTACACTCCTGAATACGACGCAATACAAGCCGCCAACGTCGACTCTTATGTGATGGAGAATGGTGGATTCGGGGTAAGCGCTGCCGAGTCTTTAACCAGGCTACAGCCAGGGTTAGAGCAGTTGTCTGGTAATGAACACCATGACGCTCCAGAGGCTCCATCTGAAAGGATTCTCCCCGGTAATGTTGATGTCAATGCAGATGCAGGTGGAAAGAACGAAAGGATTCCCCCAGGTAATGTTGACGGCAATGCAAGTGGAAAGAAAGAATCACACCCACACGAAGGCGATAACTCGGGAGCGCAGCGCAAGCAAGATCGGCTCGAAGGTCTTCAGCGATTAGAGGAGATTAAGCAACAACACCTAAGACAAGCTCAGTTCCATCAGTCTGGATATAGCGGTGGGCAAGGAGCATTCAATCAGAATAGGCAGGCTCAGGGTGTTGGCGGTGGCGCAGAACCGCAAGCGACGGATCAGTTCTCGTCAGCAACTGAGGCGTTTGCCAGTGAAGTTCAGTCGACTTTACAGAAGTCAGCAGAGATCCTCCAGCGCCATGCGAAAGAAATAAATATGATACACCAAATACTTTTGGAAGCTGGTACTTAAGTGTATATTAAATACGGAAGCTTCTCATTGCTAGGTTATGAAGCCAGCCTGTCTGTTAGGGTTGAAGCAGTTCGATCATCGCTTGGTTTTAACACGACACGAATGGTTCGATTTGACATCGATGGTGAGTTGGTGAATACCGATCAGTATGCGGTGACAACGCGACTTTCTGCTATACAGTCGGCGTTCAACATCGACTACCAAGACATTGGCCTGTACCATGACAACAACAGTCCAACGGTGCATGTGCTCGCCAATGGAGGAGATAACCTAACAGGCAATAAGGTTCTCTATGCAGATTACCCGCAAACAAAGGATGGAGAGTATGTAACTGGTCGCAAGTTTAAGATTGGAATCGGTGCGGAAATTTACGCATCTGAGACGAACATACTTGAGTACAAGGATACCATCACCTACAAAGGGAATGGTGGTCCTGTATGGAAATGGATAGACAACCCTTGGTGGGGATACTACCCGGTCATGGTAGCTCCGAGATCGTTGCAGACAATAACCCACGAGGGGTACGTGGTCGGAATGCTGGGATACGAACTTCCTCCGACTCCGTTCTTTTCTCCTCCATTTGAAGACAACGTAAAACGAGTGGTTCAATTCATTGGTCCAGATAGATACCCGCGAGCAAATATCGGCTACAGAACCAATTGGGTGTATACATACACACTGTACAATTTCGATGACTTTATCAGGCCAACGCACCTTTAGGCTAAGTTCATGCCAGCCACACAAACATCACCAAGCTTAGTCGGCAATGTAAGCAAGGTCTTAAAGAGATCAGAGAAGATTTGGCTCCCGGTTTGGCAAGATCGGAACGCGTTTGCGATCATGAATTCGGCAAAACAATTGCCGGTTAAGCCATACTACGAATCGTTCAGTGTGACAGTTTACGACATTGAGATTTTCATACCTAACGGTCTTTCTGATGGTGATCTTTATCGGCAGGCTGACTCGCTGAACTCAGGCACATGGAGGGGAGTGTGGCCCCGGTACGCAGCTTGGATAAGTGAGATCATCTGTCGTGGAATAAAGACATTCGGCTCTGGCCCTGGCGAAGAAGTGAACTACATCATTCGCTGCATCAAGAGACCTGACGGCTGGAGGTTTCAGCATCCAGATGTTGGCTACGTTTATTACAATGGGTCGCAGTACAAATCGTTCAGTGATGAGCAGGGCAGGGTTCCAATAGGCAAGCTTAATGGATCTGGCGGAATGCATGGAATGGCCTCTAATATGCTTATCAATCTCTCTGATGTAAAAACAGAAGTGGACATTGCATCCGAGATAGGATACTGATGTGAGCATGGACAACCTTCAGATCCTCAATGGCTTCCGAGAGAACCCTCTTCGCGACGATACTCCATATCAGATTTTTACTCCCGTCCCATATCCGCGCAGACACTGGATTGGCTATCTGTTCGAGTCGTACAATGGAGTTGTCACGGGTATGTGGGTGGTTCCAACTCTCCCGTTAGACGGAAATCTACCACCGTATTCAAGAGTGTACGTTTACAACATCTACAAATGGAACTTTGGCCTGATTGGTGCAACCATTCGCGTAGAGGAGGATCGAGTAAACAACAGATGGATTGCACTTCAGCAAGAGTACACTTGCCCAACATCTTCTTCATACGTTGTTACGCCGCCACCTGTGAGCAGCGGGCTTGAGGATGGGGTTGCCTAATGTCTCTTCCAGCGATCATTGAATGTTGTTGTGGAAGCTCCAGTTCCTCCAGTTCATTAAGTTCATCATCTTCCAGTAGTAGCAGTTCAAGTCCGTCGTCGTCAAGCTCGTCCTCATCGTCAAGTCCATCGTCCAGTAGCAGTTCGTCAAGCTCGTCCTCATCGTCAAGTCCATCGTCCAGTAGCAGTTCCTCAAGTCCGTCTTCAAGTTCATCTAGCAGCAGCAGTAGCGATTCAAGCAGCAGCAGTAGCGATTCATCTTCAAGTTCAGATTCATCTAGTTCCAGTAGCAGCTCCAGCTCCAGTAGTTCAGCAAATCCATGCGGTGCAGACACTTGCGAATGGATTTGGCTAGAGGGAAGTAGTGAATGGATTGAAGAAACTTTCAACTGCGATACGGTAAACGCGTTACTAGGAGGCGGGTGCTTCTGTACAGAACCTCCCACTACGCCAGGAGATTACGACGGAGAAAGAAGACTCAATGGAGTATGTCATCCACTATGAAATGCCCACATGCTCAACACGGAATTTGCCAAATAGCCACTCGCTTAGCTAACAGGCCAGTACCGTTAGATTTGAAAGCTTGTTCTGCGTGTGCTAATGACTTAGTTCCAATGTCAGTAAATAGAGTTACTGCCGCTATAGCTGCTCACAGTCAAAGAAAATCAGGAATACCCGTAGACCCAGATCTTAGGCAGATGGCTCTGGGGATCTACCATCTGGCCGGATGGATGATCGAAAGAAAGATCCGCAAGTGGCTTAAGTTCTTACGCATTGACGCGCCTCAAGGATGTGGCTGTGACGCTTGGATCGCCAAGATGAATGCATGGGGTGTGGATGGATCTCTTGAAAATCTTGACGAGATCGCCGGGGCCTTGTACGTCAACCTTCAAACGACATACTTGTATGCCATAGCGTTTTCAGGTATCACTAAGCCGATAATCAGGGGGGCGATTAGAAAATGGCTACTGAACGCGCGTTCGTAATTTCGCTTGGATTTAGAGAAGATCGAATCAAGGCATTCCGAGAAGCTACAAAAGACTTAACGTCCATCCCGAAGATCGAGGTATGGCAAGCAGTCCACGGTGATACATGCAAGCCGCCAGATAATTGGCTCTCAGGGGCCGGTTCTTGGGGGTGTTTCAAGTCTCATTTAGGGGTTATCGAATACTGCCTTAACAACAATGTGGCGTCGTGCTTGATCTTTGAAGACGATGCAAAGTTCCGCCCCAACTTCGATGAGTCGTTTGGTAAATTCTTTGGTGCGTTGCCGGACAATTGGCAGCAAGCTTATCTCGGCGGTGAATTGCAGCACCATCACACGCACCAATCCATCAAGATCAACGAAGATGTTTACCGTCCTTACAACGTGAATCGAACTCACGGGTATATGCTCAGCAGGAATGGCATGTTGCCCGTGTACCAGTGGATATCTAACCTTCCGTTTGCCCCAAGGGAGCACGTCGATCACCATCTTGGGCGGTGGCATGAGGACATGAGGAACAAGGTCTATGCTCCACCGCGCTGGCTCATAGGTCAGATGGGAGATTCGTCCAATGTTTCCGGTAGAAATGATCCGGTAAATTTCTTCACCGATCCAGTTGACACCGCCATATCGCACTGGCTATACGACACCCCTGTTTGCGTTCTTTATCGAGGCAGTCGTGATCTACTCAAGAAGTCGCGGTATTACTTGCACGCTGGAAATTCGATCGATGTTGACGGGTACGACACTGGCCTAAGTCTTGCAGTGAAGCTCCGAGAGCCGGTGCCAGAGATCGACAAGTGGTACGGCTGGATAAGGGGTGAGGTTGTTCGTTCAAACTCAAATGCAATCCCGTGTCTTTATCATCCTCGCATCACAGAGGCAATGCTTGAAGGATGTGGATTCTCCTATACGGTATTGAATGCCAACACGCTTGAAGACGTTGAGGAGTTTCATGTAAAATGCAGACGAGGTAATGCCCAATGATTTTTACGCTGGCTGTTGACAAATAGGGTTGAAGACAGTTGATATAAACCAACAAACATTAGAGCAATTACTTGATGACAATATTTTCACACAGCGGTGATTTGGGCGACATAATCTATTCACTTCCAACAATTCGAGCAGCAGGTGGTGGAATCCTCAAGCTGTTTAATTTCCCAGGCCGAACTGCTCACGGAATGACTGAAGCCAAGGTCGAGCGAGTTAAGCCACTATTGGAATGCCAGCCCTACATTGAGAAAGTTGAATGGACTACAGAATTCTGCGACTCGGATCTAAATGGTTTCCGCAATCATAGAGCGCATGGGAATTTGGCTGACATGCACTTAGCAACGCATGGTTTTAGCTGGCACGAGAGACAGACACCGTGGCTTAGTGAAATCAAGCGGATACGTGCCCCGAAGGTTATCATTTCAAAAACACCCCGCTATGAAAATCCGAATTTTAATTGGCGAGCTGTTGTCGAAAAGTATGGCAAGGATATAGGTTTCATAGGTGATCCCCAGGAGCATGGTTTCTTTTGTGAAGCCTATGGAGAAGTTGCATATACGGAAGCTAGAAACTTACTTGCCATCGCTGAGTTAATATTTAGTTGTAGTTTGTTTATCGGAAATCCAAGCCTTCCAGCCGCAATCGCAGAAGGACTAAAGCACCGAATGATTCTGGTCAATTGCCCAGGCAGTAATCAGCACCTAGCCGTCTTCGAAAGGTGGGACTGTATGATAGCTTGGGGTAACAAGATAGAGCTTCCATGCTTATCCATACCGAAAGCGTACATAACTAACCCTACACGATTTTCTTATGAGCAAGGCACATGAAAATCAAAATAGTTCAAGCCGCTACTGATTTGAGTTACATAAAATTGATGGAAAGAGTTGAACCTATACATAGATTACATGCGGAAGCACTTGACTATTGCTACGAATTCGATTGCACAACAAGAGACATCCATCCACACTGGATGAAAGCCCACATGCTCCTAAAAGGCCACTCGGAAGGGTTTGATCGTGTGATCTGGATGGATGCTGATACGCTCTGGACTGGTAGGCCACTTGACGTACAAGTTTATGGGCATCTTGGGGCAACCCTCCAGTGGCATTGGCAATTTGAACCAGCCGAACACTTCAATGCTGGAGTTCTGTTTGCCAATTTTGAACGTCGAGAGACTTGTGAATACATTAAGCATTGGCAGGACATGCAATACTTAGACAGAGCCACAGCACCAAGCTTTAACGATCAACAAAGGGAACGAGATTGCGTTTGTGACCAAGCCTGCCTTAGTTCAATGCATAATGACAAAACAACATTTACTATAACCGCTATAGATCACGCATACAATTCTATGATCTGGTCGCCAACATACCGAAGCAAAGATCCTTACATCAATGCTTGGCATGGCTGTCCAGATAGAATATCTAGGATGCACCAATTTTTAGACAGGTCTATTGCCCGTCTAGATGGATCACTGACATAGTTGGTGTGTTGTGGGGAAATTATGGTTCCAGGAAGCTAATAGGGTTGTGTTTGTCTGACGGTAGGTGGTATGATTGCGAGTATGGCTACAAAAAACAAAACACCAAAGGTGTCGGTTCCTGAGATCTCAGACCGCGTAACCTTCCGACTTCTCGATCTGCGCGAACCGCTGGAGTCCATGCTCGCTACAACTGGCGAGAGTGTGACAGAGTATTTCCGTCGCATTCTCAGTCAAGATCTTGGTGTATCAAACGTCGAATCTAAGCCAGGATGGAAGCTCGGAGTCCGAAGAAAAGCCGACTGAATCAATTGCGGCAACGAAGGGCGAAGAGACAACGATAATTGACATAGACGCGAATGGACGTTAAATTGTTGTGGAATGATCTACACACCAC
>Ga0163155_10005597_pt1 | contig 12483 bp, 11 predicted proteins | sample OliLakLV19SP4G1_FD_148611 | JGI IMG/M metagenome (GOLD analysis project Ga0163155, IMG submission 148611) | Freshwater microbial mat bacterial communities from Lake Vanda, McMurdo Dry Valleys, Antarctica - Oligotrophic Lake LV.19.SP4.G1 | ecosystem: Environmental > Aquatic > Freshwater > Lake >...
TATCCATCCAGAACCGAAGACAAGAATTACGGATAAACTGAGCGGTGCGAATGGCTTCATCCAAAGCCTCGAACTGCTGCGTTTTACCCTTCAATTTTGCCTCCAGTACCAGCATGATTACTCTGAATTTCCTAGCGTAATTTCTATATTCTACAACAAGTCTTCACCGAATCCCGAAAGACTCAAGGCGGCTAAAGCCCGCGACCGCTTACATCCCCGTGTCTGAAGCCAGGGGCTTTAGCTCGTTTTTCGGTAATAAAAACTCGCTCCTCGTCTACAACAACACATTTTGCATGTAGGCATGCATTTGAGGTGCTTGAGAGTTTAAGGGACCTTACATCATGAAAGACTTCTGGTAATCTTTGCCCTGGCCAAGCGTGTTTTCGGAAAGTCTCTGAGAACTGACGTAACAAGGTTGGGGAAGGTGTCTTGTCGCCGTAAGCACGCTTGACGTTGAGGAACATTCGGACACTCAGTTCTGGATTGCTGTCCATTTGCTGGGCTAGAGGGCGAAAAAGTTCATACCCTTTGGAACCTTGGTCAATCGCAAAACTAGAAATTAACACGCTATGGCGGGCACTACTAAATAGTTCTCGCACAACCACCGCCGTATCTCGGCTCTCGGCACCAAATATCTCTGGTCCAGTCCAGACTAAATCGACTTGTTCCTGTTTTTGATGGGCGATCGCCCGCTCCTGTGACAGTAACTTCAACATATAAGCCATGTGAGCTGGGCTCATTCCCTGCTGTCGTAACTGGTTGAGTTCAGCTGCGATCGCCCCTGCCAATTGCTCCGGCACATAGTTTGCCAAAGTAAACGGGTAAATCGGGAAACTGAAACGCTCTGTTCCTAAGGCGGTAGCCAAGTCAATCAGGGCAGGTCGGCTCAAGCTCATCAAAGGAGAGATCATTGGACGGTATCTGGGAAGAATTCTGCTCCTAACCCTCCCACTGTATTCACGACCAATGCCCGATCTAGCATTTCGTTGCGGCGTTCACAGGAGGTTTCAGCAATCAGCAAGCAACCATGACAGGCTGCTCCGTGCAGTAGACGATCCTCCTGTTCGTCATCAGGTTGGTGCTGGGCGCATACAGGATCGTTAGAGCATAGTCGCCCGTACTCTAAAGCTCTGCTGAGGTGTTCTTCAATCCGCCTGCCGACCTCCACCAATCCGCCTAGAGTTCCTTCTGAACCTGAGGTGCCTGTATGGAGAAGAATTCCATAGCCGATATCCTCAAAGGCATAGATCCGCTCACGGATGGCACTGGAGGCATAGCCGCAATCGAGTGACACAGCAGTGATGAGCAAGTGAGAAAGGGAGTGCAGCATGATGTAAGCAGCACCAGGAAACTTTGCCTTCTCGCGGGGGATACCCCTCGTGTCGAGCCATTTGTAAAACCCCTGTTCAAGGTGCTGTTCACGGGCTTTAACCTCTGGGCGTTTTAACCATTGGTGGATTGCCTCTTTCTGAATACTAATGAAAACCCCTTCGCCCAAATTCTCGATCGCAGGCACCCATTTTGGCTCAAAATCCAGGTTTGCTCTGCGGATGTTGATGGCTAGGTCATCGATTTCACCCTCAATGTTGGGCATTGCTGCCTCGAAGCGAGTAAATCCAACGAGCGCTACAACCTCTCGCAGGCGATGCACTAGGACAATGCGATCAATAGACGATCGCCATTTTGCATCTAGCGTATCGAGACGACGAGCATATCCCTGGAAATCCTTGTCTGCCGTTGGAACTTCTTTCCCCATTTCTTCAGGGCAGGAGAGCAGCGCCTCTAGTTCTACCTGCTTAATACTTTTATCTGGAACGGTTAATCCACTTTTACGCCGCTTCACCTCTGTCCAAACAACATCTACCCCAAAAGTTGCCAGTTCAGCAAACTTCGGCTTCTTGAGTTCTTTTTGGATATCTGCCAAGTCTTCAGCAAACTGCAAATCCTCTTCATAGAAGCGATCGACTGCCTTCTTCAGCTCAGCCGCCTGATCAGGCATGGAAATGACGCTGAGGATTTGGGTGAAGTAAGCATTGCTAGCAGAACGTACCAGCAATCGATTGTATTCTGATTGTCCGGTTTCAACAATATCGCCATTGCTGTTAATTTTGTGCCCGATGCAAGGTTCATTACCGCGTGGTCCCAACCAGGGACGATGACCTTGGCACTTACCCAGCACTTTAGAGTCTTTTAGCTTTGCCTCAGAGAGGGGACGCCGTTTTCCACATTCGCAGCGCACAAAAATTTCTTCAAAATCGTTTCCTGATCCCCCTTCATCCAACCAGAGTGGTCGCCGACAGGTGGTTTCAAAATCATTGTGAGCGAAAACATACCAACTAATATCACTGAGATGACCATTCGTGCAAGCCTGGACAAAGCGAACGGGAACAGCCTGAGATGATTTGCCTTCAAATTTAAACCCGCCCTTAACAGCACTCCACGTCACTAAAGGTCGGGTACGGTAGACCTTGCCATTCTTCTCAAACGTTTTGTCTACTTGTGCAAGAAACCATGTCGGGAAGATGAAAGCATCAATTCCGGACACTGCTGCCTGCGGGTCACTCGATTGTTGCGGCGGAGTGTAAAGCTGGATGTCTTGTCCGTCATTCAATCCCAGACTTTTTGAAACCTTATAGCGCAGCCGATCTTCGCGAATCGGTTGGCGATCGCCCTTCCAATACGTCAATCCCGAAATGACGACAGAGCGAGTCGGTAAATCGACCATTGAGCCAGGGCCAAAGGTTGTTAACACTTGGCTCTGCCGTAACTCACCACTGGGTTTAGACTTGCTTTTCTTATTACTCATTTGCCTTCGTCCTCCATATCCAGTCCGTAAGGATCGCGTACCCAAAGATTGACGGTTGCCTCGACATCACGCAAGCTGCGGTAAGCCTTGAACTTCTGACGTTCACGGGGTTCTTTGTCAGCATCTGGGCTAAGTGCATCTAGTAATAGCGGGGGAGCCAAATCTGCTTCCTTCTGGTATTGCAGCCGCTTGTCTCGATTCGCAATTTGTTTCCAGGTGTCAATGAGATCCAGCACCTGCGCCCTGACCTGTTGCCGAAGCTTGCTGGTTGCAGCCGCATCTAAATCTGGGCTGTAGCTTTCAGCGCGACAGGCGATCGCCTCAATCACCGCATTGAGCGCATCGGGTTGATTGTTGATATTTGAGGCTCCCAGAGCTGGAGTCATTTCTGGGATACCCAGACGAGTCAGTGCAACCACGACACCTGCCAATCCTCGATCTAAAGCCCGAGGGGAGAAGGGGGTAACGCTAGTAGCTTCTACTGCCCGATAGAAGCTGTTATGCCAACTTTGGAAGCGTTCGTAGTGGGAGCGATCGCGCGGACGGTGGACGTTGAGCAGTGTGACGACCAGACCGGAACGATTGGAATCTCGTCCAACCCGGCTGGTTGCCTGAATATACTCTGCTGCTGTTTTGGGCTGCCCTAGAACAACCATCAAACCTAACCGCACAATATCCAGACCAACGGAAATCATATTGGTGGCAAGTGCCACATCGACTGCTCTTTCTTGCCCGTGAAAGGGTAGAGCTAGCCGACGTTTTGCATTCGCAACTTGATTCGTACTTTCCCGTGAGGTGAGTTCTACTGGTATACCCTCAATTTTCCGACTGAGGAATGGCCCCACGAGTTCGCCATGTCGCAGGCGATCGCTATAGTTGGCAAGCTGGGCAACAACCTCATCCTCAACAATTCGGCGGCTTCCCCCCAGTTCACGTAAGGAGTTGAAATACCCCATCAAGGTCATATAGGGGTCAGCAGGATTCGCCTTGTTACGTTTGCCACCCTGTTCCTCATATTGTTTGTAGGCGGCTGCCATGAGTACCAGATAGGTTCTCAGCAGCACAACTTTGAGGCTACGTCCTTGGGCAGCAACGCCCAGGTAAAGCCGTCCGGGAACCGTGAAGTCTGTTTTGGCAAAGAAAGAATCGTGCCGATTAGGACTGGGTGGTGGAAAGATATCGACATGACCCCGACCGAACAGGGCTTGAATCTGGTGTTTTGCTCGCCGTACTGTTGCCGTTGAGGCAATGATTTTAGGGCGAATCGGTTTACCAGAGTCAGTGCTGGTGTGGGAACAGAGCGCATCGATCGCCGTTTCGTATAGCCCGACCATCGTACCCAGCGGACCAGAGATGAGATGCAATTCGTCCTGGATGACTAAATCAGGTGGCGGCAGATAGGTGCCGATTGGTTTACCTACAATCGTTGGATCAGCGGCGCTATAGAAACCTTCACCCTCCTGGTAATGGGTGACGCGCCCAAACAATGCACCCGTTTGCCCAACCCAGGGAAGTGCGGCGAATTTATCGACCGTAGCGATCATGAAGCAGGGTAAGCGACGATAGATAGGTTCATCGACCGCCAGGATCGGCAGTGGGTTACGGCTACGGAAGTCACAATCGTGACCAAAATAGTCCCGATTGGTGCAGATGACTTTGAGGTTTTTAGGTGCGTCTTCTGTTGGTTGCAGTTGAAATGATTCTGGTTTGAACTTCTCCCCACACCAGGGACACTTCTCTAGTGGAATAGGAGACGGTTTGCCTTTGCTATCTCGCTTAAAGGCAAGCGTGCGTTCACGAGCAGAGTATTCGTCCTTTTCGTCTCGTTTACCAAGTTTATTGGGGGTTGCGCTCTGTCCTACCCAAAGTCCAATCTCGAACGGCCACTGACCTAACTTCATGGGTTCTTTTTGCCGCTCCAGTTCTAGCGCACAAATCAAACGGGCAGCTCGCTCTAGCTGGTCAAGGGTGAGCAATCGCAGCGTATAGCGCATGAGGACGCTCATTCCGGCTGAGTGAATGCCACCAGGATGTTTGAGGCGGCGCAGCACCAGCGTAAAGGCGGCAAGCCCTAGATAAGCTTCTGTTTTACCACCACCTGTAGGGAAAAAGAGCAGGTCAACAATGTCTCGGTCAAAACAATCGGGCTGGGCGATACTGACCAGGTTTAGCAGGATAAAGGCAAGCTGGAACGGTCGCCATGTGGGAGATTTGAAGCTTTCTGGAGACTGGTTCAGTTCTTGGCTGAGTTGACGACGACGGGCGATCGCTACAACTCGGTTGGCAATCCGAAATGCCTCTAACACCTGTGGGTCAGCCAGGGCATCGATACCCGATTCAATGCGATCGCAGGCACGACGGGCATCGTTTAACAGTGCTTGGGCAACGTTGTTTGCCTGGGGTGGATCAATTGGGGTGTTGTATTGAGCGGTAATCCAGGCGCGGTATTCTGCCACCATTGGACTGAGCATTTGCCGGATTACGTCTGCACTTTCGGCAGCTGCTAATGCCTCCATGCCCAGTTGAACCATCGGCAGCGGGGCAGCTTCGACTTTGGGAACTTCTGCGATCGGAATCCAGGTGGTACAGACCTCGGTGCAAACTGCTCCCTCATCCCCAGCCCTTCTCCCATCAGAGGAGAAGGAAGCCGGAGCTTCATTTCTCCCCTCGCCCTGGATGGGAGAGGGGCTGGGGGTGAGGGCAGCGTGGGCGATGACGGAGACGTTGTGCCCAACGGCAAACTCATAATCGTGACGGTATTGCAGGCTAGCGATCGCCTCATCTGAATCTTTGCTGTCTAAACCCCGCAGGTCTGAGCGGGGCACAAATCCCTCTGGGCACTGCACAATCAGGCAGGTTTGAAAGGCAAAGGACGCATCCTTCTCGCTGAAGGGCATCTGGCGGTAGTTGACAAGAAAGATAGAGACTGAAAGTGTCTCCGCCTCAAAGCGATGGTCATTAACGGGGCGACAGTTGACGACTAAAGTGAGACCACTACCACCAGGAATCTCAATTTCAAACGAATCTTTGGCAGATTGAATCGGAACGCTGACTGAGGCAGATTGGGGAACGCGCTGCCATCCCTCTGGTTTGCGTTTCTTTTTGTCGCCAGGTTCTTCAACTTCGAGATTTTGTCTTTCCAGTTCAATGGGTTTGTAATCTGCCCAATGAACCGTTGTTAGCAGTTCCTTTGTCTGTCGAGAGATGAGAAAGCTCATTCCCATTGATGAGGGAAACAGTGCTTTTCGTGCGGGAGTTACCTCAGGAGATTGGCCATCTTCGCTGGTTGCACTATCCCCTAGCTCTTGCGGTTCAACGTTGCCTTCATCGTCCGAGCGATCGTCTGGTTTTGCGCCAAGGGGAGCCAGGAACCCCGTGAGATACCACTTAGAGGGAGCTTGGGTAAGAATTTCTTCAGCGTGATCGCGATCGGTCGGTGTGGGACCGACTAGATCAAGTTGAAGGGCATCGACTAAGGTGGAGCGAATTTCGGCGGAGGTGAGTTGGGGCACGAAAGGCAACCTTGGTGAATCAACGGGACTGGTGAATCCATCGGGGTTCGCTAGAAAGCACGGTTTCGTCTAAAACAACGAGGTCGGGACGGCGAGCCGTGGCGGTGTCAGAGAAGGGGCGAATTAAGCAAGTACGGGGTTTGACCCAGGCGTGTTGTGCTTCTCCGTCGGCGAGTTCATAGCGAAAGTCATCGCCGTACTGGGTAATGAATTCGTCAAAGGTGAAGGCTTGGGTGGGGGTGTAGGTCATGGGTGGCTCTCGGTCACAGTTTGGCTGCTAGAACTTGAGCGGCGGTTAGGGTCAAGTCTGGAAACGTAGGAGACTGAATCACGGCTTCACCCTGAAATTCGGTGACATCATAGAACTCGTGGTCGAGGATGCAGAGGCTAATTTTCTCGGCGATCGCATCTACAATCCAGTATTCGGGGATTTCTAGCACACCATATTCAGAACGCTTGGAGCGGTAGTCATCGGTTTTGGTGGAAGGACTGACGACTTCGACGACCAAGAGCGGCGGCGGTTCGTTGAAGTCAATCACGGCTTCCCGGTTTTCCATGGCCTCCCACTGTGCCAAAGGCAGAACCGTTACATCGGGGATGCGGGAGGTGTCCCAGCGTCTACCGCGTGGCGATCGCACACCGACAGTCATTTGCTTGGCAGTCCAGGGGAGTTCTCGGCGCTTAATCTGGTCACGGAATTGGTCGTACAAAAATTCGATAATGCTGCCGTGTTTCCCAGTGCCTAAGCTCATGGGGACGAGTTCTCCATCGACGAGTTCATAGCGGGTGTCGGTGCCGTCGCTGTAGGCAAGGTATTCTTCAAAGCTGAGCTTTTGAGTCGTGGTTGTCATAAAACTGGCTCCTGGTTAGGGTCCACCTGCATCTAGTGTATTCATGCCCTCATGGTCTACGCCACTGCGATGGAGCGCCACAAAATCATCACGGTTGAAGGTCACTACGCAGCGATCATCTGCTGTTGCCGTTGCTAAGACTTGAGCGTCTGGAATTCGTTGATTTGCCTGACCTGCTTCATGGGAGGTGAGCACATCATGTCCCAGCCGCCGTAGTTCGTTGACCAAAACCGCAGACAAATTTTCATTGGCATAGAATCTAAACATTCCCATTATCCTCGCGGTTGTGGGAAGCGATGAGGGCATCAATTTCATCGCGGTTGGCTTGGTAGTAGGCTCGTGCGGCTAAGAAGTCGAAGCGGGTTAAGCCAGGAAAATCAATCGAGAGTTCTTCTTCATTTGCCCCTTGCTGGGTCAGAGAAATCAACGTCCATACGGCAATTCGGGTATCGCGAATGCAGGCATAGCCTCCGGCTACTCCCGATGTTTTTCGCACCATCTTGGGAATCAGTGCTTCCTGAAATAAGGCGTAATCTTCTGTGGGTAATGCCGCGATCGCATCTGCCAACGATTCCACTAATTTCACATTCATAGCCATTGTCTCCCTAGTCGCTTCTTTGGTTTCACAAGATAGTGAGTTGGCTTCACAGCGTTGTTTCCCGCAATTTTCTTCCATCATAGGTTTGGGGCTACACCTCCATACCCGGAATAGTGGGAGTCTCTGACGTTGATCTGGCTACTTTTTGCCCTTTTCCCTTCACCCGTTGTCCTTTACCAGGCGTAGCTGCCATCTCATGTCCCCTCACCTCCTGCTGGTGGCGTTCCTGATTCAGCTTTAGTAGCCGAGCGAGGACTTCATCATGCACGGCTTCGGGCCAGCGATAGCGCCAGGGTTTCTTGCGTTTGCTGGTGCCTTCGGGGTCTTCGTCTTCGTAATCGAGCCGGAATTCGCAGTCGATCGCGATATCTGCCCAACCGTAGGCATCGAGGACGGCTCGATCGCACTCGGCATGGAGTTGGCGCAGTTTCAGGATGTCGGGGTCAAGCTCGTCGGGGTCGTGGAAGCGGTTGTAGGTGGTAGTGAGTCCTTGGTTGTGGCGCACCATCAGGTCGGCGCGGAATTCGTAGTAGGCTTTGCCTGCTGCTTCGAGGGTGGGGTTGGTTTCCCAGTCGGGGGGAAAGGGGAAGGTTTCAAAGCAGTCGGAGGGGGTATAAACAGGGCGATCTTCTAGAGATGAACCAAAAAATAATGCCCAACTTTCATGAATTCTTGAATGGAGAACACAAAAAGCTTGATCAATGCCAAATGGAAAAACAATTAACTTCTGATCATAAACATAGCCATTCGCCAAAAAAGTGAAAGTTCTATATTTACTGGTTTGAGCGCAGACTAACACCCGATCGCACTGGGCGATCGCTCTAAACAAAGCAGGTGTATATCTTCCCCAAAGCCACCATTTTTCACCTCTGCGACGACCATCTGCTGTATTCATATTGAGCTTCAGTCGTTCAGGCTTCACCTTCTCTTCAACGATCGCCATCAAATCAGGATACTTACGCGCTTCATCCTCCTTCAGTTCACCAAAGTTAATCACATAACGATGATGTAAATGAGTCGGGCTACTGTTCACTTCCTCGCCGCCAATGTAGGGAAAAATGCGATCGGCATTGCGCGGATCTTGTTCGATCAGGCGATGCATTTCGGCAATGGGGGTGGCTTCGGGGTTGGTGTTATCAAAAGTAAAGCCCATGCCCAAAACATAGCTGCCCACAAAACTCTTATTGGCATTTGCCAGTAACGCCACGGGGTCATCGTTGCCGCCATCGTGAAACAAAAAAGCGGTGATTTTTTCGACGGGTTTGCCATCCAGAATGATAGGCAGTTTATAGTTCATCGAACACTTCCTGATATTCAACAAGAGAAACGATGGCATAGACAATTTCTTGAAGATCGGCAGTAGACAGAACCCCAAGCCGACGGACAAAGCGCCGTAAATCCACCGTTCGTAATTGCAAAGCATCCGCAGCCGATCGCTTTTTCAACCCATTCTCGCTAGTAAATTCAATGCAAATGTGCCAAAAATTTGGCGCAAAATAGTCCTTCCAATCTGTCATTGGCACAACCAGCTTCAAAGGAAGTTTACCGACAAAATCTGAACTGACGATGACTGATGGGCGAGTTTTTTGAATTTCAGATCCGATAGTCGGATCAAGATTGATTAGCCAGATTTCACCGCGTTTAGGTTCTTTAATCATTCATCTGCCCCAGATCAAAGTTTACCCATTCTCGCCATTCTGGATCTTGCTGATAATATTCCATCATCGCCTCAGCTTGTTTTGCTAAAATCTGACGACGTTCTGCGACGGGCAACTTCATAAAAGCGCGGCGATCGATTATTTGACCAGTTGAGGGTGAAGCCTCAAACACAGTCAATTCATCAACACGCTCAGATAAATCAGTCAGATTGCTTTTGCCGAGTCCGATGAATTTAGGTTGTTTCTTTTGGGCTGAAAGCAGATAAAATTGAATCGCTTCCTGCACAACTTCATCGATCGTCTTTCCTTGTTGTTCAGCCAATGCTTGCAGATTTCTTTGTGTTGCTTCATTCAAAAGAACAGTTGTGGGTTGCATAGCAATATCTCCTATCAGTTAAAAGGTATATCAATGCGATGCGATCGGGGTGCATCCCAGTTTTGCGCCCTCACCCTAAATCCCTCTCCCTAGGGGCGAGGGACTTTGAATTCTGGCTCCCTTCTCCTTTGGGGAGAAGGGTTGGGGATGAGGGCAGTTCGGAGATCTGCAAAACTGGGATGCACCCATGCGATCGGTGTTAGGCATTTTCTAAATCAGACAGGAGTTCTGCTTCAGTTAAATCAATCATCGGCACGCCATAATCACTCAGCTTGAGCAAAAAGGTGACGCGATCAACGCCAATTAGGGCAGATGCCATTCCAGATGAGAGTCGTTTTAGCTCAAACAGCTTGACAGACATCGCCCATTTTGCCTCCTGCTCAAACTGCTCCCTAGTACGTCCCAAGGCATCTGGAAATGTCTCTGGATAATCGATCGTCAATTGCAAAGCCATTATCGATTTTCTCCTTGCTTGACGGGTTTATATTTAATGATATGCACCAGACTCACCACAACCGCCGCCAGTCCAGGCCATTTATAGCGACGGGTAGCGTTATAAATCATGCCGCCATTATTGCAAATAAACCGTAAGCCCGTGCTGCGGGTGTCACCCTGGGCGATCGTGTTGGTGGCAATTAAGCCAAAGGTGCCGCCGTTACGAATCAACGTAAAAGCACGGCGAAAGAAATGAGCCACCAGATCTGCATTGCCATGCGATTCAGGATTCACTACTTTTAGCCAATCGAGATAGCCCTCTGGATGAGCATTAATGGTGGTATTTTTGCCAGCAAACGGCGGATTCCCGACGATCGCATCAAACCCCGGATTCTCCCGCTCAAACACCTCTGGAAACTCCAGTTCCCAGCTAAACGGCAGCACCGTGTTTGTCCCCGCCGCCAACTGAGCCACCACCGCTCGAATTTCCGCCTCGTCCACCAAACCTTTCTCATAGCCAATCAGCTTGCCGCCAAACTCCTCGCGCTTTTGCTGCCGCTGTTTGGCATTTGCCCCCGCAAAAAACGATGCCACTGCCACATTCGCCGTCAACCGGGCAGGCTCCAGCGATCGCTCCACATCCTGCAAAAGCGCGTGTTTCTCTTCCGCATCCTCATCCGTCCGCGTATCCGTCGTTTGAATCTGCTGCCGATAGACCAACGCCTTTGCTGACGACTGTTTGATCAACTGCTTGTGGTCTTCAAAAAACGTTGGCGCATAGGCGGCACTGGCTCCAAAACTGCCAATCTCCGCTTTGGTCAGCCCCACCAGCGAATCACCACACTTGAGCGCATGATCCAAAAACGTAAACGGCAAGTCTTTTGCCAGCGTCACCAGCCACAGCGACAATCGTGCTAGGTTTACTGCAAACGGGTTCTTGTCCACCCCATACAAACACCGCTGCGCTACCAACCGCCGCGCCACCACCACATCCTCCACCGTTTCCAGCAGATCCACTGGCTTCCCGTGATAGTTCCAAGCTTCCACCAAAAACGCCGCCGAACCCATCGCCAAGTCGCACACCTTCAGCTCCAACAACTGCTCCGGTGTGGGATGTTCCCCTAGCTGCTTCAGTACAGGTTCCAGGGTCTTCTCCACGATCGGCTGCGTCAACTTCCGAGGCGTGTAGTGTGAACCCGATCGCCTCCGTTCTTCCCCCGGTTGCAGAAACAGACTCCCCGTTGCCAACAAATTCGGTGTTCTCGGTGAAACCCTGCGCCCGATCGCTGCGACGATCGCCTCTGCTGTGGTTGCCTCCTTCAAATCCTTCAGCGCTGCCCCTTTCAGCTCACATTCCGCATTTTTGAGCAGGGTGGCGCGCTCGGCTGGCTTCGCTGCCAGAAGCTCATCCACATTCACCACCACATCTTTAGACCGCACAGCGATCGCTCGTCCGTGGGCAATTTCCACCTCATAACCCATGATCGCCTCATACACCGAGCCAATTTGCTCCACATCCAGCGCCCGATACGATAGCCGCTCTCCATCTAGCACCAGCAGCTTATCGAGCATCCGGTAAATCACACCATCCGCGACGCGTGGGGCTTCAATCTTGCCGCAGTCCGCAAACCGGGAACCAACTGGACGACCTTCTAGATAAGGGTACGCATCCGGGTCAAACAACTGTCCATGACGGGCAGGCAAATAGTTTTCCGTCGCCCCACCCCCGTCATACACCAGGCGAAACAGGCTCAACAGGGCAGCCCAGGCACCATACCGCTGATCCATCGTATCGGGATAGTTGCCCGCATCTTCCCTCAGCTTTTCGTACAGCCCCGACACCGCATAGTTGCGCTGATACACCTCGTCGTCTGGCATCAGTCCTTCATCTTCGGCATACAGCAGAAACACCAACCGCATCAAGGTGGCAATCAGTCCGCCATAGATGTGCTGTCCGCCCTCACCCCCAGCCCCTCTCCCATCAAGGGCGAGGGGAGAAAGAAGGGGATTTAAAATCTTTCCACCAACGGCTGCATCAGCCGCCTGGAAACCCCGCAACAGTTCCCACAGCGCATCCAACACCTGCCCTGAAAGCTTGGTTGAAACTTCCGCCTGATAGCTGCGGCTATCTTCCAATAGTCGGCTCAGGCGTTGCTTCTCCGGCACATTGAACAGCCGATCTTCGCCCAGCAGCAAAGCGAGTGCGCCCAAAATCAACCGCCCCGGCACCTCCGTCATTGCCTGCAC
>Ga0163155_10005601_pt1 | contig 12471 bp, 12 predicted proteins | sample OliLakLV19SP4G1_FD_148611 | JGI IMG/M metagenome (GOLD analysis project Ga0163155, IMG submission 148611) | Freshwater microbial mat bacterial communities from Lake Vanda, McMurdo Dry Valleys, Antarctica - Oligotrophic Lake LV.19.SP4.G1 | ecosystem: Environmental > Aquatic > Freshwater > Lake >...
AGCGGGCTCGCCGCCCCAACGCGCCGCGATCCAATAGGCGCGGCAAGCTTCTTCGCTCGCGAACCGCGCCTCGAATGCCGGCGCCGTCTTGGGAAAATCACGCCACAGATCGTCCGGCAGCAACTGCGTCATGGGCTATCTCCTTGTTGGAGATCACATACCCGCTGACTGCGCCGGAACTAAGGGGAGAGGCATGCACGCACTTTGTGACAAATTCACTAATATTCAAATTGTAAAGATCGACGTTCGCCACGATAAAAATCGTGACGGTGAAGACATATTGCGTATTGTCATTGTGTTTGACGGGACTATAAAAAAAGCTGACGCAAAGCAGGTTGCTGGCGCGGCGCGGTATATCAAGCCTGGCCTCACAAAAATTGACGCTGACCTGTTTCCGCTTCTATCATTTGTTTCAAAGCTGGACTACGAGGAGAGCGGTCGGGGTGAAGTCCGTTGATTTTTTGCATGCTGCGAAGGCATTACTGAAGGGCAATGGAAAGCCACGGCAAGTGGCTCTCCGACGTTCTTGCAGCACGACACACTACGCCTTGTTCCATACGCTCTGCAATAGCGGAGCTAATTTGCTTGTTGGAAAAGGTGCAAAGTCAAAAACTCGTCGGGCATGGACGCAGGTCTATCGGTCACTACAGCACGGGCCCAGCAAAACTGCGTGCGATGATAAAAAGATAGTGGGGCGATTCCCCACTGCGATTCAGGACTTCGCTCATATGTATGTAACAATGCAAGAAAAGAGGCATCTTGCCGACTACGATCCAATTTTACAAGTCAGAGGTTGACGCAGATATCGAGGCTTGTAGCAGTGTGATTGAATCCTACGAAGAGACGTCGATTGACGATAGACGCGCGTTTGTGACTTGGCTGCTATTTAGAAATGCAAAGCGGCTTTAGCGCTGCCAATACCCCCACTAGGTCCGGCTAACCGTCTGCGCCATCGCGAGGCAAAGAGCCGTCGTCGTCGCCGAATCGTTGTCGGTCCTGCGCTTTTCTTCCACCGAGGCAATCCGCTCAGCGACCGGCATGTCGAAGCGCTTCGCTAAGGACGGCGTCAACGGGCTCTTGCGCGACAAGACACGCCCGGCGTGCGTGGCATCACAGACTGTTTCCCCACCGCCCATCACCCCACCAATACCAGCCACTCATCCTCGGTCAGCACCGTGACGCCAAGTTCGCGCGCCTTGTCGAGTTTTGAACCAGCGTCGGCGCCAGCGACGACGTAGTCGGTGTTCTTTGACACCGACGAGCCGACCTTCGCGCCGAGCCGCTCGGCCTGCGCCTTTGCCTCGTTACGCCCCATCTTTTCGAGCGATCCCGTAAACACCACCGTCTTGCCGCTGACAGCTGAGGCCACCCGCGCGACCGGCACAAACGGCTCGATCGTCAACAGGGCATCGAGTTCAGCGACCGCACGCGCGTTCTCAGACCCAGAGAAGAAGTCGACCAGCGCTTCGGCCGAAACCTCCCCGACACCGGGCGACGCCACGAGTTCGAGATACCCTTCGCCTGGGGCCTGCCGTGACGCCCGGCCTGCCGCTTCGACGAGATCGAGCGCGTTGCCGCGAAACGCCTCCGCGATCGCCTTTGCAGCCTTTGCCGGGATCGTCAGCCGTTCGAGCTTGGCCGCCAGCGGGTCGTCGAACAGTCCGCCGGTCACAAGCTTCACGCCCTGGTTAGCGATTTTGCCGATCGCGGCCTCCGCCGTCTTTTGCCCGACGCCCGGCATCGCCATGAACCGCTGCCAGTCCGGCCCGGGTCGCCCGGCAACGGCCTTGTCGATCGCCGCCTTTACCGCGGGCCACTCGCGATAGGTCGATGCCAGATCGCGCGAGGTCGTCTCGCCAACGTGGCGGATACCAAGTGCGAACAGGAACCGTTGCAAGGGGATGGTCCGGCGCGCTTCAATGGCAGCGAACAGGTTGTCGGCCGACTTTTTGCCAAAGCCTTTTTGGTCTGCGAGCTTCTTCTGGCTGCGCGCATCACGCGTGCGCAACGTGAAGATGTCGGCTGGCCGCATGATGCGCCCTTCGGCATAAAACAGCTCGATGCGCTCATCGCCGAGGCCCTCGATGTCGAAGGCATTGCGCGAGACGACCTCGCGCGATCTGGCATTGGCCTGCGCCGGACAGATCAGGCCGCCGGTGCAACGCCGCACGACGTCTTCTTCTCCGGTGGCTGGATCGCGTCCACGTTCGGCTGGCGACCCGCACACCGGGCAGCTACGCGGGAAGATGTATTCTATACTGTGTGCGGGACGCTTGTCCTCGATCACACGCACGACCTGCGGGATCACATCGCCCGCCCGCTGGACAACCACCGTATCGCCCACGCGAATATCTTTGCGCGCGATCTCATCTTCGTTGTGCAGCGTCGCGTTCGACACGACGACACCGCCAACGGTGATCGGCTTCAACTTGGCGACCGGCGTCAGCGACCCGGTTCGTCCGACTTGGATCTCGATCTGCTCGAGAACCGTCGTCGCCTGCTCGGCTGGAAACTTGTGCGCGATCGCCCATCGCGGCGAGCGCGAAACGAACCCGAGCCGCGTCTGTTGGCTGAGGCTGTTCACTTTGTAGACCACGCCGTCGATGTCGTAGCCAAGGCCCGACCTGCGCTCGCCAATCTCGCGATAAAACGCCAGCACCTCGTCGGCCGAACCGCACACGCGCGTCAGCGCGTTGGTCGGCAATCCCCACGCCCGGTAGGCCTCGATCATCCCGAATTGCGTCTCGGCTGGCAGGCTTGAGGCTTCGCCCCAACCATAGGCAAAAAACCGCAACGGTCGCGCGGCCGTCACCTTGGAATCGAGCTGGCGCAGGGAGCCTGCGGCCGCATTGCGCGGGTTGGCGAACGAACGCTCGCCAGCTGCCTCTTGCGCCGCGTTGAGCGCGGCAAACTCGGCATGCCCCATATAGATTTCGCCGCGCACGTCGATCACATCTGGAACCGCGGGATGGCCGCGGCCGCCTTTCGCAATCAACGTCTGCGGGACATCACCAATCGTCATGACATTGGCCGTGACGTTCTCGCCCTCCGCGCCGTCCCCGCGAGTCGCTGCCGTCACCAGCTGACCTCGCTCGTAGCGCAGCGAAATCGACAGGCCGTCGATTTTCGGCTCTGCCGTAACCGCAACCTCGCCTCCGCCCAAAAATCTTTGGATACGATCGATGAACTCGCGCACGTCCTCATCTGCGAACGCGTTGCCAAGCGACAGCATTGGCACGGCATGGCGAACCTTGCCGAAACCATCGGCCGGTGCGGCACCAACCCGAATTGAGGGGCTGTCGGCACGCACCAGTTGCGGAAACCGCGCCTCGATCGCGCCAAGCCGTATCCGGAGCGCGTCGTAATTGGCGTCCGACACCTCGGGCGCATCCTGCTGATAATAAAGAGTGTCGTGCCGCGCGATCTGCGCCGCGAGGCGCGCAAGTTCGACAGCCGCCGCGTCCTCGCTGAGGTCGGCGACCGCAGGCAAGCTATCGAGGCTGGTATCGGATGTGTCATGGCTCTGGCTCATGACGGCTGATTTACCACCAGCACCGGGAATTCGAAACCAGCGAGCCCGACTTTCTCTGCTGCAGTTTCGCTCCGGAGCAACGACCGGGATAACTTCTCCACATCGCCGTCAGCCCTCGGAATAACGCACGGCACGATAACGATAATAGCCCGGCCAGCCCTGCGGTTACCGACATCCCGGATGGGTCCACGCCGGCCTGCGACACCTGTTGAAAACCAGTGGACCGACCGTTGGCAGGAAACACCCGCACGATGTCGAGCCGCGCCCGGCCTGCAGAAGTCGGCTAGGTTTTCGGCTTGTTGCGTCCTCATGTGCTGTCGCCTTTTCGCGTAACGCCGTCCGCTCGCCGGACCACCGGGCTGTTTGCTCGACCGGTACCGAATGTTGAGCGGTGGTGAGCCGTTATGATGCCTCGCACCTCGAACGCGTCCGGTCACCGGACCACCCAGGTGCCGGGTCTGTTGGGGGAAGCATGTCCGTTACACTGCCAGCATCTTGGCAACACACATTTTGGCCGCGCGCAGCAGCGTGGGCACGCGCCATGCCATGCGCTATGGCCGCCTCATGCGCCCTGCTGCTTATGGCGGCAATGGCGCCGCCAGCGACGGCTGACGGCGGCATCGACAGTTCGTCGATGTTGCGCATCGCAACTACCGTCGAACTGCCCGTATCGCGCAAGCTCACGTTGGGCCTTAACCGCGGCATCATCATCGAATTGCCGACAGATGTGCAGGACGTGGTCATCTCGAGCCCAGGGCTCGTCGAAGCGACTGTACTAACGGCACGCCGGATCTCTCTTGCCGCTCGCACGGTCGGCGAGGGCAATGTCTTTTTCCTCGGCAAGGACGGCCGCCGGCTGGTCACACTCGACCTCGTCGTGAACCGCGACGTGAAAGACTTGGCCGACACCTTACGGCAGCATCTGCCCGGCTCGAAGTTGAAGCTCCAAGGTTCGGGCGACGGCGTTATTATTTCCGGCACGGTCGCTAAACCGGAAGACGCATCCCGGGCCGAGCAACTCGCCAAGATGCACTTGAAGGGCGCCACTATCGTCAACTTGATCGCGACACACGAAAAGGAGCAGGTACTCCTCAAAGTGACGGTCGCCGAGGTCAACCGCGATGCCGTCCGGCGGCTCGGGGTGAACCTGCCCGAGGCGATCGTCAAGGCTGGCGATGTCACGTTCGCCAAGGTGATCCAGAACAGTTTTCCGGTCACCGCTGCGGTCGCTCCGCAAGCGATCTTTAACCCGCCGTTCCTTGGAGCGCCCGGAGGTCCGTTTCCTCCAACCGTGTTTTCTGGAACGGCATTGCAAGGCTCCGCCGATCTCGGCAACGGCAAGCGCATCACCAGCATCATCGAAGCCTTCGAGCGCGTTGGCCTCGCCCGAACGCTGGCCGAACCGACGTTGACGGCGATCTCTGGCCAAACCGCAAAATTCCATGCCGGCGGCGAGTTCCCGATCCCCGTTTCGCAGGAAAACAATACCATCAGCGTCGAGTGGAAACCGTTCGGTGTCCAGATCTCGTTCACACCTTCCGTGCTGTCGGAGGGCCGCATCGGCCTCAAGATCGCCGCCGAAGTCAGCGAACTGTCGAGCGAGGGCGCTGTTGCCATCGGCTCGATCTCGATCCGGGCTATTTCGCTGCGCAAAGCGGAGACAACCGTCGAGATGCCGAGCGGATCCTCGCTGGCGATCGCCGGGCTACTCTCTGACCAAGTGCGACAGAGCGTCGAGGGTGTGCCGGAGCTCCGCAGCCTGCCGATCCTCGGCGCGCTGTTCCGCAGCAAGGACTACCAAGACCGCAAGAGCGAACTGCTGATCATGGTCACACCGATCATCGTGCGCCCGACCGACCCTCGGGAATTCAGCAAGCCGGGCGACGGCCTTGCCGCGCCGAGCGACCTCAAAGGCCAGTTCTACGGCAGTCTCAACCGCATCTACGGCCCGACGAAGCAGCTCGCTGGTGGAGCTAGCACCAAAGATGCCGGGTTCATCGTCGAATATCCCGACTATGGAGGCCGGAAATGAGACGCCCACGAGCTATCGCAGTTGCCCTGGCCACTGTTACCGCCGTAGCGGCCGCTGGCTGCGACCTTCCGCGCCTGCCCGATGCCGTCCACCCGGAGGTTACCGATTACACCAAGCGGCACCCCATCGTCGTCACGCCACAGATCGAATCGGTCGACATCGCGGTCGCCCGTAGCGGACCCGCGCGCGACCAAGCGTACATGGAAACGACGCGCTTCCTCCGCGATTACAAGCGTGCCACCAGCGGCCCACTGTACATATCGCTGCCGGGGCATGACCACGGCGCGTCGATCCTCGTTCGCACGGCCGTGCAGCGCGAGGGTATTCCAACCGAGCGCGTCAAATGGAACACCAAGGGGGCGCTTGGTTCCGTTACGTTATCCTATGACCGTATTGCTGCCGTCGGTCCGGTCTGCGGAAACTGGCAGGAAGACGTGACGCGCAACCCCGACCGCGTTGCCTACCCCGACTTCGGCTGCTCCCAGCAGCGCGCGATCGCCGCGATGGCCGCCAACCCGACGGATCTGGCGTATCCAGCCCGAGAAACCCCGCGCTACGGGGCTGAGCGTCCCGGTGCCCCGAAAGCCAACAAGGGTGCAGGAGCCAGTCCGGCTGCGGCCGGTGGCAGCGACCCTGGCGGTGGCGGTGGCACGCCGACGCCTGCCTCAGCGACGCCGCCTTAACCCATCATCTAGCTGCTCGGTCTGCGAAGACGTCGAGTAGCGAGGCCTCAAGCAGGACAAACACGAAAAGCTAGAAACGGGTCGCCGGATCGAAATGCGACTGGTCTAACCGACCCCATGAAACCAACCCTACAGCATCCGCCCAAGGCACAGCCAAGTCGCGCTGACAGCGCCCGCGCAAGTCCCGCCGACGCCACATCGGCAGCCACGGGCATGTCCACGGGCATATCCACGGCCGCGTCCACGGGTGCTGGCGACTACGATACCGTGCGCCGCGCGATCCATTATCTAACAGAGCATACTCGGACCCAACCTGAACTTGCCGACCTCGCAATCCACCTCGGCCTATCCCCCGCCCACGTGCAGCGGCTGTTCAAGCGGTGGTGCGGCCTGTCACCGAAAGAGTTCACGCAAGCACTGACCCTCGACCATGCGCGGCGCCTGCTCGACGGCGCAGCCACCGTCCTCGACACCGCCCACGAGGTCGGACTGTCCGGTGGCTCGCGCTTGCACGATTTGTTCATCAGCCATGTCGCTGTGACGCCGGGCGAGGTCAGCCGTCGCGGCGCCGGCCTAGACCTCGTCTACGGCTGGCACGACACGCCGTTCGGCGACGCTTTGGCTGCCATGTCACCGCGCGGATTGGCAGGCCTCGTCTTTCTCGACGAGGAACGCGCCAATGCCCGACATGCCACGCTCGAAGACATGCAGCGCCGCTGGCCAGCGGCGACATGGCGGCACGATCCATCGGCCTCAGTGCGCGAGGTCGAAGCTCTGTTTGCCACAACGACCCAGGGCGCGACTGTGCCGATCGTCATGATCGGCACCGACTTCGAAATCCGGGTCTGGCAGCTGTTGACCCGGATTCCGGCCGGCCGCGCGGTCAGCTACGCCGACATCGCATCACGGGTTTGCACCGTGCGTGCCTCACGCGCGGTCGGCGCCGCGATCGGCCGTAATCCGCTGGCCTTCGTGGTCCCGTGCCATCGCGTCCGGCGCACGGATGGCGGCCTTGGCGGCTACCACTGGAACGTCACGCGAAAGCGAGCGCTGATCGGCTGGGAAGCCCGCTTCACCGTGGAAACCTGATCGGATCTCAGACCTTGCCGCCAGCCCGGCTGGAGCACCGTGAAACGCCGTTTTGCTTGATCACGATATCGGCTGAAAAATTTCCCGCTCCCGCAACCGGCACCGATCCCAGTGACGACTTCCCGCCACCGCCGCTGAACTCGCCGCTTTGGTCGGTGTCGCCACCCCCGCCGCTGACAGAAATCCTGTACGATCCGTTGAACCCGGCAGGCGCGCTGACGTACCCTTCGACCACAGTCGCCCCGCCGCGCTTGACGGCCCTGACCTCGCAGGCGACGCCGCTTTGCGCCTCGGCCGGGAGCGGCTCTACGGCCGGCGTCAGACCGGCAACGGTCATGATGGCGATGATAGCGAGAAAGGTCGAACGGGCGAACATGGCGGCGTCCTCAGTCTGAAGCGTGTGCAATCCCGGCCGGGTCCAGTTCGGCCGATGCTGCTCTAGCAGACACCCGGCAGGCCATACTAGCCGTATAGGCAATTGCCGTTGAACCCCGTCTGAACCCTCCGTTCAGACGGGGTTTATGGGCAACAATAGGTTAACGGCAGGCGCCCGCATGGCAGGCCTTGCGCTCACGCCAATGGCAGCTCGATTTCGAGGCGCAGACCACTTACTTGATCAATGGCTTGATCAATGGCTTTATCACGGGCTTGACCTGTCACCTGCCGCGCAAACTCACCTAGAATAGCCATCTCCCCCATCCGATTGGGCCGAAGTTCGATAGACCCACCAAGAGCCAGCACCCGATCCCGCATGCCGGTGAGGCCGAACCCTGGCGTCACTGCAACACGAAGAGCCTGACCGCGTGATGCGTCCGCCGGTATATCGAGGCCCAGTTTATCTAGGCCCAGTTTATCTAGGCCCAGTGTTCCAGGCCCGTTGTCGGCCACCGCCACGACAACCCTGTCCGCACCCTTCGGCGCGACGGTGACCTCGATCGCGCTTGCACCCGCGTGGCGGAACGCGTTCGTCAGCCCCTCCTGGATGACCCGGTAAACCGTCAGCTCCATCGGACCCGGCAATAGATCAGGCGGCACGTGGATCGACGTTTCGATCACGACCTCCGGATTGCTCTCGCGCCAGCGCGCAACGAGCCCCTCGATCGCACGTTCAAGGCCGATCTCGGCAAGCGCTGGTGGCCTGAGCCGATGCAGGACACGGCGGTTGGCCTGCTGGACCGCCTCGATCTGGTCGAGCAGGTTGCGGCAGGCCCGCGCCCGTCGCACCGCAGCCGCGTCGCTGGCGCCTTGCGCTCTCGTCGCATCCTGCCCTTTCGCCTCCTGCCCCCTGGCCATTTCGGCATCGTTGAGCAGCGTCGTCGCGTTTGCCCGGATTGCAAACAGGTATGGTCCAAACTCGTCGTGCAGCTCGGCCGCCAGTTCCCGCCGCTCCTGGTCCTCGATCGTCACAAGCTCCTGCGCGAGCCGCCGGTTTTCGGCGCGCGCCCGCTCCAGCGACGCGGCAAGATCATTGACCTTTGCGGTGATCTCGCGGAACTCCGGCGGCCCCTGCTTGGACAGCGCGATTGCAAAATCGCCCTGCTCCAAGCCGGATAGGGCTGTGCTCAGTTGTCCGATCGGTCGCAGCGTTTCCCGCACCACCAGTCGGGTAATGACGAACATCGCCAGAATAACCAGCCCGCCACCAATCAGCGTGTCGCGCATCGTTGCGACGATTTCATCGAGTTCGTCGTCGGGCTCGGCTTCGATCAGCATCCAGCCACTCGTCTGCCCGCCAATCTGTACGGGCACGCTCTGCGGCGCCACTGCGACACCTGCGAATCGCGCCAACCACCGCCCGGGCCTCGTCTGCGCCGCGTGGTCCGGCGCTGCGGCCGCCTCCACTCCTGGCTGTCCCTGAAGTGTCACCTTGACGTGGCGCAATGCAGAAAGCCGCTCAACCAAGCGCGCCAGTTCCCGCTGTGGGTTATCCGTAGCCTTGATTTCCGCCAGTCCCCTGTCGACCGCGTCCCGCGCGAGGTTGACCATACTCTCATTCTCGGCCTTGATACGCGGGCCAGCCGACAGCACGATCAAGGCGACATTCGCCGCCAGCGCGGCCAACAATAGCGCGCCGATGAGCAGGTTGAGCCGCGTTTCGATCGTCAGCATCGACATCTCATGTTAAGCCGGACTTGGACCTATCGAGGGAGACTTTGGCTTGAAACTTTTGATTGTCGATGATCACCCCATCGTCGTCTCCGGCGTCAAGGCGCTATTGGACAGTGACGCCGACATCGAAATCATGGAAGCCAACAGCGCCGAGGCAGCCGAACGCGTCGTTGCGCAAACGCCGCCCGACGTCGCCATCGTCGACGTCAACTTGCCTGGCTCATCTGGTTTTGCCTTGTCACGATGGTTGCTGGAACGCAATGCGGCGGCCAAAGTGATCATGTTCTCGATGAACGACGATCCAGTGTTCGTCGCCCAGGCCATCGAGATCGGCGCCAAGGGCTATATCAGCAAGAATGACGACCCCGCGCGCATGGTCGACGCGATACGGGCCGTCGCCAACGGCGGTACGACTTGGCCGGACGGGGCCACCGAGCGGATCGCCTATCTCGGCGGCGGCTCGAAGCCCCGCACCGCGGTCGATCGTGGCGGTGAAACCACCACGGTCCCGGTCTCGACCCGGGAGCATGAGATTCTGCGCCATCTGGCCAAGGGCCGCAGCCTGTCGGAAATCGCAGACCTCGTTGGCGTGTCCTATAAAACCATCGCCCAAAGCTGCGTTCAGATGCGCGCCCGCTTCGGCGCTCGCACCCAGATGGAATTGGTCCGCATCGCCGTCGAGCGGAAGCTCGTGTGAAAGGCGAACGGAAGCTCGTGTGAAATCCGAGCGGAAGCTCGTGAGTGGCGAATTTAAGCGGTACTCAGAACCTTAGAGCGGCAAGGGTCAGACGTGGGTTAGTTGGGCAGCTACCTCACGTACCAAATGCCTGACCCCGCGTGCGTCCAGGCATCTAAAATTTCCCATGTTCTGGAAACCCACTTGATCTAGTAAGCTGGATCGAACGAGCTGGCTATCTTTTTTGCATGAGCTGTTGACTTTAATGGCAACACTGTTAGAGTCATTAGAACGCGGCGAGATTGCGAAGATCGACGCCCAGCTAGCACCCCGAGAGCAAGAGTTGAGGTGTGCCTACGCTTCGCCAAAGTTACAGAAATGGCTGAGCGGACAGCTGCCCAATTTGGGATCGACGTGGAAAATCGACCAGACCCCCATGGAGCAGTTGGACGCATACCTTGCTGTCTACGCAAGTGGCGCTATACTGACGTTTGGTCATTCCTTCAATCCGATCCGCCATGTTGCAGGCGGCGTCTGGGAACTAAAAACAGCGGACTTGCGTGTATTTGGGTGGTTCCCAAAAAAAGATCATTTTATTGGACACGCTGCAAACCTTGCTCAGGCAATAAAGGACGGAAATTTATATAATGGCTACGCTGGTGAGGTTGCGTACTTTCGAGATCGGCTTGATCTAAATGATCCGAAGTTTATCCCAGGAGACAATCCTAATGACGTCATTTCGGCTTACCGTTTCCCCTAGTCGACGCGTTGCCGGCCGCTTTACTTTGAGTGTTCGCCGAGAACTCCTTCGAGCGCTTTCCGTGGAACATAAAAAGCGGGGACTAAGTCAGGCAGATATTGCTCGGGAAATTGGGGTTCATCGCTCCGTGATCAATCGAGAGTTGCGCGGCCATCAAGACTTAACGCTAGGGCGAGTAGCTGAGCTCGCTTATGCGCTTGGTAAACAGCCATGCTTCACCCTGCAAGATCAGTCTGCGGAGGCGGGTTGCAATGTCTCCGAGCCGCGCGTCTTCAAGCACAATCCAACCAGTACCAGGATTGAGGCGACAACTAGCGCGGGGACCAAACTGTAATGGCGTCACACTCCGGCCTCGCGTTGTTTTGTGAAAGTGCGCGTGAGGAGGTCGAAGGTACAATTTCGCTCATTGGCATCATTCCCGACAATGTAAACGTTCCTGCGTTTCCTGGAACGTTCGCGAGGCTTGTGGTGTATGTGCGCCTCAACTTCTCAGTCGACTATAAACTTAGCGCGCCCGTTTCGGTCACGATTGAGGCGCCTCACGGAGACACAATTTCGCAAAGCATGGTGCCAGCAGACCTGTTTTCACGGGCTCGTGATGAGGCTATCGATCGAGGCTCGCCCATAATTGGGATTATCTTGACGTTCAGGATGGATAATGTCCCAATTAGAAGTCCCGGCTTGTTGATAGCGAGGGCTACTTTTGGAGATGAGTCGATTATCTGTGGGGCACTTGCAATTAAAGGTGTGCCCAGCACCTGATCTATTTCCATCTGCTTTGGCGAACCAATCACGCAATGTCTGCTTGTCCGAGGCCAACCGCAGATCTTACGAGGCATCGCCCCCGGCAGCGTCGCTGCCAACATCCCCGCCGATCGCCCGCACCACGACGACCGTGGCATTGTCCTGGTGCGGCTCGCGAAGATTGTCGATCTCCCGGATGAGCGCGCCCGCGACGGCGTCAGAGCCGTCGGTTGCGTAGGCCGAAACCAGCCGTTCGATTTCGGGCAACTCCAGCGATTGCAAGCCATCGCTTGCGAGGATCACATAGTCGTCGGCCTCGAGCCGCAGCGGCTTCTTCGAAATGTCCACAAGGTCGATTTCCTCCCCCGTAACGGCCGAGCGCAGCATGTGCCGTCGCGGATCTTTTCGCGCCTGTGCCGCAGTAATCTTGCCCTCCGCCGCCAAGCGGTCGAGATCGGGCGCGAGCGAATGGTCTTCATTCAGCATCGCGATTTCGCCGCGCCGCCACAGGTACAGCGGGCTGTCGCCGACACTCACCCAGTTGATACCGCCGCTCACGAATTCGACGCCGATAACGGTCGAGCCCATGCCCGACAGGAGCGGGTTCTTTCTGACCTGTGCAGCGACCGACTCATTGGCCGCCATCAGCGCCAAAAGCAGGCCGTCGATCGTCTCGCCAGCGTGCCTGGAAACGGTTTTGAGAAAATGTTCGCACACGAGGCGGCTGGCGAGCGCCCCGCCGGCGTGCCCTCCCATGCCATCCGCAAGCACAGCAACCACGCGCCCTTGCGAAGCGCTCGCGGTTGTTTCCCCGCCTCCGCTCCCCCCGTTGGTACCCCCTCCACT
>Ga0163155_10005610_pt1 | contig 12454 bp, 11 predicted proteins | sample OliLakLV19SP4G1_FD_148611 | JGI IMG/M metagenome (GOLD analysis project Ga0163155, IMG submission 148611) | Freshwater microbial mat bacterial communities from Lake Vanda, McMurdo Dry Valleys, Antarctica - Oligotrophic Lake LV.19.SP4.G1 | ecosystem: Environmental > Aquatic > Freshwater > Lake >...
GGCGACGAAGCAGCTCAAGGTCAATGCCGCACTCGACTTTGAGACTAAGCCAACCTACAGCATTCGCGTTCGCAGCACCGATGCGGGGGGGTTGTTCTATGAAGAAACGCTGACTATTAGCGTCAATGATCTAGTTGAAACTCCCGTTAACGCTGCCCCAACTGATTTGGACTTAACGCCCAAAGCGGTGAATGAAAATGTGGCCGTTGGGACGGTTGTTGGAGCCTTCAGCAGCATTGACCCCGATGTGAGCGATACCGTCTTCACCTACACCTTGGTCGATACCGTCACCTTCCCAGATAATGCTGCCTTCACCGTTGACCCGGCGACGAAGCAGCTCAAGGTCAATGCCGCACTCGACTTTGAGACTAAGCCAACCTACAGCATTCGCGTTCGCAGCACCGATGCGGGGGGGTTGTTCTATGAAGAAACGCTGACCATTAGCGTCAATAACCTTGATGAGACGATCCCAGGCGGTGGAGTTCCGATCATTGATTTGAACGGCGCGGTTACTGGAATCAACGGTAGTGCAGCAGGTGCCGCTGGGGAATCGATTCAATTAGTCAGCGCAGATGCAACCTTGACTGATGCAAACAGCCCTAATTTGAGTTCGGCGTTAGTGATCATTTCTAATTCGTTTGATGCGCCAAATGAAACACTAACAGCCAACACGAGTGGAACGAACATCACTGCCACGTACAGCACAACGGGAGTGTTGAATTTAACTGGGTCTGCCTCGATCGCCACCTATCTTCAGGTGTTACGCAGTGTTACTTACCTCAACAGTGCCGCGATTCCTAATACGACTCCGCGCAATGTGCTGTTTATTGTGAGCGATGGTCAGAGCAACAGCCAAGTAGCAACCACAACGTTGACTCTGGATTCGGTGAATTCAGTTATGGGGACTGCTGGCAACGATGCGGGTATGGTGACAACGCCGATCACTGATGTGATTGATGCGATCGCCGGAAACGACGTAGTCACCTCGATCGCAGCCTATCTGAAGCAGCAAGATAACATCAACGGCGGCGATGGGATTGACACGCTGGTGTTGCAAGATGGGACTGGCAATCTCACAGTTAGGGTGGCAGATAGCGCGAACCAACTCCCTGATCTTGCCGCAGGAACGACTATCTCTAACTTTGAAGTGTTTGACCTGAGCGGGTTTACGGGCAATGTCACTATGTTTGGGAGCGCGACTCTCAACGATCATTTGATCGCGGGTTCAGGCAATGACACGTTAAACGGCGCGGCGGGAGATGACACCCTGGTAGGGAATCAGGGGAATGACCTCTACGTAGTGGACAGTGCGGGCGATCGCATTCTAGAAGGGCTAAATGCAGGCACTGACACGGTTCAGACCTCAATTAATTACACACTAGCTGCAAACCTAGAAAACTTGACCCTCACTGGCAGTGCGGCCAGTGGTACAGGAAATAGTTTAGGCAACGTGATTATCGGCAGCGCCAGAGTCAATACGCTGAAGGGGGGCGCTGGAAATGACACGCTACTAGGTGGCGGTAATGCTGACAAATTGGTGGGCGGTACCGGAGATGACCGCCTGAACGGCCAGCGCGGTAAAGATCAATTGAAGGGGGGTCAGGGGAACGATAGTTTTGTCCTATCTGCCGCCCGAGGCTTTGGCCCTGATGTCATTACAGGCTTTAACCCAGCCAATGACACGATCTTGTTCTCCCGCTCTGGAGTGGGTAGTAGCATTAATCTGGGTGCTGTTGCAGCCGCTCAGTTGGTCTACGGCTCGGCAGCGCAAGATGGGGGCGATCGCTTCCTCTACAACCTGCAATCGGGGGCGCTATTGTTTGACCGCGACGGCACTGGCAGTGCCACAGCCGTATTGATTGGCACCTTAAAGAACAAACCCAGGATTACAGCCGCAGATATTGTGGTGATTTAATCGCTAACTTGAAAGGGATGGTAGAGTTCCAAAATGGCGGCATACCCTAGGGTACGCCGCCATTTCGCTAATCACCCAATCCGCCTTGGATCATCGATCTCGTTCTCGTAGAGACGCGATTAATCGCGTCTCCAGATTAATCGCGTCTCTACGGGTTTGCTTCTGCTCTTACCAGTTTGTCCCAACCCAAATCCTTCAGGTTGTTGTTGCGGCGGAGAGGGCGGGTGGTCAGTTCCAGCACGTCGCGGGCGTTGGTGAAGCCGTGGATTTGCGCAAAGGTAAACTCCACCGACCATTTGGTGTTGATGCCACGCGCTTCTAGCGGATTGGCGTGCGCCATGCCTGTAATTACCAGGTCGGGTTTGAGATCGTAGATCCGCTGAATTTGGTTGTAGTTGTCGGGCTTTTCAATAATACGGGGCAGGGGCACGCCCATCTCATGGCAGGTTTTTTCTAGCAGGGCGAGTTCGGCTCCCTGATAGCGTTTATCCATGTAAGGAATGCCGATTTCGGCCACCGTCATCCCGCAGCGGACTAAGAAGCGCGCCAGCGAAATTTCTAGCAGGTTGTCGCCCATAAAGAAGACCGACTTACCGCGCAGCAGTTTGACATAGTCTTCTAGCCCTGCCCAGATCTGGGCTTCGCGCTCGTCCAACCCCTTTGGTTCAATCCCAAACACAGAACAGATTTTCTCGATCCAGGCGCGGGTGCCATCGGGACCAATGGGGAATGGCGCGCCGATCAGCTTGCACTTGCGGCGGCGCATTAGGGTCGTTGCCGTGCGAGACAGGAAGGGGTTGATGCCGCTGACGTAGTAGCCCTCTTCTAAGACGGGCAATTCTGTAAACCGCTTGGCCGGAAGCCAGCCGGAAACCTTGATCCCCTGCTTTTTCAATTCCAGAGTTAGCTGCGTCACCACCGGGTCGGGCAAGGAGCCAAACAGTACCAGCGGTGGATGATCGACGTACTCCGATTCTTCGGCCTTGACGTCTTCTTTTTTGCGCCCAAAGTTCATCAGCTTTTGGACGGCATTGCGTTCTGCCTTTTCGGTCTCGCTGGCGGGGGCTTTGTCGGGACAACGATGCGCCATCGCGGCCAGCACGGTATCTTCACCCTGAGTGAAGGCGTAGTCCAACCCGTTGGCGCGCGCTACCACAATCGGGATGCCGATCTCAGACTCTAGCCGAGGTGCTAACCCTTCCAAATCCATTTTGATGATTTCGGTGGTGCAGGTGCCAATCCAGACAATCACAGACGGGTTGCGATCGCGTTTAATCTGCACACACAGCCGTTTCAGCTCTTCATAATCATTCAACTGAGCCGAAATATCGCCTTCTTCTAGCTCTGCCATGGCATAGCGCGGCTCGGCAAAAATCATCACACCCATGGCATTTTGCAAAAAGTAGCCACAGGTCTTGGTACCTATCACCAAAAAGAAACTGTCTTCAATTTTTTGGTATAGCCACGCCACGCAGCTAATGGGGCAAAAAGTATGGTAATTCCCCGTTTCGCACTCAAAATCAAGCGCCTGGGGTTGGGTTTCTGCCAAGGTCATAGGATCAATTTCCTTTTTTTATCAGGGAGCAACTATCAAGAACAGGGTAAAGCGAGCGTCTCGTTCGCCTGGACGGGCAAAATGCCGATCCGACAAAATTACAGTTTGTTTAATTCACGTTCGTAGCGAGAACATCCTGAGCCGATCCTTACTCTCGTCCCCCATCAGCCTCGCCACCCCAAACGCCGTGGCACGATTCATCAATGAGCGACGGCAGCTGTTGAGGCTTTTTGACCGGAGGCGACGCATCTACCGCCTTATTTAGCGCTGGAGCACCGCTAGGGAGCATTTTGATCGCCTCTGTCATTGCCTCCTCCTCGGCGGCCTCTAGCAGCTTCAATTCCTCGTCCGGGTTGAAGTTTAACCCCAGCGCCATCACAATCCGATCAGGGTTATGGCTTAGATCAACAATTAGCGGCAGCATGGTAGTGAGCTGCGGTTCTAGGGTAGACAGCGTGGCCAAAATAAACCCCGATGACGGACGACGTTGACCTCCACAATCCACCCAGACCCCCAAACGGGTCAGCCAGAGACGATTTTCGCGATAGTAGTTCAACCACTTCGCCTTCAGGGATTGGCGGAGATACTGGGCGTTCATGGGATCAGCAATTAGGAGTTAGGGGTCAGGTTACAGGTTACAGGGTTACAGGCGCGTCTAAGCACCTGATTTTCGCCTCACTCACCTGCAACCCGCCCCTGCTAACGCCCCAAAAACTAAACCATCATTAGATCCAGTTCTTCGCCTTCAACTCGCGCGGGTGGAGCCTGGGGGTTGAGGTAGAAGTCTGACAGCAGACTGAACAGGTCGCGATCGGGGGTGTCGGTGGGGACAACGCCTTCCGGTGACGCCAAAATCTGGTCAGCAATATTGAGATAGTAGTCGCAGACATAGTTGAGCGAGGGGTCTTTTTCTGCCATTTCAAACAGGGTTTTACCCTTCACCCGAGAGACGCGAATGTCTTCGATCAGTGGCAAAATCTCTAGCACAGGCATGGGAACGGTTTCGATGTATTTGTCGATCAAGTCGCGCTTGGAGGTGCGGTTGCCGATCAGCCCAGCGAGACGCAGCGGGTGAGTCCGGGCTTTTTCGCGGACAGAGGCCGCAATCCGGTTGGCGGCAAACAGGGCGTCAAACCCGTTGTCGGTCACGATCATGCAATAGTCGGCATAGTTGAGCGGCGCGGCAAATCCGCCACAAACCACGTCACCCAGCACATCGAATAGAATTACGTCGTATTCATCAAAGGCATTCAGTTCTTTCAGCAGCTTGACGGTTTCACCCACCACATAGCCACCGCAGCCCGCTCCAGCCGGAGGCCCACCCGCTTCGACGCAATCGACGCCGCCATAGCCCTTGTAGATCACGTCTTCCGGCCACACGTCTTCGTAGTGGTAGTCCTTTTCTTGCAGCGTATCGATAATGGTGGGAATGAGGAACCCAGTTAGGGTAAAGGTGCTGTCGTGTTTGGGGTCGCAGCCAATTTGCAACACTTTCTTGCCGCGACGGGCGAGAGCGACGGAGATGTTGCAGCTTGTTGTGGATTTTCCGATTCCACCTTTTCCGTATACGGCTAGTTTCACGTCAGTGTCTCCTAAAGGATGATCTAAAACGGGGAGGTAAATGTGAATTCCAAACGGCTCAGCTGACGTTGGTCAGCTTGAGTTTGGAGCATGCAGGCAGAGGCATTAGCGGCTGCTGACCTGCTCGATGACTGCATTATTGACCAAAGGGCACGGGAAAGGGAAGGGGTCTAAAACATAGATAGGGTCGCTATAGCGATTAAATTGACGCCTATAAGACCAAATTTGCCACAGAACTGTACCATCGTCCCTAGAATCGAAATAAAGCCTATTTTTAAGTTTTGGCGTACGTTTTTTATAAAAAGCGGAACAAAAGACAAATTTCTACTCCTGCACTTTGAGCCACTCCGATTCGGTTAAATCGAACTTGCTCAATCCGTCGAATTGCAGGGCTGGGCGATCGCCAACCGCTACAACCGCGAGTCAACTGACTCGATCGCTGCCCGCTCCCTAGGTTCTACAGCGGTCTGCCTAGCGGGTTTACCCCAAACTGGGAGGCGATCGCATTCGGTTCAAACAGGCATAGATTTTTCTCTATACTGTGATTCGCCCTCTCTGCTCCAGAGCTAAAGTTGATTCGCGCTCTGCAACGCCTTAGAGTCAGAAAGCCCGCGTTTGCCCTAGTTTGTTAAAAGTCGTGAATTTTTTGACCTCTATCCTGACCCACTCCACTCCGTACGCCGCGTTGGTGCTGGCGATCGCCGCCCTGCAAGATTTTTTGATTGGCGACCCGTGGAACTGGCTGCATCCGGTGCAGGTGATGGGCTGGGCGATTAGTGGCTACAGCAAGGTTGGGCTGAAACGGCTGGGATCTGAGGGGTTAGCCATCAAACTGGCAGGTGTCGGGTTAGCGATCGCACTCATTGTCGGCAGTGGGCTGCTGGGCTGGCTTGTTATCCATACGGCGCGGCGGCTCCACCCGTTGATCGGGCTGGCGGTTGAGAGCACCCTGCTGGCTAGCTGCTTCGCTGGACGCAGTTTACGCCAAGCCGCCGAAGCTGTGTTGCAGCCCCTAGCCGCTGGAGATCTGGAAACCGCCCGCTCGTGCCTCAGCCGCTACGTCGGACGCGATACGGCTACCTTGCCCGAGCCAGAAATTTTGCGGGCGGTTTTAGAAACCGTGACTGAGAATGCCACCGATGGCGTCATGGCTCCCTTATTTTGGGCGATTTTAGGAGCAGCCTTGACCCCGTGGGGCAGCGTGCCGTTGGCGATCGCCTACAAAGCCTCTAGCACCCTAGATTCGATGGTGGGCTACAAAACCCCGCCCTATCGAGATCTGGGCTGGTGCAGTGCGCGGCTAGACGACCTGTTCACCTGGTTGCCCTGCCGTTTGACCGTATTTACCCTGGCGCTGCTCTCCGGCCAACCGCGCCACGTTTGGCAGCTTTGCCGCCGCGATGCCCCTCAAGATCCCAGCCCCAACGCTGGCTGGAGTGAATGCGCTTATGCGGCTGTGCTGGGCGTGCAGGTGGGCGGTGCCAATACCTATCGCGGGCAGGTATCCTACAAACCGCTGCTGGGCAACGCCAGCCAACCCATCACCCCAGAGCGGATTCGCCGCGCCATGGGGCTAACCCGAACCAGTGTATGGTGGTGGCTGGGCTGGGCAGTCGCGATTTTGGTTGGCGCTTATGCCGTTGGATGATGAGTCAGGCGCGGTACATTGAGGCGATCGCACAGCCAAACACCGAGCTGCATATCGGACTGGCTCAGGTCTTGCAGAGCCACAGAAACAGCGAATTCCACCTCATCTAGCGTAAAACTGTAGCCATGCTCTGCCCCCATCTGCACCAATCGCTGCACCGAATTGGCCGGGTTAGAAAACTGCATAAATTGTTCTTGCAGGACTGAATCCTGCATTATTCGCTGACAAAATCGATTTAGACTTTCCTTAGACATGACCGCTTCTCCGTGGTAAACGATGCTTGTAACTCACCCTGATGGAGCAGCAGTGCCCAGCTCAGACAGGTTCTACAATTAGGTCGAATTAGACTGCCCGCATGACTGCCTTTTAAGGAACATAAATCGTCTCCCAACAGCGCTGAGAAACGATTTATGCAGACACGCTATGCAGTTTAGTCATTTACCCTATTCCTTCAACTCAACATCAACGCCATCCGGGTTTTCTTACCGTGCGACACGCTATGCCTCCTCAAGCTATGCCTCCTCAAGCTATGTCCCCTGAAGTGGTCGAAATTCTTTCTGCTGACGAAGTGCGCCGAACGCTGACCCGTCTGGCCTCACAGATTATTGAGCGATCGGGAGATGTGTCTAATTTGGTGCTCCTGGGTATCTTTACGCGGGGTGTACCCTTGGCCGAACTACTGGCGCAGCAAATTCAGGCGCTGGAGGGTGTGACGGTGCCTGTGGGGCATTTGGACATTACCTTTTGGCGCGATGACCTCAGCCGCAGCAATCTGCGAACGCCCGAAAAAACGGACATTCCACTAGAGCTATCGGGCAAAACAGTGGTGCTGGTAGACGATGTGATTTACAAAGGGCGCACCATTCGCGCCGCGCTGAATGCCGTCACCGAATATGGCAGACCCGAAAAGATCTGGCTGGCAGTTCTGGTCGATCGGGGTCACCGTGAGGTGCCGATCCATCCCGACTTCACCGGAAAACAGCTGCCTACAGCCAAAGAAGAAATCGTTAAAGTCTACTTGCAGGCGATTGACGGTCGCGATCGCGTCGAGCTAATTAAACCCATTTAAATTCCTGTAGAGACGCGATTAATCGCGTCTCTACGATGTATTGCATTGTTAACGAAACCCCTATCACAGAAGAGCTGTGCATGTCACACTGATTGATGAAAATTGATCCTGAACTCAGACTCCATGAAGTCATCACCCAATCCGCCGCCAGCCCTCGACCATTCAGCCAGCAGGAATGCTGCCGATCGGCAACCTCCTGTACCTGTGAGCGACCCTGCCACCGATGCCACCGCCACCCAGACTCGTAAGGCCGACCATTTGCGGGTTTGCCTGGAAGAAAATGTGCAGTTTCAAACCACCACCGGGTTAGATCGCTATCGCTTTACCCATTGCTGTTTGCCAGAGGTCGATCGCCGCGACCTTGATCTGAGTACCTCCTTTTTGGGCAAGCGGTTGCAGGCTCCCCTGCTCATTTCTTCGATGACTGGAGGCACTGAGCTAGCGCAACTGATTAACAGCCGACTGGCCGCAACCGCCCAGCGCTATGGGTTAGCCATGGGTGTTGGCTCTCAACGGGTGGCGATCGAGAATCCTGAGGTGATTTCTACCTTTGCGGTGCGATCGCACGCCCCCGACATTTTGCTGTTTGCCAACTTAGGGGCAGTGCAGCTCAACTATAGCTATGGCCTAGACGAATGCCAGCGAGTGGTGGATTGGCTAGAGGCCGATGCGCTGGTGCTGCATCTCAACCCGATGCAAGAATGTGTGCAAACCAAAGGAGATACCAATTTTCGCGGACTGCTGGCCAAAATTGCCACTCTCTGCCAGCTGCTACCCGTGCCTGTAATTGCCAAAGAAGTCGGCAACGGTATTTCTGCCCCGATGGCGCAGCGGCTGTTAGAGGCTGGCATTAGCGCTATTGACGTGGCGGGTGCGGGGGGCACGTCTTGGGCACGGGTTGAAAGCGAACGCGCCAAAGATCCCCTCCAGCGCCGCTTGGGCAACACGTTCGCCAACTGGGGTATTCCCACCGCTGAATGCGTTACCGGAATTCGGCAGGTGGCTCCGACGCTGCCGCTGATTGCCTCGGGCGGGTTGCGCAATGGGCTAGATATAGCGACGGCGATCGCCCTTGGAGCTGACTTGGGCGGGCTGGCGCTGCCGTTCTTGCACGCTGCCGCCGAGTCTGAAGCCGCCCTACACGACCTCACCGACGCCCTAATCGCCGAACTGCTCACCGTATTATTCTGCACAGGAACCAATACACTAGCCGGGTTACGCCAGCCTGGAGTGCTCGTACCCCAACATCTGGCATGATGAATAGTAGGAGCTAAAAGGAGTCCTAATAAATTGCCTACTCTCGGCGTAAATATTGACCATGTGGCCACCATTCGGCAGGCGCGAAAAACAGTAGAACCCGACCCTGTAGCGGCGGCTGTGTTGGTAGAACTGGCGGGTGCCGATGGCATTACCGTCCATTTGCGAGAAGATCGACGCCACATTCAAGATCGGGACGTAACGCTGCTGCGGCAAACGGTGCGAACCCACCTGAACTTAGAAATGGCAGCCACCGATGAGATGGTGGCGATCGCCCTCAACCTGCGTCCCGACTATGTGACGCTAGTTCCAGAGCGGCGGCAAGAAGTGACCACCGAAGGCGGACTCGATATTGTGGGTCAAAAAGACCGGATGGCAGAGGTCGTGAGCCAACTCCAGAGCGCTGGCATCCCCGTTAGTTTGTTCATCGACGCCGAACCCACCCAAATTGACGCATCCGTCGCCGTGGGGGCACAGTTGATTGAGCTACACACCGGGCGCTATGCTGATGCCGCTGACGACTCAACCCGTGCTCAAGAGCTGGCTCACCTCGCGGCGGGCTGTGAGCAGGCGATCGCCGCTGGACTCCGGGTGAATGCAGGCCACGGCCTCACCTACTGGAACGTTTATCCCATCGGCCAACTGCCCGGTATGGAAGAACTCAACATCGGCCACAGCATCATCAGCCGCGCCGTCCTCGTCGGCATGGATCGCGCCGTCCGCGAAATGCAGCAGGCCATTCAGGGCAAATAGCCTTCAACCCCAAACCCCAAACCTCAACCCAAACGTCTAAATCCCCATGACTACGTACTCCTACATTTTGGCCAGCCAAAAGTTCTTGCTCGAAGAAGAACCGCTCGACGAATCGCTCAAAGAACGCAACCGCTTCTATGGCGAGCAAGGCAAAGAGATCGACTTTTGGTTAGTGCTTCAGCCGGCATTTCTGGAAGCGCCCGAAATGGCCGCAATTAAAGCGCGCTGCCCGCAACCCTGCGCGGCAGTAATCTCAACCAATCCGCAGATTGTCACCTGGTTAAAGCTGCGGCTGGAATATGTGATTACAGGTGAGTTTCAGGCTCCTTCGGCATCTATTCCCGAGCCGCTGGCCTCACTCACCGCTGTCTAAATTAAAAGCCAACTAAAAAACCAGCGCGAGACAGTCTGAAAAGATGCCTGACGCTGGTTTTTGATGCTAAATCTAAACTGAATTAACCACTATAGCTTTTCTCACTTCGGTGCAGTACAGGCAAGGGGCTTAAGCCCCTTGTTTTAGAGCCTGTGATGTACTTCATTAATCTGAGAACTGCTATATGCACTTAGGCAAGTGTCTCGGGGCAATAGCCCAGCCCTTGAACAAACTGCCGCCGAAACTCTTCAATTTCGCCACGTTCGGGGCTACCGTGAGATACAACCGCTACCTGATAGCGGCGCATCACATCCACAGGCGATTGTCCGGTTTCTAAACCCCATAGCGCCATCCGGACGCGGATGTCGGGTTCGTAAGGAATACCTAGCTCGTTCAAAAATGAGCGAAAGTCTTTGTCTGCGTCAGTGTCTAACTCGCGATCGAGTTTTACCTTAACGACCCAGCCATCGATTTGATGGATAACTGTCATGAAGCGGACAGACAGCCAAGCTGCACCGTGGAGGTATTCCACCACCCTTAGGGTTAAACTGGCATTCGCAAGGTAATAAATGTATTCCATAACTAGCCAACCCTAGCAACTGCTATCTTTGTTACATTCTTATTGTCGCAGTCCTGTTCAAAGTTAATAGGGGAAACATCCCCTAAGTTGCATGGGGAATTCTCCCCAATCTCGCATAGTTAGGCATCTAGACTCTTTTACTGTGATAAATGTCGTTTTCTTTGCCGCCAGAATCTTTAGACTTGGACGACGACTGGAGCCTATCGGCTTACGACTACCACCTGCCGCCCGAGCAAATTGCCCAAAACCCAGCGGTACCCAGGGATAGCTCTCGACTATTAGTGGTAGCGGCGGCTCCTACCTATGACCATCGCATTTTTCGCGAACTGCCCGAATTGCTGCAACCGGGCGATTTGCTGGTGATGAACAACACGCGGGTGTTGTCTGCTCGGCTGCATGGGCGCAAGGTTGGCGGGGCGCAGGTGGAGGTATTGCTGCTAGAAGAGCAAGCCTCTAATCAGTGGCTGGCGCTGGTAAAACCGGGTAGACGATTGAAGCCGGGGGCACGGATTCGCTTCTTTAAGCCAGGAGCAGAGGCAGTGTTCGAGTCAGATGGCCTGAACGAAACCCTGAACGAAACACTGGAAGCAACGGTGTTGTCGGTCGATGCCGCTACGTCTGGGCGGATTCTGCAATTTGAGCTGTCTAGCGATCGCCCTCTACTGGCGGTGATTCAGGAACTAGGTGAAGTGCCGTTGCCGCCTTATATTAACCAGAGCCAAGCTGATCCCGAGCAGTATCAGACGGTGTATGGCGATCGCCCCGGTTCGGCAGCAGCCCCCACAGCGGGCTTACATTTTACGCCAGAGCTGCTAGAGCGCCTCACAGCTAGGGGAATTGAGCAGGTGCAGATTACGCTGCATGTGGGGGTGGGCACCTTTCGCCCCGTGGAGGTAGAAAATATTACCACTCACAAAATGCATGGCGAATGGCTAGAAATTTCGCCCGAAACGGTAGAAAAAATCAACGCGACCAAGCGCAACGGCGGTCGGGTAATTGCAATTGGCACTACCGCCACCCGTGCCCTAGAGAGCGCAGCGCAAACGGGAACGCTCCTGCCGTTTAGCGGCAAAAGCGATTTATTTATCTATCCGGGCTATCAATGGCGCGTCGTAGATGGCCTGATTACAAACTTTCATCTGCCCAAATCTAGCCTGATGATGTTGGTCAGCGCGCTGATCGGGCGCGATCGCCTCCTCAATTTATATGCAGAGGCGATCGCCCAAAACTATCGGTTCTATTCGTTTGGTGATGCCATGTTAATTTTGCCAGAGAGCGTTATAGGGAAAGGCTAGTAGACTGATGGCGCAGGGCTTCATCGCCGCCGTTTTATACATAAACTCCAGCACTGGCAAAGTAATTATAGGTTGATTATTTCAACTCGCTAGGTTGCCAGGAGCAAAACAAGAGCAATCACGTTCGATTAATCAAAACTGAAGCTTAAAAATTCGCGTTAGGGGTCGTCTACACAACCAAACATCTGGCTCCAGAGCAAGCTACTCTGAGAAGAATAACCAGTTTTTGCTAGATCCTCTAAACTCACGTCAAATTCACATCTGCATGTCAACTATTAAACTGCTCGTGGTCGATTTAGACGGGACAACGGTTGGCGAATCGAACCAGATCGAGTCAGTCGTGCAGCAAGCCATTCAGGCGGCTCAAGCGCAAGGGGTGCAGGTGGCGATCGCCACCGGACGAATGTATCGCTCGGCTCTGCGGTTCC
>Ga0163155_10005612_pt1 | contig 12447 bp, 23 predicted proteins | sample OliLakLV19SP4G1_FD_148611 | JGI IMG/M metagenome (GOLD analysis project Ga0163155, IMG submission 148611) | Freshwater microbial mat bacterial communities from Lake Vanda, McMurdo Dry Valleys, Antarctica - Oligotrophic Lake LV.19.SP4.G1 | ecosystem: Environmental > Aquatic > Freshwater > Lake >...
GCTAGGGGGCGGGGCGTAGTGCTGGGGGCGGCTAGAAAAATTGATGAGGCACAGATAAAAGATGTTGTGTCAAGTTTTGCGGATGGCGAGCGGGTCAAGTCTATATGTAGGCGTACAGGTATATCGAGGAGCCATGTATATCAACTTATAAGGAGGGGGACCACGTGAAAATTTACAACGTAGCAGATATCCGCGCTCTTGTGCCGTGTACCGATCCAAGCGAGTTTGTGTCTGAGACTTGGACTGGCACTCTCGTGGACATCCTGAGTCTTGAATCAGTTAAACCTTTTGATCGTATCTGGGTAGTTGCTAAGTTATTGGACGATAAAACAAATCGATTGTTCGCAGTTTGGTGTGCTCGTGAGGCGCTAAAACTAATTGATAAACCCGATCCGAGAAGTTTAGCGGCTACTGATATCTCAGAGAAGTATGCTAACGGCGAAGCAACAAGAGAAGAGTTAGGTGCTGCGCGGAGTGCTGCTGCTGCTGCTGCTGCTGCTGCTGATGCTGCTGCTGCTGCTGCTTATGCTGCTGATGCTGCTAATGCTTATGCTGCTGCTGCTTATGCTGCTTATGCTGCTTATGCTGCTTATGCTTATGCTGCTGCTGCTTATGCTGCTGATGCTGCTTATGCTGCTGCTGCTTATGCTGCTGATGCTACTTATGCTGCTGCTTATGCTGCTGATGCACGAGACTCCCAGATAAAAAAACTAAAGGAAATGATCACCGCATTGACACGGTAATATCAGGAGGTGCATATGAAAGACTGTGTAGGTAATGACGTTCATCTAGACGCTATTTTAAAAGTGTATCACTTCACAGGCGCACGAAGACGCAAGCATTTTATGTACAAGCAAGTGGGCGAAACTGTAGGCGATCTGGTGAAAATACACCACTTACCTATTGGCACGATACAAGATGATTACTATTTGGTAAAAGAATCGGAGGCATTGACAGATAGCGTGGTTGTCGTCTGTCACTGTAATTTCCATATATACAGCGGCCTAAAAATAAGCAAATTCCACGGGAGCTAAGAATGTTAGTGACACGGTAACATTATTATGTCATACTATACAAGTATAGGGGGGCACATGAACAAGGAAGAACGGGCACGAGCCTATAGAAATTTACGACTGCTTACCTCGTTGGGTCTGTTCAGTAAAAAACAGCTAGAGGCAGCACGTAACAGAATGATGGATAACATGTACGGAACTAACGTCGTAAATTTAGGAGACTATCGTGATAAACATGTGGCTAACAAAACGCCTACTGAAAAAATTAACGAAGTTGTTTCCCCAGCTGTGCCTATCTCTAGCACCCAACAAGATAATTCTAGTCAAGACGAATCGAGGCTCGCTAGTTTTTTACGTGTCGTTAAAGTTATCCACACCAAAGATGGTTCTGGCAACCAGCCTGACTCCGGGCCAAGCGGGCCAGCTAGTGGAGATGATGTTTAGAAACGGCATTCGGCCAAGAGTTTGTTTGTTATCGGTCACTGGGAGATAACACAATATGCGTTATATGTCATTTTTAATTGTTTTTAGTTTGTTTCCGGGCACAAGCAAGGCTAGCGACCTGATGTGTGGCGACGAGCTAGATGCGCTAACTGGTGGGCGAGCAGGGCGTGTCATACTAAACACCATTATCGACGAGTCGCCTTCATCGTTAACAAGAAGCGTGTTGATTCTTGCAGCTATCGAAAGCGGGTTTGATCCAGAAGCCAGAAGCAACCGCAGCGCATTCGGGCTACTTCAGGTGACACTACCAGCAGCACAAGACGTGCAGACCATAACAAAAAGAATGCAAAAAATCGCTTTAAACAAGGTGCTTTCGACAGAATACTCGCACTATGTCAATGAATGGATTCAATACTGTGATTTGCCAGAACCAACCGAAAAAGTACTCATGAATCCCAAGTGGAGCGTTAGGTATGGCAGTTGTTATCTGCAGCACTTACTGGAGATCTCGGACGGCAACCTAATCAAAGCGCTGGCCGGATACAACGGCGGGTTTAGGCAGAGAGCGTTGCTAGTACAGCAGCGACAAATTCACACAGAGACTGCGAACTACATCACTAAATTTCACTTTCTAAAATCACTGGCGACTAACTGCAAGGAGAACGCAATATGAAAACCGACTATCCCCACATCGATTCATACACAGCAACCCTACACGGCCAGGAAGTGGCTGTTAAAGTTTTCGCGCCGCAAGTTTCTCCAGACGTATCTGTTTGTAACCCAACCTCTCACCACTGGGAAAATTTATCACCGCGAGCGCCTGGTGGTATCAACTTCAGAGCCATTCATTTTGATGGCCGCATTCAGACCTTGCGTCAATGGGCAACCGAGTTCGACATCGGACACGGCACACTCGCTAGGCGACTACGCAGCGGCTGGCCAGTACGCGAAGCACTTACTATTCCTGTAGCTAGCAAGGGGGCGGCAGATGCGGCGTAAAATCATCATTCGACTAAACGACGACAGATACAGTGCGCTGCAGTGGCTGATGGGAATTTACAAACTCACCCACGAAGATGAGGTTTATGATCTAGCATTTGATCAGCTTTTTGCGGCGACATCAGCGCTAGTCGATAAGGTCGAACAAGAAGAACGTGATCTAGTGAGGTCATCCAATGTCCAGAATGATTAACTACGCAATGAACTTCCTCGGCACACCCTACCGATGGGGCGGAAACTCTCCCACGCTGGGTTATGACTGCAGCGGGTTCGTACAGGAGCTGTTGGCGAGCGAGGGGATAGACCCACCAGGAGATCAGACTGCCCAAGCGCTAGCGGATTTTATCCAGACTAAGGGCATCACGGTGCAGCTACCGATCATGTGTTCCCTGCTCTTTTTCGGAAAAAGTAAAACGCAGATAACTCACGTAGCGGTCGCCATATCTCCTTTTCAGATGATCGAAGCTGGTGGCGGTGACAGCACGACAGTGACAAACGAAATTGCCGACAAGCAGGGCGCAATGGTAAGAATTCGCCCAATTTCACGAAGAAACGATCTTGTACTCATAATCATGCCCCGACCCATCTTTTAGGAGTAATTCATGCGTTATTTTTTCATCTCTATGCTAGCTGTGCTGATTTCTTCTACGCTGCACGCAAAAGACTTAATACTGAGTATGGACGGGCCTATTTCGTCCAGAACGATTGCCCCGCTACAGGACGCACTTGACGCACATATTCAAGCAGACAAGAAGTCGCCTGTAACACTAATAATCTCGTCACCTGGCGGCGAGGTTTACGCGGGAATTCGGTTTATTACTTCAATGCTGGAAGCACAAGCAAGAGGGGTAAAAATCAACTGCTACGTTACAAACATGGCCGCGTCAATGGCGTTCCAAATCTTCACGCAGTGCAGCTCAAGGTTTGCACTTAATACAAGTCTTCTCTTGTGGCACGGCGTCCGTGTCAAAATTAACGAGCCAATTACGGCGCGACTGGCGGTATCGTTATCCGAAGACATGGACAGAATTGATCAGCTGATTGTGTGGCAATTGCGCGGTGTACTGAAGATGAAAGAGGCCGACATCTTGCATCACTTTCACGCCGAGACATTGTGGAGCGGGTTTACACTGGGCGAGGCCGCAGTGGAATTCATGCAAACAGCAAACGCGTTTCCTGGTGTGCAGCAGATGAAGGGAGTGGCGGTTAAATCGGCAGTGCCGGGTTTTTTCGACTACTCGCCGCTCAGTGAAGACTTCACTATCACCTACATTTGGCAGAAATACACGGAGAGGTAATGTTCAAATCACACTAAAATAGTCGGAGACACCCGTGCCATCACCAACAGTATTTACCGCTATCGATCTGGAGATGAACCAGCCATCGGGCACCATCATTCAGATAGGTATCGCGGTAGGAGACATCACGACGGGCACCATTCTAGAATCAGCGTCTGTAGTAATTAACCCACACGAAACGCTAAGCGAGTTTATAATTAACCTCACAGGTATTACACAAGCACAGGTAGATGGGGGCGAAGATCTTGTCAGTGGGTACAACAAAATATGCGCTATACACAAACGACACAACGCATTCATGAATCCTATTACATGGGGCGGCGGCGATTCTGCAGAACTCAAGGAGCAGCTAACTAGGGCCGGATTTGCCGAGGGGCGCTGGGTATTTGGTCGGCGATGGATTGATGCCAAAACCGTGTATATCTCCACAAGAATAGCCAACCGAGAATCGATTCAATCTGGACTGAGCAAGTCCATGACAAATGTGGGGCTGAATTTTAAGGGCAGAAAACACGATGCCAAGAGCGACGCAGAAAACACGTTCTACATGTATGCTCGTTTATTGGAAATCATCTACACAGGCAGGAGAACCAAGAAATGAACACAAACCTTCTACTATGTCTATTGCTACTCTCATCGTGCGGCGGTGGTTCAAAGGAGACACACAGAACCCCAGCTCCGTCACCAACCCCCACACCGCAGCCGTGCATGGTGCTGTCTTCTGGTCTGACCTGTATTTCAGTTGATCCGCCAAGTGGTGGGAGAGACGGAGCCAGCTGCTCAGTTTCAGACGATGGACTTGTTACATGCGGCGACTCGTCCTACCAGATACCTCCAGGCGATAAGGGAGACACTGGCGACAACGGCGAACGAGGCACTACTGGCAGCCAGGGTATTCAGGGAATTGCTGGCGAGCAGGGCGATCGTGGAGATAAGGGAGACACTGCCGAGATACCTGATTTCTCTATCGTGGAGATTATCGACCCCTGCGGCGCTGCTGCCGGGTATAACGAGGTACTGCTGCGGCTAAAGAATGGGACACTGCTTGCGCACTATGCTTCGGGCAATAATCAGTTTCTGGTAGTCGTGCCACCTGGCAGCTATCGAACAACAGACGGAAGTGGATGTCGGTTTAGTGTTGATCAAAACTACAATGTAACTTGGTAGGAGGTGTGACAGTGTATATCGGACTACTGGTGATAGTGTTGGTGGGTATTGTGGCATGGGGTGTATCAATAGAATCAAGGATGGCGTGGACTGAGGATTTGCGCGAGATCATGGCAGCGATAACGGAGCTACAGAAGTGAAACACACAGCTAAATTTTGGACTTGTTCGGGGCCGTGGTCGTGGCCGTGGTCGAGGTCGAGGTCTGGGTCATATTCACGATCGAGGTCGGGGTCATATTCAGGATCGAGGTCTAAATGAAACATGCAACTAAGTTTTTAGTGCGGTCGCGGTCGGGGTCGAGGTCTAAGTTTTTGTCTAAGTCATGCTCTAAATCTAAATAACTTTTAAAGGAAATTAAAATGAAAAAACTAGTAGAAACCAACACTGAAAATCATCTTGAAAACTACATCGGCGAAGTGGTTACACTGTTCTGCTGTCGTTATATTTACAGTGGAAAATTGGTAAGTATTGACGAGACTTCTGTCTGCTTAGAAGAGGCGGGCATTGTGTATGAGACGGGAGAGCTAAAAGATAAGGCTTGGAAAGATCGCCAGCCTCTACCGCAGCAGTGGTGCATAGCGATTCCATCGATTGAGTCTTTTGGGGTTTTGAAGTGAAAACCTATAAAATTATCGCACGTGAGAGCGTGCATTATCAATACTGGGCTAAAGCTGCATCGAAGGACGAGGCGAAAGATAAACTGAATGATGGGGATTACGAAGATTATCAGTCACAGAATGACAACGTGATAGACGAGATCATATCAGTTGAGGAGGTTGATGAGTGAAGCCTAGATTTGAATATCGATATGAAGACTACGGTGACGAGTGGGGGGGGAATTTAAAGGCAGGCGTTGCTGGAGTATGGAAGATGTTGCAAACGAGGTAGCTGAAAAGTACTGGGACAACGAAGACAGAAAAACGCAAATGATTTTGTGTTTGAAGTAGAAGTCAGAGAAGTTAGTGCGCCGGATAAAGTAACGAAATTCAGAGTAACCGCCGATTACTCAGTTAATTTCTATGCGAGAGAAATAACTTAATAACGGGAGTATAGCCATGGCGACAATCAGTGAGTTGATGGAAGGTAAGGAGCCGGGGAGTATAAAGATAGACTATGTACACAAGGCGGCAGGCGACGATGGATGGTATTTTATCCCCTACTTTCCAGATCCAGAAGGTAGCTGGCATGGCAAGAATGATCGTGGCGCTACGATAGTAACACACGACGCCGCACAGACATGGCGTATCTATGTCGAGCCGGTTGAGAAGGAAGTGCTGTACGAGTGGATATACGCACCACGTGGAGGGGATTGGGCGCTCAGTACCGAACTGCGTACCGAAGCCGAGGCGGCATCAGATTTTACTGACTACGAGTACGAGAAGACGGGCAGGGAGTTTAAGGTTAACAAGAGGGGAGGTGGGGGATGACTTTAACCAAAGAGCAGATAGAGCTTTTTAAGATTGCGGCGACACCGTTGATTGCGTTTTTGAATGAGTTGCCGGATCCGCCTACGGTCATTATCGATGCCGGATCGGCGGAATTATTTGAGCGGTCAACTAGAATAGTGTTCGACCAATTTCTCTATGAGTAAGAATACAGAGGCGAAGCGAAATGACTAAAAAAGTAAAGTTCGATAACCCTATAAAAGCGGATGACATTGTTCACACATTTGCTCAGTGGGAAGAAGTGCAAGCCGTAATAGGAAGCCTACTTGCTCGAAACGAGAAGCTTGAAAAGGTGGCGGAGGCTGCCGCGCGGTATTTCACTGAAGACGTTGAGGAGATGAAGTATTTAAATCCTCGTTATTTTAGAAGCTACACCAAAGCTAAAGAGGCAGTGGAAGCATTGGAGAATGGCGAATGATACACGAAGATAATTTAGGATGTGATCAGTGCCCAGTATTAAAAATGAAAGACGACTGTATCGAAAACCTTCGCGCCAAGCTGGATAAGACTAGAACGGTAATCGATCTGGTTCACAGAATGCAGCTAGGGCAGCAATTGGACTTGCAGTTATCTGAGGCTTTAAAAGAATACAGAGGTGAAACGAAATGAAAACTTATGGCGTGGCTGTTTGTACCGTTTCTCAGTGGGAAGAAGTGCAAGCTGTAATAGAAAACCTACTTGCTCGAAACGCTAAGCTTGAAAAGGTGGCGACCGAGGCACGCAGAGCCTGTGCTATGTATCGCCGCGCCGGTGATAGCGACATAGTAGCCATCCGCATTGTGTGTATGGGGAAGGCACTGGCCGCATTAGACGAGGAGGATGAGGTATGACACAGACAACAGGCGTATTTACTGAAGAGCAAGAAAAATTTCTGGCTATGGAAATATTCTTGGATAAGCGCGAGCAATTAGCGCGTGAGATATTTCTCAGTATGATATGGGAACGGAGACCTGTGGACCGGCGCGAAGATATCCGGGAGTGTTTTAAGATGGCTGATGCCTTCTTGAGGGAAGCTGAGAGACAAAGACCCGATACACCTTCAACCAAAACCTAGTAGGGGGCCACATGCTTAGGATTAGTTTCAGTGGAGCTGCGCGAGCAGGCAAGGACACTGCAGTCGAGATCGTTCAAGGTATCCTGCCAGACATGGGACACATTAAATTTGCAACCAAGCTACACGAGGTACTGCGTTCCATGCACGGCGAACTCGGCCTAGGCTACAGCAAGGACCGCGAGCTGCTGCAGTATATAGGTGTCTGGGGTAGGAAGCGCGACGAGAACATATGGGTGCGGCCTGTAGTGCAGCTGCTGCAAGACAACAGGGACAAAAGCTTCTGTGCATCAGACGGGCGATTCATAAACGAGCTAATGGCGCTGAGAGCGGCAGGATTCATACTGACCAAGATAATCCGAAAGGATCTGCCAGATGCCGGTGCCGAGTGGCGTAAACACGAATCCGAAACCGCACTAGACTCATTCACTGGCTGGGATTATATCGTTCACAACTGCGGCAAACGCAACCACTTCGAGGGCAACATTGAGCTGCTGTTGCAGATGATTAAGACGAAACGGCACGAGATGTATCCGCGCACCCCCACGATTATTGATTGACACGGTGAATTTACTGTGTCAGACTTAAAGAGTAATAAAGGAGACACACCGTGGATATTTTGAAATTAATGGAAGAAGGTCACAACATACTGCAGGCCAGACGAGCTGAGGCCGAGAAGGCCAAGGCAGGAAACATGCGTGCAGGTAGTGCGGGGTGTATCGGCCCAGATAACGCTGTGTACGGTAACTGTCACCGCAAGTCACTGGCACGTCTGCTGGGAGTAGACAAGGCGCACGACATCCCAACACAGGTAATGTTTCAGGGCGGTGAGCAAAATGAAGTCGCATTTATGCAAGTTATAAAAGAGAGCTGGCCGGGAAAGATCCTGTGTGATGTGGAGATTCCAATCTCGTTTGATGTACCGGGCGGCAAGGTAACGGGTAGACCTGACATGGTGTTGTGTGATGCTGATGGAAAGCCGCAATTTGTTATTGAGCACAAGGGAGTATTTAGTACTAGCACAGCAACATCCGTATGGTTAGGCAACGAGCCTAAAAGTGAACATCTTGCTCAACTTTCCACCTACGCCGCTGCCCTGGGCGTGCCTGGAGCTATATGTTATACGAACCGCAGCTACATCCCAGTAGATAACTTTTTCGACAAGAAGAAGTATCCTGGTGCCAAGAAGATTGCGCCGTTCTACAAGATCTTCTACATCCAGTTTGCGGCAGATGGGTTCCTTGAATATCGAGCAGATAACGCTAACGACTTCACAAAGACAAACATTAGTTTCGCAGGCATCAAGGACTATTACACACTGGTTGCCGAGATGCGTGACAACAAGGTACTGGGACCAAGACCAAGCGAGAATGATGTTATGGGCAACAAGCTGAAGTGGGCACCGTGTAGGTACTGTGATTTTAAGAACGCGTGCGACAACCACGAGAACAGCTTTGATCAATGGATAGAAGCAGTAAAGCTATAAACACAAAGGAGTTTTTATGTCAATCTTAGCGAAAATTCAGCAGCAAAATGCCGCGCCTGTAGGGAAGAAGTTATTCGCAATACTTGCTGGCCAACGCTTGTCAGGAAAGTCCACTCTCGCCGGTACTCTGCAGGGCAAGACGTTAATGCTTCAGGCAGCTGTGCTTGAGTCCGGCAGCGACTCGGCTAAGGCGCTGGCCAAACAAAACAAGAACGATCTGGTTATTTATGCATTTGAAACAGTGGCCGAACTTAAGTCAATTATCGCAGAACTAAACTCAGACACGGTTTTTGACAACGTATTCATTGACTCTCTTTCCGCTGTCACAGACATGAAATACGCCGAGCCATCGACAGCTGTAATGATCAAGCGAAATGTTTGGGATGGATTTCGTTGCATCGGAGAAGACGCAACTGAAATCATTATCAAACTCAAGGAACTCACATATCCAACCAAGACCAAGAAAGCGAAGAACGTGTTTCTAGTCTGCGCACTTGACATGAAGCTAGACAACTCAGGCAACCCCGTAGAAGTATCTCTCACCACTAAAGGCAACATGGCAGTTAGCTCGGTCACAAAATATGGCGAAGCAGTACTTACAGCTGTAATAGTGATTGGCGATAAGGGCGCAGAGCGAAAGCTGCTGACAAAGACACAGGGCCTTCTGCCCGCCAGAATCGACGGAATACTCGACCAACAGAACCCCGGTATTATCGCACCAGACTTAAACGAAGTTCTAAAGTTAATTTCTTCAACCAAGTAAGGAGACTGCTCAATGGCCTCGAATCAATTCAAAGAAGCACTACAGAAGGCACGCCAGACCAAGGATCTAAACACGTTTGTACAGGGCGATAACGCCAAGTATTTGAAGGAGGGCGAACACGACGTTACTATCGTGGGTGTCGATACCGCAGCCAGCAGCGACAACCGTATCACGTTTACGCTAGAAAACTCAGACGGCAAGCAGTACACCCACCGCGCCTTTTTGATGTCTCGCGAGGGCGACTTGAACTACGCAGTACGAGCTATTCTAGGCGCGACCATCCCTAACCTTGAGGCGCTAGATAAGTTTCTAGACGAACTCTCAAATCACGATATCTCTGCATTCGAGATGCTTACCGGAATGCGTATGCGTGTGACATTAGGATTTGGCAAGGGTTACTCTATCCGTGCCAGTGTTAACGGCAAGTACGTAATCAGCGACACCGGCGTTGTTGCGTCAGACGAGTTTGATAAGTATGAGGATGCCAAGAAAGAGGCAGAGGCAAAAGGTATCAAGAAAGCCTACCTCAACGTCACCAAAACGGAAGCAACATCCGGCCCTGCAAATATCGCCAATCTGGAGTTTGCCCTAAGTGCGGTTAAGCGTAAGCGCGAAGGCAGCCCACAGACCGGGACAGTGTTTGTAGCGGGAGTTTAGTTAATGGCTGCGGCAGCGTGGAAAGCTAGGCGGGAAGTGGAAGACTTCCGACAAACCCGACCAGTCTGTCAAGATCGGCAGGCGACACGAGCGGGTAGTCTGATCAATGGCCTTGGAGACATGCAGTAAGACGGTGATGAGACCCGAAAGGTAGTCCGATTGGTATATCTAATTGTCTTAGAAGTTAAGTCAGAGTCGCGTCTGACCCGCAGCACACAATTTAGGAGGCCGTATGTACTATATACTGAGCAAGCAGTCCCTCTCACCGACCGCAGTAGTACATGCTCCCTCCACTTTGGCAGAGATCCAGCTTCTTCTTCCTATGTCCTCTGTGGACAGATTGTGGGCTATTGACTTAGAGACCCGTGGCGTGGATGCCAGCGACCCAAACTCCATTATTGTGGGAATAGGATTCAGCGATGGTAATAGCAGTTTTTATATTCAGCTTCTTCCTTGCGACAACGATATCCTTGATTATGTTAGCAACTTTCTTGTGGCTGCGCGAAGACTAACCGCCTTCAATGTAATGTTCGACGCGGCCTTCCTATACAAGTTCACAGGTAAGTGGCTTGCGTGGGAGGGCTGCAGCTATGGGATGTTCAAGCAGCTATCCGGCGAAGGCCACAAGAACCAGCGTTTCAGCCTCGAAGTAGCGCAGCTCACGGTACTAGGCTGGAGCTCTACAAACAAAGCAGCACTAGACTCGGCGCTAAAAGAGCGCGGACTAACTAAAGCAGACATGTGGCTATTGCCCGTCTCTGTTCTTGGGCCGTACTGCGCGCTGGATGCAGAGGCAGCATTTCAGCTATGGAATTACTTTACATCGGTTTGCCGTGAGCGCGATTTCTCTGGGCTTGTGCGGTATCACCGCGACGAGTTCCTCACCATGTGCAGACTTCTTATCGAACAACAGCTGCGTGGTATCTCGGTAGATAAACCCAAGCTAGTTGAATACTCACACACACTAGGCGAGGCCGCAGTAAATGCACTCGCAAAATTCATGGTGCTGCCTCCTGTGGTGGCTGCTATGGATGAACGTATTGAGCGTATCAAACAAGAGTACGTGGCAAGCGAGCCAGCACGTTTCAACAAGGGCGGAGAAGAGTCTGTTCGCTGGCAGAAGTGGTCGGGCAATAAGGACGCGTATGTCCGCAAGCATAGATTTAACGCCAATAGCAAATTACAGCTGGCGTGGTTATTTTACGAAGCATTAGGAAACAAGGTGATCTTACGTACACCAAAGGGCAGCCCTGCTGTGAGTAAGAAAGTGTTACCCGCACTAGGCGAGCCAGGAAAGCAGTTAGCCAAGTTCAACAAGCTGACTAAAGAACTGAGCTATGTGATGGCGTGCATCGGGCAGGTACGTGATACCGGAATTGCCCACCCACAGTTTCGCTGGCCAGGAACACTAACAGGCAGGCCAGCAGGCAGCGGCAAATTCAACTGGCTGCAGCAGCCTAAGACGCGCGGGTATCTGGAATGCATGACAGCACGTACAGGATACAAGCTGATTCAGCTGGATGCCGAGGCACTTGAGCCTACTATACTTGCCGAGTTTTCAGGGGACGCCGCACTAATGCGCATCTATGGCGAGGGTGTTCCGCAGAATGATATCTACCTATACACGGCATGTTTTCTTGGAAAACTAGGGGCAGAAATCCGCAAGTATTACGACCCAGAGAATCCTACACCTACCGGGATTGATGCAGCCAAGGAGCGATGTAAGCACGAAAGAGGCATTGCGAAGATTGTAGTACTATCTGCAAACTATCAAGCAGGGCCTCGTAAGATACACGAGACACTCAGCCTTGGCGGCGTCGATATTACTCTCAACGAAGTCATGCGCATTCACCGTGACTACTGGCAGCTGTATGCAGGGGTTAAACAGTTTGAGCAAGATCTTAAAAACATGTGGTACGCAAATGAGGGATGGATAGTAAACGGCTTTGGTAGACCCATATGCGTTTCTGTGTCTAAGTTAAAGGATATTCTGAACCGTTTCTGCCAGTCCACAGCATCCGACTTTCTAGCTGTGTTTGTGCGAGAGATATATTTATTAGCAGACGCAGAGCAAGTGCCAATCAGGCCGTGGCTAGTAAACTTCTATGACGAGACTATAGGAG
>Ga0163155_10005613_pt1 | contig 12447 bp, 10 predicted proteins | sample OliLakLV19SP4G1_FD_148611 | JGI IMG/M metagenome (GOLD analysis project Ga0163155, IMG submission 148611) | Freshwater microbial mat bacterial communities from Lake Vanda, McMurdo Dry Valleys, Antarctica - Oligotrophic Lake LV.19.SP4.G1 | ecosystem: Environmental > Aquatic > Freshwater > Lake >...
GACCAGATCTGTGAGACGGGCGATGTCTTCGCCTTTGAGTTCGATACAGTTTTCTTTGAGCATCAGAGACTTCAGTTCGTCGGCGATGGAGCTGACGGCGAGGACGGCTTTTTCGTCGGTGCAGACGACGTTGTTATCGAGCGAGGCGCCGGCGACGAGGGACTTGGCGGCGTGTTCCAGGTCGGCGGTTTCATCGACGACGGCGGGCGGATTTCCAGGGCCGGCGCAGATCGCGCGCTTGCCGGATTTCATCGCGGCATCAACGACGGCGCCGCCTCCGGTGACGAGGAGCAGATTGACCAGCGGGTGCTGCATCAGCGCGTGGGCAGTTTCGAGGGTCGGTTCGGCGATGCAGCCGAGGAGCTGATCCGGAGCGCCGGCGGCGACGAGGGCCTGATTGAGCGTTTTCACGCAATCGGCGGAGACGGTTTTGGCGATCGGGTGGGGATTGAAGACGACGGCGTTTCCGGCGCTGAGCATGCTGATGGCGTTATTGATAATCGTTTCGGTCGCGTTGGTGCAGGGAATTATCGAGGCGATCACGCCGAAAGGATCAAGGCGGACGGTGGTGAGGCCGTGGCTGCCGGACCAGGCGTCGGGCTTCTGGAGAATTTCGGGGCCGGGCGTTTTCAATGCAACGAGGCGATTTTTTTTTGACCTTGTCGTCGGCGCGGCCCTGCCGGTTTCGGCGGCGGCTTCGTGAGACCAGCGTTCCACGTTTTCCAAAGCGGCTTTGCGCAGGGCTTCGATGAGACAGAAGCGCGTATTGAAACCGAGGCGGGAGAACGCGGCTTGAGCATCCACCGCAGTTAGGACGGCGGGGATCGGCGACGAATTTTGGATTTCGGATTTTGGATTTTGGATTTCGGGACGAAGACTTGAGGACCATTTGCTCTTGATGGGGGGGTCGGCGCGGCGGATCGATTGAGGATTGGTCATCGGAGATCGCGATTGGAGGCGCGCGACGACGCGGGAGACGATGTCGGCTACTTTTTTGTCATCGAGAGTCATGGTCGATGGGCCTCGGAACGGGCAATAGATTCAACACAAAGACACGAAGAACACCAAGAGCGGGAAAAAGGGCAGCAGCCCGATGCCGGACCGTGTAGCACACAATACAGCCTGGACCCAGGGTAGACGCTGCGCGTCAACCCTGGGCTATCCTATGCAACCCCTTTGGGGTTGAACCGCAACGGCTAGTTGAGGCTTCGCCTTTTTTAAGGCAGACAGGAATGTCTGCCCCACTATCGGCGATGCCGACTCCGTCTTGAAGTTTTGGTGGTGAAAGGTTTTTACTTTTTAGATCCGAGGCCGATTTTCTCGGCGCGGCCCAGGGGCAAGGCTTCATCCACGTTGGCGTGAGGGCGCGGGATAATGTGGACGCTGACCACTTCGCCGATGGCTTCGGCGGCGCGGGAGCCGGCTTCGGTGGCGGCTTTGACGGCGGCGACATCGCCGCGCACGATGGCGGTGACGTATCCGCCGCCGATTTTTTCGTAGCCGATGAGTTCGACTTTGGCGGCCTTGACCATCGCGTCGCAGGCTTCGACCATGGCGGCGAATCCGCGGGTTTCAATCATGCCGAGTGCGTCTGACATTGTTGACCTCCTGGTTACTGGTTACTGGTTACTGGTTTCTGGTTTCTGGTTATCGCATTCTCACAAAACCAGAAACTAGTAATTAGGAACCAGAAACCTGCTTTATAGCGATTTCGGCGGCTTCGGCGGCGACGACGACGTCGGCTTCTTCTCCGCCTAGAAAGAGACGGCCGAACGCGCCGACGCCGCGCAGTTCGAGCAGATTGACGTGGCTGGCTTTTTCAGCTTCGTTGGCGGCGAGGTGGATGTAGGCGGCGGGTTCGACTTCGAGAATGTAGAGCGTCTGGCCGCCGAGCAGCATGTTGCCATGGCGCGCGCGGTTGATCAGCATGGTGTGGTAATCGGTGACGTTGCGGATGAGGGTGCTGGTCGTGATTTTGGGCTTGGTGCGCGAAGATTCCTTGACGCCAAGGGCATCGAGAATGGCGCTGCCGGCCTGGCGGACTTCACCGAGATCGTCGTGATGAATTTCCATCATGCCGAAGGCGCGTTCGACTTGCAGACTGCCGGGCATGACGGCGGTGGCTTTGCAGGCGACATCGAGCAGGCGCTGAATTTCCATGCCGGGCGCGACTTCGACGAAGAGCGCGGACTGGCCCTTGACCGGCAGGTAGCCTTGCGCAATGGAGGCCTGAAAGGAGGCGAATTGCGGCTGCATGCTGTCCAGAAAGCAGAACGCGCGCAGCTGAATTTGAGGACCGGGCATCACAACCTCTCCTTATATTAGCGGGCGCGACAGGAACTCATACCCCGCCGATGAGGAGTTATCGTTTAAAAAAGTATAGAACTGAACTTAATTATTTTACTTATACTTTTGTATACTTTTTTCAACATTAGAAAACTATCATTATACAACTTTAAACAAAAAAGTCTTTTGACGAAAGTAAAAGATTACCCTAATATAATTCGAATAAAGCGGTTTTTAGAGCGTCTTTTCCATGGCAAAAGGAAGCGGACGTGGCAGAAGCGTCGCGAGTGCGAAGCGAGCTCATCTAAGCACAATGTGCACTATTTTACAAGACTATTTAGGCTCGAACACTTCGCGGTAGAGTCCAGCCATCATGATGCGGCGGGCGTCGAGATTGGTTTTGACGCCGCGCCGGATGCGTGCTTGGCCGTCGGGTGTGTTCGCGTAAGGCATGAGGGCTTCACGCATGAGCTCGGAATGGTGCGCGTCGATGCCGATGTGGCTGCTGAAAAGTTCGAGGTCAACTTCTTGGATGCCGGGCACGGTGCGTAGGCCCTTCAGGAAGGCGCTATATAAGGAGGGGATGGGCCATTCGCTGGCGATGCCGACGGCCGCGGCGGCCTCGAGCCAATCGCCGCTCTGACAGAGGCGCATCATGGCGTCGATGTAGAGGCTGAGCTCGGGGAAGATGGGGGCGTTCGCGTATTCGGATTCTTTAACATCCAGCGCCGTCAGGAACTTACGGTAGACGCCGGGATGGGTGCGGGAGAAATCGCCATTGCCGTACTCATCGTGCAGGATATCGGCGAGGACAAATTGAACGCGCTCGTCGGGAGAGATGCCCAAGGCGCAGGCCTGATAGAGGCGCGTGCGGAAAATATGCGGATAATAGAGGAGGGCGAAGCGGCGGGCCTCGACGCGCGAGACGGCGCGGGGCGTCGAAACGCGTAGAACGAAGGGATCGTTTAAGAACGGATGCGCGTGAATTTCATCGTTCAGCGTATTCATGAAAATAGTGGCTTGGGCGTTGTCGGCCATGGGACTCCTTATTAACGGATTGTCTAAAAAGTCTGGAGTCCAGTGTCAACAGCCTGCGACTTTGGACTTTGGACTTTGGACTTTAGCTCGCGCGCTGTAACGCGTATACTCCGCAAGTCGTCTTTCGTCGCGTGCAATTATGGAGATCGTTCATTTGAAGAAAGCTCTCGTCACCAGCGCTTTGCCGTACGCCAACGGCAAAGTTCATCTCGGCCACTTGGCGGGCGCGTACCTTCCGGCGGACATTTATGTGCGCTGGCTGCGTTTAAAAGGCGTGGATGTGCGGTTCGTTTGCGGCAGCGATGAGCATGGCGTGCCGATCACGCTGAGCGCTCTGAAGCGCGGGATTTCGCCGCAGCAGGTGGTGGATGAATATCACAAGGCCAACGGCGACGCGTTCGCGGCGGCGGATGTGCAGTTTGATATCTGGGGCCGAACGTCCAGCGCGGAGCATCACGTTTTGACGCAACAGTTTTTTACGCGGCTTTTTTCCAAGGGCTACATCGAGAAGCGCGAGACGCAGCAGCTTTATTCAGAGAAGTCGAAGATGTTTCTGCCCGATCGCTACGTCGAAGGCACCTGCCCGCTCTGCGGCGACGAGAATGCGCGCGGCGATCAGTGCGACAAATGCGGCGGCACGTACGAAGTGACAGAGCTGAAAAATCCGCGTGTGGCGATTGACGGCGACGGGTCGACGCCGGTGCTGAAAACGACCTCGCACTGGTTTTTGAAACTGGATGCGTTCAGCGACCGCCTGAAAGAATTCGTGGCGAGCCACGGCGAAGACAGCGCGTCGCCATGGAGATTAAACGCGCAGCGCGAAGCGACGGGCTGGCTGAAGCGGGGATTGCAGGGCCGCGCGATCACGCGCGACACGGAGTGGGGCGTGAAGATCCCGCTCGACGATCCGGACGCGCGGGGGAAGCGGCTTTACGTCTGGTTTGATGCGCCGATCGGGTACGTCACGTTCACGCAGCAGCTTTTCGCGCGCGAGGGAAACCCGGAAGGCTGGAAAGAGTTCTGGCAGAATTCCGAGTGTCCGATCTCAAATTTTATCGGCAAGGACAACATTCCGTTTCACGCGATCACGTGGCCGGCAATGCAGATCGGCGTGAATGAAACGGTGCCGCCCGGCGAGAAACCGTATCAACTCGTGTCGCGGGTGGTGGCCAACGAGTTCCTCAATTTCGGTGCGGACAAATTCAGCAAGTCGCGCGGGAACATTATTGAGATTGGCTGGTTCGTCGAAAAATACGGCAGCGAATCGCTGCGCTATTATCTCACGACGGTAGCGCCGGAGAACAACGACAGCACGTTCACATGGGACGATTACATGCTGCGCTACAACGGCGAACTCGCGGATATTCTAGGCAACTACGTTCATCGCGTGCTCACGTTTGCGGTGAACAAGCTCGGCGGAAAAATTCCGGATCCGGGCACATTGGGGAATCATCAGCCCTTCGTGGACGAAACGACGACCGCGCTTTCCACGACAGGCGCACTGCTGGATGGCCAGCAATTCCGCAATGCGATCGCGGCAGTGATCCAATGCGCGCGCGCGGGCAATGTTTATTTCGACGCGAATGCGCCGTGGAAATCGTTAAAGACGGACGTGCCGGAATGCCACCGTCTGATGTACGTGTGTGTCGCGCGCGTGGCCGCGCTGGGCCTGATGCTACGCCCGTTCCTGCCGAAGAGTTCCGCCGCGATTCTGAAGAATTTCGGCATCGAAAACGCGTTCACGCCCGGCAGCGCGAGCTTGCGGGCGGAGGACGTGGCGAAGATTGGCTTGGAACTCGGAAAGCCGGAAGTGTTGTTTAAGAAACTGGAAGCGAAGGATTTGCCGGGGGCGGAGATAGTCTAAAGTCGGGGCGTCTGGAGTCGGGGCGTCTGGGAGTATAGGCGTCCCAACGGGGCGACATGTGATAGCGAGGGGACAACGCCCCTGGTTAAATCGAAGGCATTTGAATGGACCTCACTTGAATCTCAATCGAACGTTTTTGAATCGGTCGAAATTGGATCGAACGTGCTGGAATCGAACGCGCTGGATTTCACTCGTCGCACTTCTGCTGACGCTGCAACTTTGCGGCGCCGGCGAGACGCGGCCGACGTCGCGGGGCGACATCAAAAAGGCGATCGAGCGCGCGCGGACGTTGCGGACGCAAACGAAAATGGTGCCGGGCGTTTTGCAGGCATCGGGGCTCACCATAAAAATCGGCGACGTGCGGCTCGGGCAGGCGACGCTGCGTATTGACGACGCGAAGGGCGAAGGCGGCGCGACGTATAAACTCACCGAGCAGTACAAAACGGCGATTGCCGAGGAAGAGAAATGGGCGCAGGTCCGCTACACGGGCACACTGCTGCTCGGCGCGGATCTGGCATTGCTGTCGGGCGAACTGAAACAGACGGCGGAGTTGACCGACAGAACTGACAACCGGCGGCAGACCACGACGACGATCATTTCTCTGAAGACCGAAGGCGACAGCCTGACGTGGACGCGATCCGCCACGCGCAAGGGCGAAGACAAACCGTTTTCCAGCGAGAGCAAAAAAGTGGCGCTGTATGGCGAGCGCCCGCTGCCGATGAACGCGTTACTGGGCCTGGCGGTTTTCAGCAGCAACACTGAAAGAGATGGCTGGAAGCCCGATCCGAAAAACGGGTTGTGCGTCCCGGTGCTCGATTTGAATTGGGAGATGGAAGACGTGAACATCGAGCCGGCGTGGATTTCGTTCGATTCGCCGACGTACGTCGATCCAAAAGGTTCCGCGGCGGTGTTGCGCGTGCGCGTGCTGGTCGGAGAGATCGGCGAGAAGGGGCTCGATGTGGATGCGCCGTCACCGCCGATTTGGCGCGCGCAGCAAGTCTGGCCGCTCGACGGCCGCGCGAAGGCGCTCGCCCACCCCACCCCGCCGGACCCGCGCATCAACATCGAGAGCGCCGATCCGGCCACGCTGGACGTGGATGCGCCACTGGATTTGGAGAAGATCGCGGGAGCGTTGAAGTGAGGAATCCACTAGCAGGCGACAACAGAAGTAGACGGGGCTCTACGATTGAGGCATTGGATTTTTTCCCAACGGCCTGACGGGGCTGGAGAGCCCCGTCTACTGCGCGGCATTACGGCAACGGTGGCGCGACGTCGTAGTATTCGAGCGCCCATTCCTGCATGTAGCGCACGCGCGCGGGGAGGATTTTGTAGACGATCAGCGCGGGGTTGTCGATGCTGCCGAGGTATTGGCGCAAGAGCGGGTTGGAATCCCAGATCTGTTGCAGCACGGCGCGGTCGGAAATAATTTCGGCTTTTCCCGTGATGCGAACCTGGTTGTGGCCGTCATCCATATAACAGAGTTCCACGTTCGGGTTGGCCGCGATCTCCTGAGTTTTATGGTACATTTTCAGATTCGCGACGTAGACAGTAAAGCCATCGGTTTTCACCGGCGAGACCGGGCGCACGCGCGGCACGTCGCCGTCGATGCTCGCGAGCATCGGGAAACGGTCTGCTTGAACGATCACGCTGGCAAGTCGGATGAGTTCAGCGGGGTCGATGGGTTTGGGCGTGGGCTTGGACATGTTATTTCCTCGTCAGTTGTCTGTGGTCCGTTGTCAGTCGCGATAATATTGAGTAGTTCGTGACACAAGAAAATGTGGGAGAAAAACAGAAATGTGGCGACGAGAGATTTCTGTTTTGGCGATGGTCACCGTGCTCGCAACGTCAACGCTCGCAGCTGAACCCGAGGTCGAAAAGCAGTCCTATACCACGCGTGAGATTGAAGGCTGGACGGTCAAAATTAACGACCGCATGCTTAAAGAAAAACCGGAATCTTCCGATCAGGCGCTGAAACTGCTGCAGGTCAAATTGTACGACATCGCGCGAACCGTTCCCGCCGGGCCGCTGGGTGAACTGAAAAAAGTGCCGATCTGGTTTGAGCTTGAAGATGCCAAGCACCCGTGCGCGTGCTATCACGCGTCGCCGGAGTGGCTGAAGGCGAACGGCTACGACACCGCCAAGGCGAGATCGGTGCAGCTTGCGCACCCGGATACGTTCGTGAAATGGTCCATCGAACAGCCGTGGATGGTGCTGCACGAGCTCGCTCATGCCTACCACGATCGCGTGCTCGGTTTTGAAAACGCGGAGATCGACGCGGCGTTCCGCAAAGCGCGCGAGGCGAAGTTGTACGCGTCCGTAATGCGCGTGAGCGGCAGCATGGAGAAAGCCTACGCGATGAACAACGCCAAGGAATTTTTCGCCGAACTGAGCGAATGCTATTGGGGCACGAATGATTTTTTTCCGTTCGTGCGTGGCGAACTGAAACAGCACGATCCGGAATCGTTCGAGCTGATGAAAAAAATGTGGAGCGGGAAAAAGTAAGGGCAAACACGACTTCAACACGGAGGAAACAGAGACGGATTGGAGTGCGTGACGGATGGAATGTGGACTGCACGGGTGGCGCAGACATTCCTGTTGATTGCAATGGTGGCGGGGACACTCCTGTCCCCGAGAGGGTTGCATGGACCGCGCTTCTGAAACTGGATTGACCGCGGTCGGAGCGCGTCCCCGGCGGACAGGAATGTTTACCCCACCAGCGTGTGTGATATTTTTGTAACAAAGTACAGAGGACGCGGATAATCCAATCCTGAAAAGACGTTCTGTGTGATCTCTGCGCCTCTGTTTTGAAGTCGTGTTCGGTCTTGTTCGATCTGGGAAAAACGTTATCGTCGATTGGCGTCCGCCCTCTTGAAGGAGTCTCCCATGTCCCACCCCGATCACCGAACGTCCGGCTCGTTTCCCGATTGTCCGGATACCTCCCGTCGCGGCTTCATGAAAACGACGGCGGCGGGATTGGCGCTGCTTGCGGCGACGGGCACCGCTGGCTCGTTACTCGCGGCGGACGAGGCCAAGGGCGGGGATTCCGAAACGCTGGTGGCTCAGCTTCACAAAAGCCTCACTGAGCCGCAGAAAAAGGCGGTGTGTTTCGCGTTCGATCATCCGCTGCGTTCGCGCGTGGAAAACAATTGGAACATCACCAAACCGACGGTCGCCGATTTCTACACCAAGGATCAGCAGGCGCTCATCCGCGATATTTTCAACAGCCTTCACAGTGAGGAATACGCCAAGCGTGTCTACGCGCAGGTGGATCACGACAGCGAAGACATCGGAGGTTTCGGCGCGAGTTCCATTGCGCTGTTCGGCGAGCCGGGCCAGAAATTCGAATTCGTTTTCACCGGCCGCCACGTCACGCGCCGCTGTGACGGAAACTCCGTTGAAGGCGCCGCGTTTGGCGGACCGATTTTTTACGGCCACGCCGCGAAATCATTCAGCGAGAAAGCCGACCACGCGGAAAATATATACTGGTATCAGGGCCTGCGAGCGAACGAGGTCTTCAAGGCGCTCGACGGCAAGCAGCGCGAGAAATCCCTGCGCACCGATTCCCGTCCCGAACAAGGCACGGCCACGGTGAAGCTCGCCGGAAAAACAGGCGCCATGCACGGCGTCCCGATGACCGACCTCAGCAAAGATCAGAAAGATCTCGTGCGCAACGTCATGGCCGATGTGCTCGCGCCATTCCGCAAAACCGACGCCGACGAAGCGATGAAGCTCGTGGAGGCCGACGGCGGATTCGATCTCTTGCATATGGCGTTTTATAAAAACATGGACATCGGCAACGACGGCGTGTGGGACGTCTGGCAGATCGAAGGCCCGTCGATGGTCTGGTATTTCCGCGGCGCGCCGCACGTACACACGTGGGTCAACATCCGCGCGCGGGGATGAAAAGCCGGGGTTCGGGTCTGGGGTTTCGGGATCAGCTTTCCAGACCCCGAAACCCGAGCCCCCTTTACGTCAGCGCGTGCCCGCGGGACATCAGATACACGGAGAGCAGCGACATATCCGCGGGTGTCACGCCGTCGAGGCGCAGCGCTTGGCCAAATGTGCGCGGCCGGTGCTTGTTCAATTTCTCAACGCACTCGCGGCTCAAGCCGCTGACGCCTATGAAGTCCACAACGTACGGAATAGTCCGGTGCTCCAGATCTTTAAGCCGCTCAATCTGCCGCGTCTGCCGGCTCAGGTACCCTTCGTATTTGGCCTCGATGAGAATGGATTCGGCGATGTCGGGAGAAAACTGACGGATCTGGGGTTTGGGGTTTAGGGTTTCGGGTGGCGAGTTCGGGGAATCGAGACCCGAAACCCCAAATCCCAAACCCGGCAGTTCCGCGCCCGGCATGCGCAGCAACTCCCAAAACGATTTCGCGCTGCCGGGCGTGCGGTGCGTTTTCAAATATTTCATCGCGCCGTCGAGCTCCGCATGCTTCGCATCCACTGCCGCAGCAGCCGCGTTATCCAGAAGCCCCAATCGCTTGGCGTGAGCCGAGAGCCGGCGATCGGCGTTGTCCTGCCGCAGCAGCAGGCGGTACTCGCTGCGCGAGGTAAACAAACGGTACGGCTCGGTGATATCTTTCGTCACCAGATCGTCGATCATGATGCCAATGTAGGCCTCGTCGCGCCCGAGCACGAACGTTTCTTTTCCTTTCGTGAGGACATCCAGCGCGGCGTTGATCCCCGCGATGATGCCCTGCCCCGCCGCCTCTTCGTAGCCGCTCGTGCCATTGATCTGGCCGGCGAGATAGAGCCCTTTCGCGCGGCGCGTGGCGAGCGTCTGCAGAATCTGATGGGGCGGAACCATGTCGTATTCGATGGCGTAACCGAAGCGCATGATCATCGCGTCTTCGCAGCCGGGCACGGACTTCACCATCTCCATCTGCACGTCCGGCGGCATGCTCGTGGAGAGACCGTTGACGTAGTATTCTTCGGTGTCCGCGCCTTCCGGCTCGAGAAAAATCTGGTGGCTCTCTTTTTCGCCGAAACGCACGATTTTGTCTTCGACCGACGGACAATAGCGCGGCCCCGTGGCTTTGATCTGCCCGGTGTAGAGCGGCGCGCGATGCAGATTTTCCTTGATCAATTCATGCGTGCGCGTGCTCGTGCGCGTGAGGTAGCAACACAGGCTCGGCCGCTCAATTTTTTTCGTGCGATAACTGAACGCCGGCGCCGGGTCGTCGCCATACTGCGATTCGAGGCCGCTGAAATTCAGCGTGCGCCCGTTCAAGCGCGGCGGCGTTCCGGTTTTCAAGCGCCACAGTTCAAAGCCCATGGCCTCGAGCGACCCCGACAAGCTCATGGCGGCCTGCTCACCCGCGCGCCCGCCGCGGCTGGTCCGGGTGCCCTGGTGAATCAGCCCGCGCAAAAAAGTTCCCGTCGTCAGGATCACCGATTGGGCCGTGTACGTCAGCCCGCTTCCGCCGCGAATGCCAATCACGCGAAGCGACCCTTCCGCCGGCGCCGCGACAGTCAACTCGTCGGGAGCCACTCCGTCGCGCAGCAGTTTCAGCCGCTCTTTGTATGCGATGGACGAGGTACAATTGACGAGGTGCGTTTGGCGGACAGACGCGGAATCGCAATCGTCAATCAAAAGTTCCTCCACCATCTCCTGCCGCAGCGTCAGATTCGGCTGGCGCTCAATGAGTTGTTTCATCAGCAGCGCGTAAAGCCGCTTGTCGCACTGCGCGCGCGGCGACTGCACAGCCGGGCCGCGCGAACGGTTCAGCATGCGGAACTGGATGCCGCTGCGATCGGTGATGATTCCCTGCGCGCCGCCGAGCGCATCGACTTCGCGCACGGCGATGCCTTTGGCGGTGCCGCCGATGGCCGGGTTGCACGACATCTGCGCCACCGACTCGAGCGCGATGGTGGTCAGCAGCGTTTTGCAGCCCATGCGCGCCGCCGCGAGCGCCGCCTCACAGCCCGCATGCCCGGCGCCCACGACAATCACATCGAAATGAAACGTATCGCTCATATAAAGGAGAGCTTACCATCCGGCTCCCCACTTGTCACGCAACGCCCCGTCTCGGCCGGCCTGGACTTTCAGCTGACCGCGCGGTCACGGATGTTTGCCTCTGAGTTTCGTACATGACCCCGGAGTGTGATATGATTCGTTTGTAATTTCGGAGGTTCTGAAATGTTTGTGCGCTATTGGATGACTCCGCAACCCGTGACGATCACGCCGCAAGCGCCGCTGATCGAAGCCATGGATTTATTGCGCACGCACAGCATCAACCGGCTACCGGTGATGGACGGCGACACGTTGCTCGGGATCGTCTCGATCTCGGACTTGCGGCAGTACATTGCGCCGGGGCAGGAACTGAAAGCGGCGTTATCACGCAACCTTGAAAAGACCATCACCGACATCTCGGTGGCGGAAGTGATGACCCGTGATGTCATCACGTGCTCTCCTGAAATGCTGCTGGAAGACGTGGGCGAATTGTTCCGCAAGCACCGTTTCGGGGCGATTCCAGTGATGCAGACGAACGCCCTCATCGGCATCATTTCCGAATCCGATTATTTCCGCGCGATGGCGACGCTGGCGCACCTGAGCGAAGGGCGGCGCGTCTGTTTTCGCACGGCGGTTTCGGGAAAGACCGAGTCCCTTTACGATCTCGTCGCGATATGCAAAAAACACGGCGTCGAACTGCTCACGCTCTCAACTCAAACGATCGAAAACGGCACCCACCATTTAGTGCTGATGCGCGTGCGCGGCCCGCGCGTCGACGAACTCATTCAGGCACTCTGGTCCAGCCATCACCATGTCCTGCTGGCGGAATGAGTCGCTATTCAACAGTACCGAGCGTGTGGCACTCGTTGCGGCAAGGTGATATACTCCCCATTCAGATTCTAATCTAAAAGGAGATTCACCATGCTGAGCAAAAAACTTAACGCGGCGTTGAACAAGCAGATGAACCAGGAATTTTACTCCGCCTATACGTACCTGGCGGCGGCCGGAAATTTTGAAATTGAAGAGCAGGCTGGGTTCGCGAACTTTTTCAGAATCCAGGCGCGGGAAGAACTGCAGCACGCCATGAAGTTCTTCAACTACATCCACCACGCCGGTGGAACGTCAATCCTGGATTCCATCGCGGCGCCGAAAAAGGAATTCCCGTCCCCGCTGGCCGCTTTTGAATTCAGTCTCGGGCACGAACAGAAACTGGCTGCCGACATTTCCGATCTGCTGAATCTTTCCATCGCTGAACGCCATGCGCCCACGCAGGTTTTCCTGCAATGGTTCATCACGGAAC
>Ga0163155_10005622_pt1 | contig 12432 bp, 13 predicted proteins | sample OliLakLV19SP4G1_FD_148611 | JGI IMG/M metagenome (GOLD analysis project Ga0163155, IMG submission 148611) | Freshwater microbial mat bacterial communities from Lake Vanda, McMurdo Dry Valleys, Antarctica - Oligotrophic Lake LV.19.SP4.G1 | ecosystem: Environmental > Aquatic > Freshwater > Lake >...
CACCAAGGCTGGCGCTATCACATGAGTAACATTATGGCGGCCATTGGCATCGAGCAACTTCGCCGCTTTCCGGAGCTCTCATCCCGCCGGCAACATTTTGCACAGCGCTATCAGGCGCGCTTAGCTGAAATTGCTGAAATTCAGTTGCTAGAGCTGGATTACGCAGAGATTGTTCCACATATCTTTGCCCTGCGACTGTTAAAGCACGACAGAAGCCAGATTCAGCAGCATTTACTCGAAGCCAACATCCAGACCGGCTTTCACTATTTGCCGAACCACACTCTTTCTCTCTTTAGGACCGATTATCCCTTGCCAGTGACCGAGGAGATCTTTCCCCAACTTTTGACCCTGCCCCTGCATCCGGATCTATCGGACGAGCAGGTTGATTTTGTCTGCCAACAGCTCGAACAAACTCTCAGTACTTGCCCCACAACGGATCATTAGCCATGTGGGCTTCAACTGTTTTGATGTCGGCTGGACTATCGACAGAGAAGGATGGCTTAAAGGGATATGGAGCAACCCGCTGGCGGTAACCGTGATCGAAGATTCGATTGCTGTCGCACGATTCCTTTTTCTCTAGGGGCGACTCTGGCAAACCGGTAAAGGTTTGAAGAAAGTGCCAGCGAAAGGCAAAAATACCGTAAATGCGCTGCGCGCCCAACTCTGGGGTGAAATGTTTGCAGTAGGGAACGGGCGCGCGCGAGGTGTACATTACATCGCCGGCGAGATCATGAATGATCTTGACCGTATCTGGATTGAGAAATTGCTCTTCGTCTAAGATGTCCATCGCCAGTACGCTGCAGAGTACGATTGGGTCTTGCTCTAGAGGACGGATTGCCGCGGCGATCATCTCCGGCTCCATCATGGGTTCATCGCCCTGCACGTTAAGCACAATATCACCTGGCGAGAGCTCAAGTCCGCACTTGGTAGCAGCTTCTGCCACACGGTCGAGTGCCCGAGTATGACGATCGGAGGTCATGATGACTGGGTAGCCTCGGCTCTCACCAAATTCTCGGATTTCGTTATCGCATGTAGCGATCGCCAATGCATTCCAACGGGGGTAGAGCTTTGCTCGACAATAAACATGCTCAATCATCGGCCGCCCCATGATCGGATAAAGCGGTTTCCCAGGAAAACGGCTAGCTGCCATACGAGCTGGAATGATACCTACAATCTGCATGGCGCTATTCTCCTTGAGCTAAACGTCTTTCCAATTGAGGGGTTCGATAAAGAGCCGCGAGCTTTTCGTCTGCGCGGCCCAGTCGAGGAGACTCTTCAGACGTCTCGACTAGCACCGACTGCTTCGCTTCGTCGGAGCGATAGAAGGCGTGTAGTAATTTGATCGTGCTTAAGCAATCGTGCTTGCTAACAGGGTAAGGCACACCCTGAATCAGATTAGCGACGATGTCACGGTACATGCCGACGTGCCCATGCCCGTAGATATTTCCAGAAAAATCTTCGCTGAACGTTGCACAGTCTGCTGGATTAGGAGTGAAGATCTGTAGTTCGTTGACTGCGATACCCCCGATTTGAGCAAGTCCATTCTCACAGACAAATGAGATCGACGCTTCAAAGTCGATCGGTCGGGCTGCCGTGGTGACCTCCACGACCCCCAATCCTCCGTGCTGGTAAGTTAGTGAGGCAACGGCGGCGTCTTCCACCTCGATCGCAGCTCCCATGGTTCTCATTGTGGAGCTGACAGATTGTACTTCGCCACCCAAGTGGCGCAACAGATCTAGGTGATGAATCCCTTGATTCGAGAGAGCGCCGCCGTCCTGGGCGAACGTTCCTCGCCAAGGTGCCATGTCGTAGTAGCGTTGGGGGCGGCACCAGCGGACCCGTACCGATACCAAGCGAACTGCGCCCAGCTCTCCCTCGCTGAGTGCTCTCCGCACTCGGTCGACTGCATGATTATAGCGATTCTGGAACACCGGAAAGATCTGCACTCCACAGCTCTCAGCGAGCTCGTAGGCGGCCTGCACCTGTGAAGGCCGCATGAATGTTGGTTTTTCAACAATTAGATTCTTTCGATACAGTTTGATAATCTCGGCTGCGTGCTCGAAATGCATCCCCGAGGGTGTGACTACAGCCACCGTATTGATCTCGGGGTGAGTCAAGAGCATTTCATGATAGTTGGTATAGGCGGGTATATTAAACTCTTGGGCATAGACCGCGGACTTCTCCTCGAGCAGATCGCAAACTGCAACCAGCGTGACACCTGGGACCTGTGGGATGGAGCGGCAGTGATGGCCGGAGATTCGTCCACACCCGATAATGGCAACTTTTATTGTATTATCTTTCATTTAACCGACCGGATAGTTTTTCCGATAGCATCCACGACCGGTTTGAAGAGCTCTTCGGTCGTCGAAGAGAATCGACTATAGCCCGCGAGACAGGGGTCTTTGAAGTCTTGTCGGTAAAGTACAATATCTTTTAGCGCGTTGTGGATAGCCGCAGCATGCTCTCTAAATGCGACATGCATAAAATTGCCGTGGGTCGGTAAAGTGCCGAAGTCTAGCTCTTGCATGGCAGTGGTAAAATAAGTTTTACCTCGGTTCAGACGATCGACCGATTTTTCCATCTCAGCCTTAAAATCCAAGATGCGCTCAATAAAATGCACGGCAACAGTGTTCACTTCGTACATCGGCCGCACCTTATGCAACAGCTTGGCGACTCTTTCTTCGGCGATGGCGTAACCAATTCTTAAACCAGCTAGGCCCCAGGCTTTGGCAAAAGTACGAGCTACCACCAGATTGGGAAATTCTTTAATCCAAGGCGCGACCGTGAACTGAGAGAAGGGGTGATAGGCCTCGTCCACAAGGATAACCGCTCCTACGCTTCTCGCCGCGCTGATTAGTGAGCGCAATTCTGATTCCGAGACGAGCGTTCCAGTAGGGCTATCCGGGTTGGGAAGGCAGACCAGTTTGGGTTTCAGCTCCAATACCTGACGGACAAAATTCTCCAAGTCCAATTGAGGCCCGGCTGGACGACGCTGATACTCAAGTCCGACGGCCTGTGCTCCATACATCTGGCAATAGACGGGATACATGGCGAAGGTCGGAGTGGTGTGCAGAACGATGTCACCTTCATTGATGAAAGTTTCAAAGACCGCTCGAATCGCGCCATCAGAGCCGGGAGTCAACAGTAACTGGTTCGCAGAGCAGCCGACATAGCTGGCGAGTTTTTTGTAAAGAGCTGCGTTATCTGGATAGGTAAATAGCGCCTGGGGAGGCAGTGTTCTGAGTATCTCAGAAGTTACTTGAGCCAGAGCAGGATCGGTATTTTCGTTCTTATCTAACCAAAGTAGAGCAGGCGATCTAATCTGATTACTTGTCCAGTCTGGTCTAATCAACGTCTCTGCCGCGACTGGAGAGCGGGGAACTACGTCGGGGAATTGGTTAGCTAGCTCAGTCATGCGTTTGCCCTATTTCGACCACCATTCGAACGGTTGTTGATAGAATCCCGCTTTGCACTCCAGTTCGTCAAAGCGTTTAATGAACCGCGCCGGATTTCCTGCAAAAACTGAGTTCGGTGGAATGTCGGTAGTTACCACGGAGCCTGCATAAATTTGGCAGTGGTGACCGATCCTTATCCCAGGCGCTATCGTAACATTAGCTCCGATGGAGACAAACGATTCAACATGAGTCTTAGGGACACACTCTGCGTAGCGTGGGCATGGAGGATGTAGGTCGTCGGTAAAAACTGTTTGCGGTCCGATGAAAACGAAATCATCCACCACGACTCGCTCCATGAAAACTTGGGAGTTGATTCGAACATTGTTGCCAACTCTACAGCCATTCTTAATCACACTCTTCGGACCAATCCTGACTCTGTCTCCGAAGACGTTATCGGTGAAGAGAGTGGTCTGGTCACTTAGGTCTAGATCGTCGCCAGCAACGACTCCGGCGTAGACGGTGCAACGGCTTCCGATGAAGGCCCTTTTGCCGATTACTACCGAAGAAGGTGGGTGAAATCGATCCTGAATGCCGATCAGCGCGAATGGCTCCACTATCGCATCTTCACCAAGTTCAACATTTTGGTAAAGAATCGCCTGGGGGCTGATAGAGCTCATAGTTCAACTTAACGTAGACTTTTCCTCGAAATCCATATAGCGACGGCTTGCTGAAGTCAAAAAGGTGTTTGTCGATTTAGTCTCACATCTTTCCGACGACGAGTAGACTGCGGCGGGTGTTATCCACTCTGATGGAACATAACTCTGTGATTGCAAATACTTATACTTTACCTATTCATTTGCCTATTTTATATTCGACACCAATTAGCAACCTCTATATCTGTACTATCCCCGATTCAACCGTGGTATGATTGTGTATGGAAAAGCTCGGTAGGATGTTTACTAGTATCGAGAAAGCCGACGAGCACGATTACCAATCGTATGCATCCCTCTCCCCAGAAGAACGCTCAGCGATCGGACTCGAACTGTATTGGATGTGGCATGACCCAGAAGATGAAGCTACCCAAAGATTGGCACGCGTTTATCAATTTACTTCACTCGAATCGAGTTGAATATCTAGTTGTTGGTGCGTGAGCGCCTAATATTCACGGAAAGCCTCGTTTCACTGGAAATATTGATTTTTTTGTTAATCCGTCTGTCGAAAACGCCGAGCGTCTGTTACGCGTTCTTGATCAGTTTGGGTTTTCTTCACTAGGTGTAACAACCGCTCAATTGCCGGAGCCCAATCGAAGACTTCTGTTAGGAAAAGAGCCGTGTCGCATTGATATTATGACCGGGATCAGCGGGGTGACTTTTTCGGAGGCTTGGTCCGGACGGTACTTGGCAAAGCTAGACGATATCGAACTCCCTTTTATCGGTGTAAACGAATTCTTAAAGAATAAACTTTCTACTACTCGTGAAAGGGATCACGCAGACGCAGCGGAGTTGAAACGCTTTCTCTCCGTACTCAACAAAAATTAGTCGGGGAATGGCTCCAACGGCCCATCTTCATCAAGCTCAACATTTTGGTACAGAATTGCCTATGGGCCAATAGCGCTCATAGTTCAACTGGCCGTAGACTTTTCCTCGAAATTCATATACCGACAGTTTGCTGAAGTAAAAAAGGTGTTCATCGATGGACAAATTACGCGTAGGAATTGCCGGGTATGGAATTGTCGGCAAACGGCGTCGGGAGATCATCGATCGGCACGAGCAATTACAGACAGTTGCCGTCTGCGACCAGAAGTTTGAGCAGAATGGGCAGCTCCCCGATGGAGTGCTTTGCTTTTCCAACTATCAGGAGTTAGTCAGGCAACCCCTCGATATTCTTTTTGTCAGTCTGCCTAATTACTTGGCCGCCGATGTTTGCATCGCTGCTCTGGAGCGGGGACTTCACGTCTTCTGCGAAAAGCCCCCCGGTAGAGATGTTGCGGATATTAAGCGAGTAATTGAGACCGAGCAACGTCATCATGGATTGCTGCTAAAGTACGGCTTTAATCATCGCTACCATGAGTCCGTGCGGGAGGCCTTGCGAATTGTCCGCTCTGAGGAGTTAGGGGAGGTCGTAAACTTACGTGGAGTCTACGGCAAGAGCCAACTAATTCCATTCTCTGGGGGTTGGCGCGCTGAGCGACGCTACTCCGGTGGAGGAATTCTGCTCGACCAAGGAATTCACATGGTCGATCTGATCCGTTTGTTTGGTGGAGAGTTTCGCGAGGTTAAAAGCTTTATTTCTAATAGCTATTGGCGCCATGATGTCGAGGATAATGCCTACGCCTTGATGCGTAGTGAAGAGGGCGTGATAGCGATGCTTCACTCTTCATCGACTCAATGGCGGCACCGTTTCAATCTTGAAGTTACTATGCGCCGAGGGACAGTAGTCTTGGCTGGAATACTCTCGGGGACAAAGAGTTATGGTTCCGAGACCATCACCACAGCTTTCGCTAGTGATGATGGTCAGGGCGATCCTCGGGAGGTGACTATTCGCTATAACCAGGATAATTCTTGGCGCGACGAGATTTACGAATTTGCCGAGTGTATTTTGCTGAGAAGGCCTGTCAAAGAGGGGTTCTCGGCAGAAGCCCTGAAGACAATACAGTTGGTTTATCAGATCTACTGCGCTGATTCAGATTGGGCAGCGGAGCATGGTTTAAGTGGAGAATAGGAGAACGACTAATGAATGCAATTGAAGCTCTGCATCAAACTGGCAGCGGAGCGAGCGATTTTGCTCGAGGATATCTCGATTATTTGAGTCGGATTCTAGCTAAGCTTGATGCCACAGCCATCGGTGCTTTTGCCGAACTCTTGCTGGAAGCTCGAGAGCGAGGAAGTCGCATTTACTTTATTGGTAACGGAGGAAGCGCGTCGACCGCGAGTCACTTCGCCAATGATCTTTCAATCGGTAGCAGGAGCTGGGAAAAGCCGTACCATGTCATAAGTTTAACAGATAACAACGCGATTCTGACTGCGATCGGGAATGACTTTGGTTTCGAGGAGATTTTTGTCTTGCAATTAAAGACTCAACTCAAGCCAAAGGACGTCGTCGTGGCGATCTCGGTTTCTGGTAACTCGCCAAATATTCTAAAAGCTATTGATTTTGCTAATTCTATCGGAGCCCAGACAGTTGGAGTGACTGGGTTTGACGGCGGTAGGTTGAAGGAGATAGCGCAGATGAATGTGCACGCTCCGACTGTTAGAGGCGAGTACGGTCCTGCCGAGGATGTTCATATGATTCTCAACCATTTGGTAGGCGCCTTTTTAACTAATGCAAGGTAAAACAGCACTAGTCACTGGCGGCACCAGAGGGATCGGGAGAGCGATCGCGGATCGTCTGCTTCAGTCTGGGGCGCAGGTCGTCGTTACCGGCACTCGAGCTGGATTCAAGCCCGCAAGTAGTGCTGAGCGATATCTGCCGGTTGATTTCACTGATCAGGCCCAGCTTCACCAGTTCCTCGAAACTGTCAGGGGCTTGGGAATCGATATTTTGGTTAACAATGCGGGAATCAATAAAATCGCCGAATTCGAGAGTATTCAGATTGAAGATTTCGACATTATTGAGCAGGTAAATCTTAGGGCACCTCTGCTAATTACTCAAGCCGTGCTGCCAGCAATGCGTAGTCGGGGATGGGGACGAATCGTAAACATCAGTTCTATTTTTGGTGTAATAAGTCGGGAGCAACGTGCTTCGTATTCTAGTAGCAAGTTTGCGCTAGATGGGATGACGGCAGCGCTGGCAGCAGAAGTTGCGCCCTTGGGAATCCTAGCAAATTGTGTTTCCCCTGGTTTCATCGATACGGAGCTGACCCACTCTGTTTTGGGGGAGAAGGGCATTGAGGAGTTGGTAAAGAAGGTGCCCATTGGACGCCTGGGTCGGCCGGATGAGGTGGCAGCATTGGTGGTCTGGCTCGCTGGAGCAGAGAATACCTACCTTAGTGGGCAGAATATTATTATCGATGGGGGATTTTGCCGTGTCTGATGCGATGCAGATCAGTTCTCATAGAGGAGTTTACCAGGTGCGCTTCGAAGAAGCGGGGTTCTCCACGCTCCGGGGCGAAGCGTTGGCAAAGGCCCACTTTATTGTCGATGGCAACGTGGCGGAGCTGTACGCGGATGAGTTAGCAGACGTTCTTACCTCGTCACGTGCGCTCGTGATTACTGCCACGGAAGGGAACAAAGCGCTGGATAAATTTCCCCGTTACGTCGAAGAGCTTGTCGCTCAGGGAATACGACGTGATTGTCGATTGGTGGCTATCGGCGGTGGAATAATTCAGGACATTACCTGCTTTCTTGCCGCAACCCTGCTACGGGGACTGAGGTGGGATTTCTATCCGACCACACTGTTGGCTCAGGCGGATTCCTGCATTGGATCGAAGAGCTCAATCAATGTCGGCAGTATCAAGAATATTCTGGGCACTTTTACTCCCCCCCAAGAGATTGTTATTAGTACCCGAGTGCTAAAGACGCTGGATGAGCGTGACGTGCGCTCGGGCCTCGGTGAGATGCTTAAAGTCCACATTATTGATGGGCCGGAATCCTTTGCTCAGATCGCCAAGGATTACCCTCGTATTTTGCACGACGCTCCTACCATGATGCAGTATATTCGTCGTTCGCTGGAGATAAAGCGGAGAATTATCGAGCAAGATGAGTTCGACACTGGAATACGTAACGTCATGAACTACGGGCATAGCTTTGGGCATGCGATAGAATCTGCCACTAACTTCGGCATACCACACGGTATCGCGGTAACAATCGGAATGGATATGGCGAACTACACCGCTATCCGATTGGGGAAGATGCCCCTAGCTCACTATCAACGGATGCATCCAGTGTTACTGGAGAACTATCGGGGCTATGAGGATTATCCCATTCCTTTAGAGCAACTGCTAGCTGCGCTCGGAAAAGATAAGAAGAATCAGGAAAAAACATTAGGTTTGATACTACCAGATAACAATGCCCGAATTTCTCGTGGTCAGTATGAAAACGACTCACGTTTTGAGGAGATCTGCCGCGACTATCTCTTAGGAGAGCGAAAGTGAAACGCAACAGCACCGTGCGAGTGGCGGTAACCTCGCGTTCGTTCTCTCGCAACCAGACACTTCGAAGTGAGCTACTTGCCAGATACGAGAATGTTACCTTTAACGAAGAGGGAAAAACCTTGCGTGGTAGTGCACTAGCGGCTTTTCTGGCGGGCCATGAGCGGGCGATTGTTGCGTTGGAGCCGATCGACGAAGAACTACTGACAGCTCTACCTGAGCTTAAAGTGGTGTCAAAGTATGGAGTAGGCTTCGATAATATTGACTTTGAAGCACTGCGTCGCAGAAATATTCGGCTCAACACAGCGCAAGGGGTGACTAGCCGTTCCGTCTCCGAGCTAGTGCTTAGTTTTGCTATCTCACTGCTACGGCAGCTCCCTCGAGCCGCGGCCGAGCTCAGAGCGGGTGCTTGGAAGCAGATAGATGGTTTCAATCTTAGTGGCAAAACTTTTGGAATTGTTGGATGCGGACATATCGGCAGAGATCTCGCAAAACTGCTGACCCCCTTTCGGTGCCAGCTTTTAACCTACGATCTTGTGCCGCCGCCACCCGAGTTCTGTGAAGAGCAGGGGGTCGAAGTGGTTTCCCTGGAGGAGCTACTGAAAGAGAGTCACGTTGTCTCCCTGCACGTGCCGCTTATCGAATCCACTCTCAATCTTATTAGCCGAGAGCGTTTGCAATTGATGCGCCAGGGAGCCATCCTGATTAACGTCGCCAGAGGCAAGTTAATTGACGAAGTAGCGCTGCTGGAATTTCTGCGGAGCGGCCAGCTCGGTGGGGCCGCGCTTGATGTTTTTGCCCAAGAGCCACCGCAGAATCTAGAACTGCTGGAGCTTCCTAACTTCATCGGCACGCCACACATCGGCGGAAGCACAGAGGAGGCTAATCTTGCTAAGGGTCGCGCGGCTATTAGTGGATTAGATTTAATAGATTGATCGTACTCGCCAACAAGAGTCAGTCGGTAGCAGATATTATTCTCGGTAAGCACTCACCCTGGGTCTATCTTGGGGAGGATTATCTTGAGCTCCAACGTCTTACGAGTATTCACGGAGCTGAGACTCGCATCTCCTATTCTGAGTCTTTGAGCGAGACTTTCTCCGAACTGCGTCCTCACTTTATCACTTGGAGCTCCAAGCTGGGTGCTCTACATGGCTATTCAAAGATTTGGTGGTTGACCCCCCTCGCTGGTCGTAACGTGACCTGCTCACAGTTCTTTCTCCAAGTCTGCTATCTTGCGGTGCTTAAAAGGCTAATTACGGAACGGGGGAGGGAGAGCGAACTAATTGTTATTTGCGATAATTGGCCACTTTTTGAGGGCGCTAAAGAACTGCTCCAGTCTCTGCAAGTTAATTTTACAACCCCCCCCGGTACTTTGTTATGTCGCCCCCTCTCAGATTTGGGGACGCTGGTTTCCGCCCTCACGATACCGCTCCTGCAGGCCTTAAGACAGATCGTCATCATCCTCACCGCGCGACTGGCCGTCGCGCCGAGGAGCCCGATTCAAGATTCGCGCCCGGTGTCAATCTTGCACACCTGCGTAGATGAGGCCTGTTTTGCTGCTGACGAATCATTTCGAGATCGTTATTACGGCGACCTAGCGGGTTGGTTGTCGGAGCGGGGTTATCGTGTGCTAATTGTGCCCTGGATCTTCAATCTGAACCGCACTCGAATTAGCGCCTATCGTTGGTTTGAAAGGAGTAATCAGCAACACGGTAAAGCAGCGTTTCTGCTGCTCGATCGATATCTTAGTCTGCTGGACATACCCGCGGCGTTATTGACTGTCTTTCGCACCGCTCTTGTTGCGCGTGGTGAGCACGCGATAGCGGGATTGAATGTTACGCCACTAGTCCGTCAGGAACGACTGCTCTGTTTAATTAAGCACTCAGGAAATATATATTTTGTGCTGTACTTTGCCGCCCTACGGCGTTGGTTTTCAGTTGGTAACCACTGCGAATTATTGATCGATCTCTTTGAAAATATGGTCCCAGAGAAACCTCTTCTCCGAGCGATCAAACACTACGCGCCTGATTGCGATACGTTTGGTTATCAACATGCTGGGGGGGTCCCGCCGGAGTTAATTTCGTATGCACTAACCGAAGCGGAGTGGCAGAGCGGAGCCTTTCCGGAGACGATTGTTGCAAATAGCCATTTTTCGGCTGCTACTCTCGCCGAGTCTGGCATCCCTCGCTCGTCGTTACGAGTTGGACCGGCATTTCGCTTTCGCTACTTGAATGATCTTCCCCTTCGTGCCGTGCAACCGCTCGGAGAGCAGCAGATCTTGGTTTTACTGCCCCTTGAACTGAACAGCGCGCTCGAGTTAATCGGCTTCCTGAGAGATGTTCGGTCAGCGCTTGAGCAGCTAAAAATTTCGATCAAGCTGAAGCTTCACCCGATGTTTAGAAGCTCAAGCCTTGCTCTGCTGGGCGAGATTCCGTTGAGCTGGCGATGGGTAGAAGGAGAAGTCCGCGATCTAGTGGAATCTGCCGCGATGGTTTTTGGAGAGAACAGTGTACTCTTAGATGCGGCAGCGAGTGGAATTCCGTTTCTCGCTGTCAAAAGAGAGCTGCGTCTGGCTCATAACCCGCTGGCGTTTTGGCAGGAGCGTTTCCCCTGGTGCCGCTCCTATTCGCTTGACCAAGCTAGAGATCGTTTTGCCGATCTTTTTCAGGAACTTATCCACGACTATCAAAGTGAGCGAATGGTACTAGCCAGAGAAATCAGAGAAAGTTTCGGAAGGTTCAGCGACGCGGACTACGCTGCCTTTTTACCGAGCGGTGTCGCTAAGGAAGACACTCTTTTATCGCACCCACCACACGCTCTAAATCAACTTCCGTAAGGGCCGAGCCCGAAGGCAGGCAGAGTCCCCGTTCGAAAATTTGCTCTTCCAATGCTGAGCCGAAATATTGACAATCAGAGAACACCGGTTGCAGATGTAATGGCTTCCAGACGGGACGAGACTCAATATTTTTTTTTGCCAGACTCCCCATAATGTCCGATTTCGTTACCCCTCCGGTCAGAGTCGAATCGACCTCAACTACCGTTAGCCAACTATTCCAAAAACAACCCTCGGGCTCGCGGATGAACGAAATTCCAGCCTGATCTGCCAATCGCCTCTGGTAAAACTTGCGATTGGCGGCCCGTTTCTGCGCCCAACGATCTAACACCTGGAGCTGTCCTCTCCCGACTGCGGCAATCAAGTTGCTCATACGATAATTGTAGCCGATCACCGAATGCTGATAGTGGGGCGCTGGGTCTCGCGCCTGGGTCGCTAGGAAGCGCGCGCGCTCCCATTCCGGTTTACTCTGGGTAACTAAGGCCCCTCCACCAGAGGTTGTAATAATCTTGTTGCCATTAAAGGAAAGTATGCCAAATTTGCCGAAAGATCCCGCTTTCCGAGTTCCACACCTCGAACCAAGCGCCTCAGCCGCATCTTCGATGAAAGGTACGTCGTAGCGAGCACAGATATCCTCAAGCGCCGCGTTGTTCTCTGGAATACCAAACAGATCAACGCCGATTACTGCCTTGGGACGACGTCCCTGGGAACTTAAATGTCGCAATGCCTCCTCCAATGCATTAGGACACATGCCTAAAGTCTGGCGCTCGCTGCCGATAAATACTGGCTTGGCCCCCTGATAAACTATGGGATTGGCGGAGGCAGAGAAGGTGAAGCTAGATACCAAAACTTCATCCCCGTGTGATACGCCCGAGAGAATCAGTGCCAGGTGAATCGCAGCTGTGCCGGATGTCACCACTGCAACGTAAGGTACTTCTAGATAGCTAGCGAGCTCTGCTTCAAAGCTATCTACGTGCGGCCCGAGAGGCGCTATCCAGTTACTGGCAAAGGCATCGTCCAGCAAAGCACGCTCTTGACCTCCCATATGGGGGGCGGAGAGCCAAATCCTCGGATAGTTTTCCACGTTACTCTCCATATTTTATTTAATTTCCTGA